>Ga0181352_1000436_pt1 | contig 18028 bp, 20 predicted proteins | sample Fa13VDMLBSN_FD_130103 | JGI IMG/M metagenome (GOLD analysis project Ga0181352, IMG submission 130103) | Freshwater viral communities from Lake Michigan, USA - Fa13.VD.MLB.S.N | ecosystem: Environmental > Aquatic > Freshwater > Lake | place: USA: Michigan | collected 2013-09-23 | reverse complement strand
TGTGTTTTGCTTACCGGTTGAATTTGGTTTAAACTACGGGCTACCACAACTTGCAGTTGCTGGTACTCTCCTCCTGTTATGGGATTAGCCCTTCCGAGTTTTCTTGGAGGGGCTTTTTTTTGGAGCAATCTCAGGGATCTTTTCAATGATGATCTCTGCACGGGGGTTATCAGGGTCTAGCCCCCAGTAGCAATGACGCTCTTTCACCTGCCTGTCGTTCTCATATATAAGACCCTGCATCAGGTCTAGGATCAAGCTTTCGTCCAAGTCGGGTCGCCTTGAAGCATAAAAAATATAGAGGGTCACACGCAGATCACCCGTCATTAACGTAGGTAGTTTCCCGCATTGTTGTTTAAAAACATCACTGTAACTGAGTGCTTTTTTAGACTTAATTAAACGAGACATACCACCGTAGTGAACAACTCTTCTAGAGTTTGCTTTAGAAGCTGGCTCACCAAAAATAATTTGTGATAGTGCTTGCAATTCAGTTGGAACATCGCTATTATTGAGGTCTGGGTTCATAACAACTTTCAGGAGAGTAAATGAAAATAACCAACAAACAAGGCTTACCCGCACCGTTAGTGGCTTTGCTTGCGAGAGACTTCTACACCAAGGGTGCTTCTCAGTATAGCGTAACCGAGTTAATGTCGCCACCAAAGATCCGCAGAATGCGCGAACAGTATGATGACGAGATGGAGATTGACGTTACCAAACTGATAGCTTCACAACTTGGCACGTTCATGCACGCCAAGCTTGAGGGCAAGACAGTCGAGGGCTACACCAACGAGGAACGCATCTTTCACTCCATTGATGGCATCACCATCAGCGGTGCAGTGGATCTACAGGAACATACAGATGACGGGATTGTCATCATTGATTACAAGTTTGTTAAGGCTTGGTCAGTCATGCAGTCTAAGGATGACTGGGTCACCCAGTTGAACATCTACAAATGGCTTGTGGAAACAGTCAAGAAGCAAAAGGTCTGCGGTCTAAAGATCTGCGCCATCATCAAAGACTACACCGCCCACTCCACTCAGGAGAACTACCCCGAGGCTGAGGCCGTGATGATTGACATCCCTATGTGGGATTCAGTTACCACCGAGACCTATGTACGCAAGCGCTTGGACATGCACCGTGCCGCCAAGCAAGCACAGGAATTCGGGGAGGACTTACAAGCCTGTACCGATGAAGAACGATGGATGAGCGAGACCATCTACGCAGTGAAGAGGGAAGGACGCAAGACTGCGATCCGAGTATTTAAGTCAATTGAAGAAGCCACCGAGTTGGCAGAAAAGGAAAAAGGATATGTCGAGGAAAGAAAAGGCGAACCCAAGCGATGCACCGGAGATTTCTGTGGAGTCAGCAAGTGGTGTAAACAATACCAAGGAGAACTTAATGTCAACCCATGATTTACTTAAGCTCAACGTCAATGAGCACACTGAGAAGAAGAATGGCCTAATTTACCTGTCATGGGCGTGGGCATGGGCTGAGGCTCTCAAGGCTGACCCCACTGCACACTTCCATGTGAAGACCTTTATGCGTGATCAGTACACAGAAGTGCCTTACATGGACATCAACGGTACGGCTATGGTTTGGGTGTCTGTGTACATGTTTGGGCAACCCCGCACCTGTATGTTGCCTGTGATGAATCATCGCAACCAACCCATTCAGAACCCTGACGCTTTCCAAGTTAACACCGCAATCATGCGTTGCATGACCAAGGCGCTTGCCCTGCATGGACTCGGTTTATACATCTATAGTGGTGATGACCTTCCGGAAGACGAGAAAGCCGCTCCTAGCACAGGGGCAACGGCTCCAATGGGCGAACTGTACAAAAAAGAAGATGGCCCCAAGTACGAGAAGATTATTGCCAAGACTAAGGCCAAGCCCGTGGAATGGGACAACTCGGACGCAAGTCGTAAGTTGTTTGCTGACGGAATGATTGAGTGGACATCCCACTGCACCACAGTAGCGGGTTTAAACAGCTACTGGAAGAGCAATGAACTTCAGCTTGATTCGCTGAAGCAAACGCACCCTCCCCTGTACGAGGAGGTCTTGAACTGCTTCAAATCCTTGAAGCTAAAACTTAACCAAACGGAGAAACCAAATGAGTGATTTTGAAACACGCCCCGACACAGGCTCTTTATTCGCAGAGCAGAGCAAGAAGAACCCCAAGTCTCCGGATTACTCCGGAACGATTGCCATCAACCTTAAGGATCTGACAGCGATCAAGACCGAGAACGGCCTGACAGTTATCAAGCTGTCCGGATGGAAGAAGGTTGGCAAGAGCGGTAAGACCTATCTGTCACTCGCAGTGAACCGATTCGTCCCACAACAACAAGGCGGTGTACGCCAAGAGAACCAAGCGCAGGACTTCCCTGCTGACGACCAAGACATCCCGTTTTAATTAAAAAGGAGAGACCATGACTAAAGCACAACAAATCAGAGCCTACAAAGAAGCCAACCCTACACACAAGCCAAGCGATGTTGCCAAAGCTTGTGGCGTAGCTACAGCCTATGTTTACCAAGTCTTGCATAACGCCAAGAAGAAAAAGAAAGACAAGAAAGAATTGAAGCCAGTAGTTCCTACAGAAGGACAAAAGGTTTTGCGCAGCGAGATTGATCGTTTACACGCAGAGATTGCTAACTGGAAAATCCTTAATGAGGTTAATGAAAATCTAGTCATTGAGCTTGAAGATGAGATCAATCAGTTGAAAAACGATGTCATTGGTTACCGTGCAGTGATCTCCTATCTTCAGGGGCAACTCGATGGCGTTACAGTTTGAAGCCCGTAAGGTAGCGCTCAAGCAAGACCGTACAGGTTTTATCTTGACGCTCTCTCTGCACCCTGATGAAGTCCCTGAAGAGATTCTGCGTGACTTTGTTGGGGCGAGATATGCCTGTGCGGTGGTTCGCATCCAAGATGATGAGTCACCCACGCCATACGACAACCGAGTTCAGAAGGCCGGAATGCTTTGCCGTGATCCTGACTTCCAAGAGTTCTTGATGTGCGACAACGAAACAGACTGCATCCACATGTTGTGTAAACGATGTGGTATTGACTCCCGCACAGAACTTCATGGCAACGTACCGGCCAAAGTTAAGTTTGATGCTTTAGTCAATGCATACGAAAAAACGAAAGTAACAGATGACCCCTTCTAAGAAACTTAAACCGTTTATGACGTACTTGGACGATGCAGACTACGTCAAGCTAAAGAAGTTTGCCCGAACCAAAAAGGTGACGATGGCTAGGATTCTGCGTGAGGGATTGGAGGTGCGTATGGCACAAGACAATCCTTACCTCAAGGGATTTAATGACGGACTGTCAGCCGCAACCAAGGTGATCAATGATCATCAGGCATCGCAGATGAGATTCCCGTCAGGCAAATCATTTGGTGAACTGATCAACGAAGAGATTGCAAACCTAATCATGAGGGAGGTCTCAAGTGAAAGTGCTAAGGGGTAACCGTAATCAATGCCAAGCATGTAAACAGTACTTCAACAGCAATGGTGCTTTTGAGAAGCACCGTACAGGCAAATATGGAGTAGACCGCAGATGCAGAACTCCAGAAGAAATGATTGAAAAGGGCTTTAGTTTAAACGCTGATGGTTTCTGGATCACTTCAAAGATGCCGGATCATCTCAAACTTAGGGAGAGAGAAGATGTTAACACCTGAACAACTACGCAAAAAAGCTAGAAAGATCTACAACAACGGTATGGTTCCCGAACATATCAACCGACACAACCAACGTAAGTGGGTGCGCTCAGTCTTGCAATTGGGGGATCGTTGGTTAATTGCCAAACCAATAGGGAGTCTCCATGCAAACCAAAGCAATTCTTGAATTTACATATCCTGAAGACGAAGATAACTTGCTATTCGCCCTGAAGGGTAAAGACATGTACAAAACTTTAACAAGTATCAAGATGGCTGTCACTGGTGAGTTCACACACAAGGCAGACATGAATATAGCGTTAAAGCGGGTACGTGATTTAACAGACCAAATGCTTAAAGAACTAAGCGAATAATTTTTAAACAAAGAAGAGAGTATCAAAATGGCTAAAGAAATTGAAACAACATACGTGATTTCACCCCCTAAGTTTGCAACTGTGGATGTATACCTAGAAGGTATTGCTCCATTGGTTGTAGAACGCTTCAGCAAGAAAGCGGAACTGATGGCAAAGATGCAAGAGGGTAAGTCTGCAAACAGTAAAAAGGTTCGTGATGCACGGGACTACGAAAAAGAAGCAGAAGATGCGCGTTACCGCAGTATGCAGGGATGGGAGGGTGTAAACGCTGCATCGTTTCGCGCTGCGATGATTTCTGCGTGTCGTCTGGTTGGCTTCAAGATGACGTTGGCCAAGCTGTCTACGTTTGTAGAGGCTGACGGCTGGGATCAACAGGATGGCATCCCATTGGTTCGTGTCTATGGAAAGAGCGATACATACACCGCACACACCCGTAACGCTACTGGCGTGGTGGATGTTCGTTCACGTCCTATGTATAAAGAGTGGGCAGTAAAACTACGTATTCGTTTTGATATGGATCAGTTTAAAACTGTGGATGTGATTAACTTGATCAGCCGTTGCGGCTTGCAAGTTGGTATTGGAGCAGGCAGACCCGACAGTAAGGCTAGTGCCGGATGTGGATTTGGTTTGTTCCAAGTAGTAGAGAGCGACCGAGAAAGCGCAATCAGGGCCAAGTTTGGCATTGAGTGACGTTTAAACCTAGGCAGGCTAGGCCCGGATGGGCGGGGCTTGGAGCAGTCCGGTCTGGCATGGCAGGTGTGGCGTGGCAAGGCATGGCCTGTTCCGGTACGGCACGGCAAGGTATGGCAGGCATGGGCAGGCATGGACGGGATAGGTGGGGCACGGTGGGGATAGGTATGGCAGGCAAGGCGAGGACGGGCACGGCATGGTAGGGCGCGGTATGGCAGGCGTGTCTCGGCGGGGAAGGGATAAGTATGGAGTGGTCGGGTTTGGTTCGGCAGGCATGGACTCGCAAGGTGAGACAGGGTCTGGCAAGGAAAGGATTGGCAGGCGAGGCATGGCCTGTACGGGTCTGACGCGGATGGGCATGGTTAGGCAGGCGGGGCAAGGCTCGTTTTGGTCTAGATGGGGCTGGCGAGGTATGGCAGGCATGGATCGGCTAGGCATAGCGTGGTAGGGCAGGGCAGGCAAGGTTGGGCGGGGCGACGTGAGTTCCGGTGAGGCAAGGCAGGCATTTATGTTTAAACAAAAGGAGAAATCATGAACGAAGAAAGAAAACTGTTAGAGAAGATGGCACGTCAAAACGGTGGCGTGTTAATGATTGATGATGTGATTGAGGAGGCAAAGAAAGAAGAGAGCATCTTGCACTCCTACTTTGAATGGGACGACTCGGAGGCGGCTATTCAATACCGCAGAGAGCAAGCCCGTAATCTGATCCAAAAATGTAAGATCACTGTGCTGACTTCAGAGCCAACACATGTCAGAGCATTTGTAAGTTTGCCGTCAGACCGTGAGACTGGTGGTGGCTACAGAATGGTGGCCGATGTTATGAACAACTCCTCTTTAAGAGAAGAGTTCGTTCATGATTTGCAGTTAACAATTGCTCGATGGACGAAGAAACTGCATTTAATTGATTCAGATTTAGCGGATCTCATTCTGCAGTTGGACGAGAGCTTACAACAACGTGCTAGACCTCAAGAAGAACTAAGAGTTTAAACAAACTAATATGACACCTCTATCAAGTGAATACACAAGGTGTAAACCAGTGGTTTACAACGCCAAATGCGAGAACTGTAAGCGGTGGATCAATCACCCCGAGCAGACTCGCGGCAATGGCGTAGTCAACGTACAGGACAGCAAGAGTAAAGCTTGCTTCTATATTCCAATATCACTACAGGAGGAAGTATGACATGGCCGTTCCCCCCATTCCCAAACCCGAAGGACAAGAACGACAAGCGAGGGCCGAAGTTCAACCCTGACAACTACGAGGATGCACCGAGATGAAAGACGATGACGATGACATTCAAGACTACGTTCGCCCTTGGGTGGGTCTGACGGATGCGGAAAGGCTTGAAGCTTTGCGATCTGTTGATGTTGTTACTGCGGTCAGCTTGTTAATGAGCCAGTATGAGATGCCTCCGACATTTAAAGTTTATGCCGAAGCCATTGAAGCCAAGCTGAAGGAAAAGAATCATGGATAAACCAATAGCATGGTACGACCCAAGCAACGGCATGGTAAGTACAGACCGAGACTGTCCTTTGTTTACACCATTGGGTCAGGTGTGGGGTTTGTATCCACAGCGCGAGTGGGTGGGGCTGACAGATGAGGAAAGAAAGAGTTTTTGGACTGCCGATCAAATGACCCAAGAAGAATGGGATGCGCTATTCAACGCCATTGAGAAAGCCTTAAAGGAGAAGAACACATGACTGACTGGACTAAAGAAGAAGACGAAGCCTTTAACGAGGTGGAGAAGCATAGCAACCTTGGCAAGCAGATTTTGCGTGACATTGAAGGTCAGCCATACCACTTTGACATTTACGTTTCACCTTCACAGAGAAACGAAGTGCTAGAAGAGGTTGCTAAGGAGTTTGATGCCATGACCGCCTTTGGTGATACAGCGGCATCATTTGCAGTTTTTGTAAGGAACATGAAGAAGTGAACGGATTCGTAAAACAACAATTAGATTTAAGTGGCCAGCAGCCCAACACACATAAGTTTAAACAGTGTGGCAAATGTGACCAGAACAAACCACCAGAAGGTGGGATACAAATGAATCCTAATAAATGGTACTGCGCTTCTTGTTGGGCTATCCGAGCAACACGGAGGCCAAAGAATGCCTAGACCTAAACCACTATCTAAACTAAAGCCACGCTATGTCAGGATGTCAGATGTAGAGTGGTTGATGTTTCAAGAACTGGGTGGGGCAGAATGGCTACGTAAGTTTGTCAGGAAGAAAGCAACACTACCAATCAACCACTACGAGAAACAGGCCGAAGATGAACGAATGCAAAAAAGAATATTGTGAGTTCATAGGCAATAAAGCCTTTGAAGATGACGACGGATGGAGCTACGAAGTCTGGCACGCAGCCCAGCAGGCTGTGTTTAAACGCCTAGAAAAGAGGTTCATGGCTTATGGCGACATTGATTACACCGGTAAAGAGATAGCCAACTACATCCGGTTTTTGTCTGAGCAAGATGTACCGAAATAGAAAACTGCTTGACCTTGTGAGGGAATCACCATGTCAGATCTGCGGGGCGCAGGATGGCACGGTGGTTGCCGCTCATTCAAACCAACAACGGGATGGCAAGGGAATGGGACTCAAGGCTCACGACTACAGAATCGCGGCCTTGTGCTACACCTGCCATGCAAAAGTTGACCAAGGCTATGAATGGACAAAAGATGCCAAGTTCAAAGCTTGGGATGAAGCCCACCGCAAAACCATTGGATGGCTCTTTGAGAGGGGTCATCTTACTGTGCAATAGATTTCTTAAGTTCTCTAATGCCGGATGTCATTGCATTCTGAGCCTGTGTGATAGCCATTAGAGAATCTCTCTTCTCTTCAGGAGACATATCCGATGAACGGATTTGGATTGTTGCCTGACGCATCAACTTCATTTGTTTCTCTACGCTACTTATGTAGTTTCTCATGCCAAACAACTGAGCATTCTTCTCCATGTAAGCGCCAAGATCTTCACCAGCGCCAGTTGCCTCCATCATGTTGACTGTTCTCACAACCTCATCAACAGAGTTCTTCAGCTCGTAATAAGCGGTTACAGTTCCCTTGGCTTCTTTGTCCAATGCGAATCTCTTGATAACAGGAAGTTGCTCAAAGCGTTTAGCGGCCTTAGGCGATGAATCATTTGCAAAAAGAATTGCGTCAATCAAGTCAACTGCGTACATTCCCATTGAGCCTGTGTAACCTTTAATGATGTGGTCAACCATGATAGGTGACTGTCCAATCGCCTTACCGACCGTTTTAGCCAGCTCAGAAGTTCCGGGAGATGTTTGAAATTCAGTAGCCACACCTTCCATACCCTGCCCAACAATGGGTCTCATTGTGAAGAAAGAGTAGTTGGTGCGAGCCTCAATCAATGGTAAGAAAGTCTGAGGAGGGCTAATACCAAAGGTGCTAACCAAGTTACGCTTCATTGAGTCGGCTAGATCTTTACCAGTGTCGTTACCAAATGAGTACTCAAGCAGACGCTCCGGAACGACTTTAAACAGTACACCAACCTCAAACGGGATTGGGATGCGAATTCCCGCAGATGGGAACAACCAATTGTTGTCTCGTGTTTCTTGCTCTTGATTGATGTATTCCTCATCATCATGGGTCAGGAACCAATACATGGCTGACAGAGCCATGAGGGTTGCACCACGGAGGAAGAATGAACGCTGAATCGCAGCCGCATCTTCACTAGCCATCTTGCCAAAGGCGGCACGGTAGAACACATCCAAGCCCTGCATACGTGCGTTCAAGAATGGCACAGCCGCAGTCAGGATACGAACAATGGCAAGGTTACCTTTGCGGTTGAAGTTCAAGACTTCCATAGCGCGGTAGATAGCTTCTGCCTCGTTGCCTGTACGCTCCAAGGTTGATTTGTAGACTGCCATGCGGGTAGCGGCATCAGATGCCTCTGTGCCCTTTTCTAGGCCACGCCAGAGGCTTGTAAACGGCTTGAGAGCCTTCTCAGAACCTTGCTCTGTACCCGTTGCTCTACGCAGACTTGCACCCAAGACAGAGCCACTTGTTTTGATGTCTTGAGCAAACTCATAACCACCGATCACACCTGCATTGCGCAGGGCAATGTAAGCGGGATCTTTGCCACCGATGGCCTTGCCAAAGTTAGAGATGGTAGAGGCGATAGGAGTCATCTTTGCACCGCTGGTAACCCACGCAGACAATGAGTCACGCATCAAGTTAGCCATCATAAAGCCGGGATCTTTGGTGATTAGGTTTCTCAACAGATTGGCTGGCGCAGAGAAGATGCTTAGGAATGGCAACTCTGGTAGGTTTAAACTCTTAACCGCATCAATGAACAACTGATCCGAGACATCGTAGGAGACAGGCTTACCACGCTCCAAGACGGTCACAACTCCGGGAGCGTATGACACGTCAGCACGTCTTTCAGCGGTATGCAACTCAAGAGCCGCACCGATGGCACGTTGTGCCGCAGTGTTCTTCATACCAGACTGAATGATGGACTGGGTGTTGCGAACAATAGTCTCTAGGAAGTCAGCCAGAGGCGCTTCTTGTCCTTCTTTGATGCCTGTCAGCTTCTTAGGAGGTGTAACTCCTGAGATGTTTTGGAACAGTCTTGGGCCAACAGTGTTCTCACCGTCTATCTGACGATAGAACGGGATGTAGTCAGAGTACTTCATAAACTCTGCGGCTCTCTCGGGAGCGAGAACTCCGGTGTCCACTGCGTACTTCATCAGGCCGTTGTTGTACTTGATCCAGTCTTGTTGGACTTGGGCAAACTCAGGAAACTTACCGGAGACATTGCCATTCTCGTCTACATAACAAAGTTCTTTGGCATAAGCAATATCTGCGGGTGTAAACGTATAGTCTCTTACAACTGTATTGCCATCTTTATCCACAGATGTCATCAACCTCTTGCCACGCTTAGCGCCAGCCCAGAACTGATAGGTTTGATAGATGCGTGGATCGCCAGTCTGAGCCAAAGGCATCAGGATCTCAAGGACACCCTTCTCACCATTGGCACTGCTGACTGTGGTGAAGCCATTTTTAAAGACTGGAACACCACCTTTGCCATCAATACCACAAGCCATAGACGCAATAGCGGCGGCGTTGTCAGACATTAGGGCGGCAGATTCTGCGCTTGCATCAGCAAGAAGAGCGGCTCCACCCATCTTCTCAGCAAGAAGCTTGTCATACACACCAAGTTGGTTATAGCGATTTAGAAACTGCTGGCGCAGCGCGTCTACGCTCTGTGGTTTAAACGCATTGATGATGCGCTCAAAGAAACCTTCTTGTTCACGAGCTGGCGTAATTCTGTCAATACTAGCGTTGATAGCCGCACCGTTAGGCAAAGAATTAACTTCGTTTTGAATATTACGCAGGCTGTAACGAATGTCGGGATTGGTTGTGTCAAACGTTCCGACGTTGCCTGTGGCAGACTTAATCTGCACGGGGTTATAGACTGCAAGGTTCTTTTGCTTGCCCTGTTTGATATAGAAACCATCAAAGCCAGCGGCTCTGATTGCATCTTGGACACGGTCAGACTCAAGTCTAGCCACGTTGTTGGCAAGGTCTTCTGTGTCTATGTCGTTTAAACCAAGCGCAGCAACATGATCTGGGTTCTCGTAGTCAAATGGTCGCTCAGCCCGCACATACACAGGCATGATGTTTTGACCCGCTTCAGGGAACAACTTATCAGCGGCAAGCTTGAGGAAGTCTAAAGCCTCACCTTGTGGGTTACCAGACCTAATCTCTTTGATAAGACCGGCAGATTCTTTGTTGTTTCCATAGGACGCACGGACATCAGCAATGGCTTGTACTTTGGCTTTATCCAATTCCTGTGCAGAGTAATCAGAAAGATTACGCTCAAGGGCTTTATTTTCGGCAGAAACATCTGCGTATTCACCTGCAAACTCTGGGTTCTCAGTCAGGAAAATAGCGCCAGCTTGACGTGGTTTAAACGTATCAATGTTCCGGGCAGTGCCGTGGTACATGACTTTGGGTGTGCCGTCGTCGTTGACGACAACACTGTTGCCAAAGAAACGTTTAAACTCTTCAGTCTCGGGAGCTTTACGCAGGCTAAGCTTTGGGCCACGAGCTTTCTTCAGAAAGGCGTTACCTGCACTGGCAAATGATTTAGGCAAACTGCTTGCGCCTTGACCGCCATACTGCTTCTTAGAAGCCGCCCACATGTCACCAAGGTAGTCATCAAGACCGCTCAACTCATCTTCATTGAAGGCAAGTTTTGATCTCATTCCATCTTTAGAAACCAAGTACTGAGCGGATGGCACATACTCATGGAAGTCTGCGAGGTCAGCCTTGTTATCAAATACTGTGTCAAAGAACTTCTGTTCATCAGGAGACAGAGATACCTCGCGCAGACTCATCTTTGCAATAGGGATAACCTTCTTGGCAGAAGATTTAAATCCAAACTGCGCTTGATCCAAGATAGTTAACTGTTTACCGTCCCGCTTAGGGTCGTAATCCACAAAGAAACCATCAGTCTCTTTAGATGCAGTCTTTTCTTTCAGAGTTGACGCTTTGTTACGCAGCCCAATGATCATGCCTTGTTTAAACAGATTGCCTGCCTCGTCGGGCTTTGGATCTAAGAAACGAGCGTCGTAGTTGTCACCATCCCAGACTTGATATGTCTTGCCTGTCTCTTCGTCGTACACAGTCTCAGGCAAGGCGCTCTTGCTTGAGAAAGCCATAGCCACGTTATTGCCACGATCAAGGCGACCACGCATGGAGTTCCAGTTGTTAGTCTTGTGAGAGACTTTCTCGCCATCAATGATCTGACCCACGCCAGTGGAGCTATATGTCAGGTGATGGTTAGGGGCGACTGTGTCGCCATTCAGCTTGGTGTAATCATAGAATTCAGTGTCAGGATGTGCCTCAAAAATAGGCAGCCACATCTTTGGACGGAAGTCTGATGTAACGTTTAAACGGATTGCAGGCTGATAGATTTCTTTCTCTGTCGTCTGCATCACGCCGGTGGCTTTGTTCTTCTTGCGCTCAGTTTCCTTAGCCGCCCACTTCTCAAACATAGAGATCTCGTGGTTCAGCAGAATGGCAAACTCTTCGGGGTGAACAACCAATGCCTCAGTCTTGAGGTACTGCATCATGCGGGGGCCAGCACGGAAGGCACTCTTCTCAATACCTTTTGCATCTTCAGATGCCGCACCACCGTACAGGAAGTTGCCACCGGAAGTCTCACCAAGGCACAAGCCCTCACAGATCGCAGACTGTGGGCATGAGCTAAGCTTATCGGTAATCTGCTGAGCAGAAGCCAAGCCAAGGCCCATAGAGGCCACACTCTTCTCTTCTTGCTTCAAGCCGTAGTCACCCACACGGGTCTTCTCCAGCTTACCGTTCTCGCTAAGCAGTGTGCCGATGTTATGCTCTTTCTTGAGCAGCGCACGTACTTGCTTTAAACGCGCCTTTTTATCGCCAGCATCCATGGCTTCGTATTCTGCGATTGAATCACTCATACGCTGAGCCATGTCAGCATCAGAGAACGTTTCAACGATGCCTTCCTTGCGGGACTTCTGGATACTGGCAAGGTTCATCTTGCGGTTAAAGAAGTCACCCTGAGCCAATGGCACAAAGAAGTCTTTACGACCGTCTGAGTACTCCTCATCCATTTGCAACAATGATGGATCAATGTTCAAGAGGACGGTGCTACCGTCAAACTCTTGGTCAAAGTTGCCGGGCTTGTTGACAACCTTGCCACCATTAGATTCGTTAGTCAGGTAAATGCGTGAACGACCTTCTGAGGGGATAGTCTTAGACGCATTGAGTTTGACCGCCAAAGGCTTGGTGGTGTGATAGTAAACAGTGACTGTGCCATCCTTGTTTAAAGGAATACCAAGCACTGGATCAATACCGTATTTGTCTGCGGTCTTGAGGGAGTACTTAGGCTTGACGGTCAGAGGAAGATCTAAACGGCCTTCTGATACGTAAGGAAGAATGCCATTCTTCTCTTCGTATTTGACAGCCTTTTCTTCTTCGGCTGGTGTAGCTTTCCATGCATCGGCTTCGCCTTCGGGCAAAGCTTTCTTAGGCTCTGCCAATTTGGGAGATTCAGTAGTCTCTGGACGCTTTTCAGCTTTAGTACCCAAACTAAATTTTGTAGTTCCAAAGAAGCCTTCTCCACGTTTGTTGGATTCCTCGTTCATTTTGGTCATGATTGACATTTGCGCCTGATAGTCATCAGGGAAATATTCATCCACAGCCCGAACTAAACGATTGCTTGCTTTGGTTGCATTAGCTTTTCTAGAGCCAGCGTTCCAAGTACTAGCCGCCTTATCAGCGGCCATAGCCTTGTTATGCAAATCCCAAAGTTTTTGCGGGATCCCCTCTGGCGCAAGGCTAAATTTCTGTTCAACCTCGATCCCAACTTCTGGAGTGGTAGCTTTGAGCTGACCCCTCTCAACTTTACCGAACACGTCTTCGTATGTCTGGAATCCAGCACCGTTTAAACGATTACGCAGCGCAGTGAAGAAGTTGCGCATCTTGTTCAAGAGCGCAGTCAACATCCCGGGAGGCGCTTTGTTTACATCAAAGTCAGCAAACGCATCGGCAATTGCCTCTTCCAACAAAGATTCTGCGTTCAGTGGCTCAACAACATAGTCACCCTTGGCGTTCTTTACACCGTTGGCATAAGCGTCATAGCGGGACATTCTTTGTCCCTCAACCTCAACTGTGACATTCTTTAGGTATTTTTGTACCCACTCATTCCTAGCCTGACGCTCCAATGCCTTCCATTGCTGAGGCGTAAAGAAGCCTAACTCTTTCAGAGCGTGGATAGCCTCATGGCGCAAGGTAGTGATAGGGTTTTCTGCACTTAGTGCAATTTGAATTAACTTGGCTTGATAGGAGCCGTCAGCATTACCTTCAATTGCATCAACAATCTTGAGGCCAACATCCTTCAGGCCAAACTTGGTAAGCAAGGCTGGAAGTTCTACTTTCAACCTGTCCAGTTTGTCTTGTTGCTCAGGCGTTACCGCTGTTGCAGGAGCGCCGGTAACCGGCAATGCTGCTCTGCGTTGGATCTCTGCGTTTACACGCTGCTGTAACGCAGGCGAAGGCCGCTTGGATAGGTCTTGGAGGTCTGCGTCAGACAGATCTTCAAAGATAGCCTGTTCAGCGGCAGCACGGTCTTGTGCAATGGTGCGGATCTCATCGCCCCTACGCACAATGTAAGACGCAGGCCTGACTGTTTTAACGCCTGTTGGAACAGCTTCTAGGGGTTTACCATAAGACTCCTTCTTAGCCACCAATTCTGCAATGGTGGGCATAGAAGCATCCATCAGGTCTTGATGAGCCTTTTCTGCGGCCTTGTATTCCGCAGTGTTAGCCTTGCCTTCAACGATCAGTCTGTTCAGTTCGTCTTCAGACTTGGCTGTCTTTTCATCAATAGCCTTGAGATCTGCATCAACTTTCTTGATGTCAGCCTCTGTAATCTTTTGCAACTTCTCTAAGAGAGTGTCAGCGGCTTTCTGGTCTGGCACGGAGGTCAGCTTCTCATCGCCACGCATGATGTCATACGCATCTGCGACTTCTTCTTCTGCGCCAAACTCCTCGGAAATGCCGTATCCAGTAGGTATGGTGCGTGAGGGAACGCTAATTGTTTTGTTTTCGCTGGCAACAACATCGCCTTTTTGGATGGCATCATTAACCAACGCATTAACCGCAGAACCCTTGAGTCCTGTGGCTGTTTCTATTGTCTGGGCTGCCTCTTTAAATCCAAGCTCATCTTTGCCAAGCAAATCCATCTTGGCGTTTAAACTGTCAATGGCAATCGTCAGCTGCTCAGGGCTGTAGCGGGTGGCGTTTGAACCTTCAGGCAGAGCCTGTGGTGCGGCAAAGCCGGGCAGTTTATCCAAGGACGTAATAGCCGCATGAAGCTGTGGCTGAGACATCTGCATTGGATCACTGACACCGGTCGTTCTGGACAGGAAGTCAGCAAAGCTAGGCGCAGCACTGTCTACGTTCTTAGCCTGAGCGATCTCAATAAGCTGTGCAGGCGTGTAAACCTCATTGGTGTAGCCAGATTTGGCTGCAATCAATGCGTTTAAACTCTCTGTCTCTTTGGCCTTGTCTACGCCGGGAAGAGCATCAATGATGTCATCCAGAGCATAAGATGTAAGTGCTGGCTTACCTGTATCAATACGGTGTTGCTCAACAGTCTTGGCTAAGTCTGGGCCAAGATCTGCCATAGTGAATGATCCAAGAGGGTTCTTGGTCATTGCCAACTGATCGTCTAAACGCTTCTTTGCGGCAGCAATTTCTTCGCGCTGCTGCTTTTGGAATTCTCTTTGGGATTCTATTTCGTTGGCTACATATTCTTGGCGTAGCTCTCTCATCTTCAAAGGAGAGACAGCCGTACCCATGAGGCCGCCAACCAATGCATCACGCACTGCGCTGGACAGTACGCCTTTGCCAATGTCTGTAGGAATGCCAGCCTCGGTCAGGGCAACGTTTGTTCCAGCAGTGCTAACCGCAGATTGAACACCCTCTGGTAAAGCTTCACCAACAGTACTTCTGGCAATTGCTTCTTTCCAAGTTGGTTCATCCATTTTGACTGGCTTGCCCTTGAACTCCATGGGCTTCTTACCAACACGGCCCAACAAAGCTTCAGCACCCAGAGCGCCTTCAAGCGCACCAGTGGCTGTAGATGCGGCCTGCCTTGGTAAGTTCTGCAAAGAATACTCTGCGGCCTTTTGAGCCAAGCGTTCTGCTTCTTCTTCAGGAACTCCTTTATTAAGAAGCTCTTGTTTAACTGTAGCGTAGTCTTGGCCCTTTTGACCACCAAGACCAACAGCGCCACCAATTGTGGTGGCAGGCAATGCAGCAGCAACTTTTTGAGCTGTTTTAGCAGACATGCCAAGGCCGGTAAGTCTAGCGGCAGCCGCAGGAATAGTAGCTTGTGGGGCTAAGAATGTACCCGCAACATAGGGAACCATTGATCCAGCAGCTTGCGAAAGAGCTATAAGAGGCGCTTCAGTAACACCGCCAACTTTGGCTTTGATCTCTTCCCAAGTATTACCTTCTGCTGCTTTCTCAATTTTTTGACGGCGTTGGATCTCAGCCTGACGCTCGGGTGTCATGGTCTCACCTGCAAGTTGCTGTATGCCGCTTAACTTATTAGAGACTACATTACCTGCGCCAGCAAGGTCAGAAAGGCTTTGGGTAGTGCCAGCTACACCTTGACCAAAAGCAAGACCTATGTTTTTAAGAGAAAAAGGCGCGGCTTTCTTTTCTTCTTCAGGTTGCGCAAATTGTGTCCACGGCCCCTTTTCCTCGGGGGCGGCAAACATTTCCCAAGGCTTTTTTTCCGCCATAGCGTTTACACCTTTTCCCAGTTGTTTTTGTCAGCTGGATTACCGCCTTTGAATTTGTAACCATTCATAACAGTGCCAGCAGCTGGGACTGTACCAGATGAACTCGCGCCGGGCAATGTGTTTATACCGCTACCGGTTACACCCATGTCTCTATCCAAATCAGCAAGCTCTTTTTCATACAAAGCTTTTTGTTTCATGCCATAAGGAGTGTCATTCATAAATGGCTGATAACGCGCTTTTATTTTTTCTTTTGCTTCAAGGTAAGCTTTGCTTCTACGGACATCAGTGCCTTCTACTGAAGCAGCATTGGCAGCTAAAGCTGCACGTCGCATAGCTTCTTCAAGGGTCAAAGTCTTATCAACAGCCATCAAAGCTCTGGCACGACTCATTAAATTATCACGATCTTGAGCGCCAATGCTTGCGGCACGAATTTGAGCCTTACGATTAAGTTCGTTTTCAATAGCTTGCTGACGCATTTTCTCGGCTTCAGTCTCAGACATATTAAGAGACTTAGCAAGCTCTGCGCTCTCTTTGTTAATTTTGTCTTTTTCGGCTTTGGTAAGATTAAACATACCAAGACGTTCGTTATACTCAGCTTCTTTCTTCTTAGAGCCAAGGTCAAGGATCTTGTCAACCAAAGCATCTTGCTGAGCTTGTCGAGCCTTTTGCGCGGCAGTTAAGGTAGCAGCGCCTTTGGCCCCTGCTTCCATCCAGCTACGACCACCACCGGATTGAGCAATAGCGCCCAAGTATTCCATCAAAGAATCAAAGCCAGCTTTTGGCGCGTTTAAACGTTCTTTACGAGCTTTAAGTTCTTCGGCCATCTCGTCATAAACTGAAAGATCTTTTGTGCCAACTTCTTTTAAGAATTGCTCCCTATATGCTTTGGGATCAAACTTTTGATTCTCGGCAAGTGTCCTTTGCAAGAAATCACGGCCAACACCCACTGATGGCAAGTTTGCTAAATCAGTCAATCCAGCGGGCATAGGCGCTTTATCTGTCCCACCAGCGGGAGGACGAGGAGCAGGAGGCGCAGAAGGCGCAGAGGTAATGAGCGGCACATTAGGCGCTACTGCCGGAGTTCCAGTTGCACGGGGATCCGTTAGACGACGGAAATTAGGATCATTTGGGGATGGCTTTTGGGAGGAAGCAGAAGAAGTAAGCTCCCTAATCTGTGCGTTAATTGCGGGGACAAGTTCTGGAGCGGAGTACTGAAACTCATTGACCTTCTTTTGAAGCTCTGCTATTTTTTCGGCTTTAGTTTGGGCATTTCTTTCTTTGGCAGCCAATTCAGCAGCTTGATTTGCCAACTCCTGATCTTGTGCAGATGCCATACCCATAGTATCGCCACCTCCAAAAAAAGAAACGATACCGCCGCCTGCATAGTGGCGACCGATGTTAGACATTAGCTGGTCAATACTACCGCCACTAGCGGCCATTACGGGTTGTCCTTGTGGCATAGGTGGTTGTCCTTGTGGGCCTTGTGGCATGGGAGGTTGACCTTGAGGGCTTTGTGGGCCTTGAGCCATCTGAGGCATCTGTGGAGGCTGTGCTTGCTGTCTTTGTTCAGCACCCAACATCTGACGCAGTTTCTCAACAATAGAAGGTTGAGCACCGCCAGCTTGCATAGCTTGCTGAGCCTGCGCACTGTTACGCAGTTCAGTGATTTTCTGAAGCGCAATTGCTTCTTCCAAATCGGGTGGAATGGCTCCGGGAGGCTGGCCCTTTTGAGCCTGCTGAACTTTAGCTTGCAAAGGCTGTGGATTGCCTTTGTATGCGTTTACAAGTTGATCAATACCCATGATATGTCCTTCTGATAACTGTGCTCATTTTATTTAAATTCCTGTCAACGTCTATAGAGAAGATTGACTAAACCGCCCTTGGCAAACATTTGCTCGTAATACCGGTCATCCAAATCTCGGCCATAGCCCCCAAAAGAGGGGGTAGGTTCTGTTTGAAACATATCCGGTGAAAACTGCTGTGCAAAATAGTC
>Ga0181352_1000435_pt1 | contig 18077 bp, 21 predicted proteins | sample Fa13VDMLBSN_FD_130103 | JGI IMG/M metagenome (GOLD analysis project Ga0181352, IMG submission 130103) | Freshwater viral communities from Lake Michigan, USA - Fa13.VD.MLB.S.N | ecosystem: Environmental > Aquatic > Freshwater > Lake | place: USA: Michigan | collected 2013-09-23 | reverse complement strand
TCCAAGGAATGCTCCCGAGTTGGTCACCACGCTGGCACTTACATTTGTGAGCGTCACCCCGCTCTTGATGTTGGTGCTGGTGTTGTCGAACTGGTTTTGATTGAGGGCGGAAAGGCCGCTGGCGCTGATGGTGTAGGACGATGCCGAGTTTGTCACCACAGTCACCCCGCTGCCCGCGATAATGCGCGTGGGCGGCGAGGATGGCGACACGGCGGCGATGGTGAGGGACACCAGCAGTCCCAGCAGAAGGTAATGGATGCGCTTCATGGTCTAGCCTCGGTAGTTGATGTCAAACAGGCAGTCCGCGCTGCCGATGGTCTTGGTCACGTCCGTGGAGGAGTTACACACGTAGATGCCAGCGGTAAACGGTCTTCCCGTCGGCCATGAAAATGACGCCTGAAACTGTGCTGGCGCAAACAGCACCAGTGATGGCACCGCCCCTTCCGCCGCCGCCGATGCGGAATCGAACACCTGAACCCACTGATCCGTGGCCTTGTTGTTGTAGATGCAGATGTCGAAGCAGCGCAGCCCCGATGCACCCGCCACCACGAGCCGAGCATTCTCCTGCGCCGTGCTCTTGCTGGTTGCGTTGGAAACCGCTCCGCCGCTGGACCCGCTGCCACCACCGGTGACGAGGCTTCGGAGGGCTGCTGCGATCTTGAAAGTCAAATCCCACAGGGAATCTTTCGTGCTGGGAGAAAGGTTGGCGAGCTGGCCCATAAGAAGAAAATTGGTTGTGGGGCGGTGCGGTATCTGGCCCGCACCGCCCCGGATTCAAACAGCTACCTTAGCTGCACAACGCGGTATCAATGTCGCCTTCGCAGCGGGCGAAGATGATGACGCGACCGAACTGCGGGTAGATCGTCTCCACCGCATGTTGATACTCGGCGAAGTGCCGGCCGTATTTGTCCAGCGGGTCAAGGCAGTCGCCGGACTCCTGGATGTTGCGCCCACCGGTCTTCCACACCCACTCGCCCATGTAGTTGGTGGGCGTCCAGCGCATGGATTGCACCTGGTTGACCGGGCGAACGATGTGCTCCTTGATGACCCACGGGTTAAGCACCACCGCAGCCTCGTAGGGGGCCGTGGTCCAAGCCGGGTTCACGCGAACCGCCGTGCCCTTCGTGGTGGCATAGGACTGCCAGGTGTTGACCCGGGTGTAAGCGCCGCCGCTGTAGGTGTAGCGGGGCGGGAACAGCGTCACCACATGCCGGAACGAGCCGAGCACGCTGGCTGCGCCCATGCGCTGAAGGAGCGTGGCCCCCTCGCCTTGGCCCATTTGCGCGAAGCGCACGTCCTGCCGAAGCTCGCTGTTGTTCTTGAACAGCCGGCGGCTGGCCTTCTGGCCGATCATCAGGCTGTAAATCGGCCCCTGATCTGTGAGCTGGAGGAAGCCATCGGAGTTCGGCACGTTCGCGCCGTCCTGGTTGAGCTGGATGGCCGTCTCATCGAGCATCTCCTGCACGAGTTCAGACGTGGCCGCCGCCAGCGTAAAGTTCGTCTGCGAGGTGGTCGGGTAGGCCGCCGTCGCAACGGACTTGTCCGCCTGCGTCAAGTAGTGCTTGAGCAGGTTGTTCTCCAGCTCTTGGCCGGCATTCTTGGCCAGCGCGTTGAGGTAGCCGCCCCAGAACTGCTCCGGGTTATGGGTGTAGATCAGCGTGTCTTTGCAGACAATCGGACCCTGAAGCTGGAACCGCTCCGGGCTGAACGTCGAGGCGGAGTAGCCAATGCTGACGCTGGTGAATGAGTTGGAACAGATCTCCGTATCCACGTCATCGGCGGTTACGGCAGTCCAAGAACGCTCGTCCGTGGTGGGCAGCGAGCGGCCCATCTGGAACGTGGTTTGAGTGACACCCTTGTTGCGGACAAACTCCGTGCGCGGCACGAGGTTCATCATCAGGTGTTGCGGGTAAGCCCGCTTGTAGAGGTCGTTGGAAAGATACTCCGTCGCCAAGGGCAGAGCATCAAAGGCTGTGGGACAGGACATAGGTCAAAAGGGCTGAATCATGCTCCCTGCAACCCACGCCACACGGCGCGGACAGGTCGCGTTGTTTCTTCCCGATTGGCCAGTTCGGCTTGAGCCTTGCCCGACGGGCAGCTTCGGCGGGGCTTCTGCTGCTGCCAGCAGTCACACCTCGGCCCGGACGCTGGGCATCAGCGCGTCCGTATTTGTCCAGTGCGACTACGGTTCAATGGATACCATTGGATACCAGATTGTCAAGCGCGACCCGCCACCACGTCCAAGAATGACTTCGGCTGCGCTCCAGCGCCGTCGCCACCGCCACCGCCGGGAGGCTTGGGTTGCGCCGCGTCGAACTCCGCCAGCCGCTTCTTCGCGTCGGCCAGTTCGGCCAGCAGTCCCGGCAGCACCTTGGTCTTCAGGTGAAGACCCTCCACCGCCATGAGCGGTATGAACTGCTCGTCGGGCCCCTCCAGCCGGCCGGTAAGCGCCTGCTTCACGAACGCCTTGTAGGTGTTGATCTCCGCCACGCGCGCGGCATCCGCGCCGGCCGGAGCCTTGAAAGCCTCCATGTCCATGGCCTCGCCCACCAGTCGCTCGGCCAGTTCCTCGCGCTGGCGGATATGCGCCACCTTCTCCGCCTCGGTGGCCTGCTGCAACTGGCCCCAGCGTTCCTTGGCCTTGCCAATCTCCGCCGCCTTCTCCCGCTGAAGCATTTCCAGATCCGCCACGACCGCGCCCAGCCGCGCCGACCGCGCCGGAGTCAGGTCGCCCATCAACTCATCGAGCATCTGCGTGCGCGCGTCGTCATCCGCCACCTTCAAGATTCGCTCCAGCTTGGCCGCGTGATCTGCCCCGACAATGCCCTTGGCCGCTTCTGTCAGCGCCTTGGTCTTGCCCTCGAAATACTGTTGGAACTTGGGATGCCGCTCCACGTCCGCCACGCGCAGGCGCTCGCTCAGGTCTTCCCGCTCCTTCTCCAAGTCGGACAGCCGGCGCTGGATGTCGTCGGGCACCTGTGGAACCTGCCGCTCCGCCAGTCGCTTCTCGTAGTCCGCCGCCTTGGCCTTCGCTTCCTCGGCCTCTTTGCGCGCCGCCGCCAGGCTGCGCTTCACTTCCTTCCACCCCTCGCGCGCCTTCTCGCTCTTGATCTCCGTAGGCATGTCGGCGTCGTCGCCCTGCGTCGCCGCGGGAGGCTTCTCTGCCGGATTGGAAGGTGGCGTCGCGGGCTTCGCCTCTTCCCGCCTGGGCGGTTCCGCCGCTGGCGATTCGGCGATCCCCATCGTCTTCTTCATCGCATCGAGGAAATCCGCCCCCGGCGCTTCGCCGACGGTGGTTCCAAACTGCGGGGCCGGGGCGGGTGCTGCTTCAGTGGGTGCGCTCATTTGATGTCGTTGTTCTTGTCGTCAAAAGTTGATTCCAAAGTCACTGCGTCGCCCGGCGGAGTTGCCATGGCGACGAGATTGTTCAGCGCCAGGTTGTAGCCCTCGATCTGGCCCAGCACCCGGTCGGCGCTCACCCGGCTCGTCATGTAGTTGGCCGGCGACTCGTTCATCAGCACCTCCATTTGCAGCCGGAACCACGGGTCCGCTTGCAGTCTCCGTGCCTCCGCCACGAGGTCGGGCCGTTGGCGGAACTGGTCCAACGTCATGTCCACGCGCGGCGGCGGCGGTGTAATCTTCAACCGCTGCCGACGCTGAAACATGTTCACCAAAAAGCTAAATCCTGTGTTCATTTCAAAAGCACATCCGCCACGCTGCCGTCTTTGCACCGATGGAGTAGCACGGCCTCATCCGTGATCCACTTCTTCAACTCCTTCTTGGACTTCACCGACAGCGGCACGCCCTCGGGGCCGTTGAAGTTCGCGCCGTCCTTGATGTTCCAGTAGTGCAGGATCAAATGGTTCAGCGGCGTGGTGATCGGCTGCGTGTCGGACTTCATCGCCACGTCCCACGGCGTCTTTACGCTCGTCAGAGCCTTCACCGAATACTGCCGCACGTCCGGCGGGTAGATGCCCACGCCGTTCATGTGCTCCATGCCGCCGACGACGTGCCCGGCGAACGGCTTGCCGCCGGCCTGATACGCGCTCCACAGAATTTCCAACCAGCCCTTGCACAGCGGCGTCGCGTCTGACTCCCACCAGAGCCACGGGAGCGGATTATCCTGCCCGCCGAGGTAATACGCCGTCATCTTGAAGGCGTGATTCGGACCCATCGGCCAGCCCGACAGCCCGCGATGGTAGGCGAACGTCTGAACTGACTCGAAAGCTGTCAGCGCCGCATGAGTCACTTCCGGCACGCCCGCCGTGCCCTCCTCGTAAGTGAGCAGCACCGGGTTCTTCTGCCGCCCGTCGAACTTCCGCGCGAGCGCGAGGTTCTTCAGCACCAGCGGAACTTCCTTACTCGTGAAGGGGATGACGACTAGGAGCATTTTGAAACGTGGCCAATCCGGTTGATGGTCTGCTGCATCCGCTTCGCCACGGCCATCGCCTCCGCGCGCTTCGTCTTCTTCGTGCTCCGGTTGGTGCGCTTTCCGTTGGGCAGCCAGAGCACGGCTTGCCAGAAGGGGGATTCGGGGTGTTTGCGCAGGCAGGGCTTCATTGTTGTAAAACTACAACACGGATACTTCTGGATACTTACAACGTCAAGCTTTCGTTTCCATCTGCTGCGCCGTCCGCGCGTCCGCGAGCGCGCTGTCCTGATCGAACTTGCGCTTCTTCAACTCCAACATCTGCTGCGCCTTGGCGGTCTTGATCTCCAAGTCGAGCTTCGCCTTCTGAACCTTCAACTGGTCCTCCACGGGAAGGCCCGGCTGCTGCGGTGGCTGTTCCGCCTGCTCCGCGCCGGCCTGCTGAATCTGGTCGGTGATCTGCGCCAGCCGCTTCAACTCCTGCTGGAGCGCCTTGAACTGCTGCTGCCGCGTCGGGTCCGCCGCCAGCCGCTCCACCTGCGCCGCCGCAGCCTGCCCGGCAATCTCCAGAAACGCGCCCACTTCCACCGGGTCAGCGCCCTGCTCCAACGATGCCGCCGCCTGCGCCGCCGCCTGCAAATAGACCTGTGCGTAGATCAGCGGGTTCTGCGTCGGCGTCACCATCGGCATCATGCCCACCTTCATCGCCGCCACCTTGTCCTGCGCCTCCGCCATCTGGTCGAGCGTCGTCGTGTCCTGCGGCGGGGCCGGGAAGTAGCGCCGCACCGCCGACTGGCCGACGCGCGCCGCAATCACGTCCTCGACCAGATGCACGCGCCCGCCCTCGGGCAGCATCGCCACCATGCCAAGGATGAACTCCAACGACTGCTGCCGCATGAACGGGCTGCCCTGGCCGGCAATCCGCGTCGCCTGCACGCACCTGATCTTGCGCAGCGCCTCGATGGGCACGCCCCGGTCCTTGCACCGCTGCTGGAACGCCAGCGCCGCCTCGCCGCCCGGTGAATCCTTGCGCTGCTTGTCGCCCGCCGCGCGCCGGAACATCTCCGCATACACCGCGTCGAGCTGCTGGTAGTAGCGGTTCAACTGCGTCTTGCCCAGGCGCGCCTGCTCGCTCGCCCGCCAGTCCACCTCGCGCGCGGTGATGGGATTGCCGCCGTCGCGCTGCAAGTTCTGCCGATACTGGCTGAGGTTCGACGCCACCGTTGCGCCAATCTCCCGTTTGAACCCCAATCCCTCGTCGAGAAAACTTCCCACTGGTGTCTGAACGGCATCCCAGCCCGCCGGCACGGATCCGTAGTCGCCAAGGTGCGTGAGCGCGAGCTTCTGCTTGGCGTCCGCCGTCGTGGGCCGGAACAGCGTCTTCGGCGCAAACGCCTTGTCCGCCAAGTTGCACATCAGCCGGTTCTGCCACTCCATCGCGCCATACATCTTCACGCCCATTCCGGCAACCGAGTGGTGATACCCGCCGCCGCCGTGGTCGTAATACATCGGATGCACCACCTCCGCCCAATTCTTGAACCGGCGTTCCTTGTGGAACAGCCATTCGTTGATTTTCTTGATGTTTCCCACCTCCGCGCTCTCGTCCAGTGAGATTATCGCGTGCGAGATTCCGCCATCCGCCTCGCCCGGCTTGGCGAACTCGCGCCAGAAGACGTGCGCCACGCGAATGACCTTGCTGCCGAAGCTGTAGAACAGGCTCCCGTTCTTCAACTGCTGCTGACACCACTCCCAAGTCCGCGACTGGTCCGACATCCCCCGCTGGTCCTCCGGCTGGGCATTGATGATGGCCTGCCGCACCGCTCCCACCTTCCATCCCACCGCCGTCGCCGCCTCCGGGTTGGTGATGCGGTCGTAAAGCTCGTTCGGCCGGTAGGTGGCAATCCGCGCGCACCACTCCCATTGCGGCGCGTCGCTCTTGGTCATCTCCGGCACGTAGAGGTCACGATGCTCGCTCGCCTGCGGCCGCCAGTCCGAGTTTTCCCCAAACCACAGGGGGCCGCAGCCGTAGAGCACCATCTCATGCTGCGACAACTGGCCGTTGAAATCGAAGCCCGCCTCCTGCTTCAACAACTCGTCGAACTCCTCGGTGATGATGCGCCCCCATTCCTCACGCTGTTCCGGCTGGCCATAGGCAGTCTTCACCGTGGCGTAGGTCGGGGCCTCGTTGAACACGTCGTAAAACGCGCCAAGCGCCGCGCCGAGATACGCCTCCGCCTCGCGCCAGTTGACGTTGCACGCCGTCGCGCGGCCCGCCTCCTTCAGCTTTCCCGGGTTGTAAGGCGGGTTGCCATCCACCAGCCCCTTCACCAAGGCACGCTTCCGAGCCCGGTTCTCGTCATTGCGCAGCAGTCCCAGCACCATCGTCCGCGCCTGCGTGGCATCCGCGATGCGCGTCACCGGCGCGCTGCCGGATTCGTTGAGGGTCGCCAGCGTGCCGTTCGTGTTCGCCGCCGTGGTCGTGGCTGTATCTGTCATGGGTTACAGTGGATACCACACCCGCAACCTATCGCAACCTTGGAATGTGCGCGAACTTAGGTTTCTTGTCCGACATGACGCAACCAGCGTAGTGAACCGCCGCCGCCTTCTCCCAGCCGGGATCGAGGTATTGCACCACCGCCCGCTGCGTGTCGAATTCGCCCGGGCACTGGTCGAGGATGTTCTGGTCGCTGCAATGCGGCCCCGGCTTGAAGGCCAAGTCCTGCTTCGTCGGCTGCCACGCGGCGAACCGCTCCGCCATGCGCCGATACTCCGCCGCTGAACCGCTCACCAGGCACGGGCACGCGCCGCCGTTCCACAGTGTCAGCCGCTCCGTGGCCGCGTGTGGCTTGAAGTCATACGGGATCACGTCGTAGTCGCTCATCCACCCGCCGCCCACCATCTCCATCGCCAGCCAGCGAATGTAGCAGGCAAACTCATAGGGCTTGCCGTTCACCGTCGGCAACTGCTCGTAGGCCGTCGCCAGTCGCGCCCAATCAGGATGCTTCTGCGCGTCGTTCCGGTCGAGGATGACCGCCTCCCAGCCCTGCCGCTCCCATCGCTCTTTCCAGAGATAGACCAGCGGCAGGTTCGACTGGTCGCGCCCGATGTTGTCGTGGAAGGTGAAAATCTTCATGGGCATTTGTGTTTGAGCCAAGCCTTCGCAGTCTTCCACTTGCGCCCGCAGCCCATGCACCCGTATTGGCCGTAGGTGCTGGCACAGACTCCGCAGGTTTCGTCACGGCGCAGCAGTCCGCCGTCTTTGCAGTTGTGGCAGTTGTATTTTTTGCGCTTCACGCCTCCGCCTCCCATTTCCCGTCAGGGCACCGCTCCGTCGCCAGAAACAGCTTCAAGCCACTGCACCCGCACTTGCCGCACCGGCCCGTGCCCGGCTCACTGCCTTCGCCTTTCCAGTATTGGCACCCCTCGCAGATGTTGCGCCGCTCCTGAAGTTTCTCCGCCGGCACCACGCGAAAGCCATCGGACGCCCACCGCACCATCGCCCGCGTGAACCGCGCCGCCAGCTCCCACGGCGTCGGCTGGCCCGTGCTCGGGTCAATGTCCTCGCACCGGTCGGGCTGATCCAGGCAGAACTGATCGATGAACTGCTGCTCCAAGTGCCGCACCGGGATGTTGTTCGCAATCCGATGGTCCCGCACCTTCTTGTAAATCACCGCCGGCGTCTGCCCCAGAAACTCCATGCCCGTCTCCGGCTGCACGTAGCGGTAGTTGCCGCCGGGCGGAACCTGGTTCGGGGCGATGATGCGCTTCATATCACCTGCGGCTCCCGATCTGTCCAAGACCAAAGCAAATGACAGTGGCCAGGCACAAAGTTCCAGCCCAAACCCAGAACGACGAGAAGATGAATTGAAGGATCTCAAGCATGGTTCGGTGCCTTTGCAATGTCGCGCTTCACTCTTCAACGGATACCAGTGGATACCTCACGGCGCAAGCGTGAAGTTACAACACCGCGCCCGCCTCGTAGTGGTCCAGCATCGCCGCCTCGTTGTCGCCTGAATAGTTCACGTCCCGGTAGATGTCGTGCGCCGCCTTCTGCTCGTCCTTCTCCGCCACGAACCGGTGTGAGGTCGAGCCGACGGAGCGAATGATCAGCCCAAGCTGGCGCGCCGCCTCCAGCGCGAACACCACCGCATCGGCCAAGTCCGGAGACCGCCCATGCCGCTTCTTGTATTCGTCCTTCGTCTCCAGCACGACCTTGCGCTTGTCGTCGTCGTAGCGGCGGCTGCAAAATTCCACGGCCGTCTCCGGGTCGAGGCCGCGCAACTGGCCGGACATTTGCAGCTCGCGCGCCTGATACCAAAGCTCCGTAACCCGTCGGTCATACGCCTCCGTCGCCGGCCGCTGGTCCTCGTGGCTCACGGTTCTGGCACTGGGCTTGCCGCCGCTCTCCACGCGGATGACCTGGCCCCACTCCCGCTCCAGGATGTCGCAGAACACGCGCCCGCCTCCGCTCGCGTCCACCGCCAGCTCGTCGCACTTCACCCCGCGCGCCTCGCACTCGGCCCGCACCTTCTTCGCCATCTGGAAGTTCGGCGGCTCGCTCCCGCGGGCGTCCACCGTGATTTGAACCTTGTCGCCAAGGTGAACGCCCACCAGCCCGCCCTCCACCGGTCCCCACTTCACAAACCGCAGCATCGCCCGGTCGCCACCACCAAACGACGGGTCAAAGCCCGCCGCCTGCCGGATGTCGTTCCCCACCCAGATCCAGTCCTTCGAAGTCCGCTGCTTCACCAGCTCACCCTCGGTGAACACCGTGCGAACAAGTCCGTCCGGCGGCCAGAACCCGCGCACCTCCGACCAGAACCGCGGCGAGTTGTCGCCCAGACCCTTGCGCAGACCCTCCAGCTTGCGCGCCGTAATCAGGTGCGGATGAATGCACCGACCCGCCAGCACGTTCGGACACCGCTCCGCATCGAACCGCACCACGAGCCCACGCTTGCCATCGAGCTTGGTCTTCGTCTCCCACTGGTCGTCATCCACGCACACGGACTCCCACCCGTTCGCCGGCTCCGCAAACCGCCCCATCGCGTCGAGCCGCGAGAAGGGATTGCCAATCACCAGCATCCGAAAGTCCTCCGGGTAGCCACACAGGTTCACGCACGACTCGAAAACAGCGTCCGGCGTGGACGTAGCCTCGTCAATGATCACCAGTTGCCGCTTCGTGTGCAGACCCTTGATGTTGTCCACCGCCTTGTTCACCGACCCGCCATCCTCCACCGCCAGGCCAATGATCGCGTGCTTGTCATCCCCCTCCTGCGCCTGCCACATCATCCGCGAATCAATGAAGTTGCCCGTGTCCCGCAGAAAGAGTTCGCGCCGGAGGGTCGCCAGCTCCGCCCAGGCACGCCGCCGCAGGGCCTTGCCAGTGGTCGAGGTCAGAATCACCGACGACGATGACGGGTCGCACAGCCACCAGAGCAGCGCAAAGAGCGTGGCCCCATACGTCTTGCCAGCACCAGCACAGCCGGCCCACACCACCCACCGACTTTCATTCATCGAACGAAATTGCCGCTCCAGCCACGGGTTCCATTCCAGCTTCGGCCCCAGCATGTCCGCCACGTTCTTCAGGTGGTTGAACTCCCCCAGCCCGCCCTTGCTCTCGTCCTGCCCAAACGCCACCGCCGCCCGCTCGTAGTCGAACTGCGTCATCTGCGACACCAAGGGCAGCCCGTAGGTCCGGAGATTGGGCGCAGAGCCTACCGTGGAGAGGGTCAAGGGCATGGGGGTGTTAACGGAACATCGTTTTGAGTATGCGCCACATGAGGCGCACCCTTGCCGGACGTGTCAGGAACACATACGACGTCACCGCGAGCATTTCCGAAATGGATTCAACCTGATCGCACTGGTGTAAGGTTCGCATGAACTCCACGCTTTCCTTTATCAATTCGCTGTGGCGAGTTGCGATTTCATTAGGATTGCACCGCATTGGTTCACTCATGGCGCTGGTAGTGTTGTAAGTCCTAAAATGTGGGATGGCTTACGACAGCCCCCCTCGATGAACTGCCCCCCGAAAAAGGGGGTGTGGGGGCGCGTCCTGGCCCGGCCCACAAAAAAGGATGCTTGCCCGACCCAGCCGCAGACCCGCCTCGCCCTGCCCTCGACCCTGCTCCTGCCCCTCACCAGCCCGAGCGCCAGCGTCGGCGAACCGGATTGTCACACTGAATTTGACCGTCCGACGGACACGAATTGGCACACTCACAGCGGATTTGCCTCATTTTGTTGGGATTTTGGCTCCTGTTGATGATTGCTGCCATCATCCCCGACCAGCTTTTCCTCCGCAACTGGCGACAAATCAACGACTTGGGCCGATTTCAACCCGCGCAGGTCGGAAATGAGGCTGATCGCCACGCGACCGCCTCCACCAGTGTTGGTTTCGCCCCAGCCGTGGACCCGGGCCGCGCCCTCGGTGGCCAGCTTGGCCGTTTCGAGCACGGTCTTGGCCGCGGCATCGTCGCCAGCGGCGTGAATCTCCCTGATTCGGCGCTGGGCACGGGTGGCGCCGAGGTGGAATGTGTCGGCCAGGGCGGATCTGGTGGCCTCGGCCAGCTCGGCCAGCGTCCGGCTCGCCGCTTCCAGCCTCGCCACGGGCATCTGCGCCGCAGCGCCAGCGGTTTTGAGCAGCTTTTGCACGCCCTGATGGCTCATGCCAAGGCGTCGGCCTATCTCAGGCGTGCTCAGACCTTGAGCACGCAGCTCGATGGCAAGGTCACGATTCGACCTAGGATGCTCAGGATTGGCTGCAACTTCTGCAACCGCGCCTGCAACTGCGTCTGCAACTGGCATGGTTGCAAGGATACTTTCGGCTACCAGTCAGGTCAAGCCAAGGCCTTCCTACAGGATTCACCCTAGATTAGGTGGCAGGGTGACAGACTAGATCCAAATCGTGAACCCAAACAGTTTTGGCTCACGACTTCAAACCAGTCTGTCACCCTGCCACCTTTTCAGGCCGTTCCTACAACATGGATACAAACAATATCACATCAAATCGCCAATGTTTGCAGGTGCTTCATCGCTGGTGAAAGATTTCCAATTGACCGCAAGTGGCTTGTGGTATCTACTTGTATCCAGCAAAGGGCGATGCCCTTTGGAACCCGACCCAAACCAGCCCAGCAGGGCACAACGAGAAAGACCAGAGCATGAACATCTTAATCACCCGCAACACGGCCACTGGCGAGCTTATTGCCAGCGACGACCGATACGAGCGCGACGATCAGTTGAACGCGGCCCACTGGGCTGACGCCGACTGCGAGGACGTTGGCGACCATCCGGTGTATGTCCGACAGTTGGCGACGCTGCGACGGCTGGACAAGAACGGCTACTGCGACCTGACCGACAAGCCATTCACCAGCGCGCAGTTGGCGGCGGCAGTGGCCACCATTGAGGGCGCTGCCCCCAATCCCCCGCAGAGCCAGCACACGCCCGGGCCGTGGCGTCTGGACGCCACTGGACCGGCGAATGCCTGCGTGGTGTCCAGCGGTGGCGACCTGCTGGCCATCGGTGCGCAGGGCACGAGCGACAAGGACGAGGACGAGGCGAACCTGCGGCTCATGGCCAGCGCGCCTGACCTGCTCGACTGCCTGAACCGACTGGTGGACGACTTGACGGAGGCCCATGAGGATGAATTGAACAGCGATCACAATGGCGACGGACCAGACTGCTCCTACTGCCGGAACATAGCCCGCGCCCGCGCCGCCATCGCCAAAGCTACCGGAGGTGCCAAGTGAAACGCTGCTCCTTCGTCGGCTGCAAGGCGGCTGCTGTCCTTGTCCTGTCGTCCACTATCAGCCCCGCCGTGACGGCGTGTTGCGACCAGCACGCCCCAGCGTGGGCTAAGAACGGAACCCAGTCGATGTTCGCGCAGAAACACGGGCGCGAGGTGTTCACCGTGACGAAGATTGGAGGTGCCAAGTGAGCGCGCTATCCCTCGCCCAGTTCATCGGCCAGACGGGTTCCCTGACCGTGGAGCAGTCCCTGACGCTGCCCGTGCGCGTGCTGGATGCTCGCAAGTGCTGGGACCGGCTGGATTTCTACGTGGAGCCCATCCACGGCGCTGGCCAGCGATGGGTTCAGGCTGACCGGGTGACGCTGGAGAAGGTCGAGGTGGCCAAGTGAAAACCACCATCACCCGCTTCGGCAAAATATGGCGTTGGTTCGTGTCCGACGACGCTGGCACGGTGGCTGGCGGCTTCGCTCGGACCAAGGCCCACGCCAAGAACGACGCCAGCATCGCGCTTCGCATCGCCACTGGAGGTGCCAAGTGAACCTCCTGCGCCTGCTCCTCTCCCTCCTCGCCCTGACGCGCCACGACCCCGACGACGCCGCGGCGGGGGTATCCATTGGTATCCAAGGAGGTGGCCAATGAACCAGCCTCCCTACACGCTGGCTCAGGTGCGAGCCAGCCTGAAGCTCATCGCTGGCCTGTGTGCCTGCGACACGGCCACGCAAGACCCGGAGCAGGCGCTTGCCGAGATCCAAGGTGTGTGCGCGAACATCCTGCATCGTGGCATCGTCTCGGCGCTCGACCAGTCAGCCACGAGCCGCAAGGGTGGCCTCGCCACTGGCCAGCGCAAGTCCCGGGGCGACTCGTCGCACTACAAGGCGCTGGCGGCGAAGGCGGTGGCGGCGAGGCTGGCGAAGAAGAAGGGAGGTGCCAAGTGAGCGCCTTCATGGATCTGCCCGACGCCCGCCGGTTCGAGCTTCGCCTTGCGCTGGAGTCGGCCGGAGCCGAGGTGTCAGGCTACAACGACGGCTTCACGCTGGCCATAAAGCGCGGCTGCTTCTGCGCGGTGGACGACAAGGCGAAGGAGCTTGGGCTGGTGCTGGATGGCAACAGTCTGAACTATTTCCCGCTGGGCAGCGACAATCCGCCCGAGGAGTTCCGCCACTGGGTCCACCCCTACACCGCCGAGCGTGGCCATGGGCCGGGATTCTGGCTCTATGCCACGTATCGGCTGCCGTAGCCATCACTTCACCCATCCCCGCCCCAGCCTCACCGCTGGGGCTTTTTTGTGGGCAGATGCCCCCAAGCCCTGCTCAGTATGGCGTATCCTCATGCCCCGGAGGATAGATTCGCCATGCTCGGTGCGCGCGGTGGTGCGCGTCCTCGCGCTTGACCCGGTTTGGCACCTTGCCCGCGAGCCTGCCTAGATACACGCCACAGGCATTGCTCCAGCCCAGCAGCCTCTCCGCCTGACGCGCAAACCGGAAGTCCCCACCCGTAAGCTGGCGCTGCAACTCCTCGGCGCTGCCCCACCACGCGCCGGGCGCCGGTGAGTCGAACAGGAGCGCGTCCACGTAGCCCAGCAGTTGCACCTCGGGGGCCAGCCCGCTGATTTCCTCGACGATGCGTGGGTGGTGCCAGTGGGTCACGCCGAACCGGTGGGCGCGCAGCTCTGGCGGCACCGTCCACTCCTCGCGCAGCCAGTGGACATACGCGGGCAGCTCGGCACGGATCGCGGCCCAGAACTGTGCCCGCTCATCGGAGGTGACACTTGGCATGGGCATCTCGGCCTTGCGACAGAGGAACAAGCTGATCTTGTCCATGATGGACTCGTCCAGTGGTGGCAGCGCCATCAGGTTCTCGGACTCGTCGTTGAGGGAGAAGGACACGCGCCAGAACGGGCGCAGGATCAGCGCGTCGCGGCCCTTGGCGTGCAGACGCTGATCCCGGTTCACGGTCATGTCCTTGATGCGGCTGCCGAAGTCGCGGCGCGCGGCCAGCGTGGTGAAGGGCTGGTCGTCCTCCATGACGAGGTGCTCGCCAGCGAACAGGTCCGAGTTGAACGGCGTAACGCCGGTCATGTATTGGAAGGGCTTCGCGCTGCGACCCCCGAGGATCTCGGTGATGATGCTCTGGAGCAGCGACTTGCCGCACTCGCGCGGGCCAGCCAGCACGAGCACTTGGCCAGGCTGTGCCTGCCGCGCCCGGAGCGCCGCCTCGCCCACCTTCATCCAGCCGTGGAAGTGTGCTCGCTGGTCGTGGTCTTCGTGCGCGAGCAGTCCGCGCAGGACCGCATCGATCAGCGGCCATTCCCCCTTTGCTGGCGTCACGAGCTTGGGTGAACTGGTGACGAGGATGCGGTTGCCGTTGTTCTCGACCAGTCCGGCCCAATGCCCCGCCAGCGGTCCGGCGTAGGACACTTGGTAGTCCTCCATGACTTCGAGCTGGCGGATGTCCAGTGGTGACAGCGCCTCACCATCGTTGAGCTTGCGCCGGTAGCCGTCGCGCTTGAGCCGGGAGGTGAGCGCGTCCTTGGTCATGGCAATCCAGCAGCCGGCCGAGTTGCAATACCAGAAGCACGACTTCGCCCGGTCGTAGAAGACTTGGCGGGGAATCCCCTTGCCAGCCTCGATTTCACCCGAGACGACGGCGGCGGCCTCGCCCGCATTTTGGATAATGGCTGGCATTTTAGACGGGCATCACCTTGAAGTCGCCCCACGGGCCGCCCTTGGTCCACTCATCCAGGTCGTTCGGCCATGTGCCGTCGGCGCGCTTGTCCGTGGAGAAGTCCAGCAGATCCACCTTGGCCGCGATGGTCGAGAGCTGCTGCCGCCATTTCTCGGCACCCTTGAGCCCAGCCTTCTCGGCATGGGCAAAGATTCTCACCCGCTTGCCCTTGAAATACGCCAGCGCATCCTCGCTGATGGCTGGCGACGCGCTCAACATGGCCACGGGCGCGCACTGCACGTCCTGCTTGGCGTAGTGACTGGCCTGCTCCCAGAGGATGACATCGTGTGCCACGAGGAAGTCAGGAATCCCCTCGACCAGCGCGATGGCAGGATAGTCCACGGCCTCGGCCAAGCCCACCGGCCAGTTCTTCTCCGACCCCTTGATGCTGTGGCTTTTCCTTGGCGGCAGCGGCCCCATCTCTGGAAACGGCTCGTTGTCCACCCGGCGAACCTCCATGACGCGACCACTGGCGTCCGTCACCCCGTAGCATGGCCAGTCTCGCCACTGGCCCACCACGAGCACGCCCCGTTGCGCGGCCCAAGTCAGCCCGGCGATGGTGCCCAGCTCGCGGTGGAACAGGATGGCTTGCAGCTCGGCCACGGTCGGCGCGCGAAACCCGTCCTTGGCGGGCGGCTTGCGCTCCGGCTTCGGCTCGGCAGCCCGCGCCGGCGCTGGAGGTGGTGTGAGCGGAGCCTCACCATCCTTCGCCAGCAGGTTTCCCCTCTCTCCGGGCCACTTGGCGGCCGTCTCTAGCAGTCGCAGCAAGTCCTTCTCTGGCCACGGAGGCTGGCACGAGGCATTCCACTCCCGGAACGCACTCAGCGCCGTTTGTGGTGCCAGGTCGAAGCCCAGCACGACCGCCTTGGCGAGCCGTGCCGTGGTGCCGTTGCCGTCCTGACCGCTGATGGCCGGAGCGGACCTGGCGACGTATGCGGTGGCCTGCTCCAGTGCGGTGCGCTTGATGCGGCGCGGGACTTTCATCGTGATAGCTCCTTCTTCGCCTGCCGCACGCGCAGCATGGCCTCGGTCTTGGTGTGGGCCGTGCCACTGGCGAGCACCGTCTCCTCCGACATGATTCGCCAGCACGCGCCCGTGCGCGTCCGCAACACCACGCTCTTGAGCGACGACGGCAGGTAGGCTGGCACCGGGCTGAAGGTCTTGTGACGCCAGACGTTCACTTTGACACCCCCTCTTGGAATTCGAGTGCTCGGGGACAGACAGAGATGAATTTGGGAGACGCCTTCAACCAAAGGCCAGACAGGGATTTCACGCGACTGAGCGCAACGTAAGTCTGCCCAACCTCCAGCGCGGCCCAGATGTCAATGTAGGCACCGGCCAGCGTCGTGCCCTGCGCCTTGTGAATGGTCATGGCGTAGGCCAGTCGCAGCGGTAACTGGCGCATCGTCGGCCCGCGCCGGTCGCGCGGGTTCTGCTGCCACTCGCACTGGTCCACGCCCACGAGCTGCCCGTCGTCCGTCTCCACGTCCACGGAGAAGGGCGTCAGCTTGGCGACCTTGCCCGTGGTGCCGTTCACAAACCTGCCCTGCGCGTCGTTGACCGTGAACATGACCCGCGCGCCTTTGCGCAGGCTCAATTCCAGCGGCGTGATGCTGTTCTTGGTGAACCACTCGCGCACCCGGTCATCGCCCGGCGGCGTGAACTCGGCAGTGTAGGACTGCTCCGGCCCGGCCAAGTCGTCGAGCATGGACCGATTCACCTTGTCCACGTCTCGGTTGTGCGTGCAGAGGCGCGTCAACGTCGCCGGCGGGAACATCCGCACGCAGGCGTCGAGCGTGGCGCGTGAGGCTGGCGTGAGACGGCCCCGGCGAACGTCGTTGAGCGCGGCGAGGAGTTGCAGATCGTCCTGCCGCCACACCTTGACCAGCCGCAACACTTGGAATTGCGCCCGCTGCCACGACTCACTGGCGAATGCCCAGTCGTGCGGCTGCTGCATGTCCCGACGCACGGGCGGCAGTTGCAGGAAGTCGCCCGTGGCAATGATCTGGATGCCACCGAAGGGCACCATCCTACCCCGGCACCGGCGCAGCCACAGGTCGAGGAAGTCCATGAGCCGGCCCGGGAGCATCGAAACCTCGTCAATGACCAGCGTGCGACACTGGCGAATCCGCACCTTGGCCTCGCGCACCGAGCGGCTGCCGGCCTCGTCCAGATGGTCGGCGAAGTCGTCCAAACTCTCGCCCGGCTGCGGCCCGAGGCCAATTCCAGCCCAGCGATGAATGGTCATACCGCCCACGTTGAGCGCGGCGATACCAGTTGGTGCCACCACGTCGGCGTCACGTCCGCCAGCAGCGAGCCACTGGCGCAGGAGCGTGGACTTGCCCGTGCCAGCTTGGCCGGTGAGGAAGATGTTCTTGCCGGAGTCGGCGAGGGTGAGGAAATCATTCATGGTTCAATTCTGGAAAGCAGCTCCACAAGCGCGACCGCTGCCTGGAGCGCCACGACGCCATTGCCCGCGCACCGAAGCTGATCGGCTCGGCTCTGGTCCACCACCAAGGCCACCCCATCAGCCAGCACACGAAGGCCGGGTTCAATCGCGGGCGCAAGCTCGTGCCTCTGCTCGTGGGTGAGAGTTCGGAGCCATCCGGCGACATCACCCGGACCGGGGGCGAAAAGCGGAACTTCACAAAGTTCGGCAGTTGGTCCAGATGCAGCCGGCCGCTCCCGTTCTCCAAATGCTCCGCGCCGTTCTCCCCCTTCTGGTCCCGCGCTGAAGGAGTCGGCCAGGCCGACTCCTTCAGCGCAAATCCCCTCACCGCTCCCGTCAGGCTGTCCGTCGCCTGCGGATGGTTCCCGCAGCTCTCCGAGTCCTCCGCGCGCGGGCTGGGCCAGGTGGCAAGTATCTCGTCCATCCGGTTGCGAAAGTCGCCGCTGATTTGGTTGTGTGAGTTCGGGCCGGTTCCAACCTGTGGCGTGGGCCAATTCCGCACACTCCCCGTCAGCGTCGGCTGCGTGCTCCCGTCCACCTGGTTCTGGTAGTCGCCACCCTTCTCCTCGTTGGCCCGGCAGGTAGGCCAGGATGAAGACACGTTCCCGCTCATGGCTTGCGCCCACGTCGCCCGCAGCGAGGAACACCGGCTCCTCGATTTCGTAACCCATTCGGCATAGTTCTTCTCCAACTGGCCGAAACCATCCCCCCATAACCCAAGCTGGCACGTTCTCAAGGAAGACCACGGCGGGGCGACAGGCTTCCACGATGTCGAGGAAGGCGGGGATTGGTCC
>Ga0181352_1000434_pt1 | contig 18093 bp, 32 predicted proteins | sample Fa13VDMLBSN_FD_130103 | JGI IMG/M metagenome (GOLD analysis project Ga0181352, IMG submission 130103) | Freshwater viral communities from Lake Michigan, USA - Fa13.VD.MLB.S.N | ecosystem: Environmental > Aquatic > Freshwater > Lake | place: USA: Michigan | collected 2013-09-23 | reverse complement strand
CGTCGCGCTCGACACCGTGCCACCGGAAAAGGTGGAGGCGACGATGGTGATGGCCGAAGCCGTAGACCCCGATATCGTCCCGCCCGAAAACGTCGAGGCGATAATCGAGACATTCGAGAACGTGCCGCCGCTGAACGTGCCGCCCGAAACCGTGGGATTGACGATGGTCTGCCCGGAGATCGTCACGCCGGACAGGGTTCCGCCCGATATGGTCGGCCCCGAGAACGTGCCTCCCGAGAAGGTCGCCCCGCCAAGGTTGCTCGGCAGGTCGTTGGACGTGAGCGACCGGAACGAGGGCGAGGCCGAGGCCCCCGAGGACGGCCCGGCAAAGACCGCATTTGCCGACTGCGCCGCCAGCGTGACGACGAACGTACCGCTCCCGGTGATCGGCGACCCCGATACCGAGAACACCGCCGGCATGCTGAGCCCGACGCTCGACACGGTCCCGCCCGACGCCGCCGACTGCTGCAGCGCGGTGATTTCCGCCGCCGCCACCTGAAACTGCGTGACGATGCCGAGGAAGTTCTGCCGCACGGACGAGGTCGTGGCGGCCCCGAATGTCGGGTTGCTCGGATTGATGCCGGAGGTCGTGATTTGAGATGTCATTGTCCCGCCTGCGTCTCATCCCAAAGCGTGCCGCCGCCGTCCCATAGCGTGTCGCCGTCATCCCATTCGGTGTAATAGACCGCTACGGAGCGATCCGGCCGGGGATGGTGAAGCGCCTGCGCGTCGTTGTATTTCTTGCGGATGATCGGAGCGATTGGCAGATCCCGGCACCACGGATGCACCCAAGCCCCGGTTTCCGGCTCTTTCTGCAGCGTCGAATACTGGGTCTTGAAGCCGCAATGGTCGCAGATCGCAATGGCGTTGACGCCAGTGCTGAACCGCGGCTGGGCCATGACTTAGATCCGGTAGTAGGACGAGACGTCGGAGATCATCCGAAGGGGGGATGGATCACGATCGGCGTTCAAGGCCCGCAAGATCTCCTGCTCGAAATCGGCCTTCAGCTCCATCCGCCGGGGCTGGTCGATCTGCGGGCGCTGCATCGACATCCGCCACGCCACCGCCGAGCACATCGCCGGCAGGAACCGGGTGGGCAATTCGATCTCGTTGGAGAAACTGGCGATATCGTCGATCTTGCGCTCGACGTAGGTGACCACCTGATTCGCCGATACCCCGTCCGGGGTCGGGTACATGTAGAGCCGGGGGGTAATCTGCCGGTCCAGATACCACTGGAAGGGAAGGCCCGGGTCCGACTTCCGCGTGATGGTCGAATAGTCGTCGAGCGCGATGCGCTGCATGGTGAGGTCGGTTGTCGCGGCATAGACCGCCGTCACCGTTCCGCCCCCGGTTGCCGTCGATGTCGCCGAGGATGTCCATGTGATCGTGTAGGCGTTCGCCGAGATGACTTCCGTCACCGTCACCTGGCCGTCGATCGTCAGGCCGCCGACTGCGGTTGCGTTCGAGAACGTCACCCAGTCGCCCGAGAGAGCGCCGTGGTTCGCGTCCGTGACCGTTACCACCGCCGAGCCCGAGGTAGTCGTGAACGGGTCCGTCAGGGTCGCCGTGTAGCGGGTGGTCCCCTCCAGCTTCCGCGTGATGCAGTATTTGACGTTGATGGTATCGGTCGGAAGGTTGTACCAGTTCGTGCCCTGAATCAGCGTGACGACCCTGCGCTCGACCGCGGAGAGGGGAACCTTCCGGTTTGTCAGGTCCAGCAGGGCGAGGTTGACGGCCCGCTTGGCTGCCCGGGCTTCGTAGCCGGTCATCTCTGCCCCGCCGACGCGGGACATGGCCTCTTCGACCACCAGATTATACGAGAGGTTGAAGACGGCGGTATCCGAGTAGGCCATGTCACTTCATCTTCTTGAAGGTCTTGGCGAGGGCGGCCCGCTTGCGCGTCGTCGGGTTCTTGGACTTCGACAGGGTGGCGAGGTCGCCCGCGGTCAGCTTCTCGTCGCCCTTGATCAGCCCATCCCGCTCGGCGGTGGCTCTCAGGGCGCCCGGATGCTTGACGGCGCCCTTGATCCAATCCTTGGGCATCACGCGCCTCCGATCGTCTCGGTGTGCCGGTCTTCGCCGATCTTGATCGCGACATGCCGGTTCAGCGCCTGCTCGGAGAACAGAGGCGCAAACCCCATGGCAACCGGCCCCTCATCGGCGCTAATCACCGTGTAAGCTGCGCCGCGCATGTTCCACGCGACGATGGTGAAGCCGCCAAGATCAGCGCCAAGCTCCTCGCGGATGCGCCCGGCAGCCTCCACCATCTCGGCTTTCAGCCGGTCTGCTCGCTTTTCAGCCGGCGCAATGGCGACCTCGCGGAGGCGGCGCTTAGCCATTGGTGATGCCGGCCTGAACCACGGTCACCACCAGCCGATCGCTCGCCCCCGCACCCGATGCCGTGAACTTCACGCCCCGGACGGGGAAGGTCACCGCCCCGGTAAACTGCGTCATGGCGGCGGTGAAGGTCGCGAGCGTGACCCACGTTGCCGATGCCGCATACTGGCCGTTGGAGACATAGAGCGCCGGCTCGTCGAGGCTGTAGGAAACCGTGCCGACCGCCCCCGAGCCCGTCCCGACATAGGCGACATTGACCGGGGCTATCCGGTGGTTCGCCATGAAGACGACGTTGCTCGTTGACGTCCCGGTCAGGGTCGTCGTCCAGGTTCCGGCCATGATAGCCCCCTATTCCGCGGCGATTGCAGGAACCGGCGCCGCTACGTGCGTCACGGTCAGATGGTCGATGAGCGCACCGGTCCAGGCCTTCCGGCCCCAGTGCTCAAGCTTGACGGTCGGGTCCACCCACACGTCCCCGCCGAGCGCCCGCCAGCGGGTGCAGAACTCGTAGTCCTCGGACCAGAGGCGTTCATCCCGCACCACCGGCTCGAACAGGCAGTGATAGGTCTTTTCGTCGGCGTGCAGGTACTTGGTCTGCGGGTAGGCCTCGATCATCTTCAGCACGCACTCGCGGGAGATGAGCATGAAGCCGGTTCCGGCATGCAGCGCCTTGAGACAGCCCGTCTCCGGGTCCGCCTCGACCTTCTCGGGCAGGATGCCGCAGAAGCTGGGCGGGTCTTGCTTGCGCACGCCGAGCCCGCAGACAAGGTCTTTCTCATGGCTGAGCAGCCGGAGAACGTCGGAAGGGTTCCACCCCATGTCCGCGTCGATGAACAGCAGGTGCGAGGCGCCGGTTTCGAGGAACGCGCCGAGGGTGTGGTTCCGCGCCCGGTGCACCATCGAGTCCCCGGGGATGGTGATCGAGAAGAACCCGACCCCATGCTGGACAAGCTGCTGGATCGTCGAAATCAGCGCGTTGTGATAGCTGAGATGGAGCGTGTTGTCGTAAACCGGGGTGCCGACCGCGATCGACTTGCCCGCCACGCTGACCTCGCGCACCCGCTTGCCGGTGGCGATGGTCATCCGCCCCCAGATATCCGCTTTGTGCTCGGCCATGAAGGCTTCGTAAGCCTGCCGATCGGCCTCCAGCCGGGCGTTTTGCAGCCCGTAGGCCTCGATATGCGTCTGGTCCACTGCGGCGAGGCCGGCGAATGGCGTCTGGTGCCGCATCATCACGTCGCACTGGGTCCAGATGCCGAACTGACGGCCCACGGTCTCCCAGAAGTCGTCGAGGTAGCAGTGCCACAACCCGGGCGGGGACCAGAAGCCCCATGCCCGCAGGAGATTTCCCCCGAAAACCGGGGTTCCCATGCGCTCCGGGGTGCGATAGCCGTCCTGCGCCGAGATGATGCCGAACGGGGTCACCGCTTCGGACAGGATGCGGTCCCATTCCTTCGTTTCCGGCTTCAGGTCGTCGACCAGACAGCCGTACCAATCCAGCCCGGGGTTCTCGCGGAACGCCCAGTTGAGCGCCCCGCAGAGACCCAGGTTTTCCGGCAGGACGATGACCTCCCATCCCTCGGGATAGGCGATATCGGCGTAGCCGTCGCAATGGCCGTTGACGAGAACCACGACCGGAGTCGTGGTTCCGCCGAGGGCGTTGCAGGCGTCAATGAAGCCCCTGAGGCGATCCGGCCGATTGTACGTCGGCAGGAACCACTTTCCGGTCGTCATGCGGGCGTCACCCCGTAGGTGAGGCTCTTGCTGTTCGGGCTCGGGATGGTGTAGCGCACCACCAGCCGCTTCGCCCCGTCCGACGCCGAGGGGAGGGTATAGGCACCGCGAACGTCCCCGGTGAACGCCGTGGCCGTCGCGGTATCGGCGAGCGCGATATTCGCCGACGTGGTGATGAGGTTGCCCGAGTAGGAAATCAGGACATAGCCCGCATCCGCCACCGCATAGGCGAAGCCGATCCGATCCCCCTGCCCGATCGCGATGGCCGAGGTCGTATCCCCCGCCGCCGTGATCGAGACCACCGCCGCGTAGGTCTTGCTCGTCGAGGCCGTCCCCGTCCCGGTCGGGCCGGAAAAGGTCTCGGTCTGCGACTGGCCGTAGTAGTCGAAGCCCACGACGTTCATGTTGACGGCGGTCACCGTCGACACGTTGCCGGTCATCAGGATGTTGCGCGGCACGTCGAAGGCGTAGACCGCCGTGCCGTTGACGCTGGTCCGGGTGATGCCCGAGCCTGCCGTCAGGGTGAAAGCGGCCCCCGAAACCGTCTGGACCGTCGCCAGCGTGTTCGAGAAGGACCGCGCCGGCACGATGTTCTGCACCGGGTCATAGTCGAGGGGAACGCCGAGATTGCCGCTCGCGGCGGGCGGATACGAAACCCCACCCGCGCGGAGGCCATCGGAAAACTGAGTCATTTTCGATGCTCCTCAAAGCGAAAGGGCTCCCGAAGGAGCCCTGTTCGCGTCGATGGTGGTGGGGTCAGACGCCCTGGTTGCCGAACAGGCCGAGATAGTCGGTCCAGCCCATGGCGAAGCGCATGTACGCCTTGTAGCGCATGTTGTCGGTCTCGAAATCGCCCTCCGAACCCGTCTCCATGCCCACGCGCTCCAGATACTTCAGCCCCTCGGGGGCGTCCGTGGTCAGGAACCATGCGTTCGTGTTGGTGAGGCGGGTCATCTGGGCGATGCCGCCCGGAACCCATCCCATATCCTTCACGATGTTCGCATCGTTGTTGCCGGTGCCCGAACGAAGGACCGACTTCAGGATGCGGCCGGCGTTGTAGGTGTTGGCCGGGGCGACCACGAGCTTGTCCGGCGACAGCTCGATGAACTTGCCGCGACCGTCCACCGCCAGGCGAACCTGCGTGATGAGCTGTTCGAGGGAGGCTTCCGAGAGCAGCGCGGTCGTCGAGGCCTGGTTGCTCTGCGTGCCGCCGGACGCCAGCGGGTGGCTGGTGCTGATCAGCGAGACGCCGTCGCCGCCGACGTAGCTGGAGTTGAAGGCGCGGTTGAAGATGTCCGCCCCGATCTGCTCCTTCGTCTGCCGCATCGAAATGGCGAGGTGCTTGCTCATCCGCTGCGCCACCGGGAACATCTCGGAGTCGTCGCGGAGGGCGCGGGTCAGGGCGAACGCGAGCGCGTACTCCTGATAGAAGTAGCGCGCCCGGTACTGCTCGCCGCCCTCGTCATAGACGATCGGCTCGCCCTCGGGCTTGTTCGGCGCCAGCCCGAAGCCGTAGAACACGGGCTCCTCGTGATACCGGCGCTTGATGGGGTTGGGGTCGGTCTCGAAGACCTGCCGCCACTCCTCGGGCTTCTGCTTGTAGATGCCGTCGAAGATGTGATTCAGGACCGGCTCGACGCTGGACCGGAAGTCGGAAGAGGTCATAGTCATGGCTTGGGTTCCTTTCCGTCAGCCGGTTACAGGGCCGTCACGCCGAGCGGGCCCTGCTGCAGCTTGTTCGCCTTGACGCGAACAATCGTGTAGCTGTCCCCCCAGGCGTTGCCCGGGTACGGCGCGATGTTGATGATCGTGAACATCGCCGAAGCGCTGCCCCCGGCGAGCGACGAGGACAGAGCCGCCGTCGACAGGCCGGTGATGGTCGAGCCGGAGCCCGCATTCACGGGGTTGGCCTGGTCGAACAGCGCCGCCTGCGGGATCGCCCCGTCAGCCTGCACTTCCAGCTCCACGCCGGAATCGAGGCTGTAGACCTCGGCGTCAATGGTGGTGCCGGTCATGGTGGTGGTGCCACCGGGCCACTGGTTCGAGATCTGCGGCGTGCCGTTCGCGGCCACCCAGCGGAACCCGTCGATGAGATACGAGATGTTGCCGGAGGTCGGCACGGTGACGTTGGCTTGGCCCGACGTGCTGGAGGTGCTGACGACGGTCCCCTTGAAGAGGTTCGTCGCATAGCCCGAGGGAATGAAGTTGGACACCAGCAGCGGCCGGATCGTGCCGCTGGGGTGCCGGACGACCTTGAATCCGGTCGGCGTGCTGGACGCGGTCATGTGAGACTCCTGTGTATGACCGTGGGGGGAAGTGACCGCGTCCGGTGCATCAGTCGATGATCGGAACGCGGCCGGTCGTCGCGCGCTGGCGGTTGGTAACCACCCGCATGGGCGCGCGAGGATCTGGGTTGAAATTCCTGTCCGCCTGGGACGGGTTGTTGATGTCCGCCATCTGCTCGTCAGCGCGCTGGTCGGCGTGCGCGAGGATCTTGTTGCGCTTCCAGTCCTCGATCTTGAGGAGGACCATCCCCTGAATGCCGATGAACCCCGACAGCGTGCCGTGGCCGATCTTCATCGAGGCGAGGCGAGGCTGCTCTTCGGGCAGGACGTAGCTGTATCCGCCGGAGCGCTTGTCGAGCCGGGCCATGACCTGCCGGGGATCTTCCTGACCGAACTCGTTCAGGTAAGGGACGTAGATGAAGCTCCACCCCGGCATCGGGTCGGGGACGGGAAGCGGGCCGGTGAAGGCGGTCGGGTTGAACTCCTCGTCTTCGGCGTTCTCGATGTCGCGGCCTTCCATCATCCGGGACTCCGATGCGCGGTCGTCGAGCAGGCGGCTATGGGCGCGGGGCATCAGGCCCTCCGAGCGTTGATGGTGCGGACCTGACTGGCGAGGCTCTTGAGGACGGCGGGATCGGCGATGTCGAGCCCCGCTTCCTTCGCGTTTGCCAGCAGTTGGGCGGGGATCGTGACCCGGTTCGGCGCGCTCTGCGCCGGCCCTCGCCCTGCCCCACCACCCACCGGGGCGCGACCGTCACGAGGACGGCTTTCCGGGGCGAAGCGGTCGGGTAGCCGTGCCATCGCCCTGCGCTCCAGTTCCGCCATGTATTCCGCGGAGCCCACATCCCGCCGCTCGCTCGCCAGACGGTTGTCCAGCGCGCGGAGGATGGCCGCGTCGTCGTTGTCCTCGGTCGCCCACGGGTGCCGGCTGGTGAAGTCCGCCACCGCTGCCGGCGCCTGCCGGGGCGTCTGTCCCTGAGGCTTCGGCTTGGGCTGCTGCTGCGCCCGTTGCGCCTGCTGCTGGACCCAGTTGAAATTCGCTTTCGCCTCGATCAGCCGTTCGTTGGCGTCGGTAATCGCTGCCGGGTCGCCGGTCTCGACTGCCGCCTGATAGCCCGCGCGGGCTTCCTGATAGGCCGCCTGCGCGCCCTGCACCGCGTTGTTGACCTGCGCCGTGCGAAGCTGCTGGAACTGCGGCACGATCTCGCTGACGAGGGCCTTCAGTTGCCCCAGCTCCTCGCGGTCGCGCTGCCGTTCCTCGCGCTCCCGTATGCGAGCCTGCCGGCGCCGTTCGCGGCGGGCCTGCTGCTGCGGGGATAGCTCGGTCTCAGGTGTATCTTCGTCATCGTCGGTCGCGCGCTCGGGCTGATCGACCGGGGCCGCTTCTGGCTTCCGTTCGACCTGCTCGGGCGGGACCGCTTCGGCCGGGATCGGGTCGAGATCGACCGTCACCGCGCCATCTTGCGGGTCTGCCATCGCTGGTCCTCTTCGGTATGCTTGGTGGCCGCTGTAACCGGCGGCCGGCGGTTGTTACTTGCCTTCGGAATCCCGAATGGCGAACACGACTTCCATGTCTGCGCCAAGACCAGTCAGGATCTCGACAAGTTCGCGCTCCTGATTGGTGACGTTGACGAACGCTTCCCGCTGAGCGGTTAAAGACCGCTCCCGGTCGGCGATGACCTTCCGTAGCTCGGCCAGATTGTCGCGCAGATCGCGGAGCGCCGGCATCGCCAGATTGACGATGACGCTCAAGCTCCGGTCAGGCAGCGGCGCGCTACTCATTGAAGATGCTCAGGTCCGTAACCTTGCCGATCGCGTCGGTGTCACGGAAAAAGACGAACTTCACTTCCTCGCTGCTGCCCGGGATCTTGCGCCCGAACCGATGCCCGCCATGCGGAGGGACTTCCACATGGTCGCCGACGCTGAGCCACGGGCCGGACTTCGGGCCATAGACCCAATGCCCCGTATCCTTGTGCCGATAGGCCGCGCTGCCGAGGGCCACGACGCGGCCGAGGCTCATGCGGAACTGGTCGGTTTCCTGCGTCTCGATCGAGGTCAGGATGTTCCCCACCTTCGGGCGGGGGCGGGCAAGCTGGATCAGGATCATCGTCCCGACAGGCTCGCGGCCCGGGTCCACCTTCGGGAAGGGGTCGAACAGCGCGGACAGGTCGGGCAGGTTGAGAGCAGCAAGGCTCACCGGTTCCACTCCTCTTCGGTCTTGGTCAGGATTGAAAGGGCGAGGTGCAGCCCGTGCGCCTCGCCGAATGCTCTTGCGTAATTCGCGTGGTCCGAATGAAAGACGGTCCCGAGCGACCGGCACTTGACCGCGAACTCGGTTTCCAGCTTCTCGCGGATGATGATGAAGGCGTCGTCTCTCACTTGCGCGACGTACGCCGGGGGCGCTCGTCGTCTACCGGCACGATTGCCGGCTTGGTCCCGGTGAAGGCGTAGACGAGGGCTTCAAGCCCTTCCTCCGTCATCGGGTATTCCGTCGTTTTCGGCAGCTTCGCCCGCTCGTCCGGGTCGGTCGGGTCCGTGGGCAGGGCCTTACGGGGATGGATGAGCGACCCCTGCCCGTCGAGCATCACCTTGCCGAGCACTTCCAGCGTCTGGCCGCCGTAGACCAGCGTATGCCCCCGGTCGATCGAGCCGTCCGGGTTGCGCTTGGTCGAGCCGTTCGCCACCACCAGATCGGGGAAGTCGGTTCGCACCCCGGCTATCCAGTCGTCGAGGTGGCGCAGGGCTAGCGGCGGGGGGAGGTCGCGGACGAGGGGGAAGTTGCGGATGCGGATTGCCATCAGGCGGGGTCCGTGCGGAAGATGCGGACCCCTTCCGGCCCGACAACGATGCCGTGATGCTTGTCTGCCGTGAGGCGCACGACATGGTCACAGCCCGGCTCGCGCAGCCACGGCTGACATTCCAGCCCCGCGAGCCACGGCAGCGAGCGGTTTTCATCGCGCCACGCCATGTAGCGCGAGCGGTAGTCATCCGGGATCTGGCCGCTCATATCGCCACCGGCTCGGGCTCGATCTCGGGCAGCGCACGCCCGAGCTTCATCAGCATGGCGGTGCATTCCTCGATCCGGGCGACGTACTCGGCCTGCCGCTCCTGCTCGTCGAGCAATGCGCGGGCGAGGCGTTCGCAGTCCTCGTCACAAATGCGCTTGTCTCGGATCGCCGCGCGGTAGCGGTGCAGGTAGTGCTCGGCGAGGGAAGCGCGCTCGGTCTCGCTGAGGCTTACCGTGATCTCGCGGGCGATGCCCTGCCCGAAGGGGCCGAAGTCACAGGGGCGAGCGGTGTGGGTCGGGGCGAGGCCGTCCATCAGCAGCCCTTGACCTTGCCGCCGGACTTCAGGCCCTTCTTCGCCATCTCGGCCTTGATGAGCTTGCGATCCATCGCCGCGTCATCGTGGACCTTGCCGCCCTTGGCGTAGCCCTTCACGCCAGCCTTCTGCAGGCGGCCGATGCCACCAGCGGCGCCCGCGGTCATCTTCTTCATGGCGATTGCTCCTTCATGCCGCCGCAGCGGTCTTGCGTTCATCGGTGTGCCGCGTTGAGATGAGCAGCCGGCAGAGGTCATAGCCGACGATGTCGCTCACCTTCCGCACGTCCAGCATGCTCAAGCCGTCATGGCTGTTGCACGCGACGAAGCGGGGATATTGCTGGTCCCACATGTCGAGGTCGTCATCGAGGACGACGTATTCGTGGTCTATGCCGGCGTTCATCGCGAGCCATGACCACGCGCCGATTTCATCGCCCCGCGTGACCTGTTCCTTGCCCGGCTCCATCCAGCGCGAGAACGTCGCCCGGGCCCGGCGCCGCAGATCCGCGAGGGCTTCCGGCGCAACCCAAGGCGTGCGCCACAACGTCTCATGATCAAACAGCGACGTGACGCCCACGCTCGACATGAAGGCGTGAGCCGCCGCCCGATCCGGAAAGCTGCCCCGCCAGTTCGTCGTGAGCACCACGCTCGCGCCCCATTCCCGGCAGATCAGGTTGAGCAGCCCGACCGCGACCGGGTCGAAACACAGTTGATTGTATTCGCGCCCCTCGCTCGGCAGCGCCGGATGCGACAGGTAGGCGCGCGGCGTCGATATCACCCCGTCGAAGTCGAGGAAGACGATGCGCTTCATGCCGTCTCCTGTGCCGTGCCGGTCACCATGACCAGCCGCCTGTCTTCACCCCTGATGACGTAGACCTCTTCGCCCGCGTCGTCGTCCCATACGGACTCAATCGTCAGGATCTCACCGGAGGGAGAGCGGTAAACCCAGGGGTCGGTCATCGCTCGACGGGCGTCCATGTGATGCGCTGCGTTGCCTCATCGAAGGATGGGTCGTAGGCCTTGAGGCCGCGCGCGTCAGCTTCCCGCGCCATGTCCCTGAGCGCATAAAGCCGCTCTGTGTAACCTGATTGCCCGAATTTGGCGTAGGGCAAGCCAAGCCGCTGATACTCCGCGTTTTCGGCGTTGATCATGTGGACCGCCGATACGAAGAACTTGCACGCCTGAGCCACGAACCACCTCTTGCTAGGTTGAAACCTTGACCTCTGCCCCCGCCTGCCCAAGCGCGATATCCCGCATGTCCTCGTCGTACTGACGGGCTGACTCGGCCTCGTCCTTCATGCGCTGGCGCTGCGTCTCGCCGGCCTGCTTGATCATCTCGACGCGCTCGGCGGAAGCGATCTTGGCTTCCGTCTCGGCCATGCCGGCCTGAACCTTCATCTCGTCCGCGCGGGCCTTGCGCTGGATATCGGCGGCGGCGACCTGAACCAGCGCCGGGTCCGTCCCCGGTTGGCCGCCCTGCTGCATCTTGGCGGCACGGCCGGCGGCAAGGTCGCCCTCGATCTTCGCCACGATCATCGCGACCTGCTGAGGGTTCTGCGGGATCATCCCCTGGGACTGCATCGCCGCGCCCATCTCGTCCTGCATCGCCATAACCAGATGATCCGCCACCAGCGCCTGCATGCGCGGGCCGATCATCGGCATGAGCATTTGATATTTCGGGTCTTGCCCGACTGACATCAGAAAGGCGACGTGTGCGTCATGGTCCTGGCCGGGGAAGGCTTTCACCGGGGCGCCCTGCACCATCGCGGCGATTTCCGATACCGGGTCGAGCGGCTGCGCTTCGGGCGGGGGCGGAAGAAGCTCCTCCACGTCCGCGATGTTCATATCCGCCAGCGTGCGCTTGGCGATGGCGAGGCGGTCCCATCCGAGCTCGGGGAAAACCTGCGTCGCGAGCTGGCTTACCGCCTGGTCCTTCGCGATCCGCTGCGCGTAGCTGAACACCAGCGGATCGGATACCGGCAGGATGTCGATCTCGTCGCCGTAGTCCGCGCGATAGACCACGATCTCCCCGCCATGCGTGCGGGCTGTCGTCTGGTCGTCCATGCTCTCGCCGTTCAACTCGGCGAGGATCTGCAATTCCTCCGTCAGGCTGTTGTGCAAGCCCGAGTAGATGGCGGCGAACTGCTTGGAGCCTTCCTCCAGCAGCGCATAGGTCGTGCCCACCGGAGCGTTCTGGTTGCTCTCGGCCGCCACATGGCTTGCGACCGATGCAAAGCGGCTCTGCAACTCCCCGAGGAACCCGAGGAGCTGGAACATGACCGGGTTCGGACCCGGCTGCGGATTGGGCAGCAACAGCTTGCGGATATCGTCGACCGCGGTATCGACCTCGACCCACTCGCCGGGAGCGGGGTTCTTCGTGCCGCCGTCAACGCCCTTGAGCCTGAAACCACCACCCGCCTGCGATTGTAGCGCCGAGTCCAGCAGCGACCGAATGGCCGCGGTCTGGGCTACGCCCAAGCACCCGATGACGTGCGTAAACCCGATGTCGTAGAAACCCCTCCACGGGAACATCCCGTATTTCACGAAGTACTGCCGCGCCCGCGCCTTCGGGTCGCCGCGCTTCCAGTTGCGCCGGATCGAGAGCGGGGTCTGACTGTCCTTGTCGATCGTGACGATGTAGGGCAACGGGAGCCCGACCATCTCGCCGGCTTCCGGGTCTTCCCATTCCAGCATGATGTAGGCATGGCACTCGTAGATGACGTGCCATTCGTCGCCGAGGTCGATCGGCTCGACACCCTCCGTCCGATCCGACGCATCGCGCGCCCGATCGGTCTGCATGTCGGCGTAACCGATGGGCGGGTCGGCGTAGATCCCGACCGCCAGCCGGCGTTCCATCTCGTTCGTGTGGACGCGCTGGATGTGCGTCAAGCGCTGCGCGTCGTGCACCGAGGTCGCGCCGTAGTTGGCGACCAGATCCTCGGGCAGAACGAACTCGGAGACGTTGCGCTTCTCGACCTCGTCCCGGTAAATCTTCCTGAACGTGCAGCCGGCCACGGGAAGCTGCAGCAGCATCGCCGCGAAGTCTTCCCTGTAGCCCTTCATCTCCTGGAGGACTTGGTAATTCATATGCTCTCGGACGCGGTCGGCCTGCTGTTCCTTCTGCGGCGTCACATGCCCGATGATGGCCGTCCTGACCGGCCCTTTTGAGGGGAACAGCTCCGGCATCGCGCGCGACTGGAAGTCGACGCAGGCCATGCCCAAGCCGGGATGGATCAGCGCGGAGGCACCGGGGAACGGCTCGTCCTTCGTGTCGGTCGAGCGATCGAAGCCTAGCTCCTTGATGCCCTTGGCGTAGAAGTCGCGCCACTTCCGATTGCTCTGTATGTCGTTCTCGATCCGCTCCAGCAGCGAGGTCGTGAACTCCGCAAGCTGGCTCGGCGGGATGATGTCGAGCAGGTTGTCGTAGAAGGCTTCCGTCTCTCGCGGCCCGTCCGTGTCATCGACGATGACGGCTTCCCCGTCGTCCCCGATTTCGAGCGTGACCGGGCTTATCCCCTCGTCCTCGATCGGAACTGAGAGGGCGCCGGCCGGATCTATCATCAGGTTTCCAGGTAGTTGCGCCAGTTGGTGGGCGGCGGCACGTATTCGCGATCCGGGTCGTCCGGGTGGGTCAGCTCGCCGAGGTTCCGCAGCAGGCTCCAGGCCATCGTGCAGGTGTCGACGTCGTCATCGTGCTCGAGGTTGGGGAACATCTCGCAGTTGGCGATGACCCGCTCGGCGTGGTCGGCGAACTTCGACGGGTCGCGGTGTTTCTGCCCCGGCACCTTCTTGGCCGGCGCCCAGATGCGCCCGGCCTTCAACAGAGGGCTTGTCAGGTGCGCCCGCGTCGTCTTCGAGCCCATGAGGTTCGGGTTGAACAGCCGCGCCGGGATGCCGGCCCGCCTCAAGTCCTGGCAGAGGCTGAAACCGTTGTTCTTGGCCTCGATCACGACGACGGTCTCGAACCCCTCGTCCTTCCAGTCCCGATAGGCCTGCTGCGCGTTCTCTCTCAAGTCCGGGTACAGCGCCTTGTCCTGCCATGACTCCAGCAGGATCACGCTCGGCTCGTCCTCGTCGGGTAGCTCGAACACACCCCACGTCGTGCGTGCGGAGTAGTCCGAATCCGGGTTGTCCGTCATCGCCGTGTCGTAGCACTGCAGGATCAGGTAGCACTCGGGCAGTTCGGCCCGCTTCCATCTCTGCCACCACGGCCTTTTCAGGATGGCATTCGCCGACAGGTCCAGTAGCTCGGCGTGCAGCTCCTGCCGCCCTAGCTCCGTCCCCTCGTACCGCTTGATGTCTTCCAGAAACCCCTTGGCGAGGTTCGCCGCGTTCTCATAGGTCGAGCCGGTCGTGACCCGCGTCTTGGCGTCCGCCACCAGATGCCGGATCAGCGGCAGCGGCTTCGGCGTCGTCGTCACCACGGCTTGCGGGTTCTCGCCAAGGCGAAGCCCGAATTGGAGCATGTCCCAGGTTTCTTGCGGGTACTGGTAGGCCGCAAGCTCGTCGACCCATGCCCGCGTGAACTGCGGCCCTCTCAGCCGTCCCGGTTCCTCGCCGGTAAAGCCCTCGATCTTCGAACCGTTCGCCAGCCAGATCTCGCCGAGGGTCCGGTTGTATCCCTTCTCAGGCGAGCCATCGCGGAAGCACTCGGGCGGGATCGCCTTCAACAGCCCGCTATCACCCTCGAAACACACCAGCCGCAGGTCTCGGGCTGTCGGCGCTATCACCGCCTGCCGCGCGCCGGGCGTCCAAAGCACATGCGCCGCAGTGTCTTCCCCGCCAAGCCTGGTCTTCCCATATCCGCGGCCGGCGAGGATCAGCCAGTTGCGCCACGGTCCATCGGGCGTGACCTGATTAGGCCGAGCCTGCGCAATCCATCTCAGCCGCGCGGTTGTCGCCGCCTGCACGAAGGGCGACCACCTGGCGAAGCCACTCGGCAGCGTCAGCCGATCCGTCTGCTGTGGTGGCCTTTCGATCAGAGACACCGCCATCTACGACCCGGTTGTCCTTGTCGAGGTTCAGGATCACGTCAAGCAGGGCCTTCACGTCGGCCGCGCTTTCGATGCTCAGCGTGGTCAGGGCTTCCAGGGCCTTGTTGTACCCGGCGGCGATCAGGCGCTTCTTCGCGTCGTCGGCGGCAAGGGCGAGCTTTTCGCCTTTCCCCAGCAACTCTGCGAGCCGTTCGCAAATTTTCGCCGTGTATCGCAACTTGCCGGCAGCGCCCGGCGAGGCCGAGTAACCGGCTGCCGTGTAAGCCTCAGTCGTGCCCATGCCTGCCGCGAGGTTCTGTGCAAACCGCTCGTGCTTGGCGTTGGTCAGGACGGGCATTCTTGCCTCAAATCGACGTGGCGCATATACTGGCCCGATGATTCATCCCGCTCGCGTAGACATCGCCCGAGATTTCAAAACCTTCACGGCGACGCTCAAGATGCTCGGCATCTCACAGGCACGGTTCGCGGCCTACATCGGGAAGGACCCGAACACCGTGTCGAGGTGGGCTGTATCCGGGGTTCCGCGCTATGCCGAGCGGGTGCTGGAGTTGCTCGCCGAGCGCAAGGCGTTCTCGGTGCTGCCGCTCTAGTTCGGCCTCTCCCACGTCGCGAGGACCCGCTTGAGCACTTCGATAGCTTCCCGGCGGGGTATCGTCAGGAGGATGGTTCGGATTGTATCCTCTACGATCTGTTCCACTGTACGCATGTCACCGGCACCGGCCTTCAGTGAACAGGCGCTGCCCTGCCTTGCGGTTGGCCTTGCGATGCCTGCCCGGCCGCTTGCGGGGGCGCTGCGTTGCTTTCGGAGACGCGCCCGGCTTGGTCATCGGCGCGCCTCAAACAATTAGTGCGCCTCGGATTGCTCCGGGCGCACGTTCCCACCCGCGACTATGCCGCCAAAAATTCGGCGCGTCAATCCTCCAACCGATAGTAGCGCGCAAGCTGCACCAGCCCCACCTTGAGCAGCCCGACCCGGTTGTCCTCAAGATCATGGATCACGACGTACTCGACCACCGTTCGGACGGTTCTCATCGGGATATGATCCAGGGCGCGGCCGGCGGCCTTCGTGCGTGCGATCGGGGTTTCCTCGCTGTCGTCGGACCCCGGGGAGCCCAGAGGGCTATAAGCGCTCGTCTGGCGGGGTTCTACGCCTGCATCTTCCCAGTCGTCCCGGAGCTGCATCCCGGCTCGGACAAGGCGGGGGGTGAGGTCTTCCGGGAACCGGGAGGCGAGCCGCTGCAGCGCCGTGGCCTGCATCTCCCGGAACTGCCGGGCGTGGCCGATGACCCGACCACTCGGGCCGATGATGGCGGCCTGCTCGGTCTTGAGAAAACCGTGTCGGAACCGTTGCTCGGTGGGGAGCAGTTCGGCGATGGCGGCGCGCTTGCTCATCATGAACCCCTCGGCGATTTGCGTTTCCGCGCGTACCGGGCGCGGCGGACGCTGGCGAGCACCCACTTGGGCGCGAAACTTTCCCTCAGCACGGATTGCAGGTCGCCCCCGGCGTACTTGATGAGCAGCCGCCCCAATTGCACACGCGGGCGCTCGCCGTGGTATTCGGACCACCAGCGGTAGATGTCCATCCAGACGCCCGGGTTTTTCAGGTCGTCCTCGTTCGTGGCGAACTGCCGCATCCACGTCCCATGCACGAAGTCGCCTTCGCGCTTGATCTCGGCCGGGGCAAAGCCGTAGCTGTTGAGGTCCATCAGGTGCGCTCCGTAGCGTTCACGGCAGCACCTTCGGCAGCTACGTATTCGTTAGCCCATCGCACGGTCATCCGCATCAGGGTCGAGCCGTCGATGATGCTCCATCGGTACTTGCCGGCGTCGTCGACCTCGCTACGGCACGCGCACATAAGCTGCTCGGCGAGAAGGGCGACGCGCCGGCTGCCGATCGCCGCCTCGATCTCTCGCCCTTCGGCAATCCTCTTTTCGAGCGCGTCCATCATGCCCTCACTCCCTCAAATGTAGCACGAACACGGCAGACATAGGCCGGCTTGAACAGCGATGCGACCGCCGCCCTATCCTCCCGGCGCATCCACGCAACCCCCGCCGGGGTGAGGTGGACCGGATAGAACAGCCGGCCATGCTCGGCCCGGCAGATCTCCCGGCCAATGCGGATCAATCCCGCCTGGTGAGCATACGCCAACCCGTGGAGCGGACGCGGCGCCCCGGCGAACAGCGGACGACCGCCGTAAACCATGCGAACCGTGACCTTCCCCTCGGCGACGGCGGCCAGGTCTTCAGGCTTGAGGGAACGAGCGGTCACGGCTCCAGCCCTTGCCGCGCCCAATGGCGGCCGATCGCTTCGGCGATAGCGTCCTGTGTCCCGTCTTCCTCGAAATCGTCCATCATGTGCGAAACCGCCATGTCAGCGGATGCGAGCTGCGCCTCCAGTTCCGCCACCCTCCGCAGCGCGTCGTTTCGCTGGTGCTCGGCGAGGGATGCGCGGAACTGTAGCCGGGTGCGCTCGTCGTCTCCGATGCGGGAGTCGCGTAGCTCGGCGACCATCTCCAGCATGCCGGCGTGCCGCTGGGCGACGATGCGGCGAAGCTGCTCCACCGATAGCCCAAGGGGGACGCCGAGCCGCGCTATCCGCTCTATCTCGTCTAGGTCGATCATGGGCGATCCTTCTCGGCAAACTCGCCGCACCAGTCGCAGGATTCCACCTGAGGGAAGAGCGCAAATTCGGCTAGGCTCACCGTCGGCGGGTATCGCCGGCAATGCCCATCAGGATCGCCCGGCTCCTCTGAGATGAAGTACCGGCAGATTTCGCAGCAGGGGGTCATGGGGAAACCTCGGGCAGGTCGAGGGGGCCGAACCAGTCGTATAGGTCGAACCCCGGCTCGTTGATGAACGCGTACACCGGCCGCGCCCTGTCCCCCTTGTGAGCGTCGCCGCGGAATCGTGCCCAATACCATCCCGGCTCAGTAGGTGGTTCGGTACGGGTGAGCCTCACCGGGGCGGAAACGTGGCCAAGGACGGCCTCGGCCGCGTCGAGGCAGTCACGATGCGTCGGGGCGTTCACGTCCACCGGGCGGCCTTTGACGACGCCGCCGCATTCCGTCCATGCCTGCTTATCGGGGCACATAAATTCCCAGTCCGAGCCGAGATGGCTGGCGATGATGCGGGCAATGCTCTCGGGCGTCGGGATGCGGGGGAGGCGCTTGCTGTCGGTCATGACCTCACCGCCTCCCTCAGCATCCGCATGGATAGCTCGGCGATGTCGCGCCTAGCCTTTCCGGGCTGAGCTGACGCATGGTGCTGGAGCCACGCCGCAGCGGCGTTCAGGCCGTCCCCTCGCCCATCCCGCCGGCCGAGGTCATAGGCCCGGCGGATGAGTTCGGCGGCATCGCTGCAAAGTTCGGGCAGGGCTACGGGGGTCACGGCAGTTTCCCCTCTGCGGTCAATCCGATGTCCTCGG
>Ga0181352_1000433_pt1 | contig 18121 bp, 34 predicted proteins | sample Fa13VDMLBSN_FD_130103 | JGI IMG/M metagenome (GOLD analysis project Ga0181352, IMG submission 130103) | Freshwater viral communities from Lake Michigan, USA - Fa13.VD.MLB.S.N | ecosystem: Environmental > Aquatic > Freshwater > Lake | place: USA: Michigan | collected 2013-09-23 | reverse complement strand
CTTTTAATGTCCAAGAGCGGATATAAAAATATCTTGGACTTCTGAAAGTACTTCTTATAAAGCGCATTAATAACCATAAGTTCTACAATTTTATATTACCAACTGCAAGATCAAATGGTAAGTCATATCTCTTCTGTGTATAATGCCACTGGGCTATTTGTATAACAGATTTGAAATCACTCTTCCACTTGGTCATTGTTTCTGCAGAGACTTGGAAAGGATAAACTAAATTGTATTTGTCAATTACAATAAAGGTTACTTGAACTTGCCAATCTCTTGCATCTGGTTTGTCTTTCAAGAACTTATCTGAAGCTAGAATAGTATAGATAACAGCTTGCATCCAATACTTATAGTACTCAACAGCTTCCGGGAAATCCTGAATTGACTTGCCAGTAGTTTTGAGGTCATTGATGAATATCACCCTTGCCTCAGTATCAACTACAACATTGTCAAGAATTCCGTGAAAACCAAAAGGTAATTTGTCATGGTCAACCTTAATATGCAACTCATTATAGGTCTCAATGTGTGTGTCTTCCTCACTGATATCTAGTGCTAATAAAGATCTTATGTCTTTATTACTCTTTAGTATCTCTACCTGTGCTCTGCAGCCATCCAAAGTAGGTTGATCAACTATTGATTTGTCTAGACTTTCTTTAAGGAATTCAAAATACTCTTTGTGGTCATCAGTAAGAATCTTGTCAAGTCTTTGCTGATCTGTTTTAAGATTTTGATAAAGATTTGCTGTGAGTAGCTGTGTGAGTATATCTTGTGAGTAGTCTTCCAAAAGTAATGAATTATTTCCATATCCAAGATGAATTCTAAAAATATTATCAATAATTTTCTTTGGGTTATCACTGGGTAGTTTCCCAGGCATGCTAATAAACTTATCATCATATGCTTCTGGCTCAAAGAGTAAACAGTGTAGGACGCTCCCTCCTACAAGGTGAGCATCCTTACTGTCTTCCCGCTGGTTGAGCACATAATGATTGTAGAACATAGCAGGTGAATAAAGTAGCTTATTCAACCCACTATAGCTAAAATAAAATTTCTTCTGATAGAATTTTTCTATTTCATCAGAACCATTCAAAGTCATCATCTTTATTCTGTGTTGTTTGATTGTTATTGGTCTCTTCAATTGGCCCTTTATTTGTCTCTATTTCAGGCTCCAGAATTTCCTCTTCTAATGCTATTAACTCTGACTTGAGTTCATTTCTAACAATATTAGTAAATGCATCTTCTATGTCTTCATCAGTAAGTTCTTCTTCCTGTGCAGCAGCATTGCACACATGAGCTGGTCCCACTAAATCATCAAGGTTTCCATGTAGTTCAGGAAAAGTTTCTAATTCCTCTTCTGGAGTATTAACAACTTCTGGTTGATAATCTTCAAGCACCTTGTAATTATAATTAGTATTTAATAAAGCTAGTGTGTCTTCATTAACAGTAATTGTTTTTACTCTGAAGTACTGATTATTACCACTTCTTTCTATTTCAGTGTAGTATCTAGACATTAAAATATTAAGCATATCTACAGTAAGCACACCTTTATTAGTTAAGCTATGCATGATATCATTCATATTAGTGCTCATACTACTTTCTTTGTCAAGATAACTTAGTAAACCCTTGAAATTCACATGTTTTTTTGTAGGAGAATTATACATAGTACTACTAAACTCCTTGAATAATATCTCTAAATACAAGAGACTTTCTTTATAGTTTGAGTTTGCCATAATCTCCATAGCTAAGATATGATTATCTGAATCTGAACTCTTAAACATATCAGCTATTTGGTCATACATAGCTGCATCAATAGTTACAGCATCTTCACCATTTACATGTACTAGTAAAGCATCCTCACTCCATATCTCTTTATCTATCATATTTTTAAAGTCCTCTTCATGGTCTGAATCAACACTATAAACATAAATGTTATCAGTATCCTCACATAGGCTAGTATCTTTCATTGCCTCATAAAGTGGGTGATCTGAATCACAGTTCCATCTGAGTAAACTAATTAAGTTTTTCTGAAGAATAATGTGTTCTAAATCATAAAACTCAAAAGCTTGTTTAACTTTTTCCATGTAATATTCATCTACATGGTCTTTTACAAGCTCCATAAAATCAAGAAAGTCCTTTGTTTTAGCAATGTATTCATATGACCTGTTTACCATTCTTGGATAGGATGAATTACCACCAAATATATGTGTAGCATCTTCTATATTTCTTACATTTCTTACACCATGTTTTAAAGCCATGTCTTTCAACTTTATTCTTGGAATGTTAACACCCGGCAAGAAATAAAATTTATCTCCCTTTGTAGGAGTGTAATCTTCATTTTTATAATTAAACACAGGCTCTTTTATACTAGCTACTTTTGTATCTATATAAACCATAACATCATTACCTGAAAAGTCAATGTTTACTTTTAAATATAATTTCATAATTAAATATTAAAAAGGGGAGAATTACCTCCCCTTATGTTTGTTTTAATTTACTTTATGCTCCTTTTGGTGGGGAACAGCTTGATGTTTGCTTTACTTGACAGCCATCTTCACCACGTCCTGATTCATCATCAGAGCGGAAAACTTAACTTTGTTACCATTAACAATCTCTTTGACCATATAATATCTAAGATCATCAGTGAATGCTTCACAGTCAGTAGTAAGTTTAGCTATCCTGTCAATGATTGGTTTACTTACTGAACCTTTGTCAGCTAAAGCAAGAGAATAGTTAATTACCCTAGTTGCAATAACACTAGATATGTCAGCCCGGAAATCATCATCCTTACCAACAGCATTGGTTAAGCTATTCATTACATACTGCTCATCTTTAGTCAGGATGTCTACTGGAGAAATAATTCTATCTAGCTTATTATTAATGAACATAGTAAACATTGAACTAAAGTCTACACCAACAGAACCCTCACCAATCATTTGAATTAAAGGCAGATCTGCTTCAAACTTGTCAATAGAACTAATAGCATTGAAGAAAGTAGTAATAGCTCTTGGATTAACTCTTTGAGTTACCAATTCTGGGTGCATCAACATGAAGTTAATACATCTACCATCTATGTTTGCTTTCTCTGCCCATTTAGCCCATACATCAGAATCATATTTCAACTCAACTGAGATAAATCTAGTCTTCTGAGCTACGTCAAGACTGGTTACATTATAATCACCATTGTCTGGATTAGTAGTCAAGATAACATGCCAGTTCTTTGGTAGCTTCCAAGATACATATTCTTGTCTATCTAATATCTCCATAGTTGCTTGCATAAATCTTGCATCAGCTCTGGTATAGTCATCAAGTATTAAGAAACCACCTTCTCCTTTACCCTGAATCCATTCAGGAGCAGCATGTGACATTCTCTTACCTATAACTTTATATCCTTTAGCACTTGCTGCAGATATCTGAGATTCATTAATCCAGGTAGTTTTACCTTCAGCATTTTGTATTTCAAATTCTTTTACAGGAAACCCAACCAAGTCACCCAATTCTTCTAGCTGAGATAAATTCAGCTTTACAACTTCCATTTGAAGTTCTTTACCTAACTGCATTATAGCAGAGGTTTTACCAAGACCAGCATCACCCTCAATATTCACTGCCACAGGAACTTTACCCTCAGCTTGGATATGTTGGTTATTCTTAACCATGTGCTTAATAAAATCCTTCAACTCATTAACATTCAATTGTACTTGATTCATAACTCTTTTTTTTTATAATTCTAATTTAATAACTTTACCCGGTAACTCTGTATTCATATAAGACCTTTCTGACAAAACCCATAGAGTGTTACCTCTAGGTTTTACAGAATAACCACATTCACCATCAGTAAAATACACCAGGCTTGTATATTTCTTAGTGTTGGCATTAAAATATTCTAGGACAGGGTCAAACTCAGTTCCACCTCTACCTTGCACAACCATCTCAAATTTACCTTTGTAAGATTCAATAGATCTAATAACAGTATCACACTGCACTACAGTAATATCAACACCACATTTATAGATGTGATATATCTCACTCATGAATTCTTGTAACTCAGAATCACTTACAGAACCTGAAGTATCAATAGCTAACAACATATGCTGTCTCATTTTTACTTTCAGACCTGGATTAGCATCAAATCTGCGGTTCTCCTTTCTTCTAATTTTCTTAGTAAATACCTTAGTACTTACTCCTGTAAATCTTCTAATATACCCCCGCCAATTAAACTTAGGCTTGACAACTTCTTCAATGATAATTACCCCCTCAATCTCTCCAGGAACAGTACCTCTTTTCTTTATAGTTTGTTCTTTAGCATCACCAAGAACCTTTTGTAATTGTTTATCAATTAACTTCTGTTCTGCCTCAGTCATGTCTTCAAACTCTTCCCAGGTAGCATGTTCATCAAGTTCACCATTTGCCATAGCATCTAGTAACTGATCCATAGGTTCATTACCACAAGTACCATTCTTTTCTTTCTCATCTTGAAGATCTTTCAGTTTGTCATAATAATATCTACAACCAGCTTTTCTATCAAGATTAAGATCAGCATAATTATCTATATCAATACCACCTTCCGGTAGCCAGTCTTTAGATATATACTGATTGATCTCCATATCCATTGCAACATTTGCAAGTCTCTTATTACTAAACTTAAAGAAAGTAGTAAGATGTCCAAATGCAATATGTAGCAATTCATGTTTAAGTAAACCAAGTCTGTGGTTATCACTAAGAGATTCCCAGAACTCAGGATTAATAGCAAGTTGATAATTAATATTATTCTTGCTTACACCTGCTGTTGGAACTCTCCTAGCATCCCAGACTTTGTTTAGAGCAATAAGAAAGAACCCATAGAAGGGCTCTTTCAGCATCAACTCTTTTGCAATTTTACTAAGACTCTGTTGTTTGTCCATCATCTTTAAATTTAATATCTATTTCAAATTTGTCTGTAGGATAGCCAATAGACTCTAACATCCTTGACATATCTCTAATAAAAAATTCCATAAATAGCTCAACCGAAGCTTTAGAACCTTTGTGTTTTGTAATCAGACTTAAAGTCTTAGGACTACTAAGTGGTACTTCACTTACAAATGTATTTTGAAGTCTCATTGCTATTTTATTACAATTTGCTAACCAATTATCCATAGCATGTCCACCATACTTATAGAGAACTAATAGTTCTCCTATATACTTCTCAAAATCAACATTCTTTAGAGACTCAAATGCTATAAGATGGTTATCTGCATCTTCAGATTGCAACATCATAAGCAAGTTTCTTGTCTCTTCTTTACTAAAAATCATTTTTGCCATTAGTCTTCAATTTTTAAGGTTTTAATAGCCCATTTTTCAGGCTTACCAGACTCAATCATAGTAACCCATTCTTTTGCACTTGGAATATATCCATTGCAGTCTTCTTTTACATGTTGTTCTGCAACATATCTTGTATATACAGTCTTGCCATCTGAGTTAATAAAACTTTTTCCAAACACTCTTTCACACTCAAATATACCTTCTGAATGATGTCTAAACATTCTGTGCATACTATGACCTACCCAAGCCTTAGTTTCATCTAGCCACTCATGAATAGCTTGATAATCAGATACTTGACCTTTCCATTTTCTAACAGATGTCTTACAATGTTCTAAAGGATGTGCCATTACTTCTTTTTTAAGTGTTCCATAACTCTTTCCCAGTAAGTTCTATTTTTCATTAGACCATCTCTAAATGGTGCTAATGCATGGGTTGCTGCTGCAGATTTTAATGATTCTTCTTTAGCTTTTTCAATACCATGTAGTTTTACTGCATAATCATATAACTCTTTAGCTTTATCTTTTTCTGTCATTCTTCTTCTGCTTTATCTAGAATACTACCATCATGAAAATAACTCTCATGGTCAGTAATTCTAATATTATTATTAATAATATACTTACCTGAAGGAACAGATATACATAAATCTCCCCAACCACCTTCATTATTCCACCAATCTTCTATATCATCAAGAAGTTTGTTTTCTGCAAATGTTTCAAGCTCCATAAAAAGATCATGATCAATATTTAATAACTTTGAACCATCTTCCCAATCTTCTATATTATCATTTACATCTTCTGGAGTTTCACAAGGTTGTTTTGTATAACCTATCCATTCTATGGCACCTGAGTCTCCTCCACCATCATATTTTACTTTAACACCTGTAATACCCAAATCAGCCAACCTAAATAGGAGGCTTGTCAATTCTAATTCTGTCATAATTATTTTATTTTACCTTAAAGAAGCGGCCCAGTATATTACCATTCAAATACTCATCTTTTTCAAGAACCTCTCTTAAAAACTGATATTTAGTTTCAAAATATGTAAGCTCCATCTTGGAAAAACATATCTTGACCATATACCTTTTGATTGGTATACCAGCTTTGTGAGCTTCTTTAAGAACTGCATTACTACTATAATAGTTTTGGTAACTAGCTTTAGAAACAGTCTCATATTTTTTGTTTCTTTTATCAGTCATCTGAGCAACAGCTCTTTTACCAAACTTCTTCTTTGTAGTAGAGTAAAAATTCTTCTTACCCACATACCTTACAGACTTACCATCAATAATGGCTTCCATCTCATACACAAATCCCACAGCTCCTTCAGGAATCATACTGTTAGTAAAGTCTTTACCTTGATATATCCAACTCATGTCTTAATTTTATTAATTCATTGGTAACTTCAGTTAACTCAAGTTCTAATAATACTTTTTCATGAGTTAAATCTCCAACTTGTTCTTCTAGTAGTATATTTTGTTCTTCAAGTTGGGTTACATATTCGGCAAGGTTTTTAATTTGATCATTGAGATCTTTAAGTTCATCTTCAACAGCACTCTTTACATCATCAAAGTATGACTGAGCCCAATTTATATGTCTTTCTAACTCATCAAGATCTTTTTCTATACTCATAATGCTTGTTTTAATAGTGGAAATAATACTTCTCTTACTTTATCTATACCATGTACCTTAACTGAGTCAGAAAGATCTTTCTCCAAAGGTAACACTATATAGCTAAATCCATACATCTGAGCATATCTTTGAGCAGCTTTAATACCCGGCCCATCATTGTCAAATAAGACAACAATCTTCTGGTACTTCAGCTTTAGTTCTCCAATAGCTCTTTCTCCAATCATAGTATTCTCACTGTCCGGAGCAATAGCCTCAATATTACTAATACCTAGTTTATTGAATGCCATAAGATCCTTTAGTGAAGATGTGATAATAAGATACTTGCAATCATACTTCAACTGATCTGTGCCCTGAATATAGTTCTCCACTTTGATAAACTTCTTCTGTGTACTCTTGGGCATGTAGATTTTATACAAGCTACCATCATTTCTAAAATAACCATAGGTATGGGACTTTCTAAATGTATGTGAAGTTATATTACCATCCTGTTCAGTTTTGCTCATAGTAAAGAAAGCTAGAGGAACTACATTATATCTATCAAGCATTCCAGACCCAATCTTAAAACCTATCCAATAAGTCTGATCAAAATTATTCCAGTGTCTCATTTCATAATCTACTACCTTATACTTATCATGAAACATAACAGCTTCTGGTGTATATTCAGTATTATTTTCAAGATACTTTTGATAGTCAAGAAGTATTTTGTTTGTAGCTTGTCCTCTTGTGGACATGTTAAATAAATACTTTACCAACTCAATACTATCTCCCTGATAACCAGATGAAAAGTCCTTGAATTTATAGAATCCAGAGACCACATCAAAATAAACAAACATGGATGGAACTTTATCCTTGGCATTAAATGCAGATAGCATTTTTACATCTTGACCTGTTAGCTTTTCCTTCAGGTTAAGATAATATTCAAAGACCCATTCCCTGGGGACTTGTTGTAAATCAGTAATTAAATTCTTTGTTGAAATCATACTACCTAGTTTAAAAATTAAGGGGGAAGCTATTTCTAACTCCCCCTATAACTTATTAGTCTAGGCTGAAGTCAGAAGATGTTTTAGTAGGAGTTGTGAAATCATCATCATCTCCAAAGCTTTTTACTTCTTTTGTCTCTAATTTTTTCAAATGTTTGGATTCATCAAAAGTAATAACTTTTCCTTCCTCTACCTCACCATAAGCATACTTTTTATTTTCTGCTTTTGGTAACCACATATCATAATTAGTATATCCAGATTTACCTTCATATTCTCTACCAGCAATACAGAACTCAAGAAACTTATCTTTGATAGGTGCAGTAGCATTAAATGCCTCTACAAAATCTTCAATAGTATCATGCTTACCATCTTGTTCAGTAAACCACTCATTGATTCCTGCAGTTTTACATAAACCTTGTAGAAAAATCAAGATAGATCTATCTCTCTGAATCTTAATACCTGTTTTAGTTTCACCATCTGCATATGCATACTGGCTAGCTTTAACTTTACCAATTTGACCAGCATATCTACCTTTGCTTTCATCATCTTTATCAAGCATAAAGCCCTCAAAACCATCAATAGGTTGTGTTTCCACATGCAAAAGCAAGTGTTTTGCACCATCAATGAATTTAAAATCCTCCAGCTCCACATAATTAATCTTTAACACATGATTTCCCGGAGAAATTGTTTTAGGTAGTCCATTACCACCAGTTCCTAAGTCAGTTGTACTTAATCCCATTGTTTTTTATTTTTATTTGTTATTATACATAAATTTTATCCCAGTGAAACTCTAATTCACCCTTTTCATTCATCTCAGTTACTACTATCTCTTCATTACGGAGATGTTCTGGTCTTGCACCACAAGTAACTTCTTCATTAGTCTTAAAGCTCAGAATAGTTTTATTTCCTTTTCTGTACATGTAACCAATAGCATCTGCATTAGCACAAATCAAAGACTTTATTTTACCAGTTAAGTCTATGTTAGCAGACATAACCATCTCACCCTTATCATCAACTACCTTGTCTTTAATATGACCAGATAAAATAATGTGGGGAGCTAAGGTATCAATAAAATCTAAAACTTGGAAGAATGCTTGACGGATATATAAATAACCAGCACCATTTGGTAGTGTAGTTACATTGTCTCCATCATAGTTCTTTCCCATCGGTGTCTGACGGTAAAGTTTTATTGCAAGAGGTTGTATCATATCCTCTAATGCAGTTACAGTATCTACAGTAACATACTTATAAGGATTATCAGCTGCCTTGATAGCTTTACCAGCATCAAGCAACTCTTGCAAAGTATTAACTTTAATCTTTAGAGCTTCAACATAATCAGAACCACTCTCCAAATCTAGGATTAAATTGTCATCAAGACCAGCATATGCTGTTGTCTTACCAGTCTTAGGCTTGGAATAAATAATCATTCTCTTTGGATTCTGTCTTTCAGCCTTTACTTTTTTAGTTGGGAGTACTATACTCATAATTCACTTTTTGTTTGTTTAATCAGCTCATTTAACCAAGGTCTAGCACTAACAGGCTTTATCAGCATGATAGCTGCAAGATCTCTAATAGTAATTTCTGACAATGGCGCATCTGCAATCTCTTCATTAAGAAGAATCTCTCCCTTATTAGAAGGAAACTCCTCTTCAAAATCAGGAAATAATGACAAGCTTTTCTGTAACTTAGGTAAAGAATCTTCTTTCTTAGCTTCCTCCTTTCTCTTCTCATAAAGAGCATAAGTTATCTCAGTACCATCTTTAAGAACTGCAACTAACTCAGATGTAGGAACAGTATAAAGTTTAAAAGGCTCACCTTTAAAGTTTGTACCTTCTTTTGTTTCATACTCCTCACCATAGAATGGATTAGCTTTGTACTTAAATAACTGTCTGTCCTCATTAAAAGGTGTTACATCTGTTACAGTACCTTTGTCATCAGTAACATTGTCATAGAATTCAATATAGATATCCTCACCTTTGCTGATCTCAGATTCAAATAACTGCACTTGTCTACCAAATTTACCTTTCTGGAAAAAGGCTGTTTTAATTATAAAAAACGGATCTGCAAGACCCAGCTTTTTAAAAGTCTCAATGTGTTCTACAAAGAACTCTTTTTCTCTTTCTTTTCTTATATTCATACTTAAAATTTACTGTGTTGATACTTTTTTAGTTGCACATGCTGGAGTAGGTATCTCTACTATTCTCATCTGCTCTCTGTCAAGTTTAAAGAAACTTATCCTTGTGGTACCATTTCTTGATTTCAAAAAGTGAAAGACTAAAATATCCTCATCATTTATGATATATCTGTCTGGACCATACTGTCTTATTTTTCTCAGAGAGGGTTTGTTTATACCCAGCACAACATCTGCATGTTGCAATAATGCATCTGACCCATAAATATCCGAGTCTAATACATAATTACCATAATCACCATCAAGGGCTCTCTTGGGATCATCTATATTTCTATTTAACTGGCTGAGGACTACAAAAGCTACTGGATACTTTTTCTTTAACATGGTGAGTGCTTCACCTAAAGCTCCTAACATTTCAAATTTATCTTTTTGTCCCTTACCATTTTTAAATAAAGCTGAGTGATCTATTGCAACAAGCATATTAGTGTACTCCCTTTTCTGATTACCATCTGCATCCACAGTTAACTTAGAATGCTTTTGCATTTGGTAATGTATAGTAGCACACATTTCATCTACAGTACAAGCATCATAGACTACATCTATTATATCCTTGTGAGCTGTATTATCATAATAGTCTTGACATTTTGCATAAAGAGCCTTATCAATCTTCTTACCCTTACTCATCAGGGTGTTGTAATCAGCACCTGTATTCAGACTAAATTTTCTTATACCACTGGTCTCATCAACCATTTCCATCTGAAACTTTAATATACGGAATCTTTGATCTCTGTTCATCTCAATAATGTCACTGATCAGCTGTTCCATAAATAAAGTCTTTCCGGTACCAGGTCTAGCACCAACTACGGTGATAGTTCTCCATTCTAATCCATCACAAAAGGCATCATTAAATTTGGGCCAGGCACTTCTTAAAGATTTTATATCTCCCCGGCTCCTAGCTGCCATCTTAGCTAATGCTTTATACAAAGCATCTCTTTCACTTACAGGTTGTAGTGGCTGTGCACCATTAAATAATTCTGCCATATGTTTATGTATTAGTTAAATGTTTGTTCTTAGCATAGTTATAGAAACTATGTACAACTGCCATGATTACTTCAATTATCAAATACTGCCATATATTCACATCTACAATAAATGTATCTATAACAGTAAAGCAAAATAAAGACCCCACCACAGCAATCATAGTCAGTTTTAGATTTGTCATACTACTTTCTCACTAAAATATACTTGTTCTTCATCATCACCACTTCTAATTATCTCACAGTATGTTGCTAAATCAGATTCAAAAGACTTATCTATGTTTTGCTTTCTTATGAAATACTGTGCAGTTCTCATAAACTCATATCTTCTTATGCTAAATTCATCTACATACTTTTCTGTGGCCTTAAATATCTCCTCCCAATCATAATCATAAGTCTCAAAGAACCATCTAAATGGTGCTTCAAGATTCTTAGCATTAACCCTGGCATATTTACCAGATGAGAGTTTCTTATTAGGAAATATTTCTACATATTTCTCTATATTTCTTACAAAGTCTTGCCCCATTAAATCTTGTGAAGTTTTCTTCTTGGTTCTCTTAAAGTAACCATTAATTTCTTCCATAAAGATAAGACTTTTACTTGTTAATTCCAAGTTTTCTGTTAGCCAATGATCCATTTGCAGTCTCTTGCATTCTAATTCTTTGTTGACAGATTTATGGGGAACAATTTTCTCTCTTATACAATGTAAAACATAGTAAGTATTGGGTGTTAATCCCTCCTGAATTAACCTTGTAAATATATCTGTCATATCACCATGTTATTATATTACCTGTTGTGTTAGTTACAATAGAAGAGATCTTATTAAATACATTATCTGAATCCCATTTAGATCCGTTGTAAGCTGCACTTGCCGGATGCTTTACCATAAACTTATACTCTGTACTTGTAGTAAGCTCAGACCATTCTTCAGCTTTCTTACCCATGTACACATAAATAAGTCCAGGGTTGTAGCTATTAAGCCAGTCTAGCAGATAAGCAGTAAACTTTCTCCATATATCATAGTGACTACCTATTTTATCTACTTCAACTGTAAGAGCTGTATTAAGCATAAGTATACCCTGATTAGACCATCTACTAAGATCTACATCTTCACTCACTGTATGACCATTATAAACTGTCCTGTTTACTTCCTCAAGAATAAATCTAATGCTAGGCTGTGCCTTACCTGTATTACTACAACTAAATGATATTCCATCGGCTACACCAAGTTGTGCGTAAGGATCTTGTCCGATAAATACAACTTGTAACTTATCATAAGGACATTCTTCAAATGCTCTGAATACTTGTTTAAGTGGTGGGGTAAATCTTTTACCTTCCTGACTTAGTGTGTATAACCTAGTAATTATATCATCAAAGTCACTACTAAATATAAAAGATTTAAAAACTCTACCCCAACCACTTGGCTCAAGTTTGTTAAACATTTTTTGTTTAATTTCTTCTAGTTCCATTTTTTTTCTATTTTTGTTTAAAATTAAAGATTATGCCAGTAACAGTAAGAGAGATTAAGAATGATGCAATTATAGATATCAAAATCAATAAAAACTTTTATTTAATGCTTAAAGCTACAATGATGTACATTTTCAAGCAAGAAGCTGATACAACAAAGTATGAAGCATTAATTAAAAAGATCATGTCTTCAGAATCTGAAAATGAACCCCATACTGAACATGAAGCTGCATTTAAAACTATGATATTACTTTTAGCTGAAATTGAAAGACAAGCTTCTATAAATAATCTGTTTGACACAAAAGAAATTCCACTTGAAGGTGAAGAAACTACCCAAGATTAAGGTTAAACTGTTCTCTTCCTATTTGTATACAAGCTTCAATAGCTAACATCAAATCACTTTTACATATTCAAATGTAAACCACTCTGGTTTTTTATTATTACCATTTAGATAAGCTTGAATAGTAACTAATGATCTTCCTTTACAATCAATAATACTATATAATTCAGTAGCACTATTAGCAACAATTTTATTAGTAATAGTGTTTATTACATTTTTAGATTGAAATGTACTCTTTCCTTTTTTAGCTATGCTTAATTTTGTTTTATGCTCATCTGTTAATATTTTATCTTTCATTGGACTTTTTCTTCCTAAAGCTTTTTTTCTTATTTTAAATCTAGTTTCCTCTGTATGTGTTTTTCCTTTATTCCATGCTGTTTTGCCCTTTAAACTTTTTGACATATTATTACAATGTTCTAAAGTATGTTTTTTACCATATGAAGGATGATTTTTACCAGAAAGAGCTAAACTTAATTTACTTTTATGTTCTTTAGAAAAAATATAACCACTAGTGCCTTCACCACCTAAAGTTAAATTAGCTAAACAACCTGTATTATCACAAAGTCTTCCTTTTTCTAAAATATATTGCATTTCTAGTTTAAAAGCTTCCTCTTCTGATAAATTAAGATTTAAAAAAATAATTTTATATACGCCATTGTTTTTGTTAACAATGTCATTCCAAATTTTATTTCTTTTATTTCTACTTTTTGATCTTGTTCCCTTTCCTTTACCAATATAAAAAATTTCATTTTTATCTGGTCTTATGTGAGCATATATATAGTAATTATTCATAAATAAAAGACCCACTAAATACATTGGCTTATCCACTGTTGAGTTTCAACTATGGCAATATAAATAGCGGGTTTAATATTTTTCATTGTGGATAAGCATAACAAATATACAAAATATTATCTTAAATTCAAATTAAAATTTTTCTCTCCTATTTCAATAGCTGCTTCAATTGCAAGCATCAAATCTTCTCTTGAACACTCCCCAAAGGATTTACCTCCTAGACCAGATGCTTCTTTTACCGCATCTTTCATTTCATCAAAAGTATATCCGGATTCTTTTGCCAGTTCTCTAATACAAGCATGAACTTTTGCAAGTTGTGCTTTACTATGATCTGCATTTGCAAGATCTACATACATTTCTACTATCTGACCCTCTTCTAACTTGCTAATGAATATATCATAAGCCAATTTATCTTGAGGAGTAGCATAAGTTAATTTACCATCTTTCTTTACTAATTTTCCACTAAACATGCTTAACAAGTTATATTATTCATTATTTCCAAAAACTGATCATAATGATCCCTGGTATTAATGTTTATAGAAGGGAGCTCAAAACATCTCAATATCCAGTCATTATTTTTAGTATCTACACTATCTGAACTGTGTAATACTAATCCACTACACATTTCTTTTTGGTAGTAGTAGTAATCATATCCATTTTGGCTTTCATCATCTGTAATCTCTACTCTTTCAAAGCCAAGATCTACTAATTCTTTTTCTGTCATATGCTTAATTTAATCCACGGCTGCAATTTATCATTGCATTTACTTTTTCTTTCTCCAGCCAAGCTAGAAATTTAAATAATCTTTTCATTACTCTAAGTTTTTATAAATAATACTAATGAGGATTGTATAAATACAATTAGTCATTCCAGTTATTATGGTCTTCATCTCTCATTGAATAAATTATAAAACCAGCAATTGCTAGTATAATCAGACCTGCTACCCAAAGTTCCATTATTTCTTAGTTTTAGGTGAATACTTTTTCTCAAACCTCTCCCAACCCTTCTTATCAAACTGAGTAATCATAAGATCCATCATGATCTCATCTGTATGCTCTGCACACATTCCTATGCCCTTGATGTCTAGATCAGGACTATACCTTTTGGTAGCCGGAGCTCCACATTTAACACATGTCATAACTTATTATATAAAAATGTTTCAGGACTAATTATATCTGTAGTATAATTAATATCCTTATACTTTTCATTGTCAAGGGTCCATAATCCCATTTCTTTTATTCTTTTATCTCTTAAAGTAATTATAGAATATGCAGTAAGATAAGCATTGTCATCATCTGAACTTAGGAACATTCCCAAGAGATTCTGTTTCTCATCTTCTGTAATATATCCTGTCTTTACTAATAAGTTTAACTCAGATAGAAAAATAAATGGTCTAAAACTCCCTTTCTTAGTACCATGTGTGTACATATACCATAAGTACCCCATGTTACTATCTTCTACTTTACATACCATATGATGTTCATGGCATATATTTTCAATAAGACTTGTAATCTTTTGGTCTTTAAAATATCTTATCATGATGCTAAAAATTTAAATATTGCTTTTAGTTTATTGTGTTCATCTATCAACCATTCTGGAGTAAATGTTTCAGCATGTTCTATAATTTGAACTCTTGTGTTAAGAGCTACATCATGGGTAAAATTTACTATCCAAACATTACTAAAATAAAGTTTAAATTCAACACTTACATTCATTTTAATAGTAATATAGCTATATTGATGATGATTATTGATAGATCTATGAAATCCATACTTTACAAGCTTCCTACCTATTAGTTCTGTATCTCTAAGTGTCATACATATTATTCTGATTTACTTTCTACAATTTCTATTAACTTTTCAAGACAAACAAGTTCTGCTTCTTCGTAGTTATCATATTCTTTGAGACTAAGTATAACTTCATGAGTCTTTGATAAAGGATCTTTTTTATATTCACACGTGTATCTATAATAACAAATACTATCTGCTGTATACATTCTTTCTATCCAAGAACATAAACCATACTTCTCTCTAAACCATGTAAATGCTTGACGGTATAGTGGTATTTGTATAAGATTTTCATCATTATTCATATCTCTTGATGCCATACAAGGTTCATCAAATCCAAGTTGCTTCATTCTTAAACTTAAATTATAAGGCACAAATTCTTTTTCCATTCTATTCTGATTTAAAGGTTAATTACTTTTTGACCTAAAAGACCATGGATAAAATGGATAATTTGCCATGTACTTATCTCCATATTTATCTATATACTCATGTACATCTAATCCACTTATTGTGTCAACAAATAAATGTCTTGTGCGTGTCATTGTAAATCTGCTAATTATTATTCTCATCTTATTCTGATTTAAAGGTTAACTACTTCTTGAATCACACACAAACCAAGACTATTTTCAATACCAAAATCTATAGCATCTTGTTTTGTTTCAAATTCTTTACACATATTCCAATCATCCCATTGATGATTAACTGACATAAATGTTTCCGAAGTGAAATTCTTAATTACATAAAATACTTCTTTCATTATTCTAATTTAAAGGTTATTAATTCAGCTGCTTCTTCTCTTCAAGCAGTAAAACAATCAGTATCATCATTTTCCGCTTTATCAAAGCCTTTATAAAAACATCTTTTACCAAAAATCTTCTGCTCCTTCTCCATCTGTTCTTCCATCCATTTAGCACCGTCTATAAAAGCATGTTTAATATTTACTGCATGATATCCTGTACCATATTTTTTTATGGCAACTTCTTCAATTGTTTCTTTTTTTGTTTTATTACTCATCTTATTCTGATTTAAAGGTTATTTTACATTTAATAAGTCTTGCCATTCTTCCTTAGTTATATATCCAGTTTCACCGGCATAATACTTAGACTGTTGAAGGTTCATTATTTTTTCAATGTGCATTTTAGCAAATTCAATCATTGCTTTATGTTCTCTCCATCCTTTTGTAGGATTTGATTGAGCTTCATTTAAAAATTCTAAAGCTGTTGGTGTCTGTTTCATCTTATTCTAATTTAATCAACAAACTTATGTTTCATTATTCTTCTAATTAAATCTACACAGTAGTCTACATCATGTAGTGTAATTCTACCTGTGTTAGATTCTACTTCAGCACAATGGTGTATTACTTGAAATATCCATTTGTCTAGTTCCTTAATCATTTGCTCTTGTTCTACATAAGCCTCATCTAACTTAGTTTCTAAGTCTGCAATACTCTCATTTCTTGCAGTAATTACTTTTTGAGCATGTTCAAGATCAATCTCTGCTTGATTAGGCACTGTAATAACAGGTTTTTTTACTTTTCTCAGTCCTCCGGGTTTTTTCTTTTCTATTTTCATAGTTTTTATTTTACTTTTCTTTATCATTTCATTTAAATCATTAGCAACCTTTTCTTCATTATCAGAAATATACTTTCTAAGGGCTAATTTAGCATTTTCAAATACAGAGTCTAGTTTAAGTTCTTCCTCTGAACCAAACTCTGAATCTAAAGCCTTATCAAGTTCTTTATGAAGCTCATCCCATTTTTTCTGTTTCATAACTTCTTTTTTTGTTCTAAATAATCAATAATAAATCCAGCAGCAACTAGTACATTCATACCAAATGATGCTAATAACTCATATATGTCTTGGTAAATATTTACGGACAGGTGCACATGACCTACCATCCAGAAGGGTATGGACAAGTTTTGGCTTATCCATACCACTAGATACTTAATAAAATGAAGCATTACTTGCTCATAAATTCATATGCAGCTTTACTGCTAGTCATCTTGAAGCTATAAATCTCAGTTGTACAATAACTCTCATTTATCCTGATTCTTACTGTACTGGCTGTTTTAAAGGCTTCTAGAAATAAAGGATCTTCTTCTAGATCCCAACTAATGTAAATTACATCAGAGGAGCCCCCTTTATAACCCTCTACTGAGAATTTTTTATCTACTCCATTTACTACAAATACAACATCTACTGTAGGAGCGTCATCACAATAATATCCCCCACTTACTGAAAATGTTACCATTGTATCTAATTGAAATAGATACAAGTTAGCTCCATTGTTTTCTGGAGTATATGCAACTTTATATGGTTCATCAAAACCATTATCATTTACTCTGTAAGTCCATTGAGCACTAATACTTCCTGTAATTAGTATTGCTCCTAATAAATTAATCACCTTCTTCATTGTTTACTGTTTTTTTGGTTGTTTTCTCTAATTGATTCTTCAAAGATTTGTCCGGCCTGTTGTACCTTTTCAGTCTCTCTTGAATTTTCAAGTTCTCTAAATTGTAGTCTAGTTTCCTGCTGGTGTCTCTCATACTCTTCCCAATTATACATTTCTAATTCTTTCATTTTGACAACATCTGCTACTGTCATGCCTTCAGGTATACCACCATTGGCTTCCATAATTTCAATACAAAGTTCTTTCATTCTTCCCATAATT
>Ga0181352_1000432_pt1 | contig 18129 bp, 43 predicted proteins | sample Fa13VDMLBSN_FD_130103 | JGI IMG/M metagenome (GOLD analysis project Ga0181352, IMG submission 130103) | Freshwater viral communities from Lake Michigan, USA - Fa13.VD.MLB.S.N | ecosystem: Environmental > Aquatic > Freshwater > Lake | place: USA: Michigan | collected 2013-09-23 | reverse complement strand
CAAGAACTGCAAAAGAAAAACGCGAGATAAGGAAACTTTGATGGACCCCATCACCTGCTGCCTGCTTGGAATTTGCTGCCCGCCCTTCTCGGCGGAACAAGAAGAGACGTTCAAGAAAGTCCTCCATGAGTTGCTGAAGGACGAGAAGAAGGCTGAGAAGATCGCCAAGGCGCTGGCGCATGACCTCGGAAAGCTGAGCGCGTCGATCAAGGCGCTGGCCGAACAGGAGTAAGTCATGATCCCGAACATGCTGGCCGAGGTCGAGAAGTGCAAGAAGAAATTCCCACAGGCGTGGGCGGATGCCCATACGGGCAACGCGCACACGGAAGACTTCATCCGCATCCTCGCGTCCGACCTGCACCTGATTGATCCCAAGTTTGGCTTGAACGGCAAGCGCGGCGTGCCCAGTGACCTGAGCGACGATGCGCTGAACTACCTGTGCCACGCCTCGGAGAGCACGGGACGCACGCCGGAGGGGTTGCCCTGTGTGGTGATTGACGTGATCGGCTCGGCTGGCACCAGTGCCGCGTATCCCACCTGGCAGGTGTTCGCACAGGCCCCGGAGGCGAACGGTGCGTGGGTGAAGCCAATGCCCGTTGTGAATCCACCGACGCCGCAACCGCCGACTCCGACCTATCCGTCCTACGAAGCCCTCGGCGGCGACGAAGGCGGGAAGAAGATCACGAGGCAACTCGAAGCCGACTATCGCCGCGCCGGCAAGCCTGGACTTGATGGCGACTGCGGGGCGTGGCAGCAGCGCGTGAGCTACGACTTCCTGACGGGCATCTGCGCCACGGTCGAGGAGTCGATCACCAAGCACCGCGCCGAATGGTGTGCCGCCCTCGGGATTCCCGTCGCGTGAGAATCGGTGATGTGAATCTGAGCTTCATCGCGGCGGCCTATATCGCCGTGATCGCGTGGTTCAGCAAGGGTAAGCAGACATTCAAGGAGAAGTGATGGACCTTATTGTGCTCGTCTTGGTGCTCGCGCTGGTGGGCTTTCTGGTCTGGGTCATTACGACCAAGATCCCAATGGACCCGATGGTGCGCCTGGTGATTCAGATCGTCGTTGTGGTGGCGATGATCCTCTGGCTCTTGCGGAGATTCGGGGCGCAAATCCCGAACGTGCTGTGAACGCGTTTCTCGTCGAGCTGCTGGCGATGCTGCTCCGGCAGGGCGTGCTGTATCTAGCCGGCGCACTGGGGGCCACGGCCCTTGCCAATCAGAACGCTACGGCCATCAACCAGTGGAGCCTGTCCGCCGCCGCGTTCCTGATGGTGGCGGGTTGGGCCGCGTGGCAGAAGTTCAAGGCTAGGCAGGTGCTGGTGACGGCGCTGGCCTCATCGGTGCCCATGTCCGAACAGGACGCCAAGGCGCTGGTGAAAGATCCCTCCACGTTTACGCCGTCGGTGACGACACCCAAGGACCAGGTGCCGGGATGAGCCAAGACAGCCTCACGCTCCTGCAGCAGGCACGGGATGCCCGCCGGAAGCAATTAGAGGCCCTGCCAAGCGACGAACTGACCCTCGGGGCCACCACGGACGGGCAGCGGGCGGATGTGTCCCTCGCGGCCTCTAGGACGTGGAGGAATGGTTGGAATGCGCGGGCTTACATCAAAGCCCTGTTTGGGCCGGAGAAGCCCAAGACCGAAGCCGGAGTGGAAGTGACTCGGAAGTGGTGAGTAGGTAATCCACGACCATCATATCGACGGCCTCGGCCACGGTTTTCTCCAACTGCGCCCCTCTCGACTGCTCCCATCCTGGCAGCAGCATAATCACGTCACAGGTCAACAGGGCGGCAAGGTCGGCCCGCATATGGTTAGCCCATGAGTGGGGTATGCCGTCCTGAGCGCATCCGGGGCAGTTAGCGGGGAGTTCGTGCGGGCTGACGACCTTCGCCCCCTGCGCCCGTAACCGCTCCGCCGCGGCCTGAAAGGCGGGGTAGTTGTGGTCGGGGATGCCGGTCATGGGGCCGCTCAGGTAGATGGTCATGCGGTGGCCTCGGTAAACAACGAGTGCTGGTCGCTGCCCTTCGCGGCGGCGGCGAGATTCTTGATGGCGCACTCGTAATAGCTCGGCTTCAGCTCAAAGCCGACAAAGCCACGTCCCATTTCGAGCGCGACATGGCCCTCGGAGCCAATGCCCATGAACGGCGACAGCACGACATCGCCGGGATTGCTCCACAGTTGGATGCCCCGTCGAATCACGTCCAACTGCAACGGGCAAATGTGGCGCTCGTCGTCGTTGTCTCTGGCGTTGCGGAATTGCAGCGTGTCTGAGGGGTTGATGTCCATCCAGACTGGGGATGCATACCGCTGCCAGATATTGATGCTGTCGCGGGTGTCGTCTCCGGTGACTCGAGGCCCGTCCTCGCCGGCAAAGTCGCCCAGCTTCCCGGCGACCGGCTCGGGGTTGTCGCCGCGCTTCCGCATGGTGACGAGGTAATCCGGGATGCCCTGCCGCGACATGGCCGAATCCTTCACAATCTGCTTGTGCAGGAGTCCGATGGCCTTGGTGCGCTGCATCGCCGTGACGGGGTCTTTCCAGATGCAGACTTCCGAGTGGAACACGAAGCCCTCGGCCTCAAACAATCGGATCATCTCGCCCCTGAAATCCTTCAGGCCGATCACGCCGTCCCTGCTCTTGCTGCTCGGGAGGTTCATACAATGGAACGACACCAACCGTCCCGGCATGAGCACTCGGTGCAGTTCCTTGATGAGGAACGCGAAGTGGGCCGCGAACTCGTCTCCGGTCTTGCAGTTCCCCATGTCCCGGTCGCTGTTGCTGTAAGTGTAGAGCGAGGCAAACGGGGGCGAGAAGATTGAGTAATGGATGCTGTTGTCGGCCAGCCGCTTCACGCCCTCGACGCACTCGCCCTGGTAGGCTTGCCACGTCTCGCCCGACGTGACCGTCTCGACGTAGGGCGCAACCTGCCGCTGCACTTGCTTCAACTGCTCTAACGTGTTGGCTCGCATAATCTCCACCATTGCATCCGCCATGACCGTGGCGTCGGTATCCTTGCGCCGGATGTTCTCAATGACCGCGCCCTCGGCCCAGTTGTAGACCAGATAGGCGCGAACGGTTTCCGTCTGTCCGAAGCGCCAGCAGCGCCGGATTGACTGGTAATACTGCTCGTAGCTGTGCGACATGCCCACGAACACAACCTGATGGCAGTTCTGGAAGTTCATGCCGAAGCCAAAGATAGACCCCTTGCTCACGATGACGCGAATCTTGCCGGATTGAAAATCCATCGCGGCCTGTGTCTTGTGGTCGTCCGTGTCGCTGCCGGTGACTTCGACCGCGCCGTCGATGGCCGCTGCCAGCGCGGTTGACTCGTCGTTCAGGTGACACCAGACGATCCACTGCCCCGGCTGATTCGCCAGCTTCACCGCTTCGGCCACGCGATTCTCGAGTGAGCCGCGCTGGACGGCGCGCTGGTCATTCAACGTCGTCGCCTGCTGCGGGAATAGCGATGCCTGCCCCTCAGCATCCGGGAGCCGTTCGTGTGGGGTTTCGACGACGCAATCACGCATATCAAGGGGCGGCAGCTTGAATCCGCCGTCGTCATAGCCAAGGTCGGACGGCTTGCGAATCGTGACCGCCCACGAGCAGACCCACTCCCAAAACTTCGATACGGCATGGCCCTTAATGCGCCATTTTGACGTGTCGCCGCCGTCATGCACGAAAAACATGGCAAGCATTTCTTCGCGGGTCATCACGCCGACGAACTCGGCATGATTGCCAAGCTCCATGTAATCGTTCGGGGCCGGAGTGGCGGAACATGCCAGCCGATAGGGCGTGCGGCGGAACGCGTCAAGAATGGCGCTGCGGGTCTTGCCGTCCATCGCCTTCAAGATGCTCGACTCGTCCAGCACGACGCCCACGAAGTCATCCGGGTTGAAGCGGTCGAGTTTCTGGTAGTTCGTGACCACGATCCGCGACGTGGTATCCGAGGGGTGCGCGGCAAAGGTCACGCCCTCGATGTGGAACTTGGATGCCTCCCGCACTGTCTGGTGGCTGACGGCCAGTGGAGCCAGAATCAGCACCCGGCCTCCGGTCTGCTGGCAGACCTGGTGTGCCCACTCCAGCTGCATCGGCGTTTTGCCCATGCCGCAATCCGCCCAGATACAGAAGCGCCCGAGCTTGCAGGCCAGTGAGACAATATCCTGCTGGAAGGGGAACAGGGGCGCGAGAAAGGCCGACGGGGTAAAGCCGACCGGCGCAACCGTGAGGGCTTTCTGCTGTAAAAACTCCGCGTAACTCATGCCGCCCATCAAACCATACCGGCATCACGTTGTCAACTACCCATTACGCGATTGACAAACGAGACCCAGTAAACTACCCTACACCCATGTCTACATCTCGCCAACTGGAATGGCAGCGCAAATGCCTGGCCGCTGGTAAGTGCAAACAGTGCGGTAAGCGCCAGCTCTTTACCGCCACGCATTGCCGCACCTGCCGCAATCTGCACAATGCCCGTCGCCGGTCAAAGAAAGTAGTTGACACGGTGACTAAGGCGGCGTAATCTCCTGCACATGGAGGGACGCAACGTGAACAACATCGCATCCGAACTTTCCTATCAGGTCTGGCAGAAGCAGCAGCGGGAGCAGGGCAAGCCGGAAGTGAGCAAAGAGAACCGGGATCGGTTCCCGGTGCAGCCGCCGAAGCAGGCGCGGCCGGCGTGGTACTTGGACTACCTGACGACGCAGGCGGGGCAGCGGTCATGAGCCTCATAGTGGCGGGCTGCGTGATGGTGGTGGTCGGGGCGGTGCTGATCGGGATCGCTGATCCGCCGATGCCAGCGAGTGCGGATCGCGCTGTCACCGCATTTGGCGGGCTGCTGGTGCTCGGTGGCGTGATGTTCGTGGGGTTGGCGTATGCGATTGCGAAAGGGTGGGTGAGCTAATGCGCGTCCTGTCTCTCGTCCTGATGCTGTCGCTGGCGTCTCCGGTGCTGGCCCAAGAGCCGCCCCCGCAGAGTGCGCCGAAGTGGGCCATCGCAATGGCTGCGGCTGGCCCGTTGGCGGATGGGATCACGACCTATCACGCGCTCCAGCAGCCTGGAACGGCGGAGGGGAATGCGTTTTTCCATCACCTGTTCGGGAGCAACGTGCGCCCCGGCGAAATCTTCATGTTCAAGGTTGGACAAGCCGCGCTGACCGGCGCCGTCGTGTATGCCGCTGGCAAGAAGGATCGCAAGGCGGCGATTGGCGCGGCCCTGGTGATGAGCGCGATCAACTTCGGGGTAAGCGTGATGAATCTGCGGGTGGCGCAGCGGGCGAAGGGGATGCGATGAGCTGGGACGATCCTGACGACGATTACCAATACCACGCGCTGAATCAGGCTCCGCGTGGGCCGAGAACGCCGGTCTGCCGTGGATGTCGTGAGTTCGTGACTGGCCAGCCGGTGGAGTGGAACGGGTGGAGCTGGTGCGCGGGCTGCGTGCCTGAGCATGTCGTGATTGGCCGTGAGCAGGCATCGCGGGATGACGTGGCGGTGGGGAAGTGACGCCTCAGCAGCAGGCCGATCTGATTCTACAGGGCTGGCAACAGCACCGCGCCGACACCGAAGACCTGATGACCAAACTGGCGCAGGACAGAGAGGCATTGCTGAAGGCCGCCAAGATCGCGCTTTATGCCGTGGTCGGTGCGGGATGGAGTAATTCGCAAGGCGGCACCATTGACGCACTCACGCGGGCCATCTCCCAAGCGGAGTCCAAGTGATTCCCCTCCTGCTGGCCCTGATCGTGTTGGCGGTGGCGTTGGTGTGCCATCTGTCGATGGAGCTTGTGACCCTGAACCAGGAACTGCGGAAGTTCCGGCAGGCCGAGGAAGACGACATGAACCGGCTGGACGAATGGGCCAGCAAGCTCGAAAGGACTGCGTAGAGATGCCAATCATTGCGACGGCCGGCTGCGACGGCAAGACGTTCACCCCGGCCCCCGAAGGCGTCCATCAGGCGGTGGCCGTGGATGTGATTGATCTGGGCCAGAAGCCTAACCCGTTCAAGCCGGGAGCCACGCACCACAAGATCGACATCGCATGGCAGATTGCCGAGCGCCGGGACGACGGCAAGCCGTATCTGGTCTACAAGCGGTACACGCTGAGCCTGAACGAGAAGGCCACGCTGCGCCACGACCTCGAAAGCTGGCGCGGGCGTCCGTTCACCCGCGAGGAGGAGTTGGGGTTCGATGTCGAATCCATCCTCGGAGCCAACTGCCTGGTCAACGTTCAGCACAAGAAATCGCAGGACGGCACCAAGACCTTCGCCAACGTCATGAGCGTGATGCCGTTGATCAAGGGGATGCCCAAGATCGAGGCGGAAGGCTACGAGCGCAAGACGCCGGAGTCGGGAGCGCGTCACGTGTCCGATGAGGAAGTGGCGGCGATGTCTGACCGCGACACGTTTGAAGTGCCGGACGAGGACTCGATCCCCTTCTAGGTGACGCCATGAAGTACTTGATCCTCGACATTGAAACCCTGCCCCATCCGGACGCCAACCAGTGGTTGGAGCCGGTGCAGGCGGCGGCGAACCTGAAAGACCCTGTGAAGGTCGCGGCCAGCATTGCCGAGCGGCAGGCCGAGCGTGACGACAAGCTGGGCCTTGATCCGGACTGCTGCGTGATCGCCGCGCTGGGCTATCACGTCGTGGGCCGCGCTGAACCGTTCTGTGATGTCACGCGGGGCGTTGAGAAGGCTGAAGGCGATGCCCTTGAGCACTTGGCGTGGGAACTGGCGAAGGATGCCAGCACCAAGATTGTGACCTTCTACGGCCGGCAGTTTGACCTGCCCGTTGTGATGCGGCGGGCGATGTATCTCGGGGTCAAGTTCCCGGCGCTGAACCTGGACCGCTACCGCTCGCCGCATATCGATCTATGGGATGTGCTGACCTATCACGGCGCACTCAGGACCGCACACAGCCTCAAGTTCTACGCGAAGCGCATGGGGTTCACGACGCTGGACAAGGTGGACGGCGGCGACGTGCGGGCGCTGGCGGCGGCGGGGAACTGGGACGCGATTCGTGATCACTGCCTGAGTGACGTGGGCCTAACCCATGCGCTGGCGAACAGGTTGGGGCTGTTGAGACTCGCGGAGGCGGCATGAGCAGCAACCACGTTCACACCTGCCCAGACTGCGACACGGACTATCCCGGAGACGGCATCGTCACCGAAGTCAGCGAGAACGAGTACGCCTGCGACTGCTTGCGGAAAGGCCGTTGCGCCACCTGTGAGCCTTCCTGCGGGCTGTGCGAGGAGCAGGGCGTCTACACCAAGGCGACGACGATGAACGCGCATGACGAGCATCGCTGTGACAACTGCCTGAGCCGGGAAAGCGAATCGGCCTATGAGCGCATGTGCGAGGACTTCCACGGCGGGAGTGGGCCGCAGTCTGACCGCGAACGGTTCGACGTGGACAGCATGAGGGGGAGGCGCTAGATGGCTCGGTTACTGGTTGTTCTGGTCGCTTTGGCCTGTGCCGGTTGTGTTGACGACGGCAAGCCGCGTCCTGTTACCGCCGACACAATCACCGTCCGCGATGTTGGCGGGGTCTGCTGGAAGATCGAGGGCCGTTGGTTCTATGGCGGCGCGACTGCTAACGGCCAAACGATTTACTTCACTCAAGTGGATTGCGGGGCTAAGTAATGCTCACCCGCTGCGCCCCTCCCAAACCTGCGAAGGGTAGTCGGAAGAAGGCCAAGGCCCGCACCAAGCGGCAGGAGGCCAAGGTGGCGAAGTCTGTCCGCGCTCAGTGTGTGGAGCGGGATGGCTACTGCCTGATTGCCTCGCGGGTGCCGTTCTCGGTGCGGGTGTTGCTGGGGCCGTGTGAAGGGCTGAGCGAGTGGGCGCATGTGGAAGGGCATCGGCGGTGCTTCACCAGGGGCCAAGCGCCGGAGGTGCGGCATACGACGGCGGGGAGCGGGATGCTCTGCCACGGCCACCATGTGGCATACGACGCGCACGAATGGGACTTCGACGTGTTCGATACCGAGCGCGGCATAGATGGGGCGTTTGCGGTGATTCGGAGGGCGGCATGAACCACTACGCCGTCGTCACCGAAACAGGCGACATCAAGTTTGAGTTCGCCCCTCAGCAGCGGGCCTACTGCCTGAACACGCTCGGCGCGGGGGCGTGTGTGGATGTGGAGATCCGGGAGCACCGGGAGAAGCGCACCGACCGGCAGAACCGGGCGCTGTGGGCGCTCTTGAATGAGTGGTGCGAACAGGCCAAGGAAGGCTGGCGTCCGGACGATCTCAAGGTTGTGATGCTCGGGCGCGTGTTCGGGTGGATCGAGCGGGAACAGCCGTTGACGGGCGAGATCATCCGCGTGCCGGCCGAGGAGCACTCATCGAAGCTCGGCGTGGCGAAGTTCTGCGAGTTGATCGAGGGCATCTTGGAGACGGCAGCGACGAGCGACAAGGCCATTTACCTGATGGCCCCGGACGAGTACCGGCAGGCCAAGGAAGCCGAGCGCAAGAAGGCGTTGAAGCTGGCGAAGGCGGCGTAACCCAAGAGGAGAGCAGATGGAGATTATCGCAGGCAAGGAAGCGGAGTACTCGGACTACAAGGCCAAGAACAGCGCGGACGGCTACAGCCGTGGCGTCGTGACATTTGGAGAGAAATGGGCGGACGCGATGGAGGCGGCGATCAAGGGCGGCGAGAGCGTCGATGCGTGCGCTCAGCGTGCCGCAGCCGAGGCCGACACGGAAGGCATTACCGGCTTCATGTATGGCTGCGCGGTGTCGGCCCTGTCGCACTTCTGGGCGCATGGTGAAGCCCTCCGGCGCTGGCACAACTTGGACACCCAGATCGGCACGGAAGGCGAGAAGGCCAACGAGAGCGGCGGCGTGCTGAATCCGGCGTTGCTCAACATCGGCTAGGGAGATTCGGGGCCACTGGCTTGCCGGGGGGCGCGGTTCGCCCCGAACCGTGTGCTGTGGGCTGGTGGCTCCGAAGCGTTGAGATGAACGAACGGTGCGGGAAGTAAGCCGAAAGGTGGACGTGCATTGCCAAGGAACCAGCAATCACATGCCCGCATCGTTCGTTCTTCTGAGCGTGTAAGAGATTCGGCAGGGCGTGGACGCCAACCACTATCAGGGCTGGGGATACCTGGCCGTAGGGGATGGGCGAAGACAACCGCGCTCTGTCGAAAGTTATACGCGCTACGGCCAGCCTCAGCTATCGCGCCTGAGAGGCTGACCCACGCGGCGTGGTGAGTCGAAGGATCGAGAGAAAACGAATGAGACGCATACAACCGCTCACGAAGCGACAGAAGCAGATTTACGAGTTCGTCGGCTCGTCAATTCGGCTTCATGGTTACGCGCCAAGCCTTGAGGAAATTGGCGACGAATTAGGGTTGTCCTCGCTGGCGACGATTCACAAGCACTTGGAGAATCTGGCCCTCAAGGGATACATCCTCCGCGCCTGGAATCGTGCGCGGTCGATCACGCTGGTTATCAACGAGGGGTGCTGCCCGATGTGCGGATCGGTGCTCGAAAAGGAAAGCCTTGACAAGGCGAAAGTCTCTATTGACTTTGGGCGAAAGGTAGAGGACGATAAGGCGGTCGAGAAAGGGACGCCAATCCCAATCTCGACCTGACCATACGCGACCTTGTTTGAGCCAAGGGCACGCAGGCTATTTCTAGCCTACCACCCCCATACCCAAACAAGCTCACGCCAACGGTTTGCGCCCTTCACTGGGCATTGGCGCGGAGCAGCCTGAGCGCTCTTGACGGCGAGAAGTAGAACGCGACAGCCGGACAGACGGCGAAAAAGGGGAGTTCGGGTTTTTCTCCGGGACTTGTTGAACCGCCCCGACCTGATGTGTCGTGAAACACCAGGGACTTGGCTTTCTCTGATGCCGCGTCGATCCACAGACGCTGAATACCCACATCAGGGAAAGAACAAGTCCCGGTATGGAAGAAAGGATTAAAGACATGGCCACCGCCCAGCAAGTCAAAGACCACGAACGCCGACTGCGACGAGTTCACAAACTCGAAGAGTCTCTTGCCGAATGGCTCCTAAAGAACAAGCCGAAGGGTTCGTCTTTCGACGGCCAGGATGCATGGGAGATGGCTGTTGATCTGTCGCCGGTGCTGCAACGCATGTGGTGGGAGAGGTGAAATGTTGAGCCACGAAGAATCAAGAGACATGCACCGAGAAGCCCAAGACCGGAAGCTGTTTACTCCTACTGCGCAGGTGGCGGCAACGTTCGTCATCGACAAGATTTGGTTTCTGGCCGGCCAGTGTCCGTTTGAGCGCGGCGACACCATGACGCGCAGGGGCGTGACATACGTGGTGACCGGGTTCAGCGGTTGCGGCAATCACCCCATCACGGCCTGTGAAGTGCGCCCCATCTCCGAGGTGCTGAAGTGAGCGAACGCGATTTTGTTCCCTCTGAATTAGCGCAGGAACTGGTCGACGCCTTTAAGGCTGATTTGATTAAGCCGTTGCATCTATGCGAATTGCACCAGCCTGATAAATGGGAGGCCTCTGAGAAGGAGTGCCCGATTTGCGAGGGGCATCGCCTGAAGGCAACGCTCGATGAAGTGACCAAGGCTGCGCGCAAGTTGGTCGATCTTGAAAAGCGGTTCACGGCAGATACCGGCATTCCTTGGACGGACTTAATCACGCAAGCCGTTGAGGAATTGGAGGCGCTCCTCTAGATGGCCCTCCTCCTCCAACTGACTCAGAAGCTCGCGCACGGCTTCATGGCGTTCTACCAGAGGTATCCCCGCAAGGAAGCGCGGAAGGATGCCGTGAAAGCCTGGGGCCAAGTGGTGAACGACGATCCGGTGATTGAGGAGCAGATCCACGCGGCGCTGGATTGGCAGATTCCCCTATATGAGCAACGGGAGCGGAACTTCATTCCGTTACCCGCCTCGTATTTGCGCGGGGAGCGGTGGACGGATGAACCGCCCACGCCTCCCAAGCCCAAGACGGCCCCGGTCGTGTTGACGCGCCACTCCCAGATGGGGCTGGAGCCACGGCCTGCCCCGTCGCCTGAGTTGATTGCACGGATGCGCCAGATGCGTGAGGAGGAGGGGCAGTGAGCGAGTGTCCAAAGTGCGGTAGCCGCAAGATTCTCGGTCCCAAGTGGGAGCAGACGCCCTACGGTGAACATCTGCGCTACGTCTGTTTCCAGTGCGGGTATTCGTCAACCACGCCGACGAACGACGCCAAGCCATGAGCGAGATCAAGCTAACCGACCAGCGCCCGCGCACGACGAACGCCGAGATCCCGGAGGGCATGCGGTCGATCAAGCCCATGCCGAAAGATCCGGTCTTTGAGCGCGAGAAGGAACAATTCCTCGCCAAGCTGCGTGAGCGCATGGACCGCCGCACAGGTGAGCGGAGGCAACCGTGATCAAGCTCTTTGGCGGGGCAGAACGGAAGGCGTCATGATGGGTTACTTCAGCAACGGCACCGAAGGCGACTGCTACGAGCGCCAGTATTGCAACCGCTGCGTCCACGAAGACGCCGAGAAGGGATGCGCCGTGATGCTCGCGCACGTCCTACACAACTACGAGGAGTGCAACAAGGAAGACAGTATTCTGCACATCCTGATTCCGCGCAAGGCTGATGGATTCAACGACCAGTGCGCCATGTTCATGGAGCGCAAGTCTTGAGCACCATTTCTGCGCGTCGTGCGTCTCGTGATCGTCGTGCGCTACGCCTGAGCGCATCAGGCAAATGCCGCTGTGGTCAACCGATGGATCGCGTGGGCAAGCGGTGCCAGCGATGTACGACGGCTCACGCGCTTCTGAATCGTAGCAAGTATCGGCGGTCTGACTTTGGATCAGCCTGGACGAGTTCATTAGTCGCGGTCAGTTCGGCGCTGGCCCAGCGAGGGATGCGATGAGCCAAACCTTTCGGGATCACGTCGCAGATTGGTTCCGAGGGAACCCGAACGAGTGGCACGACGGCATGGTGATCGCCCAGATTGGCGGGTGCTACGCGTACCGAACGCGCATCAGTGAGTGCCGGACCCAGTTGGGCATGACCATTGACAACAGGCTCCGCAAGGTCGGGGATCGCACGGTCAGCGAATACCGATTTGTGCCTCGGTCTGTGCCGGTGCAGGCCGCGTTGTTTGAGGGGGCGGCATGATCACGCATCGAGCCTATGACATTGAGCGCGATGCAGACGGCCAACCGTGCCGAATGATCTGGCGCGGGGACTATCGCAAGGTGCCAGTGGTTTACGAAACCTGCCCGCGATGTGAGGGCGTCCGGCTGGTGTCCGGTCGCTGCCTCCGGTGTTGGGGTGATTGGAGCCGAGAGACGGAATGGGTGCCGATGTGACCACGTTCGTGATCGAAGGCCGTTGCCCCACCAAAGGCAGCACCAAGAGCTTTGCGCACCCGTCCACGGGCCGCATCGTCACGTTGCCTATGAACAAGAACCTCAAGGCGTGGACGCGCTCTGCCCGCCTGCAAGCCCTCGCGGCCAAGGTGCCGATGATCTACAAGCCGCACGGCGTGAAGCTGGATGTGCTGGTGGAGTTCGTGAAGCCGAAGACATCGAAAGCCCTGGTGCCGAGTGTGCGCCCGGACGCGGACAAGCTGCTCAGGGCGGTGTTGGACATGCTGACGGGCATCGCCTATGCCGACGATAGCCAAGTCGTTCAGGTGACCACTACGAAGGCCTACGGGCCATCTGAGCGGGTCACCGTGCAGATCGAAAGGGCGGCCTGACTATGGCTGCGATCCCCCTCTCGCGTCGATGCGGCCTTTCCGGTGTCACGAATCGGGGATACAGGTCGTGCGCGACAAGGCTTTTGATCGCCGCGCTGGCACAGGAGACGAAATGAAGGACTGGTATCCGCTCGGCATCGTGGGGCTAATCGTCGGCCTGATCGCGTTGTGGGTCTACTTCATGGGTCAGGTGACGCGATGAGCCTCTGGCGCTACCTCTTTCACGGCGAACGCGAGAACTACATCCCCAACTGGACGCCTGAACGAGCAGAACAGGCGCACAAGGCCACGATGCGGATGTTAGGACGTGGGGAGACGGTCTATTCATGGAGTGCCAAGGTGAAGGCGCTCAAGCAGAAATCGGCTATACGTCGGGCCGAGTGGTGGAGGAAGACGGCATGATCTCCGCCGCGTGGGTCAGATTCGTGGCGCGAAGCTGAGGCTGTCGCGTAGCGCGTATCTAGTTCTTTCTATTGGAGTTCTTTCTCATGAGCGAGTCTTCGATCCGCACGGCCCAGGCAGAAGGAACCGTACTGGCTTCCTTCACCACCGTCGCCCGATCAGACAAAAGAAAAGTGATGTTTTGACGCGCTTGGCACCATCCGAGCGTGTTCGTGACTCTAACCAACGCATCGAAGACCGAGAAAGGCTCAGCACAATGACACTCAGGGACGAACTAGAGCGTTTGTCGCACAACGCGCAGATCATGGGCTGGACCCGCGATCAGGCGGCACTGGACGAGGCGATTGCAGCCCTGTTTCCGTCGCCGGTCGAGACGCCCCAGACGACGGAGCCGGAAGCCTGCGGCGAGATGTCTGGATTTGGCGACCGCGAATGGTATAGCTGCACTCGCCCGCAAGGCCACACGACGCCACATCGCAACAAGGGCGGTTTTGCGTGGGTGAACCAGTTCAAGTCGGCCCCTCTCGCGCCAGCGGTGGAGCCGGAACCAACGACGAACGACGAGGGCGCAGGGCGTCCGGTCGTAAACCTAATGGACGCGCTCAGGAAGTCGCTCGATAGCCTGAATCAACGGGAGGCCGCGAAGGAATCAGGGCCGCGCTACTGCCCGATGTGCGATGAATTCATGAATTCCACTACATGCAAGGCGTGTGGGATGCCAACAGAGAGGGCGAAATGACCGTTGGAGAAGCGCGGGAAGAACTCAACACGCAACTGCGTTGCATGGCCGACGAGATTCGCGCATGGGGCACCGTTGTGGACGCCAAGGTCGATCCAGCGATTGACAACCTCATCGTTGCCGCCACTCGGACTGAACGCGCTCGTTTAAGTCAGCCTTCAGCGGTGGAGCCACCCTCGGGCGGAGGGACGACACCATTTAGAGGACTGACGTTCGCGGTGGAGCACCCCCTTGAGTTCAGTGGGCGGGACAAACTCACCCTATCCTCGGGAGATGCCCTCCCGCTGGCCCCGACACCGCCGAATACACTGAGCCGAGAACAGGCGATTGCGAAGTTGATCGCGGAACTAGCCGATGATCACGGCGACGACCATCACGAAGACGGTTGTCCGATCTGCGAGGCGATTGTAGTCATTCAGGCCTCCCCGTCCCCCGGAGCGGTCGAGACGCCGCAGAGGCGAGCCGTGGATGGCGGTTGGTTCTGCAAGTGCGGACACTTCTTCGGGCGGGCGATGGATAACTGCGATGATTGCGGCATGGTGCGGCCAGAGCCGTTAATCGTGATGTTCGCGCATCCTGATGTGTGGTTGGAGGCTTCAGACAAGCGGGTGGTGTGCGAGTTCCCTTCACGGCGGCTTGGTGACGAAGCGAGCGATTTCGAGGAGCGTAAGGTGTTGGCGCAACAGGTGCGAGATGCGTTGGCGAGAGGCAGGAGGAATTAATGACTGCAGCGCGAATCACGGAACTGCTGGCTCGTTCGTTTCTATGGGTGGCATTAGGCTGGTTGGCTGTTGTCTCGGCGGTGTGGATTCAGGGGAGGTCATGACTATCCAAGAGATCGAAGCGACGTACATCTCGCGTGGCACCTGTCGCCATTGTGGTGGCCGTATTCCATGCTGGTCGATGGTGGGTGATAAGACGCCGCATTCAGACATGGCGGTGACTAGAGCTAAGGCGTTCCTGCAGCAGCGAGCAGGCACGGTGCAGCCTATGGAACCTGCAAAGGCGACCTCCGCGAGCGCAGCGCAAGAATTATCTTCTGTTTTGCGTTCAGGAGGTAGCCGATGACCGCCCCCCAGGCACGGGAACGGGTGATCGCGGCGGGCGCAGCGGCATGGATGTCTAACAACGTCATGAAAAGCAACCTTACGTCGGATGAAGCCGGCCGTCTCGCCGCCGCCCGCGAGGGGCTGATCATCGCCAAGACTGAAGTGGAAGACGTGCGCGGTTGGCTGATGTCGGATGACCCCACGGCGACAGCCACACAGGCATTCAACCGTATCGAGGCCATGTTCGCCAGCTTGCTGGCCGAACTCACGAAGGAGACAGACGATGGCGAATCACCACTGCCCGATGTGCGGCAGCCTGTGGAACGGCAAGAAGTGCAAGACCTGCCAGTGGAAGGAACCCAAGCGGTAGCCCTGTCGCCCGACATCGCCCAGTTACTAGAAGCGGCGTCGACGTGGTTTCCGCCCGATGGCACCGATGCGGCTGGCTATGTCGCCCTTAATCCCCGCGAATGGTTGATTGTGCAGTTGTCCATCGCCTTGCGTGCCGAGGCCACCCGCGCTGAGCAGGAACGGGAACTGGCGGTCTATTGGGAGAACGAGTGCCAACTGGCCCAGCAGCGGGTGAGAGAGCAAATCGCCCGCGCTGAGCAGGCCGAACAGGCACGGGACGCCCTGCGGGAGCAGCTAGGTCGATGATGGCTTGCGTGGTCTGCGCTTCTTCCCCTTGGGCCATCCGCCCGCTTTGCCGGCCTTCCTGGCAATCGCAGAGCGTTGGGCTGGGGTTAGGGCGGCGGCTCTCGCCTCACCGCCCAGACGCCCCAGAGACACGGCGGCGGGGTTCTTCTTCATACCCGCGCCGCCTTCGCCTGTTCGCGCTCCCACGTCTTAGACCACTTGCCGGCGGGCGGCGTGCTCCAGCGGTCGATGTGGGCTTGCACTTCGGCGTCGTTCATGAAGCCAGTGATGGTCATGAGGTCGCGGTTCTGATTCCACGGCTGGTTCTGAACCGCTAGCAGCAGGTCGAGGAGTCGGCGGCGGGTGTCAGTCATCATGAGGAAAGCTTACCGCTAAGCTATTATAGTGTCAATAGGGAAAATGCACGCTCTGGAAGAAAAACTGTATATGGCCTCGAATCAGTTACTTACGACGATGCGGCATCCGATCACTCACGAATCCGGCACGGTGGATGAGCGCGCAAAGGATTTGTCTTCTAACTGTTGCGACCTCAAGGAGCAGCCATGAGCGACACATACCGTATGATTCTGCTCGAACAAGCCAATGTCCGGTTGGAGGCTGAGCGAGATCGCCTCATCAAGGAACTTGCCCGTGTCCGCGCTGACACCTTCCGCGAGTTCGAGCAGGAAGCCCGACGGCGACAGGCGGAGTGCAACGCTGAGCGCAACCCGCCGTATTCATCCTCGGCCGCGAACGCCTACGAAGAACTTGCCGACTGGTGCCAGCAGCAGCGGGGGGGCCAGTGACGCCAGACGAGCGCCGGCAGGCCGAAATACTTGTCATCGCGGCCAAGTTGAGCGACCTCATGGCTGCACGCGCCTTGAGCCAAGCCGCCTTAGCCCGTCGCATGGACGCCAACCGCGCCACGGTCAATCGGATGCTGTCCGGGTCGGATGCCTACCTCTCGACTTGGCTGGATGCGTTCGATGCGCTGGGGTATGACGTGGTGTTGGTCGAACGGAAAGATGTTGCGTAGGGGAGGCACCTAGTAAGCAACAAGCTCTTTATGTCGTAAAGCACTCCGCGTATTCTTGCCGTGGGTGCAGACCTCACGTAGAGCCTTTCTCGCGCTGATTCCTGCGACACTGGCCGCGACGGTTGCGGCATCCCCGATTTCCCCACAGGCTGCGCCCGCCGATTGGATTCGCTGGTCTCCGCCAGCGCCAGCCAGTCTTGCTTCTGGTCCAACACTCACCGAGCGCATCGTGCGTTCAATTCAGCGCCGTAAGGATCTCGGCCAGCGCTCCACTGCCGTGCATCTCTCGCCCGAGGGGTTTGACCGGGTGATATGGGAACACGGGTTTGCTGGTGCGCTTAATGGCAGGTTCTCAATCCGTGGCGTCCCGTGTGTTGTGTCCACCGGCCCCGTGAGCGCCGATGACTATTGGGTGCTCGCATGAGCGTCTACGCCGTCACCTCCCTCAGTGCGGCCACCAAGCAGGCCAACCCCTTCCAAACGGTGCGCGGGGTGTTTGATGACCCGACGAGCGCCCAGGCGTGGATTGATGCGGCTCAAGTCTCGCCGGCCTACGCCAAGTGCTCCAATTGGGCGATTCAACCCTGCGAGCTGAACCCCGCGCTCCCTGAACCGAAGGGTGACGTGAGCGTGTGCGGGGAGGCGGTGCCGGTATGAGCGCCGACGCTAAGGCATGGACTGAGGCTGATGGCTCGTGGCGCGCGCTTCACGACGGCCCCTGCTCTGGTGTTAACCACTCAGAAACGCCGCACGGGCTGAAGTCCCTAGTGCAAGGTGTTGAGGATTGCATGGGTTCGGCGCTTCGGTGGGAGCCGCGTGTGTTTCCGGACGGTATTGGGCTTGTGGGTTTTATCGCATGAGCGAGACAGCCCTACTCACCGCCGACCGTCAATGGATTGACGCCGAAGACGGGGAGAACATAGACACGCCCGTGCGGGCCGACGGCTCTAGGACCGACCCCTACAAGCACGCCGCTGTCCATTCCCTCGCCGCTCGTGGTAAGTCACAGACCGATATCTGCCGCTTACTCGGGATGGATAGCCGCACCGTCAAGGCCATTCTCGCCGCCGATGATTACCTCATCTCGGATGCTAGGACGCTCCTGAAGGCCAACGCCCTCGGCTTCGCCTCTAACGTCATCACCGCAGGAGACGAAGCGGCCAAGCGAGGCAAACTCGCAGACCTGCTCCACCTCACCGACCGCTTAGGCATCACCGATGCGCCCAAGGCATCAGCACAGGTTCAGGTGAATACTCAGGTGATTCTCAATGGTGGAGCCATTCCCGGTGAATTAGTGAGACAACAGCAGGAACAGGCTGATTCGTCGCCGTCCTCGCGCTCGGTGGACGCCTCCGTATTACCGCCCGCCTCCGCTCATGCGCCTGAATCGGCCCAGATCGAGGGACTTTCGCCAGCGAAAGTGACGGAGACAAGCGAAGGAGTGCAGAAACAGGCTGGAAATGGTGCGGGTCTGATAATGGAACTAATGACAACTTGCGAGGCTGGCTCGTGAGGCGCGTGGTCCGTTTACACTCCGTAGCCACTAAGGCTAAGCGCGATAAGGACTACTGCGAGCATT
>Ga0181352_1000431_pt1 | contig 18146 bp, 20 predicted proteins | sample Fa13VDMLBSN_FD_130103 | JGI IMG/M metagenome (GOLD analysis project Ga0181352, IMG submission 130103) | Freshwater viral communities from Lake Michigan, USA - Fa13.VD.MLB.S.N | ecosystem: Environmental > Aquatic > Freshwater > Lake | place: USA: Michigan | collected 2013-09-23 | reverse complement strand
TCGAAACGAAAAGAGACCGCAGTCATTTTGACTCAGGCTCTCTTCAAACAGAGACGCAGAACAGTTCGCATACATAGACGTTGCGAACGTCTTATCAAGGAGATTAAGAATCACTACTTTGATAAGGAGAACAAGCCGGAGGATAAGCAGGACCATTTGATTGAGTGCCTGCGCCGGTTAGTGATTCACGACAATTTGCAGTACATTCGGCCTCCAATTCCTGTTAAGCAGGAACCGAAAACTCACGATCCGCTTGGAGACGACGCAGGATATTCCTCCGACGTATCGGATCTCAACCTAACGCAAGTATAGTCAGTTGTTTAGCCTTTTGCCATGACTACGACCACGATTGTATCTGGGCAGTCCATTGGGACTAGCACCAATGTGGGGAACTCGAAGTTTCCGACGAAGCAAACTCTCAGCCCGACTTCTGCCGCTATTGTGTTAACGCTGCGCGTTACAAATGGCGCGGGTAAGGGCGTTGATGACGAGCGGAGCGTAATCACTATGTGGTATGCGCTGTCGCCTGTTTCAGTTACTGCCGCCGAAGGGACGGAGTTGCTAAAGCAGAACGCCCGGTTTGTTGATCTGCGACTCGAACCTCTCGCGGAGAAGGATCGGGCGCGTGACTCTGAGCTGATCGTGGTCTCCGGTCAGTATCTCTACGTCTGGTTTGACGTTCCGCCGTTTAACACGGCTGCCACTCTCAATGCGTATTTAACGGAACTCTAAAGATGAAGAAACAACTTATTCTTCTTCCTCGTCAGCCGCAGCCGTCCTTTGGGTTGGGTGCGATTGCCGGCGGTTCCGTTCCGTCCACTGCTACGGCGGCGGGTTACTTTTACATCATCTCCAGCGCGGGCACTTCGCAGAGCGTTACCTGGGCGGTGGGAGATTGGGCGGTCTACAATGGAGTGAGCGGTAGTTGGACGAAAGTGCCGTTTGCCTCTACTGTTGATATCACGGCGTATGCGAATTTGGTTAATCCGCGCGCCGCACAAGGCGGATTGTTTTTCGATGGAACGCCCAACTCTCGTGTGTATGCCCCGTTAACTGGGCAAGCTCTCGGAACTGAAAGTTTTTCGCTGGTGGCAAAGGTCTATATCCCAGTCGGTAACCCGAGCGGCGGTCGAACCATTGTCGCGCTGTCGTCGTCGAATACGAATTCCAATGTCGCAAACGCTTTCACGTTGGACGTAACGAGCGCCGGAGCGTTGGGCGTCGCCCTTTATGGGGCGAGCGGCGCGGACTTTCGAGTCCATTGGTTCAGCACCTTTGTTGCTACTTACGGCGGGACTACGGTGCTGTTGGAGGTGGTGAGAAATGCCGTCGCAGGAACGGTGACGTTAAAAATCAACGGACTTGCGCAAACTCCAACTTCTTCTACCACCGCAGGGACCGCTCCGGCGTGGACCGGGACGGTCACCAACACTAACGTGTTGTGGGGAGTGACTACGAGTGGGCAGGAATACACAGGGCTCATCATTTACAGCACTACAGTTTACAACCTCGCGCTGACCTCGACGGATTCCACGGAAATCACTCAGCGTGGTGGCGGCGTTCCGGAAAGGTATGAGTGGGCGAGCATGTCGGATGTTATTACTTCGTCACAAGACCGCGATTTCTCGGCAGCTGGAACGGGGAATTGGACGGTGCTTTTCGGCACTGGCGCAGCGGTCTCCAACCCGTCAAACGCGCTAGAGATTACCGGCACCACGGGCTCTTGCGGCGTTCGGATTTCCGGCGGCAACTGGCGATCGACTCCAAACGCTCGGTCGTTTCGGGTTCGCTTCACGCACACGAACGTCTCAGGGACTCCGGTTGTGTGGCGGTTCTCGCCGAGCGGAGAACTTAACGAAGCGACTACGGAGTTCACTCCTTCCGGCACACCGACCTCGGTGGATGTGATTGCGTATTGGCGATCAGGCGGAGCTACCCTCGGGAATCCGACTATTTACGCTCCGGGTTGCAACGGAAGCGTGCTGCGGATGGACAACCTCAGCATCGTTCCTGCCGGCGCTATTGCTCACTTTGATGCTGATCTTGACGGTATTGGTTTTCAACTTCACGAACAAAGCGCTAACAAACTTGACGGGATCGTAACGACTTCTGGTGTAATTTGGACGAAACCTGCGAGTTCCGGCTACGTGCGCGGCACGCTGACTTGGGCCGCGACGCATGAGGGGAAATCACTTCTCGGTCAGCAATGCTTTCCCACGGGTGTTGTGGTGCAGCTTCTCACGTTGAAATCTACGGCCTCTACGTCTGGGTCGGGCACCGCAGTTGGCACTACCAATAGTTCGACTCGTTGGAGAGCTGCCGCCGCGTTGACGACAAACACCAAGGCAGTCGCCGCCCTCGCCAATCAACTGCCGGGCGGCACTGCCGCTGGAGACCTTGACCTCGTAGTCGATCCCGATACGGCAAACTTCACCGGCTCTATTGCAGTCGAAGCGCGCTACGCGCAGACGGAGGGCACCTGATATGAACGAATCCACTCGCATCCTCACCCTCACCGGCACGCCTTACCCAAAGGCTCTCGTGCAATCCATCGACGCCGCGGCCGGCGTGCTCACGTTCGCGTGGCTCAACTCGTCCGGAGTGCGTGTGGACAGCGGCGGCAGCGTCGCGCGGTTCAGTCCGCCTGCACCGATTCCGCAGGCCGAAGACTACACCGGGCCGACGCAGTATCCCGAACTCAGCGATGAGGCGCTTGCGGACTCCATTAAGAATTCTATTCAGTCGGCGCCCTCAGTTCCTCAAGTCGTTCGTTCGGCAGCTCTTCGTTATGTGCTAAACGCGCAGAGTTTACGCTCCGCGGTCGAAGCGGCTATTGCACAAGCTGACCAAAACGCAAAAGACGCTTGGGAGTTCGAGACGAACATCCGAAGAGACCATCCGCTGGTCTCTCAACTTGGTTCCGCCCTTAACCTTAACTCTAGCCAAATCGACGCTCTGTTCGTCGCGGCCTCTGCGTTATGATTCGTTTAGTTTACGTTTTGCTTGCCGCGATACTGGTAGTTGCGGGAGCTTGTTCTCGTAACGAGCCGCAACCTGCGCCGGCGCGGCCACCGTTCTACGCGCTGACTAACGTGAACGGAACGTCGATGTTGCCGACGTTTGCGGAGTTCGAGGTGATCAGGTTGGAGGTTTGTCGCCTTGAGGATTGCGCGGCACGTGACACGGTAATCTACTGGCACCGAGGCTTGAAAAGTTTTGTGCATCACCGACTGGAAGCTCGTGACGATACGACTGGTTTGTGGAAAGCCCGCGGAGACAATAATCCCGGGCTCGACTCTGGTTTTGTGACTGCTGATGTGTTCGTCGGACGCACGCATAAGTTGAATCAATGAAAGCCGCGGCCTGCGCACTCTTTCTGCTGATCCTCGCGGGCTGTGCGGGCCACGAGGCGCGCAAGCTCGTCGAGGCGCAGAAGCCTGGAACTTCAGTTGGAGCTGGCGCAACTTTGACGGGACCGACTAATAGTTCCGCGCCCTCCACGCAGAAGGCGACTCGAGTTATTCACTTTGCCCCTCCCGCGGTTGCTCAGGTCGCCCTCCCAACTCCGGTCATTCCTTCAGTCGAGTTAAAAGCTCAAGATCTTTCACAGCCTGCTCCCTCTGTCCCTTCGGCAGTTTACGAGCACGTCGAGACTAGTTTGGGCCAGCATCAGGACGCCACTGCTTTGATCAAAGCGGCCGGTGAGATGTCCAAGTGGACCACTCATCGTTGGATCGGTTTTGTGGGAGTCTTCATCGGAGTGGGCGGAGTTCTCTGGTCTTATAAAAACGAAGAGAGTGGTTATCCGATGGTTTACGTTAAAATAATCATCGTGAGCACAATTGTTATGTTAGTGGACAATCCCTGGTGGCTGTTGCTCGGGTTACTTCCATTGGCCTTCTACATGGCTCAAAAGCTTAACCTACTGCGACTATGAACGAACGCGACGAACAAGACCTTCAGGATATGAAAAAGTCAATCGACAAGATTGTCCTATCAGTCGAACGGCTCGAAGTAGCCGTCATCGGAAGCCCTGAGTTTGGACACGTCGGCCTCGTGGCCAGGCAGGACCAGCTTAAAAGTGAAGTCGTTGAACTCCGCAAGGAGTTGGAGATGGTCAAGGCTCGCAGCCAGTGGGCTATCGGAGTAGCAATCGGTGCCTCCTCTACTCTCTCGCTGCTCATCAACTTTATCAAACTCTAATAATGTCAGGCAAATCGTCCGAACACCAAGCGAGCCGCGTACTGCCGCGCAGCGGCAGGCGGCGAGCGGTCGTGGTCAGGTGATCGTAGACACCCCTTCAATTCCCAATTTCCGCTGACACGTTCGCATCGCGAAGTGGCCGGCAATCTCTACATGAATCAAGAAAAAATCAACTCCAACCTTCGAGAGAAGACCTCTGAAAGTTCACAATTTCAGCGTAAGGTCCTCGAAGTCGTTCGGAAGTGGATGAAGAGTTCTGCCGAGGCAATGTCGCCTTATCACTCTTTGTGGGATGACAATGCCTACTTGTATCGCGCTTGGCGGTTGCCGGACAAGGAAGACGACGAAGCTGCTCGTAAGAAGGAGCCGGGTAAGTTGCTGGTTCCTGTTGCCTACGCGCAAATTCAAACGGCGTTAAGTTTTATTCTTTCTACTTTTTCGCAGCGTGACAACATCTTTGAACTTCGCGGCCGTGGTCCCGAGGATGAGAAGTTGTCGATGGCAGTCTCAGTTGATTTGCAGTATCAACTTGAGCGCGAAAAGTTCACTCTCAAGCTCTATCACTGGTTGCTCGATGCCTTCAAACAAGGTTTCGGAGTAGTTCGGATGGAATGGACTGAGGATTACGCCCCGATGCGTGTAGCGAAGCAAGTTCCAGTCTACAACATCGGTAGTATGTTGGGAGCTGTTTTTGGTCAGGAAATGCCGACGAAGACAGAGGAAGCGGTCGAAGACGTGTTACAGTTCCAAGGTAATACTATTCGTAACATTTCTCCTTACGGGTTTTATCCTGACCCTAACGTGTCGATTGCCGACTTTCAAAAGGGCATGTTTGTCGGTTCAGAAGAAGAAGTGACGTTCACTTCCATCTTAGCGGAAGAAGGTCAGATTTTTCATGGTACTGACAAGATTCCGAAGACTATGGCGAAGGACTTGTTTTCGGAGCGAGCGCGTCGAGTCAAGGGACCTTTCGGGGAACAAAGTAAGTCTCCTACTGGATTACTCGGTAACGAAGAGAACGATCCTACCACTGCTATTCGGCTGGAAATGGAAGTGACTCTTTCTGAAAAGACTGCGTCGGAGTTATTCGAAACCAATCTCGGCAAAGATACGAAACCCGTCAAGTGGTTAATCACCATCATCAATGATCAAAAAGTTGTTCGCTTCGAGAGAGTTTCGAATCTTCATAACCGCTATTCTTATCACGTCGTTGAGTTTAGTCCTGATCACGATTCTTTCTACAACCCTGGATTGATTTCTACAGTCTCGGAGTTGCAAGAGATTGTGACGTTCTTTTTAAACTCTCACGTCAAGAACGTTCGTCAAATCATTTCTAATCGTTTCATCGTTGATCCTAACAAGGTTGAGATGGACGACGTCACTAACGGTCGTATTTTCATTCGCACTCGAGGCGCTCAAGGTGACATCTCTCGGGCCATTCAGCAGTTGACAGTTTCCGACATTACTCGTGAGCACGTGGGCGCTATTCCGAGTCTGTTGGCGTTGCTGCAAACGGTTACTGGCGTTAATGAAAACGCGCTTGGCCAATACTCTTCTGGTCGTCGTTCTGCTACCGAGGCGCGCAACGTTAACGCTGGGTCGGCTGCTCGGTTGAAGATGCACGCTCTTTTATCCTGGTTACAGGGGATTCGGCCTCTTGGTGAGCAAATGCTCAGCAACACTCGTCAGTGGCGCACGAAAGAAGTTTACGAGTCTATCGTCGGTAAACTCGCACTTGAGGCCCCCTTCGAAGTTGCAATGTTGGCTGACCCCACTAAGCTGGCAGGCGGTTATGATTTTATCCCCTACGACGCTACTTTGCCTACCGATCGTCAGTTCCAGGCTGGCGTCTTGCAGGAATTGTTTGGCATGATGTTTTGTAACCCGGCTTCGATGCAGTTGATTAACAAAGACCCGGTCAAACTGCTGAACTACATCGCTCAACTTTACGGCATTAAGAACTTAAGTGACTTCGATTTAAGCCAACTTCCGACGCCTGCGGTAGTTCCAAACGAAGAAGCGCAAGCCGCCGCGGCCGTTCCTGGTGCCGAATCCGTCGATATGTCTGGCGAGGCCTTGTTGGCTCAACTTCGATGAACTTTTCCAAACGTCAATGGCTTGACGTTCAATCGGGGTTAAATTCTCCCTTCGGCCACTTTTTAAAAGCGGAGTTGAAACTTCGAAGCGCTCAAATGACGGTCGACGCAGCGTCTTATGTGCCGAAAGATCAAAAAGAACTTTTCGATCGGGAGCGTCAGTTTGGTGCAGCTGCCGAGTTAGCTAACCTGATAAACCTGCTCGAATCCACAATCGCAGAAAAAATGAACTCGGCAAAAGAATAGTATGTTACTCAAATACGGTCAGTTTACTTCCTCTCAGCTTTACGCTCCTGCCGATGAAAGCGGCGGTGGCGGTGGCGGGGCTCCTGCCGCGGTTAGTTCGGAGGCCGCTAGTATTTACTCCGCGGCTCGTTCTCGTCAAGGTGGTCAAGCCTTGAAACCTGAAGGCAAATCTGCGGCAAAACCGGCGGTCGAAGAGTCTGGTGAGTCTGGCGAGTCCGAAGGAGCCGCCGGTGACGATGATTCCGCCGGAAAAGGTGACTCCGGGGACGACGATTCGGAAGACTTTTCCAGCCAATCCGGTGAGCAAGGCGAAGAAGGTGAGCAAGGCGAGGCAGGTGAATCCGGCGAGTCTGAAGGTGAAAGTGAAGGCGAAGGTGAAGATTCCGGTAAAGAATCTGAGCCTAAGCTCTTCAAACTCGATCCTGAAACGATCAAGTTGATCCGCGGAGAAAAGTCGGAAGAGCCGTCGAAACAACAACAGCCTTCTCCTGAGCAACTTCGCAAGATGCTCAATCCGGTGGAAGTTACTGACGAGCTGATCAACAACATGCGGTCCGACGACCCAGCTGTTGTCCGCAAGGCTTTTCAAGACTTCGCAAACGCCACAGTAAAGAACGCGTTTAGCCTGGCCAACCTTGCGGTCGCTAAAGCTCAACGTGAGCTTCAAGCAACCATCGAACCTTTGGCCTCCGCGCACCAACAAGCGCAGGTCTCTCAAGCGCGGAACGCTTTCTACACGCAAAATAAAGACTTGCAGAAGTATGACAAGCTCGTGCGTTCCGTGGCGGCTGAAATTCAGCCGGACGGTCCGAACGGTCCGAAGTCGCAAGAACAAATCTTCAAAGAGGTCGCCACTGGCGTCCGTAAAATCTTAGCCTCGTATGGCATCAAGCAGCCCGCAGCGAACCACGGTGCCGGCGAACCTGCTGGAAAGGGCGTTCCACGTCCTAACAAGCAGGCTTCGTCTGGACGGAGCGGGGGCGGCTCAGGTCAGGGACAGCAACAAGAATCCAGAGACGCCGCGATTTATCGCGGTCGGATCTAAACCTAAACTACTAAAATGGCAGACTCCATCCTCGGACTTCCTTCGTCCGCTAAGTTCGCTGCGGAAGGTGATCGGTTCTACAATCACCGCCGCTCCATCCTCCACGCATACCCTAACGGCAGTTCGCCGTTAACGGGTATTCTCTCCATGGTGCCCGAAGAGGACACCAACGATTCGCTTTTCCTGTGGCCGGAGAAGCGTTACCAAAGCCCGGTGGCGCTTATGCGCGGCACCGCTCGTCTCACCAAGACGGCGCCTTCCACGGGTGACGCTGACGATGGCACGATCGCTGACGCTACTGCGACTGCTATCACTACCGATCTTTGGATCAAGGTGGACTCCACCAAGGATTTCAAGATTGGTCACATCGTTCGCAACGAGACGGACGGCGTCTTGTTCTACGTCACGGCTGTTACTCGCGGCGTGTCTACGGACACTCTGCTCGGCCACCTCAAGGTTCGGCTCGTTCGCGCGGTCACTCTTGGCACGATCGCTACGAATTACCCGGCCAACGGTCGAATTCAGGTGATCGGCTCCGCTTACGGTGAAGGTCAGTCGGGCCGCGGTCTCAAGTCTACGGCGTTCAAGCGTCCTTACTGGGTGCAGAACACGACGCAGATTTTCCGCGACCACTTTGACTTCCCCGGCTCCGTCCTCAAGATGGGCCTGAAGTATGACAAGACCGGTCCTTACCAGGAGCGGGCTTTCGACGCCGTGACTGACCACATGACCAGCCTTGAACGTGCGCTTATCTTTGGTCGTCGCAGCACCACCACTCGGTCGTCGTTCGACTCCGATCAGGAAGACCTGACGGTTCGCACGATGTCGGGCATCATCGAGTTCCTCGAACTGTGGGACGCCGGTTCCGCCGGTCTCTCCATCGACGGTTCGAACTACGCTCCTTACTCGTTCAAAGGTCAGTCGACCTCTGACTCCGATGAGCAGAAACGCATCATCGAAAACGCGGCCGGCACGGTTTCCGTAAACCAGTTCAACCGCTGGGCCGAGCGTATTGGTCGTTACCACACCAATCGTTCGCGCGACAAGCTGGTGCTTTGCGGTTCTGGTGCTCTGATTGCCCTGACCGCGATGTTCCGCAACAACTCGGTGTTCCAGGTTCGTTACGGTGAAAAGGCCTACGGTCTTACCGTTCACGTGGTCACCACCCCGTTCGGTGACTTCAACCTGCTGACGCACCCGTTGTTCAACGAGCACCCGACGATGACGAACTGGATGCTCTTCCTGGACATCTGGAACCTCAAGTATCGTCCGCTCACCGATCGTGATACTCGCCTTCTGGTTAATCGCCAGAACAACGGCGACGACTTCCGTCGCGACGAGTATCTCACCGAGGCCGGCCTCGAACTCGCGATGCCTGACTCGCACATGCTGGTCAAGAACGTCATCAGCTACGTCGAGAGCTAATAACAATGGCTAACGCATTCACTGCTACCCGTGCCTGGCGCGGGTTCGGCCCGAACGGCAAGTCGATCCTCAAGGTCGAAGGCACTCTCGTTATCGACACCACCGCAACCGGTGGCGCGACGGCGGGAGACCTTCCGGCCTCGATGTTCGGCCTGCGCGAAATCGTCGGATGTGCTGCTATCTCGAATGACAACGACTCGAAAGGGTGGATTGGAGTTCCTGCTTATGCGGCCACATCTCTCATGGTGACCGGTGGCGCGTCCAATGCTTACATGGACTTGCCGAACGACACCTACAAGGTTTGCATCGAAGGTTTCGGTGCTTAAGGTCAACTAACCAAAACCATCATAAACGTGAAGATTCCGAAAAACCATGACTGCGTCACGGGTGCTGCTCCTAAGTTTTCTCAGGGCACTAACCCTTTTAATAATCCCGGTATTCAACCGCTGACCATCAAGGAGACTCCTGGCGAAAAGGCCTCGAACTCTCCGCAGGTTGAGCGGACGAAGAAGGCCCAGCCGTTCGGTAAGGGCGGCTCTGGTTACGTCGATTAATTCCGGCGGTTAGGTAGACCGTTGGGATTGTGGGAGGCCCGGTGGCTTTACGCTGCCGGGCCTTTTTACTTTATTAAAGGCTAATAAAGTTTTATGGCTATCACTTTTCAAACCACTTATGAAACCGTAATGTCGGTGATTTCTCGCCCGACTACGGAGACGGCCGTATTAACTATGGCCAAACGCGAGGTTAACAACGCGATCCTCTTTTTGCAACGGCATCATTCGTTTGCGTTGGCGGAGGAATTGAGCGAGTTAACCTATGCTGCGGGCGCTCAGTCGACTGCAATTACCGGCTTACGTAGCGTTTTATCCGCGCAAGTCTTATCTTCTACGGGCTCGTACGAAGGAAAGCCGCTTCGAGTGTTTACTTATTCTCAATTACAAGCACGTAGGTTACAGTATTTTCGCACTTTACCTGCTGGCCACGATACAACTTTTGATACTCCTAGCGATTTGACGGATGAGCTTTCGTTAGAGTCAGCTTTTCGCCGGGATGTAGTTGGATTCGTGGTCGCGAATAAGTTCGGCTTGTATCCACGTCCGACGGTTGAAACTCGAATTTTACTCCACCGCAGCCTTTTTCTGGCCGAACTCTCTGGCACTAGCGACACTAACTTTCTTCTAGACTACGCGTTTGACGTGGTCGTGAAATTAGCAGTTCGCAGTATGCGCGCTTACTTGCGGTTTGATTCCAGTTACGCAATTAGCGACGCTGAAGTACAAATGGCATTAGACGCTTTAGTTCGCTGGGACACTCAACTTCGGGATACCCCGATGAATTTAACTTAACATGAGCTATTCTTACACAAACGGCGACGGCTTGTCGGTCTTGGACAAGACTAAGCCGAACGGAGCCACGGAGCAAGTGGCCATCCTTGACGATTCCATACGTCAGATCAAGGCGTATTTACGTGACGACGTTGCGGGCGTGGCAAAAATCGTTGCGGACATTACCGACCTTCAAGCGTCGATCAATAACATCTCTTCTGGTTATTACTTTGCCGCTTACAATTCGGCCGCTCAAACTATCGCCGCAGGAGCTGGTGCTACTTTGCTCACGATGAACCAGGCTCCGGTGAATCCGCAGTCGGGCTTTTCAATTGTCACGGGTAAGTTCACCGTTCCAAAAGCCGGTTGGTGGACTATGCATGCCTCCGCCAAGTTTGCGTTGGCTGCGAGCAGTTCTCCTACTGGGATCGTCCATAAGTTGGGTCTCTTCATCAATAACGCCGAACAAACTGAAATGTCAGTCGCTCGCGGCACTGATACGAGCGACCTTTGGATTCGTTTCTCGGAGCCGCACTACTTGGCTCTTAATGACGTGGTCGATCTGCGCTACACTTTAACTGTAGCGAGCGGCTCTCTTTCGGTTACAACGAGCACGGAATACAAGAACCTCGGGTTCCGCGGAACTCGTACCTCCGGATGAGCAGAGTAGGCGAGTTGATTTGGCAGTTAACGCAAGGCGTTGACGCACGAAACCCGGCAATCGCCGGGCGCGAGCCTCGTTTCTTTAAGCTCGAGAACGTCGAGCCGCGGCTTGGTCGTTTGGTGACGACGAAGAACAACTTTGCGTTACAAACGATGGGGTCGGAAATTACTAACTTCGGCTCTTACCGCACTTCGGCTGCGCTTGGCGATAACCTTTACGCGCTCACGTCTACTTCGGTTTACTGGATTAACCCGAATGACCTAGAGTCTTTGACGCTAGTTTACTCCGGTTTCCCTTCTAACTCTGGCGAGATCGTGGCTCTTCCGTGGCATGATTGTTTGTATGTTGCGAAGATTTATGGGCCGCTCGTGCGCTTAGAGCGAAAGACTGCAACTGTGGTCGAGGGCGGTTGCTGGGGTCGTTATGGCGTAGTCGCCAACGGGCATCTCTACTTTGGGTACGCCGGCGACTCGACTTCTCACAGCGCGACTCGGATTCGCTGGTCTGACTTGGATGCTCCGGAAGACTACACGATCGATCCGGCGGTTTCGGAGTCGGACTTCTTTGATCTTGACCCGGACGTTCGCCAAATCACTGGAGTTTCACTGCAACGCGATCGACCGGTGGTTTATACGGAAGACTCCATTTGGGTAGCGCAATACATTGGTTTTCCGGGTGGCTTTCGTCACGAGCCGCTCATTTCTGGAGTCGGCAACATTTTTCACTACGGCGTCGTGCGGAATAAAGAAGTTGACTTCTTCATTGGAAAAGACAACTTCTACGCTCTCAACGGTTTACAGGTTGTGCCAATCGGCGACGAGATTTTCGAGCGGTTTATCAACGATGTAAACATTCGAGGAGTTGCAACCGTTCGTGGCTACATCGACACGCTTCGCTCTCAAGCCTTTTGGGTTTACCAGAGCAAGAGCCGCTCTAACGCTCTTTGGACTGTTGTTTACAATTACCGAGAGCAGAAATGGTCTGAACGTTCCGCAATCGGGTTAACTGCGTTTTATGACGCTCCTCGGATGGGCTTGTATCCTTACACGCCGATCGACGAGGTTACGTCGACGATTGACTCAGTTACCGCTTTGCCGGATGCGGATGTTAGTCCTGTGCTGGTTGACCAGCTTTGCGGTTACTCCACTCCAGGTTATTTCTTCTTAGGGAAGTTTGGCACTACGTATTCGACTAGCTTAGGCTCGTTACCGGTTGTTATCGAATCGTGTGACATGCACTTTGACTCGCTCTCGGAAATCAAAGAAGCGAGTCGAGTTGTTTTGGAGTATACTAAAACTGGTTCGCCTACTATTACTCTGGAAATCGGAGTTCGCAAAAATCAAGCCGAGGACATTACTTGGACCTCTGTTGCGATGGATAACCTGGATTCCTTGAACGCTTTCTACACGAAAGCTCAAGGGATTGGAAGGTATTTGCGTTTTCGTATCACTTTTACGAATTCATTCTTTCACAACGTGCCTGAATTGCTTCTGTTCGGTTTAGATAAAGTCGAAGCAGGTCAACAAAATGTTTCAGCCTCAAAGTAATACTAATCCTTTTCGTAACTTCGGCGGCCGTCCTCCGACTGCGGAGGAAGTGCGCGTTGAGTTAGAGTCTGTTTACAACCGTAGGACTGAGCGAGAGGGCTTAACCGGGATGCCCGGCAATGACCGTCCTCGTCGGCGTCAGATCACAAACATCGAAGACTCTCGGCCGCCGACTAGTTTCCCAGCGCAAGACACTTACGTTCCGCGCGGGCAGATCGGTCGACAAAGCAGAGAAGGAGGGACTTACTTAATCGGCTTTGACGGAACTCGCCGATTCTACCAAGCGGTTGCTCCTTCGGAGGGTAAAGAAGGGGATCTTTGGTATGACACGTCGAATAACTTTCGCGTTTACATTTTCCAAGGAGGCAAGTGGGTTGATGTCTTTGCGGACGTTCCTAGCATCGCCCCGACGATCTTAGGTCTTGACTCCCGCGCATACATGGCGGCTCTTGATACTCAGGTCGACAATCTCTTGCGGGAACGTCAAGATCGCAATGCAGCAATTGTTGAAGCAGTCTCGATCACTAACTCGTTAAACGAGTCAGCCGTTCGGCGGATCACGGCTTTGAACGCACAGGTGAACGATCCTTCGACTGGTTTAGCTACGACTTTTGCTCGTATCACGACGGAAGAGCTTGTTCGAGCGACTGCTGACGGCAATGCTATTGCGTCAGTTGTTAATGCGTTAACCGCTGGAAGTGGTGGTGCTACGATTACTGGAGGCCAGTTAATTATCGGCGCTACTTACAAGATTACCGCTAATACGGGTTCTGACTTTACTAATGTAGGCGCCGCTAACAATTTAATCAATACGGTCTTCGTAGCAACTGGCACTACGCCGACGGCCTGGGGCACTGGCGCTTTGCAAGAAACTCGACTGGCTTCCGTTGAAACGTGGTCGAGCGCGCGAGTCAGCGGCGAGAATAGCCTCAAGGCGGAGTACGTTCTTAACGTCACGACTGGTGGAGTTTCCGGTCGAAGAGTGGCTGGTTTTCGTATTACTAACTTAGGCGGAGCTGGAGGGGCTACTGAGTTCGTTGTGCAGACGGATAAGTTTGTCATCGTCGACACTAGTGGAAACATTCCTACAGTTCCTTTTAAGGTTACCGGCGGCTACGTCTACATCGACAAGGCGGTTATTACGGAGGTTAACGCCGGGTCGATTTTGGCGGGAACTATTGCTGTCGCGATTGAACTAACCGCGGCCACCGTCACGGCAGGTCTGCTGCGCAGTGGAAGCGGAGTTACTTTCTCCGCAAACACTGGTTACTTCCTTGGCAATGACGGAGGAGTGCAAAAGTTTCGAGTTGGAACTGCGTCGGGAGAACGCATCTCTTTCGATGGGACCAATGTAGTCATTAACAGCGCAAACGCAACTATTTCTGGCGGGACTGTGACGATCGGGTCGGGAGATAACAAAATTACAGTTAATACCAACGGTCTATATTCCGGTGATCCAGGTTCTGGTTCTTACGTTCGGCTTAGTCAATATTCCTCCGGTAATGCAGGCGTGCTTTTTTACAACTCCAGCGGCAGCTTAAAGGGTTTCGCGGCTCTGAGCGGCGGAGCGTTAGTGATTTCAGCGGAAGCGGGAAGTACTACAAGCGCGCTTCAGAACTTTGGAATCATTTCCGGGTTAAAGATCCAAGGAAACGGAACTTCGAGCGGTTCCGATTCTTCTTTTTACGGAAAGCACGCGTTCTTTGAGAACACTTTGCGGGTAGATGGAACTGTTGACTTCAACAGCGCGGTGGACATCGCCGGAGCATTAGCGTTGCATAGCGAACTTCAGCAAGCCGGTCTCAACGTCAATCCCGATTCAGCTAATACTTGCGACATCCTTTCCGGAGAAGTAACTGGCACGACTGCCACTTATACGAAGTGGATGAAACTTAAGTTGAACGGTAGGACCGTGTACACTCCTTTTTCAGAATCCGCACCAACATGATCGAACAAATCAAACGCCTAAAAGCCTCCGCCGCCAGTCAATTATGCCTGGTCGCTCACGAGATTTCTAATCTCGACGAACAGCTTAACGAGAAGAAGAAACAGTATCAACGCTTGCAAGGCGAATTGTTCGCTCTTGCTCGCGTCGAACAGCTGGCCGTCGAACAATCGACTGAAAAACCCGATGCTGCGAAAGATACAAAATCTTCGTGAATTGTCGGAGTTTGCTCCGCAGTTACTCGATCTCCACGAGACTCTCGACGGCAAGTGGGAGCCGGAGAGTTCAAGGGAAGAGTTCGCAGCGCAGTTGCTCGAACATTTCGGCGACTCCTCACACTACTTCGGCGACTTCGACCCGTTGACTGGTAAGATCTCTTACTTCGCTGCGATACTTCCGCAGGACAAAGAACGTTGTTTCTTCTGGTTGTTCTACATGAACAAAGACTTTCGTTCGGTGACGAGATCGGTAATCGACGAAATTTTCGCCTTTCTAAAAAGTCAAGGCTTTTCTTCTTTCTACACACAATCGGCTCGTTTAAGCAGTTCTTACGAGCGTTGGATCGAAAAACTCGGCGGCAAAAAGCTCGCCATTACCTACAAATTCGAACTAAAATAACATGGGCTTCAACCTAGGTGGGAGTAAAAAGTCTTCGTCCAGTTCTAGCACTGGAAATATGACCCAGGATGCTTTGACCAATATGTCAAGCACCGGAGTTACCAATCGCGTCGGGAATAGAAACGCTACGTTTAATACTCCAGGCGCGCAGGAGTTGCTGAGCTACTTACAAGGCGCAACTATGCAGCCTGGTGGAGTAGGTAACTACGGGACGGCTGCCGGTGCTGCGTATGGCGGCCTAGCTTCTGACCTGGGTGGGGGCAACAACCCGTTCATCGACGAGATTATTAACCGATCGAACGCCGAAGCAGATCGCACTCTCGCGGGCGGGCTGGCGAAAGTTCGAGCTGGCGGCTTCCGAGGAGGCACTGGCGCGAACATGTACGGGCAGGGTCGGCTGGTCGCTGACGCGGCCAACTCTCGCGCTCGTGACAACGCTACTTTACGCTCCGGTGCCTACGAGGCTGCACAAGGCCGGGCTCTCACTTCCCGCTTGGCTGGCGCTTCCGGTCTGGCTGGCCTCGAAGGTCAAGACAACGCTTCTCGCCAGGCCATGTTGCAGCAAGCTATGCAACTGCTTGCGATGCTCCGCGGCGAGTCTCTCGACGAGAATTCTACCACCAACACCACCGGCACCAGCAACACTCGCACGGTCGGCACTCAAAGCGCAACCAGCAAAGGTTCCGAAGGTGGCTTCAACTTCGGTCTTAACTGGGGCAGCTAAACATTATCAAACTCTAATAAAGTTATGGCTAAAGAAATGCTTCCTTGGGACTTACAGATGGAACTCCTGAAACAACAGGAGGAACAGGCTCTCGCAGACGCTCACGCTCGTCGGCTACGAACCGGCAGTTCGATGAACCCTGGTGCAGGTAAACCAACTCCGACCGTCAAAATGTCGCCTGCGTATGAGCCTCCGATGTCCGGACTCGGTCGAAATCCGACTACCGCTGGTTCCGGGGTTTTCCGAGGCGGTCCTGCTGGAATCGTCAAGGGCGCGGCGGGAATTGCGTCGCCAGTTATCGCGGGCGGACTTCTCACTGCTGGAATCGGCCCCGCAATGGACCTCGGCGAGTATCTCGGTCAAGCTGCGCTCAAAGCTCGTGAAATTGACTACATCAGCGGTTTGCGCTCGCTTGACGACTTGTCTCCAAACGAACAGGCGCGAATCAGAGGTATCCGTAGCGACATGGCGACTAGCCCTAACGCCACTCTCCCTTCTATCGAGGAACTTCTGGGACCGTCCGCAAACCAAGAAAGCGCCGCCACGCCGCAGGCGGCGGCGCCCACTAACCAGTCCCGCATCGCCAGCCAGGCCGGTTCGTCTGCTCAGAAGACCCAAGGCGCGTTCAATCCGTATTCGGCGTTAACCGCACTGCAAAGTTTCCGCTCCCAACCGGTCGGCCCGGGCGCAGCCTCTTCGGAACAACCCGTCATTGACGTCGAGGCTTACTCTCCGGAGGAAGACTTGTCTGCGTTTGTTCCTAATGACGGTCCTGAGGCTTCCGCCACGGACACTCCGATGGATAGTCGAGTCAACGAGTTGATTAATCAGTCTGTGTCAACCGATTCTTACGAACGCGGCGCTCAACCAGTTGGAGACAGTCAATCAGTCGGCGATCCCTACATCGACCGGTTGCTTGCCTTGCTCGAAAACAAGCAAGCTCCTGTTCAGGAAGAGTTAGATCCGGCTAGCGTCGAGTCTCTTAACGCTCTTTCGAAAAATAAGAGCGAGTATACTCCGCCCGCTGAAACCTTTGGGCGAAAGCTCAAGCGGTTTGTCGTGGCCGGCGCTGGTCCGGTTGATTTTACTCGACTTGATCGGCAGGAGCAGGAGTTACACCAGTCTAGAAACGCCTTAACTGATCGAGAGCGTCTTCGTGCAGGCGTTGCTGATCGCACTATTTCTGGTGCACAACAGTTTAACCGTCAGCAAGTAGGTCGAAACGAAGAGACCGGCGGCATGTCTCCGCAAACTCGGTTTGCTCTTGACTTAATCGGCGGCGACCGTTCTGCGGATCGCTCTCTTCGTCAGCAGAAAGACCTCTCGACGCATCAATCCAAACTTCGTCGCGAAGAAATGGGAGTCAAGCAAGACCCCGAAGTAGCAAACATGCAGTTTTTACGTGAAACCGCTACTCGTTACCCGGACCTGTTACCTTCCGTTTTTCAACAGATGGGAGTTCGACTTGAGCCGGAAGCTCTGAAGAGTATCCAACAGGGTCGCTCTAGCGGTAATACTATGCGCGATCAACTTCTCCTTGAAATTATCAAGGAACGTATGGGTAATCTGCGAGGAAACGCTGCCGGCAAGTCCGCTTCATCCAACGTCAATCTCAAAGCACTCGCTGCTCCTGGTTCCTAATGCCTACTCTACAGAAAAGTCTCGACCTCATCGCTAAAGTTCGTGACGACAATCCGCAACTTTCTGATCTTAACGATCAAGAGGTGGCGGATCTGCTCTTTACTCAAACTTCTGACGAACGTTTGGCTCCTGCTGCGCGTAGCGGAGCCGTGTCTCGCGGTATTGCAAAGCTTGGCCAGACTTTTTCTGACTTGGGCACTAGTGCGGAGAGCGCGATTGTTGGAAAAAGCGACAGCTTTCCGCTTCGTGTAGTCGGTCGGGCTGCTAATCAATTGGTTAGCAGCCTTCCCGAGCTGGGTATTAACCTCGGCTCGCTCGCTCTTCGTGGTTTGCCTCGCTACGCCGGTCTTGCTGGCGGGGCCGGCTTTTCTTACCAGCGGGCTCTTGCAGAAACTGGTAGTGAAAAAGCAGCCTTAGGTAGCGCAGCGGGCTCTCTCTTGAGTTTAGCCGGCGGCGTAGGCGGCGGCGCACTCGCTCGCAAAGCCGTGGGTGATACTGGGCTAAAAGGCTTCGCCGCTGGTTCTCTCGGCAGTGCGGCTGGCTCTGTCCCTGGCGATGTTCTCGAAATCGCCACTGCTCCAGGTGGAATTGCCGAGTTTCTAAAAGACCCCGTTAACCTCCCTGCTTACGCTTTGGGCAATGTTGGTTTTGGCGTAGCCGTTGACGC
>Ga0181352_1000430_pt1 | contig 18167 bp, 21 predicted proteins | sample Fa13VDMLBSN_FD_130103 | JGI IMG/M metagenome (GOLD analysis project Ga0181352, IMG submission 130103) | Freshwater viral communities from Lake Michigan, USA - Fa13.VD.MLB.S.N | ecosystem: Environmental > Aquatic > Freshwater > Lake | place: USA: Michigan | collected 2013-09-23 | reverse complement strand
TTGTATTGTACTGAAATGTATTAGAATGTATGCTCCATTGTGTGCTAATGTATTCTTCAGTGATGCTTTTCAGCCCCACACTTCACAGTTCTTCGCAGTCTCTCCACAGTCTCTCTGATGTTCCACGTGAAACAATGCAGCTATGTTACTACTAAGTAACTTCGTAGGCGCTTCGAAGGCGAGGCTATTGAATGACTGTTCAGTGGCTGTTCAGTGGCTGTTCAGTGGCTGTTCAGTGGCTGGAGGGACTTGATAGGGGGGGTGGGGAGTGGCTTTGGAGTTGTCTATGTAGGATCACTATAGCCTTACAAAAAAGTAAAACTAGAAAGGTACTATAGCATTACAAAAAAGTAAAGCTAAATAGAAATAATTAGGGACAGACCAATACAGGAATTATACAAAATAATCAACATATTAGTTAATGAGAATGATTCTTATTTAGAAGACTAAAAAGGCGGCTGCGGAGGGAAGAACTCTAGAGCCCCGCCTATACAGAACTATAGAGATCACCCTATTGGTGTATAACAACAAATATATTTTAATTATTTAGCTAAATCTATTGACATTGACAAAGAAGTATGTTATAATACCTATATAGTTACAGAGAAACTAAGGAGTCTATGTACTAAGGAGTCTAAGCAACTCACTATAAGTTAATTTAGATTATAACTTAATTATTATACTTAGTATAACTAAGTTATAATTTAATTATAATACTTAGTATATACTTAGTATATTATATAGAAATAATTATAAAAAGAATAACTATAACAAGACTATATAGAGGGTTTGATGGAAAAAGAAGATGTTGTTATAAACTCTGAGGATTGTTTAAAACCCGTTAAGGGTAAAAAGGGACGTCCGAGGAAAGCAGTTATTGAAGCCGCTAAGAATCGCAATAAGGGTGTTGTAGGAAGACCAAAGGGCGACAACAGTAGGATTGCTGAGTTCAAAGCTCGTTTGATGGGCACTGCTGGTGATAAGATTATGACAACGCTTATCAACAAAGCTCTGAACGATGAAGACAAAGATCAGATGGCAGCTCTGAAGTTGTGTGTTGATAGGTTGTTACCAATGAGTGCTTTTGAGGCTAAGAAGAATAATAATATGATGCCTCAGATATCAATCAACATAACTGGAATCAATGAACCTGAAGTTGTTGGTGAAATGATTGAAGCTGAAGATGTTGATTACATTGTAGAGGAAGACGATGAAGGACAGTAAATTAACTAAAGCAGGTGTTTCAGGTTATAACAAGCCTAAGAGAACTCCTTCTCATCCAACTAAGAGTCATGTTGTTGTAGCCAAAGAAGGTGACACTACAAAGACAATTAGGTTTGGACAACAGGGTGTTAGTGGTTCTCCTGAAGGTACTGCTAGGAATAAAGCCTTCAAAGCTAGACACGCTAGTAATATCTCTAAAGGCAAGATGAGTGCTGCTTACTGGGCAGATAAGGTAAAGTGGTAATATGACAACTCTAAACTTTAAACTCTTGTCTTGGCAAAAGAAAGTCTTTGCTGACACAACTAGGTTTAAAGTTGTTGCAGCAGGTAGACGTTGTGGTAAATCAAGACTTGCTGCTGTGACACTTCTAATCAATGCTTTAGAGTGTCCTGAAGGCTCTGCTGTAATGTATGTAGCTCCAACATTAGGTCAAGCTCGTTCCATTATATGGGACTTGTTGAACGATCTAGGTAGACCTATTATTAAGTCTGCTCACATTAATAACTTAGAAATCACATTGACTAACGGTAGAAAGATACTTGTTAGAGGTGCCGATAATCCAGATAGTCTCCGAGGTGTTTCATTAACTTATTTGGTTATGGACGAAGTTGCCTTTATCAAGTTAGACGTTTGGGAGAAAATCCTTCGAGCTTCCTTGTCTGACAAAAAAGGTAAAGCCTTATTCATCTCTACACCGTCAGGTCGTAATTGGTTCTATGATATATTTTCTTTAGGACAAGAAGAAACTGATGAAGAGTGGAAGTCATGGCATTTCACCACCAAGGACAATGAAACCATTGACCCTAAAGAGGTTGATGCAGCTAAGAGAACACTATCAACATTCAGTTTTAAACAAGAGTATGAAGCCTCGTTTGACAACGCTGGTTCTGACTTGTTTAAAGAACAATGGTTAAAGTATGGTGATGAACCTACTACTGGTTCTTATTACATTGCTGTAGACTTGGCAGGGTTTGAAGACGTAGCTAAGAGTGTTACCTCTGCTGTAAAGAACAGACTTGACCAAACTGCTATTGCTGTTGTTAAGGTGCATGAAAAAGGTTGGTGGGTTAAAGAGATTGAGTATGGTCGCTGGGACGTTAGAGAAACTGCTGTAAAGATTCTAAATGCTGCTAGGAAGTGTAAGACTACTTGTTTAGGTATTGAGAAGGGTGCATTGAAGAATGCTGTAATGCCTTACCTTAATGACCTGATGAGACGTAACGGAGTATATCCTCGTATTGAAGAACTGACTCATGGTAATCGTAAGAAGACTGATAGGGTTATGTGGTCACTACAGGGACGCTTTGAACACGGTAGAATTGTACTTAACAAAGATGGCGACTGGAAGACATTTACTGACCAATACTTAATGTTTCCTCATCCACAAGTGCATGATGACTTGTTAGATGCTTTAGCTTACATTGACCAAATAGCTTCTACTCCATTTGATAATTCAGATTACGAAGATGATGAGTGGGAACCTTTAGACATAATTGTAGGGTTTTGATGAAAACTTGTATTAGATGTGGTTTAAATAAAGAACTGTCTTTTTTTCATAAACATAAAGGGATGAAAGACGGACATCTTAATAAATGCTCTAGTTGTGTTGTTGAATGTGTTGATGAATGGCGTAAAAATAATATAGACTGTCGAAAAAAAGAACATATCAAAAAAATTGAAAAGTACGGTTTGCGTACTAGACAAGAGTATTTTAATGATCGTCTTGAAAAACAAATTGGTAGAAAAGCATCTGCTAAAAAATATGCTCACAAACGAAGACTTCAAGTTTCTAATACTTTAAACGAATTTGATACTTTTGTGTGGCAAGAAGCTCATTTACTTTCTGAATTGCGGTCTTCTATTATTGGTGGTGATTGGCATATTGACCATATCATTCCTATAAATCACAAAGAAGCCTGTGGTCTTCATAATGGATTTAATCTACAAGTAGTCCCTGCTGTATGGAATATGCAAAAGGGTAATAGAAATATGAATAAATGGATGGACAGTAACAATGAGAATTGAAACAGAAGACAAAGAAGATACTGGGACTGATTCAGATTTAGTATCTTTTGTTATGAACAGAGTTGATCGCTATACAGATCACCGTGATAGTCTCTATGCAGAGCGTTGGGACGAGTACGAAAGACTCTGGCGTGGTATCTGGAGCGAGGAAGATAAAGTCAGAGACTCTGAGCGTAGTCGTCTTATTAGCCCTGCTCTCCAGCAAGCTATTGAGACTCGCCAATCAGAAATCTCTGAAGCTGTGTTTGGTAAAGGTGAATTCTTTGATGTTGTAGGTGACCCTGAAACATCTATTATTGTCCGTAACAAACTTCACGAGAGTTTTAAGAAGGACAAGATTCGCAAGTCAATAGAACATATTGTTTTGATGGCTGAAGTATTTGGTACTGGTATTGGTGAAATTGTTGTTTCTGAAGTGTTGGAGAAAACACCAGAATCAAGACCAATGGAGATGACTGACCTTGTAGCTGTTGGTGTTACTGAAGATACTCGTTTTAAAGTAACTCTTAAACCAATTCATCCTCGTAACTTCTTTATTGACCCTAACGCTACTTCAGTTGAAGATGCTTTTGGTTGTGGTTCTGAAGAGTTTGTTTCAATCCACAAAGTTGTTAAGATGATTGACGAAGGTGTTTATCGTCAAGTAGAAATTACTCCGATGGGTGACGATACTCGACTTGCACCAACTCAGGAAACTATTGAGTATTCTGATGACAAAGTAAAGCTTGTTAAATACTTTGGTCTTGTTCCTTCTAAGCTTATTGATAGCGTTGATATGGACGCTGATGAAGCCTATGAGGACTTGTTTGGTGAGGATGAGGGTAGACTATACGATGAACAGTATGATGACCTTGTAGAGGCTATTGTAGTCATTGGTAACGATTCTGTACTGCTTAAGGTAGAACGTAGTCCTTACATGATGAGTGATCGTCCTATTGTAGCTTATCAGAGCGATGTAATGCCTAATAGGTTCTGGGGTCGTGGCACTGCTGAAAAAGCCTACAATATGCAGAAGGCTATTGATGCTCAACTGCGTAGTCACTTTGACAACCTAGCTCTTACCACAGCCCCTATGATGGCTATGGATGCCTCTAGGATGCCTCGTGGCATGAAGTTTGAAGTACGTGCAGGTAAATCTATTCTGACTAATGGTAACCCAGCAGAGATTCTGATGCCGTTTAAGTTTGGACAAGTAGACCCTGCTAACTATCAGACTGTTCAAGACCTTGAGCGTATGCTTTTGATGGCAACTGGTACTGTTGATTCAGCAGGAATGCCTAGTGCTGTTAGTGGTGATGCACGTTCAGGCGCAATGTCAATGGCTTTGTCTTCTATTATTAAGAAGAATAAGAGAACTCTTGTTAATTTTCAAGAAGATTTCTTGATTCCATTGGTTCAGAAGTCTGCTTATCGGTATATGCAGTTTGACCCTAAGAATTTCCCTGCTAAAAACTTTAACTTTATACCAATTAGTACAATGGGTATCATGGCTAGAGAGTATGAACAGCAGCAATTCATTGGTTTGTTGCAGACACTTGGCCCAGATAGTCCAATTACTCCATTAGTTCTTAAGGGAATCATTTCTAACTCTTCATTGTCTAACAAAGAAGAATTAGAACAATCTCTTACTCAGATGTCTCAGCCTAATCCACAACAACAACAGATGCAACAAGCTCAAGCACAGATGCAATTGGCTCAAGTTGAAGCCCAAACTGCTGTCTTCAAAGCTCAAGCTGCTGAACTTAATGCTAAAGCTGCTCAAAACATTGCAAATGCTCAGAAATTGGCGATGGAAACTGATTTGTTACCTCAGAAAATGAAGATTGAGGAAATCAAAGCAATTAATACTAATCTTCCAGACTCTGAAGAAGACAAAGCTTTCGAGAAACGTATAAAGATAGCTGAATTGTTGATTAAAGAAGAGAATGTTAAGAACTATACTAAGAAATTAGATATGCAAGATAGGCATGAACAGTCTCGTTTAGATGTTGAACGTGCAAAACTCTATAATGTTAAGGAATAATAATGGTAACTAGAAGTTCAATACACGTTCCCTTTGTTGGGGATGGTCAGTACCACAATACTGCAACAGTGTTGGTAAACAAGGACGGCACAGAATATGAAATACCTATTTTTGCTCTTGGCGATCCTAATAATGCTGATTCTATGGTTGGTATTACCAATAATCGCTTGGACACTCGTTATCTATCAAGTGTTACAGATTCTATTGCAATCACAGGATCAGTAACCACTTCAGGTAGCGTTGCAGTAACATCGTTGCCTGCTATTGGAATCACTAACACTAGCTTTAACGTTACTAACCTGACAGGCACACCATTCTATAATGCAGGTACTGGTGGTGGTACAGTGGCTCTGACAGGCGGTAAGAAGCTCTTGGGTGTCACTGCGTATGCTAAAGGTGCTGATGGTACCATGACTATCAATGGAGGCGATACAATCACTATCCGTAGTGGTCTTACCCTCTCCTTCTCCCCTCTCGGTAACTATGTAAACCCTACTATTGTGTTCTCTGCTGCTATTGATTATATTGTAGAAGGAGTGTCATAATGCCAGTACGCTTCCTTGGAGGCGGTGGGGGAGGGGGCACTGATGTTCGTACTATCATTGCAGCCCCTACCCTAACTACCGTTACTGCAACAACAGAAACACCAACGTGTGTTTGGGCTATACCTGCTAATTACTTGTTAGCTAAGGATAGTGTGTTCATTAGTTTAGCGGGTACAACGGCACTTGCTACAAATACAAACAGACCTATTTATAGAGTACGTATAGGTGCTACAGGAACCACAGCAGATACATTATTGTTTAGTACAATGTTAGATACAACTAGTTTGTATGCTGGTGTTACAAATGCAAATGTGCTTCTTGAAAATCTTATTTATTTTCCAACAATAGGGGCAAGTGGTGCTTGTGTTTCTTGCGGTAAAGTAAATAACTATAATAATGATAACGGTAAAGACATAACAGCAGCTAATGGAACTAATCAAACAAATAAAACAGTAGACACTACAGCAATTTTGTATATTTCAGTTAGTGTGTTTTTTGCGGCTGCTGGTAATACATTTACTCCTGAAGTTCCTTTTATTTCTTTCTCTCTTTAAGGATATACTATGCCAGTTCAATTCTTAAGTGGTGGAGGTGGTACTTCTGATGTGCGACAGATATTTGGCAATCCTGTTTTAGCAGATTGTTATTTTATAGGTTCTTCAGGTACTGGTGGACAACCTGCTAATCAGGTAGCTATTAAATGGACAATTCCTGCTAATTACTTACAAGTTAATGATTGCTTATGTTTTGCTACTCTTATTAAACGATTAGCAGGCGGCACAACTCAAGGAACTACTTGCTTTACAACAATTCAAATTAGACTAGGTACTACTGGTACTATTACAGATACTTTGGTTGCTCAGTTAGTACCGCAAATACCATTTGGAACTAATACACCAGAAGCTGCTGTTTTTGCTAAAGGTTTAATTAATGTTACCTCCATTGGCGCTAGTGGTACTTGTATTGCTAATGCTAACGGGTTAAGCCCTTATGGTAGTGTTGCTGGGTTTACAAACGGTGGCTCTAAAACAATAGATACAACATCTACTTTGTACTTAACTGTTTGTTTAAGTGTTACTATAGGTGGAAATACTTATAATGTAACTTTGTCGCCTTCTGGTTCTGCTCTTTGTGTTAGTTTTTAAGGATATACTATGCCAGTTCAATTTATAGGAGGCAGTTCAGGAGGTACTACAGATGTCAGAACAACATTTGCAGCACCTGTTCTAAATGATGCCTTAGCAAATACAACAACTATTGTTGCTCAGTATGAAATACCTGCCAATTACTTAACAACTAACGATTTACTTAATATAAAGTACATTGCTCAATTTAGCTCTGGAAATTCCGGTGTAGTTCCTATAAATTTTTATTTAGGTTCTACAGGAACAACATCAGATACTTTAATAACTGTAGATTCTGTAAGTATTCCTGTTTATCGCCTTGCTGCTAGTAATTATGGTCAGGTGTACTTAAACGCTTCTATTTACTTTTATTCTGTTGGGGCTAGTGGTTTAGCTACTGCACGTTTTGATAGCACTACTAAAACATCATCAACAACAGGCGGTATAAGTATCACATACGGTTTAAATACTAATAATGCAACAGTGGATACTACACAAAAACTTTATATATCATTAGTTGCTGTTACACCAACAACGGCTGCTATTGACACTTTAGGTTCCTATATTAGCGTAGGTTATTGACAAAACATAATAAGTATGATATAATACACATTATTATAAAATATAATGTAAGAGGTAACATGAATAAGAAGTTAGAAGTTTATTACGAAAATCAGTTTGAAGTATTTTTAAAACAAGGGTGGAAAGATTTTATGGAGGACATTAAAAACCTTCAGTCCACTATGACAATAGATTCAGTAACTAATGAGCAAGAACTATACTTCCGCAAGGGGCAAAAGGATATTCTCTCATGGCTACTGTCTCGTGAATCATTTCATTCAGACGCTTACGAGCAACTTCTTAAGGAGGAAGACGAGTATGCGGAGGATGTATGAATTTCAATGTAACGAAGGGCACATTACAGAACGGCTATGTCGATTCGAAGACATAACGACAACCTGTAGTACCTGTTCTCAGGCTGCTGAGAGAATCATCTCAACCCCTCAGATTTCTCTAGAGGGTGTGTCCGGTGATTTTCCGGGGGCTAAATTTAAATGGGAACAAAAACACAAACAACATTTGAAGCGTAATGCTTCTTAATCCTACAATCGTTGATACGACAGGAGAAATATAACATGGCTGAATTTTTTGAACTTAATGATGATATTGAAGGTACTGATGACTTGCCTGAGATTGCCACTACAAAGGTGGACAACATTCCAGATGAGCTAGACGACCTGCCTGAGAAGTATCGTAACAAATCTGCTAAAGACCTAGCACGTATGCACCAAGAAGCTGAGAAGCTAATTGGGAAGCAAGCGCAGGAAGTAGGTGAGGTACGAAAACTTGCAGATGAACTCATCAAAAAACAACTCAATACTACGCCAGTACAACAAAAACAGGTAGAGTTAGAACTAGACGATACCGATTTCTTTGTAGACCCTAAAGCAGCAATTTCAAAAGCTATCTCTCAACATCCTTCGATTGTTGAAGCTAGAGATTCGGCAGAACGAATGAAAAGGATGGAAGCTCAAAAGACTGTAGCTACTCTGCATCCAGACTTTCAAGAACTCGTTTCTGACCCTAACTTTGTTGATTGGGTTCAATCCTCCAAAATCAGAACACAGTTGTATCATCAAGCTGATGCTTACGATGCTGATGCTGCCAATGAATTGTTTTCGACCTATAAAGAACTAAAAGGCGTTAAACAGAAACAAGCAGAAACTGAACTTGGAACACAAAGAAATAAAGCACTGAAGGCTGCTGATACTGGTAACGGTGTTGCAACCACAAGTGAACGGTCTAAGAAGGTTTATAGACGAGCCGATATTATCCGTTTGATGAACACTGACCCACAACGCTATGCTGCTTTGCAAGATGAAATCATGTTAGCATATAGTGAAAATCGGGTTAAATAAAATTGTATAAATTAAGGAGCTTTAAAAATGGCATCATTTGACGTAACAAGCAGTAACACAGTAACAAAAACCCGTGCCGATAAATTCATTCCAGAAATCTGGAGTGATGAGATCATTGCCGCATACCAGAAATCACTGGTTATGGCTCCACTGGTCATGAAGATGAATGTTAAAGGCAAGAAAGGTGACACCATTCACGTTCCTAAGCCTCTGCGTGGTTCTGCTAACGTAAAAGCAGCCGCTACTCAGGTAACAATCCAGTCTTCAGTGGAAGAAGAAGTCTTGGTTAGCATTGACCAACACTATGAGTACAGCCGCTTCATCGAAGACATCGTTGAGACTCAGGCTCTGGGTTCACTGCGTCAGTTCTACACTGCCGATGCTGGTTATGCACTGGCTAAGCGTATTGACACTGACCTGTTGGCTCTGGGTAAGTCTCTGGGTGACGGTGATGGTACTGACTTCACACACAGCCGTTCTTTCACATTCACTTCTACTGGTCTGACAGCCTTCACTGGTACCAACGAAGCTGCCTTCACTGATGCTGGTTTCCGTGCCGCTATTCAGTTGTTGGACGATTCTGACGTGCCTATGGAGAATCGCTACTTCGTGATTCCTCCAAGCCTGAAGAACACTCTGTTGGGTACAGACCGTTATGTGTCTGACTCTTTCGTTGGTGAGGCTGGTGGCGGTGGTATCCGTAACGGTCGTATCGGTAACATCTACGGTGTTGAAGTGTATGTTTCTACAAACGTACCTACTGCTGCTTCTGGTGACAAAGCTGCTATGCTGTTCCACAAAGACGCTTTTGTATTGGCAGAGCAAATGGCTGTTCGTTCACAAGTTCAGTACAAACAAGAGTTCTTGTCTACTCTGTTCACTGCTGACACTCTGTACGGTGTTAAGACAGTGCGTAGCGATGCAGGTGTTGTATTGGCTGTACCTGCCTAAGCTTAGGTAGTTAGTTTCACGGAAGCCCTTCGGGGCTTTCTATCTTTTAATAAGCTTTATTTAGAGTTTATCACAAGATAATATAAAGGATATTATGTCAAATTATACAAAGTTTACTAACTTTACTGTTAAAGACTCTTTAGCTTCTGGTAATCCTAGTAAAGTTATTAAAGGTGCTGAGTTCGATACTGAGTTTGATGCTATTGCTGCTGCTATCGCTACTAAGGCTGACACAACCGCTTTTGATGCTACTAACGCTAGTAACCTAACTACAGGTCTTGTTGCAGTTGCTGTAGGCGGTACTAATAGTACATCTATTCCGGTAGCAGGTGCTGTTCCATACGGTACAGGAAGTGCCTATGCCTTTACAGACCCTCCTACCGCTGCTAATCAGGTTTTAACATCCACAGGAACCAATACAGAGCCTATCTGGGTAGACCCTAACAGTCTTATCACTGGTGGCGGTGGCGGTGGTGGTGGTTCTTCAACATCTGCCCGCACAGTAACACCTCCAGTGTTATCTAACATGACAGGAACTACAGAAGCTGTTGTAACTAGGTGGACAATTCCTGCTAACTTCCTAGTTGCTGGTGATGCTCTAAAGTTCTCTACTTTTGGTCTTGGTGTTAATAACACAAGTATTGCTTGCACTGTTCGCATTAGAGTAGGAACAACAGGGACAACTTCTGATACTGTAGTCTGGTCTGATACCTATGATCTCTCACCATCATCTACAACAGCTTCGATGTATTCTGACCATATATTGTATACCAACTCTATTGGTACTTCTGGTCAATTAGGTGTTGGTGGTGCTATCTTTGTTGGTGTGTTTGGTACTAGCACATTGAACTTTACAAGTTCTTATTCAACATTAGACACTACTGTTCCTCTGTATATCTCTATCACCTTCCAACCTGCTTCTGGCTCCACTACAGGATTTACTCCTAGAGGTGCTTTCTTGTCAGTAGCTAGTCACGCTTAAGGTGCTCTATGAGTTTACTAAGTCTTATACCTGTAGTTACTGAAATACTAGACAGGGTACTACCGGATGCTAAACAAGCTGACCAAGTTAAGCTAGAGATGCTTAGAATGGCTCAGGATAGCGATTTAAAGGCTCTCCAAGCCTCTGTTGATCTTGCTAAGGGTCAGATAGAGATAAACAAGGTGGAAGCCTCTACAGACCTTTTTAGAGGTGGTTGGCGACCTGCCGCAGGGTGGGTTTGTGTAGTCAGTCTGTTTTATAACTTCATTCTACAGCCCTTTATACCGTGGTGTATGACGTTGCTAGGCAAGTCAGTACCTCCGCTACCCCCTATGGATTCTGAGACCTTGTATGCCCTTCTAACGGGCTTGTTAGGGCTTGGTGGTTTGAGGACGTTTGAACGAACAAGGGGGAAGGTATAATGGCGAGGTCTTTAGAGGATTTAGACATCCAAGTGCACATAGCAACTGCATTGGGAGAAGAAAGGTATAAAGATATTATTTATAGAATCGACCGCTTAGAGGGCTTGATGCTCAAGGGTGGTGGTGTTTTGGTACTAGGTATGGCAAGCATTTTAACTAAACTATTGATTGGAGCATGACAATGAAAAAAGGTAACCTTCCAGCAGGTGCAAAGTCTAAACAAGGCGCACTTCCAGCAAACAAGATGACAGGTAAAACACCTGCTGTTCCTAAAGCAGCCATGACAGGCTCATCAACTCGTCAGGGTATGTCTAAGCCTAAATAAATTGGGTTAATCACTTGACACTGTAGATATATTTCAGTATAATATATCTCTATAGGGACTAGGTAGTATCTACATACTACTTAGTCTTTAGAGGAACTTAGTATATACTTTATTAAAATAAACTATAATATATATACTAAGTAACTCTAAAGAGAGACTAAATAGTTTAAAGGGGGAACAATGAATTTTTTAGGACTAGTAAATGAAGTTCTTATTCGGTTAAGAGAACAACAAGTAGACTCAGTTAATCTTACTGAATACTCAACTCTTATTGGTAGGTTTGTTAATGAAGCTAAACGTGAAGTTGAAGATGCACATAATTGGTCAGTGTTACATAAAAACATTAACATAACTGCTACTAATCCTACTGTAAACTATACTTTAGGTAACTCTAATAATAGAACACGTATTGATTATTGTTATAACTCCACTAAAAAGTGGATGCTACAGAATCTTAATAGAATTGAGATGGCTAGCATGGCAGACATTAACTATACACCATCAACTAATGATGTTATATACTACAGCATTGATGGACGTAATAGTAACGGTAATATCAAGATTAAAGTATATCCTATTCCGATATCTACACAGACATTAACATTTAAATGTATTGTTCCTCAAAACAATCTTGTTGCTAACACTGATGTGATGTTTGTTCCTGAAGAACCTGTTATACTTAATGCTTATTTGAGAGCAATTAGTGAACGTGGAGAGGACAATGGGCGTCTAAGTGATATGCAGAGTGCTCAGTACACTAGATCATTGCAAGATCACATTGCTATTGATAAAAACTACAACGATTCAGATACACTTTGGAGTGCTGTATGAGTGACCAATTAATGACAGAGAGTGTTTTAGCTCCTGCTTTTTATGGTCTAAATACTCAAGAAGCATTAGTTACAACAAGTAACAACTTTGCTTTAGTTCTCGAAAATGCTATTATAGATGCTAATGGTAGAGTTTCTGCCCGTAAGGGAATACAGAGAATAAACAGTTTAGCCTATACAGACCCTATTGGTTGTATTACAGAGTCTGTTTCTACTACTGGATTAAGAAAGTTACTCACAGTTTCTTTTAAGAAGTTCTATGAAGGAAGCAGCAGTAATACACTGTTGTTTACACATCCAAATACACCTGCTAATAACTGGCAAGCAGCTAACTTAAACAATCACACTTATTTCTTTCAACGTGGTGAAAAGCCTGTGTTGTATGTAGCTGCAACTAACACTGCTGAGTTAGTAGAGACTCATGTACATACTTCTGGAACTGTTCCTAAAGGTAATACAGCATTGGGGGCTTTCGGTAGATTGTGGGTTGCTGACACTGATGTAGATAGATGTACCCTTCATTATTCAGATACACTGATTGGTCATAAATGGTCTGGCGGTAGTTCTGGCTTTATTGACCTAACAACGGTGTTTCCTAATGGAGGTGACGAAATTGTTTCTCTTGCTTCCTTTAATAACCGCTTGGTTATATTTGCTCGAAAATCCATTATTTTCTATTCAGGTGCGGATGATCCTACGACTATGGTTGTTGAGGATTCTCTTGACGAACTTGGATGTATAGCTAGAGACTCTGTAGTAGAAATAGGTAACGATATTGTATTTCTTTCTTCTTCAGGTCTAAAGAGTCTTAGTAGGGTTGTTCAGGAACGAAGTAACCCCCTAGGAGACTTATCTCTCAATGTAAAAGACGCTTTTGTTAATGATATTCTCTCTCAAAACACTGATAATATCAGAGCTACTTATGCTGAAAAAGACAACTTTTACCTGATTAGTTTACCTTCTATTAACAGAGTATGGTGCTTTGATACTAGACAGAAACTAGAGAATGGTGCCTTAAGAGCTTCTGTATGGACAGGCTTTAAAGCAGTTTCAGTGTTTGCTAATACAGCAGGTACTATTTACATTGGAGAAAGTAATAATGAGCTTGTTTATTATACTGGTTATAATGATAGGGGTAGTTCTTATGAGTTTTCGTACCTAAGTAATCATTTCTCTGGTGGCGATACTAATATAACTAAGATACTTAAAAAGCTAACATTGTTGATTGTTGGTGGTACTGAACACATGGTAGTTAAGGTAGGTACTAACTTTAGTAGCACTACAACAGACAGAATAGCTAGTATTAAAGCAGATTCTGAATCATCACAATATAACATTGCAGAGTTTAATGTAGGTAAGTTTAACTCTAGTTTCTCTAATCAGAGAATTGAAATGAATATCGGTGGTACTGGTTCTGTGTATCAAATTGGTATTAATGCTACTATTTTGAATTCTCCATTCAGTCTGCAACAGATGGTTATAAAGTTTAAAAAAGGTAAGTTGTTCTGATAGGGATAAAAGATGGCTGTTGAAAAGATTAATTATGGAGGCGGTCTAATTGAAACTAAGAAGACCGTTAAAGACCCACTTACCAATTTAGATACCAGTACATCAACTTATACTTACGGCAACAAACCAGTAACTAAAGATAATGTACTTACTTTAATGTCTAGCGGTATTACTGTCCCCGCAGATGTAGTATTCTCTGTAGGTCTTGGTGGTGAGAACGATTACATGTTCGCACATAAGAACTCACCCGCCAGAGACGCTATGAAGTCTCAGTTTGACTCTTTATATGGTACTAAGGGACAACGAGAGATAGCATATCAGTTCGCTAATGCCTCTGGAGTTTCCCCTGCTGATATGGACAGGATAGCAGGTCAGAAGTTTGCAGAGGAACTAAAGAGCGGTACATACAGTGTTTATGATCCTAAGAGTGTTTCAGCTATTGGTAACCACGCTTTAGATTATATTCAGTATCGCTCTAAAGTTCCTATTCCAACAGAAGCCAGAACAGCATTAGATAGTTATAACCAAGAAGTATTTAAACTAACTCAGATACCTCATCCTAAAAGATCAGGCTTCATTAAACAGATAGTCTCTGACATTGCTGGTTTTGCTACTGAAGCTTCTAGTAACGTTGCAGGTGCTCTTGGTTTAGATAAGTATTCATCAGCTATCTTAACAGCAGGTTTAACAGCTCTTGGTGTTCCTCCTAACATTGCAGCAGGGTTGGCAGCAGCGGCTCCTGCAATGGCTGCTGGTGAGTTCGGAGATGCCTTAAAGAGTGCTGGTGTAGGCTTTGCAGCAGGACAGGCAGGACAAGCAGCAGGTCGTCTTCTAACAGGTGCTACAGGTAATGCAGTAGTTGATAAGTTTTTATCTAATGCTGCTGGAGGTGCTGTAGCAGGTGGCACAGCGGCTTTACTAACTAATAAGAATTTTGGTCAGGGTCTTGCAGGTGGTCTTGTAACAGCAGGTGTTAATTCATTTGCTACTAATGCTGCTAATAGACTCTATGGTGTGTTCAATCAAACTTTACAAGACCTCGGTGGCGACAGAATACAAAAAACCGATGCTTACAATCTTGCTTCAGAATATGGTATTGATCTGAGCGGTTTAGCTGAAAAAGGTTTTAAAGAGTTTTTATCAACAGAGATTAAAGATGTTATTAAACCTTTAGTAACTTCTGTTACTGGTACGGGAACAACTCAAACAGGTACTTCTAACCCACTAACACAATCACCAACCAATACCACAGTAAATCCATTAACACAACCTCCAACGGAGATAGGAACAACAATGACAGGGACTACTACAGATTATATGGGGCTGGCAGGTAATTTACTTTCAGGTCAATCAGCAATAAATAACCTTAATCAATTATCTAGGGATGTTGGTGGTTTATACAGCGCAGCAGCCGCACCGTTAAACAGACCATTCACAGCTTACAATGTAACTTCAGGCGCAGGTACCACCAATGTAGCCGGTAATCAAATTACATCAACACTCAGTCCTGAACAGCAAGCACTGGCTAACCTAGCCCCCGCAGCAGCAGGTATGTTTGGTGATGTTAATATCCCGGGAGTCACAGGTGTTCGTGATGCAGCTATGGCGGGTGCACAGAGCTTTATGCAGCAAGCACAGGGCTTTAATCCACAACAAGCAGCACAGCAAGAGTATGAAGCTCTGCAAGCCCTCTATGCCCCTTCTAGGGAGCGTGAGGCACTGTCTTTAGAGAACAGGCTACGTGCTCAGGGTAGACTGGGTGCTAGTGACAACCCTGCCCTTCGTCAGATGTATGAAGCACAATCTCAGCAAGACTTGGCAGCAGCTATTCAGTCTCGGAACCTTGGTTTCCAACGACAGCAAGAACTACAAACTCTTGGTCAAGGTATGTTCACCACAGGTTCGCAGGCTGCACAGTTGCCTACAACTATTCAGGGTCAGAGAGCTACTATTGGTCAAGGCATGGCAACTACTTCACAATTGCCGTATAATACACTTAATCAACAACAACAAACCACTAACCAATTGGCACAAGCACGAAGCGGCTTTGAAACTTCAATGCTTGGGAACGCAGCAGAGATACAAGCTCAAGGTGCACGCACACAAGCTGAAATTGGTACTAAAGCTGTTGAGTTGGAGAACCAACGTAATTCAGCAGTTATTGAAGGTATGTTTGGTTCTGGTCTTGCTTCTGGAGTAACAGCAGGTGCAGCTCGTTCTGGTTTAGCGCAGACAGCTAACGTCCTAGTTAATCAAGGTGTGAATGCTGCCATTAGTTGGGTTAAGTCATTATTCCCTAACGCAAGTGCTGATCAAGTTACTGAGTATTTGAATTCTGTTCAGGGTATGGATGCTCCAGCAGTAGATCAAGCAGACTATGAAGCATGGGCAGCAGAACAGTAAACAACCAATAAAGGGGTAATGAATGGAAGGTTTATTTAGTGGTCTTACACCACAACAAGTAATGGAACAAGAAAGACAAGCTCGTAGTGGTCTTAATCTCAGTTTAGCTCGCTCAGCAGACCCTTTAGCAGGTACTTTGTTTAGAGGTGCAGAGACTGCTGATGCTCTTAGAATGAATGTTGCTGACATATTTGGCAACCCTATGCCAGAGAGCGCAGCAGTTAAAGCAGCTAAGGAACAAGAAGGGTTTCGTAATGAAATAGCTAGAATGATGCAAGAAGGGGTTGCGTCAGGGGAACCTAGAGAGGTTACAGCTAAGAAGATTCAAAGTTTCTTGTTGTCTAAAGGCAAAGTAGCAGAAGCTGAACAGATGAGAGCACAGGGAATTACGGAATCTCAAATGGCTTCTAAGTCTACTGCTGAAATTGGTTTAAAAGAGGCTCAAACAACAGCAGCATTAGCAGCCGCTAATGCATCCGAAGCAGCAGCCAATAGAGAGAAATCTATTAATTATGGAGTTGATAACGAATCGTATTCTAAAGAATACTTTGGTAAAGACTTTAAGGATTTAACTCCACAGGAAGCAGGAAAAGTTAATAGAGCAGTGGAAGCAATGAAAAATGCTAATGCTTCAGCAAATAGAAGTATAACTACTTTTGTTACAGACCAAGACCCCACTAAACCAATAAATGCTGTTAAGTCTGTATTTAGTGAACCACAACCTGTTAAAGAAACTATTAAAGTTGGTAATGCAGCAACAAAAGCAATGACACTATTAAATAGTAATAGAGCTTTTGACCAAACAATGGCTGAACAGGTTATCGCTTCATTATTTGGTGATAGTGAAACTTCTAAATCAGAATTAGCTCGAATAATAAATTCAGGTGATCTTGCAACATCAGTAGCTAATAAAGTTACAAGGTTTATTTCAGGGGTTCCTACTGAATTTACTAAAGAAGAAATGAAGCAAGCAGTAACTGCTGTGTATAAACACCAAGAGAAAGCCTTTAACGGACTAACATCACTAGGTGCTAATATGTTGAAGAAGGCGGGTATTACTGATTTGCCAACTTATGCTAATTCTACAGGTGCAGGTGACTTGTTTACTCAAAAAACACCAAGCGTTGTTTTTAAGCAGCCAGAAGAAGGAACACGCCAACGTCCCTTTGCTGTTAGGGAACCAACAATACCAGCAGCCCCTATGCCTTCTGGTAATGTCGTTGATTGGGCTTCGTTGCCTTCATTACAACAAAATAATAGATAAGGAATACTATGGCTGACGTTAGAGATGTTAGACTTCCAAACGGAGTTGTTCTTAAGAATGTTCCACTTGCAGTATCACAAGAAGGGGTAAAAAGACAGGCTATCTTGGCAGGGCTGGCAAAAGAGGAGGACTTTGCTTTACCGCCTGCTGAGATGAGAGAAGCAACTTCAGAGTCTTTTAGACAGCCTACTGAAATGAAACCACCTGCGCCTTCCTCTGGTGAGTATTACACACAAGCACTTAAGAAGGGTTTACTTTCCCCTGTTGCTTTAGGCGAAACAGTGTCTGGCTTGACTGGTTTAACTGGTGCTGAGAAGATTCTCAGAGGGGTTAAAGAAGCAGGATACGAGGCTATGGGTGTAAAAGAGTATCGCCCACAAGACCTTGGTCAGCGTATGGCTGGTGGTGCTATGGAAGCTGTTACAGACCCTTTAACCTATACAGGGGTAGGCGCCCTTGTTAAGTTTGGTGGTAAAGTAGTAGGCGCTGCGTTGCCAGTTGTTAAAGCAGGTTTAGAAGGCATGATGGCAGGTACTGGCGGTGTACTGGGCGAGGAAATTGGTACAGGAATAGCAGGCGGTACAGGGGCTACAAGCACCACAGGTGCCATTCTAGGCTCA
>Ga0181352_1000429_pt1 | contig 18181 bp, 20 predicted proteins | sample Fa13VDMLBSN_FD_130103 | JGI IMG/M metagenome (GOLD analysis project Ga0181352, IMG submission 130103) | Freshwater viral communities from Lake Michigan, USA - Fa13.VD.MLB.S.N | ecosystem: Environmental > Aquatic > Freshwater > Lake | place: USA: Michigan | collected 2013-09-23 | reverse complement strand
GACCGCTTGACTCACGAATGGTATGATAATTTAACTCCACGTCAGCGCTCTGGCGTAGATCAATACGTGGAAGGCTCGCTGAACGAGGCTAATATCTTAGCGCTCGGTGTAGACAAAGTTAAGCTAAACGAATATACCCTGGCTTACAATACTGCTGACGGCACGATTGATTCTGGCCCTCGCGCCACCTCCTACTACAACCAAATCTCCCCATTTGACACAAAGAAGTATCCCGTGGTGCGGGTAGATGTGTCGTTGCCAAACCAAAAAGAATTATGGAAGCAAGACAACCTCCACGAAAACCTTCCCAACACTCTTGGCTGGGCGATGGTTCAGTTTGTGCCAGACCCGCGCACGGGAGAACTGGTCGCGTTTGTGGGAGAGCAGCAGAGTCGGTGGGGGCAGGAGAGCTTTAAAAGCGAAAAAGAATGGCCTAAAATTGATTCATTTGAATCTTTACCAAAAGGCTGGTCGTTAGATGCTTCAAAAGAAGGTCAGTTCACTATTCGGCGCGCTGACAATTCTGCTGCTACAACTGGTAGAACAAAAGAAGAAACGCTTAGACTATATAAAGGGAATCGCGAAAAAACTCCTGAACACCCTCTTCTCGAATCCCAAGCCAACCTCGTCCTCAAAGCCGTCATTCGCGAAGCTCAAAAGCGCGGAGTGAAGAAGGTTGTGGTTAGCGACGGGGAAACTGCGATGATGACGGAGGGGCATGATAAAAATCTTCAATCAGTCATCCTTCCCACAAAAGAAAACATTCAGCTTGCTGAAGCCACAGAACGTTGGGAATTATTGCATCGTTTGCAACGAGGAGCTTCTCCAACGTTATATGACATGCAAATGCCTAATGCTGTTAGAGATGGTTTTGCTGTAAGTGAAGAACGACCTTCCCAAGAAGGCGGTATGCGCCTCCACTACGACACCACGCTTCCTTCAGTGATGAAGAAGCTGACTGGTGGTGAAGGGGAAATGGTGGATATGGGGGTGCATAAAAATGCAAAAGGCTCTCAAGATTTTTCTCAAATAATAGCTCGAGATGATGGAACTTATACCGATTCACAAGGTAGAGTTTTTAAGAACCTGCAAGAAGCTGAAGCGAGTATTCTACCAAAAGGCTCTCCCGTATTCCGCAACCCTGACGGCACTCCCAAGTCCTCCGTCACCGGTCGCAGCTACGACATCACCAACCCCTCCGAACGAGTCAACACTCTCTTTGCCCAGAACGCTGGCAAAGTCTTCGGCGCAGCCTCTTACAACCAAAAGAAAATCTTCATCAACTCTGAAGCCTTCAACAGCCTTAACCCCGCTGAGAAGCTCGGCTTTGTCTTCGCCCACGAGCACGCACACATTTCCTTTGCCAAAGCCCTCGACGGTTCCTATGGCCCGGAAGCCAGCACTCTTGCAGCAACTGCCCAGCGGTGGGTAATGACCGCTGACCCACAGGCGAAGCAAGTTGTGAGGGATGTGTTGATGGATCTTCATTTGCCGAAGGAACTCCGCAATGCGGATGGTATTCGTGAGGTGTTGAACAATGATGATCCGAATGAGTGGCTGGCTAATGCTATGGCGCTCTATGCGGGTGGTGCGATTAAGGCGAGCAAGCCGAAGATGGCGTTTGCAATGTTGCCGAAGCCTATTCGTAATTTCTTCGAGTGGGCAATTCAAGGGATGCAGAACCTTTATAAGGGTGCAAAGACTTGGATGAAGCTTGGCGGGGATAAGGAGAAACTGAAGCAGATCTCGACGATTAAGGACCTGATGGACACGGTTCGTCGGTCTTACCGCCAAGCGGAATGGGATGCTAGTGAGGCAGAAGCATTCTTGCGAGTGCAGCCGGAGGATATGATTGAGAAGGTGACAGATTTGCAGTTCGCGAAAGTGAGTCCCTCGGCGCGGACTGGTGGAGCTGTGTTTAAGGAAGAACCTGTGAAGTGGATGAAGGGCGTGTTTGACGCTTGGAATAATCCATTGCACACACTCGCGCGGTTGCACAAGGCTTTTGTGGAACCTGTGTTGAGTGTGCATCAGAAGCATGATCGGATCACGAATGGGATCATGGAGGTGGAAAAGACGTTCTTTGGTGGATTGAGTGCAAGTGGCAAAGTGCAGATTGACTCAAAAGCACACGAGAGAGTGTTTGGCTCGCTGCCGTTGAAGACATTGTTGAATGATATTCAGCGGTTTGCCGTGCAGGAGAATAAGCGGGTGATTCAAGAAGGTGCAACACCGAATACACTTGAGGTGAATTTGGGGAATCTTAGTCCAGAACTTCGCGGGAAGTTTGCACAGTTTAAACCAGAAGCACAGCAAGCTTTGGTGCATGTGCTGGCGTCGTTTGAGATGGCAAATAGGAAATCACAGGAGATCTTTAAGACGGGTTTCTTGAGGGAATCTACCGCGCGGTTGGCCCAGATGATGCAATTTAAGAGTTCGTTTAATAAGGCGGATTTTGGCAAGGCACCGGAGATTGCTAAGGGGATTATGGATGATCTCCTTAATGGTGATCCTGTGCTTGCTAGGTCGAAGCTGGATATGATGGACCCGATGGAAGCAGATAAGCTGATTGAATCCGCGCAGTTGCTGGCCCAGCAGCATGTTAAGCTGGCGGAGTATTATGCCAAACATCCGAGCTATATGTCATTCCGTCGGTTTAAAAAACATAAACAACGTATGGAAAAACCAGGTGTGGCGGATGATGTGGTTGATGCTGATACTCCTGGGGAATTGCAGAAAGTGGTCGCCGAGCAGGTGGCTAAGGGCTGGAAGCCTAAGGGTGATCCGATGGTGCAGGATAAGAAGTCGAAAGAGCAATATCGGATGAATGATGAATTGCTTCAGTTGATTCGCCAGCATGATAGTGAAATGTTGGAGAATATGAAGACACAAGGATTGACCGCTGAGCAGTTTGATAGCTTGGCTAGTATGCTGAATACGGAAGATCTTGTAGCTCGACAGATCAATGCTAAGGAGCTTTACAAGCCTATGGGATTGAGAAAGTTCTCTGGAGATCTTGAACGCTTTGACACACTGGAGCAATTTATGCGTTACACTCCAGCGGCAATCCATGCGGTGGAAAGTCGCGCGACTGAAGCTGAGGTGAATTTCTGGATGCAGAATCCAGAGCTGAAGGACTTGCAAACGGAGAAGGATCAGTTTAAGGCTCTCTATGAACAAAGCAAGACTCCTGATCCTGAATGGGCGCGGAAGCTAGCGAAGGCTAATGCTGTTTGGCATATTGGCTGGAATCTTCCTGGGCATATTGCAGAAACCGCGCAGCCGTTTTTGACACATTTGCCGGAGTTGATTGCTCGTGGGGATGGAACAGTGAAAGGGCTTGCGAGGATTATGCGTGCGGAGAAAGAGATGCTGAATGTCCAACGCGTGCGGACTAAGGGAATGTTTAGTAAAGAGAAGATTGCTAAGTTCGAGCACGCAGGTGAGAAATTTGAAGGTATTCCGGCTGCTTGGCTCCAAGCTAATGGCACAAAGGGTGACAATCTTGAAATTGCCCGCGCACTAGAAGCGCTTTCTAATCGAATCCAACGTGCCCCGATGAGTGAAATTCTTAACTCGTTTGATAGCAAGGCCCACACGCAGCTTGAGCGCCTGTCTCGCGGTGAACCACTGGCTAAGCTTGGTGAGATTGTGGCGAAACCGTTTAACATGTATGCCAAGGGAGCAATGACGTTTTATTCACAATTCCCAATGCACAATGCAGTTGTAGCTATTGTGTCGTCTTATCGTCAAGCCCGTGAGCAGGGGTTCAGTCCTAAGGATGCTATTGCTAAAGCGGAGCTGTTTGATCTTTCAGTGAATAACTCTAGCGGACGACTTGAACGTCCTGAGATGTTTAACAAACTCGGCGGGGCTGGACATTTGGTTTATCAACTTTCTAGCTATGTGCGCGGAAGGTTTGCAGACTTGGCTACGTTCTATCGCCACGGTTGGAGTGATGATCAATATAACCTTACACCGACTGAAAAGAAAAATGCTCGCAAGGCGTTTCAAACGATGGTCCTTGCTCAGGTCGGCGCTGCTGGTTTGCTGGGAATGCCGTTTGTTGGAGCCGGGATTGCACTTATGGAAGAGCTTCTTGGTGAAGATATTAAAGGAAGAATGTATGAAGCTTTGGATGAGGTGACGGAGGACCCTTCACTCACTCGTGCACTGACCCACGGGTTTGCTAGCGCGTTTGCGGAGAGTCTCGGCATCCCGGCGGATATGCATTCACGCTTTGCCCTGAGCGGGTTTCTCGGCACAAATGCTTATGATGGCATGAGTGCCAAGAGCTTTATGGGACCAAGCGTTGCAATGTTGGATTCACTTTGGAAACTCGGTGGAACGATGGCTCAAGGTAAGAGTGTTGAGGAGGCCCTCACTGTGGCTGGCCCAGGCGGTGTTAAGCGCTTGGCGGAAGCCCTGAGTGAGGATTTCCAACGGGACAACCCTGAAGCTTCACTCGCTTGGAGCGCGCTGGGATTCCGCTCAACACAGATGACCAAGCAGAAAGAATTTAGCCGCATTGTGGATCGGCGGGAAATTGAATCCCGCAGAGAGCTGGAGCTCGCGGCGAATCGGATTTCTGGCACGCTGGCTAATCCAGCCACTGCGCGGAAAACTCTATTTGATGAAGCCATGAAACTTGTGCCGAGTGGCTTAAACCCGTTGGAACAAAAACAACAACTCCAGCAAAACATCAAAGACCTCGCGGCTAAGGTTTCATTGCTCGAAGCTAACAAGGTTGCCCCAGAGGATCTCCGCACGCAGGTTGCTGGACGTGTGGCTCCGCAAGTAGCTAACGTGGGCCGTTCAATGGGAGTTCAGATGAACGATCCAATGGAACTTGCCCGCGCGCTTGCGGCACAAAAAACGCGTTCCGTTCTGGGTCAGCCGTTAAGCCAACGTCCAGTGCGGAACGCGCAGATGAGGGATTTACAATGGGATTCTAATCCTTGGGAGTTTTAAGAACTCTTCTGAAACTTCATTTCAAACTCTGGGCTCGTGACTACTGAGACTTGCTGACCATTGGCAAACTTAGCAGTCACGAGCTTTATTTGTTCCACCGCAGCCATCTGATCCAAGAGCGAATCAATGTCCTTTTGACTCGCGTGTTGGAGATAGTTGGCGTAAATCTTCTTCCGCGTGACATAGTGTGGAGCTTTCTCACACTGGAACTTGATGAAGTTTTGAATCCCCGCCATAGTGGCTGCATGTGGATTTCTCCCAACACCCGCAAAGATAGTCTCAATGTGTTGTTGTGATGAGCTAATCAAGGCTTCTGCTAAGTGGAATTGGTCAACGTCAATTACCAATTCGTCAGAGACTGCAAGGCGGGCAAGCATTGCAACTTTGAGGATTTGTTGTGGTTTTGATTGGAGGAAGTTTTGAACGGCTGCGCTGGTGGCATTGGCTTTGTCTTTGGAATGTTGAAGATACCAGTCGATGTATGTTCGACGAGCGGAGTCAGTGAGCGTGAAGCGGCCGGATAGTTGTTGGATGCGGCGGCCTTGTTCGACTAGGAGTTTTTCAGCTTCTTTTTGTTCAGGTGTGATGACGGGGATGGGGACGGGATCACCGCCTTTATTGGCGAAGAGGTAGATCACTCGGCGGGAGAAGCCACCGGAGAGAGCGTTCTCGTTGATGAGGGCTTTGGTTAGCTCTGGGGTCATGCAGCCAAGGAGGGTGATGTAAGGGAATGGGAGAGTGACGGCGCCACGGGAGATGGTGAGCCCTTCGAAGGATGCTTGTGGGTTGTAGATTTGGGTTAGGACTTGAATCCAGCCTGCGGGTTCGCCACCGACTTGGACGAGATTAATGAACTCGTCAGACATGATGGAGCATTTGGTGTATTTGCGGGCTTTGTCTTCCCATTTGAAATACATCTGGCAGGGAGACTTGTCGTCTGCCATGAACTTGATGAAGGCTTCTTTGGAACAGGACTCGGGGGCGAGTGGGATAGGGTGTTTGTCGGTGGAGATTTTGCACAAGAGTCTCTTGGCAATGTCTTTAGCTGTGGACTTGGCAATGCCCGGCGGGGTGACATACATGATGTAGAGGTTGGGCTGGATGTTGCCGATGATGCCCATGTCAAGCCAGAGGTTAGGGCCGCAACAGGATGAGAGGACGGAGAAGGCAGCCCAGTCATGGAAGATCTGCGGGGCTTCATTGCCGGAGGAGTAAATGCGGTAGGCTTCGAGGAAGTTCATTCAAGAATTGCTTCAATTGTGGGTTTGAGTGGGATGCCGGTGTCGGAGAGCATTTCAAAGCGGACTTTTACAAGTTGTCCGATTGGTTGGTGTTGGGCGTAGTGGAGTTGCTCTGCGTGAGAGAGACCAGACCCAATGTTAAAGGACTTACCGTTAGGTGCTTGTGCGGTGAGCTGAAAGCCTTGGTTGCCTTTTTCTCCTGTGGTAAGTTCAAAGCCGAGGATTTCAAACTCTCCGTCTTCCCAACCTTTGCGTTTAAGGAGGTAACGCCAACGGTTCTCTTTGTTGGTGCACTCTTCCGTGAATCCGTAAGGAGCACTGGGATCACGATACATGATTCCTTCGTAGCCTCGGGACCGAAGAGTTGCATACAATGTGTTGTCCAGTCCTTTGCTATCAATGAGAGTTGTTGGCACAACGGCAACAGACTTTGCTTGGTGGATGACCAACTTTTCACGCAGGGATTCGAGTAGCCGGGCACGCTCCATGAAAGGGAGATGAAGACTGTTGGTGTCGATGATGTCGAAGACATGGTATTGGATGGAGGTGGTTTTGGGAGATGGGGCGATGCGCTTGACTGCAATGGCAGAGTTGATTTGTTGGAGGGACAAACCGTGGAGATACATTTCACCGTCAAGGAGCCAGCCGTGTGGAACGATGCGGTCGAGTTCTGAAGTGATGTGAGAAACAACGCTGCCATGCCAGAGCTTGCCTTCTTCGTTGGACAAGCCGCGGGACTGCATTCGACCAAGGTGGTAAAGTGCGCGGACTCCGTTAAGCTTGGGTTGAACGAAGAAGGGGAGAGTGAGGCGGTGTTTGTGGTCTTGCCATTTAAAGGCACACATAGGCTTCATAGTTGGTCGTCGATAAAGATGATTAAGGTTTGCGGTTCAGGCTTGGAAAAGCTAACCCATTTAATAGGCACACGGTGGCGGAGCATGTCTAGTCGGGAAAATTGTTCGACTTGAACGTCCCAACGGCGAGCCCATTGGTGCATGAGTTGTTCGTTTTGGAAAAGGGGTTTGACAAAACGGTGGTCGATTTCAACGTAGCCGTCAGCGTCGATGTCGGAGAGGAGTTTGAATTGAAGCTTGGAGGCTTCGGCAGGGGTGAGAGTCATAGTTGGAATTCTTTGAAACGGTGGACGAACTCTGCAACTGGATAAGCGCTGTGGCCACCTGTTGCGAGCCAAGTGTTGAACTTAGCCACGGCACGAGACAAGCGGTTAACATCTTCGCAACCGTGGCGGGTTTTGTGTTCTGTGATGTGGGCTATTGTGCCAGGGAGGTATTGGACGTAGTGCATTTTAGATTACTCCAGTTCGGGTTGATTCTTTTGTGTGATACCAAGAGGGGCCGTAGCCGCCTTCATAGGGTATGACGATGCGTTCGTTGCCAATGGTGAGGGCGTTGTTGAAATAAGACCTGATTTTATCCACTGCCCAATCAGCTTTGTTAATCGGGAATTGGCCGCACAGCGCATCATGCACAGAGTGCAAAGGCTGGATAATAAGATTACCAGAAGCTGTGCGATTCTCCGGATCATACCAAAGTTTGTGCATTGCAAGATTGGTTGCATAAGTGGTGTTGGCTTGGGGCTCGTGAGCATAGGCGGCTTTGTAGGTTTGATCGTTATTGGGGCGTCCGAAGAATGTGCGAATGTGGCCGGAGGCACAAGTGAGAGACTTGTTACGATTGAGTTGTTGTTGAACCCAGCGTTGCCATTCACGCACGCCTGGATATCGTGTGAAGAACACTGCTTGGATTTTTTTACAATCGCTCGGCGGAACCCACAAGACATTAAGATCTGAGGATTTCTTAAACGTCTGCAAGAGCACATTGTTTGCCATTGTGTTTGGTCCCATGTCATAGGATGATCCGTGCTGCACTGCTTTGCAGACGGCATAGAGGGAGTCGGGAATGGGCGTGACTTTGGTGAGGCGTTTAATTTCCTCTCGCGGAAGGTCGTTGATGTTTTTGGTTACTTCCTTGAGTTGACCTTGAAGCTGCATATACATGAGGGCGATAATCTTTGCAGGTTTCATCCCCGCACGATAGTCGTCCAACATGGTCTGATCTCCCAGCATAGATGCGCGGGAGGCAACTGTCCAGCCGTCTGCACCAGCAAGGTCACACTGGAAGAAGTAGTGACCTTCGTCTGCTTCATAGAGAAACCGCAAAGGTTCGGTGATGGTTTGAAGGTTTGTGCCAGAACCAGTGACAGAACCTGAACAAGACAGCCGCCCAGTTTCAGTGCCGACAAGGTTGTATGAACACCGCACACGTGAATCATAATCGGTGGTTAATTCAAGCTGTTTGCGGAGACCTTCGAGCTTTTTCCAGCCAAGAGCGCATTTGAGAAACGGATGTGCTGCAGTGCCTTGTTTGATGATGACTTTCAACATCGCATCTGCATTGGCGGTTAGGCGGTTGGTTTTCCGCCCAGCCTCCATAGCGTATTGTGGCTCAAAGCCAAGTCGCTTGTAAAGCAAGTCACACATCTGTTTTGGAGAATTAAGGTTAATCTCCACTCCTGCATGTGTGTTGCAAGCTGTTTGAAGCTCACGCATTTTAGCTGTGATTTCTTCATGTTTGAGTTTGCACTTGTCTTTGTTGAAGCGAATACCGCGAAGTGACATATATTGAAGAGATGGTATCAACTCCATGTTGAAGTCATAATGCTTGCGTTGCTCTGGTGACATTGCTGCCATGTGAGCATTATGTATTTCCAGCGTGACTGCTGCATCTTTGCAGCAATAAGTGTAGTGAAGTTTCTTTCGATCCACTGGATCAAGCTCTGCACCAGATGTTCGCTCAAATTTATAATACGGCTCCATTGACCAAATAGATGCTTGGGTGCCTAGACCTTTTGGAAGCTCAGGGTAGATTTCCCAGCCTGAAAGCATAGTGTCGTGTTTGACATTTTGTGCGTTAATCTTCCACAACCATGCGAGAACGACATAGTCATAGAGCGAGTTTTGCAGAACTTTAGGAATAGCTGGATTAGACATCATTTTGTTAAACGTCTGCATAACTACTGCTTTAGTCTGATCGTCAAAATCCTGCAGTGGGATGATCCAAGCGGACATCGGGTCGGTGGAAATACCAATACAGGTGACACCGTCAAGGTGTTTGTGAGTGGTCTCTTCAGGGTTTGGGACTCCGCCTTCGATATCAACGGAGACTAAGGTGCCTGGTGTGATGGCGTTGAGCTTTGAGATGCACTCGGCGGCAGTGGTGGAAGGGTTGAGGGATCGATTGGGAAGCTGAAGCACTGATGTTTTTGACTCAGCAATGGCCCTTTGTACGTCAAATAAGAAGAGAGGTGAGTCATCCCAAACCTTTTGGATATATCCTGGAGCAAATGTTGCAACACATTTATGTCGTCCAGAAAATCCAGAAAATATTGTTCCTCTGAAGACGTTAACTTTATGAAAAATTCCGGCTGCCCAGAGAGCCGTTCCACCCAAGAGCAGGACACAGTTAGGCTGGAACTTGTTGAGGTCAGAGAGGAGGATTTGGAGGGATCGTTGGAATTCACTGTCGGATTTGTTTAGTTGTTCAATGTCACCGCCTGGAGGGACTTGGTTGTAGATGTAGCCTTGGAAGCACTGAGAGAGGGAGAGGCCGTGCTGTTCAACAGCGGCGCGAAGGAGGCCGGAAGTGGGTCCGCAAAAGGGACGGTTCTGGGCTAATTCGTGCGGTCCTGGTGCATCGCCGATGATTGCTAGGCGGGAGGTGGAAGGGTTGAGGGGGAAGTAGGAGGGGAGATGGGTCATGGAGGTGTAGGACCAAAAAGAATTTCTTGAATTAATGGCAATAGGCCGGGTGAGTCGCGATAAATTTGAATCCAAGCGGTAGCAAACGTGCCAACAATTCGTTCTTCTTTATCGGAGTCTTCTATTCCGTAGGCCCAATAAATTGCGTGGTTTATTTCGTGAAGAAGTGAATCAGCAACTTTGAACTTTGAAACTGAAGTGTCAATTCTAATTAGTTGTTCTTGGCAAGAAAATTCTGCAAAGCGTCCACTGCTGTGAGCAGAATGCACAGGCCATTCAACAACTTTGATGTCAAAAGCTGCAACTTTAACAGTGATAGGTAGTTTCATGTGAATTGCACATTCCCTCCAAGCATGTTTTTATATGTTTCTTTCATACGGGCGACCAGCGCGGGGAAGCGTTGCTCGTCAAGTTCACAGCCGATGATTTTGGCACCTCGATAAACGCATGCGCGGAGGATAGAACCTTCTCCAGCAAACGGATCGAGGATGGTCATGCCGGGGATGAAGATTGGATCGAGGATCATCTTGTCAATGAACTCGAGTGGTTTGGCAAACGGGTTAGCTTGAAGTCGCTTGTCTGGCATACCGTCTACTTCGAGATGGCATTTGGTCATAGGCTTAGCGAGGACGGGCTTGCCTTTTTTCATAACCATCACTGGTTCGTAGGACTTAGTGTGGTTCTGATGTGGCGCGTTGTTTTTGCAGCTGTGCGGTTTGAGCCAGAGGAGGTTCCAGTCAAGGACATTAAACCCTACTTCCCGCCCCCAAGTGGCAAGCTTTTCTTGATGCTGCTGGGCGTAGAAGAAGAAGAGATAGGTGTTGGGCTTGAGAACCCGGTAAGCACCTTCAAGAAACGGTTTCATCTGTTCCACGTTTTGATCCACATCATGAGTTGAACGCATCATGTCAATGCCTTGCATGTCTTCCATGAGATCCATGTCGATACCGTAGGGGATGTCGGTGATGATAGCATCAACGGATTCTGGTGACATGGTTTCTTTCATGAACGTCGTGCAGTCCACGTTGTGCAATCGGGTGGACAGATTAACAATGTTCATCGCGCGGATTTCTTCTGGGGAAGTCACGACTACCGAGGGAGTAGCTGGGGCTGTGACATCGCCGAGGGAAATGTTGATGATGCCAGAGGGCTTGGGAGCTTTAGGCTGGGTGACTGTGACTGCGCCAGAGAGGCGAGCGGCGGCTTGAGCAAGAGCCTGTTCTTTGCGGAGCAGGAGAACTTGCTTAGCAGCTTCGAGGTTTTTGGCTTCACAGATTTCCGCGTCATTGTTGCGGAGGAAGGGAGCGATGATGATGCAGTCTTGGACGTAGGAGTGGGATTGTTTGACAAGGTGGCCGGTGGCTCGCATGCCCCATTGCTCTTTGCGGTCTTTGGCCATTTTGGAATTCTGCTCGTGGACCGCAACAATGCCGAGGACAATGTCCTGCCAGCGCATTTGTTTACGCTGCATGTTGGCGTCGAGTTCGATCATCCATTTCATGGCTTGCTCGATTTTGACTCGGCGGACAACGGGGACTTCGAGGGCAGCGTAGCCCCGGTCGATCAGGAGCTTGTAAGCGGTGTAGCGGCACTCACCGTCGATGAGGTTGTTCTCTTCGTCGAGGAGGAGAGGTTGAATTGGGCCAACGAGGACAATGGAGTCGGCGATACGTTCTGCGTTTTCGTTGATCTCTTTGATGTTTCGACGCAGGCGCTCGTTGCGATTGATTTTGATATCAGCGAGCGGGATGTAGGTGGCGTCAGAAAGGCGCTTGAGTTTGCGGAGTTCGATAGTGTCAGGCATAAGAAATTGGTAAGCAGTTTAGCGACATGCTTAGGTCGAGGGGTTAGCGGAGGGAGTCGAGGTCCAGCTCGCGCGCGATTGCGGTGTTGGTTTTGTTGAGTTCAGCTTTGAGGGAAATGAGAGTCTTTTCACAGTTGTGAACAGAGCTTTCATGGTATTCAAGATTACACTCAACTTCACTGATGCGTTGAAGTAGTTCGTTACGATCATCATAGATAGTCCGCTCGGATTTAACCCGTGCGACTTCACGCTCGATTATTTCGTTCACTTCTTTGACAGGGATGGAACGACGGGGTTTTGGCAGGCCTTCAGCAAGTTGGCTTGCAGTAGAACGTTTTTTGTTTTTGGGTTTCACAGGAGAAAAAAGGCAGACTATTTCCGGTCTGCCAGCGGGTGGTTGGGTTACTTACTGTGGGTCAATACCGCTGACCGATTTGACTTCAGAGCGAGGGCCGTAGCCATCGTCGTCATCTTTCGGCTTGGAGGTTTTGATGTTGCCCATTACGACAACGCTAGAGAGGTTGGCGATGTAGGATTCGTTGAACTCAGGGAGTTCAGCTTTGGCTTCAGGGGTGTCTTTACGGTTAGCGCAAGCCAACATGAAGCGGCAGAGGTTGGCTTTGTAGTTCTCCGCCTGCTCACCGTCACCGAACTCAGTGCCGGGGATGGGGAGCATGTAGCGCTGGATGAGAGGGAAGCCTGCGCCGATCTTCGTGCCCTTGATAGACATAGAGTCTTCTTGGGTTTTGAAGGTCACGGCGAGGAAGTGGCCCTTGCCGGACTTGGACTGGACAACTTCCGCCTTGTCGATGATGAGCGGTTGCTTTCCTTCAACAAGGATAGGGGAGGAGGTGTCAGCGTCGTTGAGTGTGAGTGAGAGAGGTAGCATATGTGTTTGTGTGTTTTTGGTTTGTTTGTGTTTTTGTTGTTCAAGGCTCTGTAGGCCAAGAAATAGTTCCGTCAGGTAAACGGTTTGCAGGATCATTAATCCAGCTAAGTGGAAATTCATTAGGTTGCAAGTCAAAAACTGATTTTGCAGAAGCAGCTCTTAGCGTGTTTAAAAAAGAACGCAATACAAGCATGATTTCGTCTGAAGAAAGTAAACTAAGAGCTTTATTAGTAAAGTAATGTTCTGGTTGACTGGATAGAATTAAAGCAATAGAAAAAACTTCTTCAGGCAAAAGTTTACCTTGTTCTCTATTTTTATACAGAGCAACTAATTCTTTGATTTTTGTTTCAATTGGAATATTCATTTTTAATAAAGTTGTTAGCCCAGGAAATTTGTTGGAGCCTCCGGTAATTGCAGAGACATAAAAGGATCAACTGAATCGGTATTGGCGGATGCCCAAGGCTTGACGGAGGTTACTTGGAATCCGTCTTGGGCGAGGGAGTCGAGCAGGTCAGCCGCGATGGAGTCGGTGTCGGACATAGGTTCGAGGTCAAGGGCGACGAGGAATGTGCGGGTCATCGGACGCGACGGGATTGAGCTTCACCGCAGAGCGTGCAAGTGCGGCATTGAGTTGCAACAGGGCCAGTATACCAATTGTCGGTTATGACTGGGGCTGACCATGTGGAATAAGTGTGATTGCAAGCAGTGGGTGTTTCTACTGGTAGACAAGCAGCAAGAAGTAAGCCGAGGAAGGTGAGTGAAGTTTTCATTTTTGAAGAGCTTGAAGGACGTTAACCATATCCGCGGGGAAGGAAGTGCCGAGTTGTGCGGCGGACTTGAGGCCGAGGTGTTTGGATTTGTTATCTGGTGCGGTGAAAATGCGATGTTCTTTTTTGTGGTTTGGTGGAACACCGGTAATGGAAACGTCAAGCGCCCAGACTTCTTCAAACCAACCGGAGATTGTGTGTTTGAGGTTGCCGGGGATGTTGATGAAGTTGGTGAGAGCTCCAGAAAGCTCTTCCTTGTCGACAGCCATGTGGGCTTCAATGCATAGGCGTTTGTCTGAGGACTTGAGCCAGAAGATGGTTTGCCGCATGATGGAACCGAACGCGCCCCATTGTTCGAATTCGAATTTGGGGTCGATGGTTTTCTTGTAGTCGCCAAGTTTCTTGCCGGTCATTTTGTAGGTTTGAATAAAGGCAAGCTCGATGAAGGAAGTGAGGGATGAGATCACAATGGTTTCTACTTTGGGGGAGGAGCAGGCTTCTGTGAGGAGTTCAATTGCACGGTCCCACTGAAGCTCGCGTGGGCATGGTGTGCCATCAGCTTTTTTGGCAGGGTTGTCAAAGAACCAGTCGGTGCCAAGTTTCTTTTGGTCTTGGAGAAATTTAACTGGGCCGTTGAGATTCTGGTCACAGTCGAGGATGAAGGGCTTAGGGAGCTGGAGGGAAACAGTGGTTTTGCCTGAACCGGGCGGGCCGATAAGGAGGAAGGACTGTGGGAGGCGAGGGAGGAAGTCGGTGGAGGATTTCATTGAAGGAGTTGGTTGAGTTGGAATTGCAGTTCGCGCAGGGTTGTCAACGCGCGGGTAGGATCGAGGGTAAAGTCAGTTTGGATTTGGTTAAGGACTTTCAGAATGTCTGCATAAAGCGTGCGGTAGATTTGCTTGTCTTGCTGGGTGAAGGAGTGGTCTTTAGATTGTGTGACGCTTTCGCAGGTGAGCGCGAGGATGGTCGTGTGGAGCCAGTCGGTGTGAGAACCGTGGACTGGGGAAGAGGCGTGGGCGAGGACAGGGTAGGAAATGTTAGTGGTCATAGGGTGGAATCACTTGGTTCCTCCAACAACCGCTGAGGTTCAATCGTGCCGGGCTCGTCATCAATCCAGATGTCAACTGGGAAGGGGACAGCGTCACGTTTGAAGCCATAGGAGGCGAAGAAGAGGGTGACAAATTCAGGGATTTGCAGAGCGATACGATCCTCGTGAGAGAGTTCTGTTCGACGGGTGCAGATGATGACAGAGTGACCGCGGGCTCGAAAGCTGTGAGCAATGAGAGCAAACACTGTTGGGTCAGCGGTCCACGTTTTGTCGAGGTCGATGGAGATGGTGAGTGGGTTCATACTGGACGCCAGGTATTGTTGGTGTAGTTATCGGATTGCAGCATTGATATCCGTTGTTCAGGCGGCAGAGCACACACGTCGAAGAACGGGCACTTGCCATACTTGCCGACACACCAAGTGGTCTTGCGAGGGAAGTAGGAGTTGGTCAGGTTGGCAAAGAGTTCCTCAATGAGAGCGAGAGCGTCCCGTTTAAATTCTTCCACGTGCCAGTCGGAGTAGTTATATTGGCGGCGGAGGGCTTCAAAGGGTTTAGACGTGGTGGGTCGACCTGACTTTGTCACAGCGGCAACGGGTTTGCGGCAAGCGAGAACATTCGCAAGGAACCCCTTAATTGGGAGGTCTGGAAAAGCCGCGCGGACAGCAGAGAAGTAGCCGACTGGCTGCATCGCGATCTCGAAACCATCGAAGAAGTCCTGAGAGAGGATGGAGGTGGTTTTGTGATCTACGACATAGAGTGAACCGTTGACCTCCGCAAGCATGTCCACAATGCCGGACCATTCGATGGTGACGGGAACCGAGAACACATTGGTCGCTGGATTGTGCGCACGTTCCTTGGCTTCATCATTTGTCAGAGTTCCAAAGCCCCAAGCCTCAAAGATAGTTGTTGGTAAGGAAGACTGACCGAGAGGAAAAGAGAAGGAGAACTCAACCAAGGGTTTGTCTTGGTAGGTGAACGGGGTAAGGATTTCGTTCTGGTAATGGGTGATGTAAGAGTGGAAGGACTGGATGGCGTAGTCGGATGTGCGATAGTCTGGAGAGAAGTGAGAAGGTGGGGACTCAGCGAAGGTGGACTCGATGGCGGAGTAACAGCGGGAGAGGAGGACTTCGGTGGTAAGGTTAGATTCACAAGCCTGGTCAAAGGTGCCGATTTTGTGTTTGTTCCGATACCAGATTTCAAGCCCCGCGTGGATGGCTGCACCGAAAGTGAGAGCTGCGCGGGAGCCAGATTGGCGAGAATGCACTAGCTTATATTCCGCTGAGCGGTTGCAGGAAAGGAGGGATTCAATGGAGGACCAATCAACGCGGAAGAGCAGGGAGCCGTCCGGTTGCCAGTGGAACATTTTGCGAATGGGCAAGTCTGCTTTTGGGTATGTAGAAGTCTGCGAGCGGTCGGAGAGGTTGAGAGAGATCATGTGGAATAATGATGGTGTGATGACAAGGAGAGGTGAAGGGGACACCTGCTGGGTGAAGCAGCTCACGGAAGTAGGAGAACGGTCCGTGGATGTAAACAACTGTGCGGTTTAAGCGAGTGAAGTGGACTGTGCAGGTGCAGAGGTGGAGCTCGAAGATGCGACGGAGCATAGGAGGCGCTTGAGTTTGAGGCGGAGTTTCTTAGATGTGCGGATACGAGGGATGGGGGAGTTGGTTGTTGGGTCCCAGCGGCGAGTGGTGAAGCGAGGGATGATCTCGTCAGGGACGCCTGGTTTAAGTGATGGGATTCGGATTGTCTTTACGAGCTGACGAAGATAATGCTGGTTTTTTGAGTCAACGATGATGTGGGTTTGCATGTTAAATGAGTCCTTCAAGTGCAGTTTGGATTGTAACGTTTTTTGGAGCTTTGCCAGAGAGAGTCTTCGCTGCGGTGGTTCGGGCTTTCTTACGTTCCGCAGGGGAGACTCGAGTTGCGCGGGTGGTTTTGAGGAGGGCTTTCACTTCTTCCTCATTCATTTCACTGATGTCTTTACCCATGATCTCATGGAAAGGAACACCGTCGTAAAGGTGGTGGAGATAAGATTGTGTGGGTTCAGGCATGGAATTTTAGAGTGGAAATGAAGTTGTGAACTCGTTGTTCGTTAAGCTCCGCTTGTTCGACAGAGAGGGCGACTGGGATAGTGGCTTTAAGTTCTTCCATGAATTTAGAGAAGAGAGCACCAAGAACTGCGTCGAGAACTCCGTGACGGGAGAGGCGGGACTTGAGTTCGTGAATGTCTTCTTTGCTGGAATGGAATTCCACCTTGCGGGTGGGCGGACTGTTTGGTGTGAGGTAGGGGTTAATGACTCTGGTCATAGAATTGTATAAGTGTTGGACTGGGTTGTGGGGATTAGTTCAATGTTAGGATAAGTGAGGGTTAAGTCTGAGTGCTGGGTGAGATCAGCGAAGATGGTGAGGGGGATTGGAATGTGGTCGAAGTTTTTGAGGTGAAGGACCGCGTGGAGAGTGGTCGGGTTAGTGCAATCAATAACAGGGATCGACATTGCAGAGGCCGCCATGGAAGAATCTGAGCCTGTGTCAATTCCGCTAGAAGCCACTGAATAGCCTTTGTGGCGGCGAGATGGGCGGCGGGGGCCGATATAAACTTTACCGTCTGGGGAGTTGGAGAATACGAATTCACGGAGGACAAGGGAGGCTCTGTCTCGCGGGATGGGGGAAGAGATAGAGGCATGGGCGAGGTAGTTTTCAAGGGCGAGTTTGAGGTTAATGCGGACGGTGGACTGGCCTACGCCGGAGAAGGAGATTTCGGAAGGGGATGGGTAGCGGGCGATGATCTGGGCGAGGGTGGTCTCGTAGAGACGGAAGTGTGGTTCAGCTTGAGGGAGTGGGTGGGGGGACATAAGGAGGAAAGCCTGGGGTTATACGGACTATACCGCTCGGTTTACCCTGCTCTACCCGAACAGGTTGGAGTTATGAATTGCTAAGCGTTCTTTCTTAGCTCACAAAGTTATTACCACTTAACTTTATCCGCCCAGTAAGCAGCGGACATTTTGCCTTTGGCAATGTTGTCAGCGTGGCGAGCTTTGAATGAGGCTCGGCGTTTTTTGTCCGCGTCTGATTCACCCTCTTTTGCAGGAGAGCCGGAGACACCTTGCTGACCAAAGCGGATGGTTTTAGTTTTGTCACCAACTTTAGCGACGACGACGTGGGATTTGGTGGGGTGGGATGGTGTGGCTTTGGGCTTGTTGACGCCAGATACACCAACGCGGGCGAGAAGGGATGAGAGTTTTGTGGACATAATAGGGAAGTTAAAGGTGAGCCACCACATTGTCAGCAGGTTGCTCGGTCTCTGTCAGTTTGCACTGTCATAGGCTTGGACATGGGATACTAAGCCATGCTACCCAATTTAATCTCACTGAACCTGCCCGTCGTTACAGTGACGGAGCCGAGGCTGGAAGGCGTTTCGCGCAGAGCTTCTTCTGGGTTGTGGATTCAGCACACACTCTGGCAGTCCCTTTGTCCAGTGGGATCAGCAAATCTCTGGTAATAGGCGTATTATTTTAGGCTTCCAGCTTATCAGAGTATAGCACTACTGTGAGGTGTTACCCTCAAATCAACACACTGGTCAGGTCGCTAAGGTTTGTTGCTTCCTACAAGTTAACCAGTTTACGACACTGGGTGGCCTGCGTATTTATCTCTTCCCTCACTGCAATGTGTTGATTTGAAGG
>Ga0181352_1000428_pt1 | contig 18184 bp, 29 predicted proteins | sample Fa13VDMLBSN_FD_130103 | JGI IMG/M metagenome (GOLD analysis project Ga0181352, IMG submission 130103) | Freshwater viral communities from Lake Michigan, USA - Fa13.VD.MLB.S.N | ecosystem: Environmental > Aquatic > Freshwater > Lake | place: USA: Michigan | collected 2013-09-23 | reverse complement strand
GCTGTCCCATTTAATTCTTTCGCGCTCCGCTGCTGCGACTAGGGAGGCAAACTCCAACACATTTGGGATGTGCGCATCAGGCAACACCCATGCATCCTGCGCCATGCGGATAATGTCATCTCTAGTCATAATGTTTTCGTGGTATGTACACGGTATCTGTACTTCGATTCTTGTAGATGCTCTCGGTCTTTCGCTCGACGCACGGTGCGCACATCCACCGAGGCACTCCGCGTGTCTCCTTCATCACGCCGCCTTCGAGTGCTCGCATCGATTGGCACGATGTGCAGAACTTACGATTTTCGTCATTCATCATTGCCTCGCAATTGGCATTCGATCCTTGATCGCCGCTACCGCATTTTTCAATGCGGTACATACTTCACCCTCTTCTTCCTCATCGGCCAGACGCTCGACCACCTCGGCGCAAGCCTCACGCTCGATCAAGATCGCAGTCTTGGTAGTCTCGATCGCGATCGCCATGATCTCGGCTTTTGCTACCGCCAGTGCCTCGTCGAACTCTTGCTGCGTGAATAGGTTATTCCCCGTCCCTTTTGCTAGGAACGCCTTCTGGAAGTCGGACAGATCGTATTTGCTCAAAAGTAGCCTCCCGGTTAGTGGTCCTCGTGTCGATCATAAGTATGAAATGCTCCAGCTGGCCACGAGTATAGAACCCCTCATCGAGGTACACGCCGTTGTTCTCGTACGAGATCGGCTGCAGTGCTTTATCGTTGGTCATCGAAGTAGTCCTTCAAAAGTACGTACCCGACGCCGATCACAGTCAGCAGCAGGTACCAAGCGGATCCATTGAGCGCCAGCAGAAACCCGGCCAGCGCGATCCCGGTCGCGACCGAATACTCGATCAGGTCAGTCATGACCGCCCTTTAGCGACTCACGCGTCGCTTTCTTGATCGCATTCCATACCCGCATGGCACCGATGCCCCGGTTTGGCGCGTCCAGATACAGCGAATGCGGAAGTCCCCACCGATCGCACAGTTCGGGTAGTGGCTCCGAGGGTCGGGAGGGTACTTCCTTTGGCTTCTCGGCCTTCGGTGGGTCCACTCGCACGGTCAGGGCCGTCACGCGTCCGGAAGATACCGTCACGCCGCTCCTCGTGGTATACGTGGTCTGCATTTTCTCGCCGTGCGGAGGCTTGGCCCACCACGGCACATAATTCGGGTCGTTGAATGACCGGGGTTGCCGCTCCAGCAGCACCCGCTCGACGATTTCGGCATCAGTGGCCATAGACCATCGCCTCCAGCGCTTGGAACAGTTCCAGATCGGTGAACTCACCATCGAACGTCGGCTGCTCGAATGTAGCCTCGAGGCCGAAGTCCGAGCGGATCGCCCAGAATTTCACCACCACGCCCTTGTAGAGCATCTCGCCCTCGAACTCGCCCTTGAAGATTCGCATCTTATTCATCGCCAAACTCCCGCTCATATTGGTCCCATGCATTCTCTGCCGCCGCCATCTCGCGCTGCGCCCATACGGAGTCAAGCAGCATCTCGCGCAGCATAGTAAGCGCTTCACGCTCGGTGCGGTAGGTCCAGCCGCCGATCATCCGGATCGTCGGGTGGGTGATCTGGAATTGGCCGTCTTCGGTCGGGGTGATCGTGTAGCTCATGGTGTATCTCCTCTATCGTCTGTGGGGTGCCGGATCGCCAGCACCCCTATTATACCACTGGTGGAGTATTTTGTCAAGCACCACGGAGGGCCTTGCGGATGACGTTGCCCAGATTCATGCGCTGCATACCGACGTTGAGGGTCTCGTATTTCGCCTTCAGCGCCTTGCCGCCGTCGGTCGACTTCAGGACTTTGGCCGCGAATGCGTAGACCTCGTCGATCGTCATGGCGCGGAGCTTGGCCGCGACCTCGTCGCCGCAGTCCAGTGCTCGCTTCATGCTGCCATCCGACCGGGTGACTTTCGATCCGACATACTGGGGCAGGTACAGGGAATCGACCACGCCGTTTTTGCGATTGTAGATGTCGATCTCTTTTTTGGCCTTCGGCTCCTTGGCCGCAGGTACTGGCAGCTTGGCTGCTTCATGGACGTCGGTCACTTCGGTGCTCCTCACGGATATTTCCTTTTTGTCCAGCTGGCGGATACGGACCCAGCCACGTGATACTGTCAGGATTTCAACTGCTTTGCCGGTCTTGGTGTAGGTAGCTACTTGCATGGTGTTTCTCCTCTATCGTCTAAATGCTGGAAAAAGCTCCAGTGATTGTATTATACCACGGGTACGATACCCTGTCAAGTATTTATCTGCATATGTTGCTTCGGCGCAACAAGCGGATCGAACTGGAATTCGCACATCTTACCTAGTCTCGCCGCCGATCCCTCGCCGAACCACTGGTCGTAGTACCGCTCGACCATCGCGAGCGACATCTGGGAGAAACCCGGGAATTCGACATCTGGAGAGGTCTCTTCGATCTCCATCTCCATGATCCGCTTTTCCATCCAGACCCTGCGCATTTTTCTTGACATCGTCATATCATCACCTCTATCGTCTATGTTGGATTTTACTTATCGCCACGCATGGCTTTTTTGATCGCTTCCCACACCGCTGGCCATCCTCCCGGGTCAGCTTTCGCGATCGGCTCCGGATCGGGTGACCGGACCCCGACGATCTCGCCGTACTTCATGACCGGCACGAACTGGGTGGGCGTGGTCTTGGCCGCGATCGTCTCCCGGCGCTTTTTCACCGCCGCTTGGCGCTTCTTCTTGCCGACCAGCCACCGGGCGGTGTAGACCTGTTGGCGGGTCAGGCCCAGCGCCTCGGCGATGGCTCGGGATTCGGCCCTTGGGTTCGATTCGAGGTACGTTCGCACCCGATGGGAAATTGACTTTTTCATGTCAGTCCTTCACGAAGTAGATTAGGCACAGGGTGATCACCGAGAGGATGATACCCCACTCGAGGATTTCGATCCAGATATTGTGGCGTAGCGGTTGGTCATCCGGCAGCAGGACCCCTTGAATCATCCGCTCGTCGTCGGACGGGGAGAACCGGGGCTGCTCGTATCGGATGCCGATCTTAATCTTGCCCGTGTCGTACGGGACCAGCTTCGGCGTGTTGGTGCTGAATTGGGTGTCGTCCATTATGCAAGCTCCATCGTCTTGATGTTCATCTGCTCAGATGCCTTCATGAATTCCGCGAGCTTCTTCGGCCCGATGAATGCGCGGACCTTCTCGGAATCCAGGATCTGCTTCGATGTGAAAGTGATCTCAATCGCGCAGTTCTTAGACGAGTAGGTGGCGGCACCACCCTCGCGGAATGCGTCCTTGAGCTCCTTTTCACGAGCGGTCAATGCGCGAAGCTTCTCGCGGATGGTGACCAGTTCATCGACCATGTCTTCGGTGATTACTACGTTCGACTTTGCCATTTTACCCTCTATCGTCTATATCCGGGAAGTCCCCGTGATACAAATTATAGCACGGGTACTATATGCTGTCAAGTATCTACCAAGTCACGGTGGTCGTGACCGTCTGGCCATTATCAAATGGATAATCCTCGACCAGCGGCTTTTCGTGCGGACCGAGCAGTTGCTCCATCGCCAGATCGTCGATCAGTCGGTCACGGGCCAGTTGCGCGTAGCCTACCAAATCGACCCATGAATCCAGATATCTAGGGTCGCCATTCACGATGCGAGCGATCTTGTGGCATATCATGTCGAGTGACTCCTTCATGTACGACGGCATGTACTCGTATGAGCGGCCCCCGTGCACGATGTCTTTCAGATCGATCGCGAGTCTGGCCTGATCGCGGAAATCGCCATACTTCTCCGCACGGTCTTTAATGATTTGGTGTATCGAGTCTTGTGTCATCAGTCTTCTCCCTAGTGGTTACACGGTGCCTGCATTTTGGATTCTTACACTCACGCCGACGCTTGATAGTGTTGTCGATGTTCTTGTATGTGAGAATCACGTGAGTTGGGCTTCCGCACTTCATACATTTCATAGGCCCATTTCCTTTCGTACTTCGTACAATCCGGATCGAATCTTCAGATCCGGGTACTCCTTCTCGTATCGGTCGATCATCTCGTACATCGCGTCATGCAAGCCGGACAGCACAGTCTTGGCGTGATCACCGATGCCATTATCTTTTAAGAACCAGATCGCCTCGAGTATGTCCGCGAGCTTGACTATCATACCATGCACGGTGCCTTCGGCTTGGCGGCACATACCTCCATATTCAGGCATGAATTCTTGCTCGGCATCCAGCATCTTCGCACCATGCGATTCGAGTGCACGTTTAAATGGCGTGGGCATATCACCAGTGTAGACTTCGACGATATCGTGCGACATCGCCCATGAAATCAAGTCCAGCTGCTGGGTGTAATGAAACCGGCCATTCCACTCGATCGCAGTAGCGATTCGCATCGCGATGCCGATGACGTTGAATGAATGCTCCGCTACCGATTGCGATTTGATCGTGTTGATGATCGTCCAGCGCTTGGTATACGATGCGCGTAGCCACTCATTCGCTTTCATCGCGCACTTTCATCATCGCATCGGCGTATTTGTATGCCTGTTTAGCGGCATCAGAGGGTAAAGGTAACACGACATCCGGTCCGGAGAACGCGGCCAGATAGCCTTGCACCACATGAGCCGCGAAGTAATCACGCAGCGTCATGCCAGTGTGCACGAATCGCTGATTGCTCGATGGATTATCGAATGTGAGTGGAAATGCTAGGAAATCCTCTTTTTCTTCAGACATGGCGCATGATCCTCGTGTTCTGGTCGACTTTCCACGACCGTTTTTCATTAATATCCATCTTATCGTTGATCGCCTTCTGGATGTCGATACCATTCATATGCGCGACATCGAGCAGCAAGATCATGATATCACCGAATTCGAGTGCAGACTTCGGATCCCGTGCGTATTCACCTAGCTCCTCGTACAGTTTAAGCAGGACATCGGCGGTGGTGCGATTCGGAAAGTTCGAATCTGCCCATTCGACGATACGATCTTGCAATTGCTTGATATCGGCCCCGGTTCGCTTGTGGTAAGCCGCGACTGCGCGTAGTGCGAAATCGGCATTGATGTCGCACGACCCAGTGACGCCTTTGTAGATGTCGCGAGTCTCGAAATCGGCTACCGGCAGTCCATTTGCATCGAGAATCAACGCGGGATTACCCTCGTCTTTTCTCCACGGCAGTGGATTCATCTCATCGGTGTACCCGATCGCCTCAAAAATCGGCATAGTCAATCTCCCTAATATCTGCATCATCCGGACCGAAGCAAAGGTAGTCCGGTCCCCATCCAGTCTTATGCATCCGACGAATAATGTCGGTCAGCGTGTCTTCATTACAGTAATCCGCGAATGTCAGCACCGTCTTGGTCGAGAGTCCTGCGCAGTGCAGCATCGCGTGTTGGTATTGCACATCCGAGAATTCGAATATGCGACGTGGCAGTTTGGTGACCGTGGTGAGTTCAGGCTCGCGACCTATGTCACCCCAGAATATCTCTTTCTGCCCCGGATATGCCGGACCCGAATAGCCATTGCGATTATTCACGCGGATCGGGAAGGTACGCGCCACCATCCAGACCGTGATCGCTGCTGCCCACGTGAATGGCAATCCACAGTCAGCGGCTATCTGCCACGGGGTGACATCGCGTGATGTGCAGTACGGCCAGTCACCATGATAGAGCGAAAGACCGAATCCTTGTGCGCCTTCGACCAGCAGAGTCCGCGATTCATTTAGGATGCGATCGTATTCGAACTTGTCGACTACGAACTGCTCGAGCGGGTGGTCTGCGAATCCGAGCTTGGCCACCGCTCTTGAATCCGGATCGCGCATGATGCGATCGACCATCGCGGCACCTACGCCCTTGGTGGTGGACCCGATTTTGGTCATACCCATCGATTTCTCGCGATGGGCGTGGTCATCTCGCACCACCGCCGCGTGTTCATGAATCACCAGCCGTTGATCACCATTCATATACTGCACAATTTCGCGCTGCAGAGTACCTGCATGGATCAGCGATCCGGGGCCGAGCATCACAGTTTTTACTGTCGGACCCGACACGCCCACCGGCAACTGCTGCACCATCATCTTTAGACCACGTGCGCGGTCGTTGTAGGTATGACCGGCCTGAGTACCATACGAACACACCACCGTATCATATGGGACCCGCTTGGCAAGCCACCCAGACACGCCGCCCTTGCCGCATGAACCCCACATACCGTCCATCGTTAAATCGATCTTCATGAATGCCCTCTATAAGGTTAGAACATCTATTATATCATACCTGTACGGGTGATGTAGTATCAGCCTTTCGCCGTATACCAGTTATCACCCACACCCCAATCGCACGTGATCGGCACCCGGAACTTCATCTCGCACTGGTCGCCATCGAACGTGGTGTACAGCTTCGAAATCGCCTCCGGATCGGCGTCCTTCTCGAGTGACACCCCGATCTCGTCGTGCACAGTCAGCAGCAGTCGCCCCGCATCCTGCTCGGTCAGGTATCGGTCGATCTCGATGAGCTTGACCTTCATCGCGTCGGCACTGGTGCCTTGATAGATCAGCCCGGATGCCTTGTGCGTGAACTGCCCACCCGGGAACCGGATTCGTCGACCCATCATGGTCTGCACATACCCTCGCTGCTTGGCGATCGCGGATGCCTTTTGCTGCATATTGCGCATCCCCGGGTTCGCCGTATGGTACTTCTCGAAGATCGCGAGCGCCTCCGGTCCGGGCTTCACGAACTCCCGGCCATCGGGCATCACTTCCTCCGAGCAGGGTAGCCCGATCTCCTGCGCCAGCCGCCCCGCTCCCATGTTGAATGCCAGCCCGAGATTGATCGCCTTGGACGATGGACCACCCGCGTACTCGGCATTCCGGGGTATCCCGGTCATGTCGGATACAAGCTGGTGGAAATCGAGATTCGGATTGTCTTTATACGCTTTGAGAATAGCCGGTACCTGACCGTAATGGTTAGCCACTCTAAATTCGAATTGGGACCAATCCATACCAAGCCACGCCGCGCCTTCGTCTGGCATGAAAATGGGGCGTACCAGCGATTTGATCTCCCGATCACGACTAGGGATCTGCTGGAGCGCTGGATTGGTAACTGATAGCCGACCGGTTCCGGTGCCAGCTTCACTATCATTCTTCGTCTGGTTATAGTTGCAATGAATAACGCCATCGTTGTGGTGTCCAAGTATGTGACCGGATAGGAACGTATCCCGGGTCTTGAGCATTTTACGCAGGTCCAGAATCATCTTCGCCGCTGGGTGCTTCATCCGACGCAAGCACTCCGCATTGATCGACGCCTTGCCGCCGTCCGTCTTGTCGGCCCGAGTGCCGTCATTCAGGTACCACTCACCATCAATCTCCAGCTTCGGCTCGAATAGCTTCGCGATCGATCCGGAAGGGTTCGGGTTGACCTCGAATCCGGCCATGGTATTCAAGTCCCGCTGGGATGTCTCGATGCGCTTCGTGAGGCCACGGACGGCCTCCTCTGCACGGTCGATGTCCACCCTGACGCCGCCCTCCTCCATCCGGATGATCACCGGCATCAGCCGACGCTCGAGGTCGTGCACCTTCGACAGGTGAGCGATATCTGCCTCCTGCCACTGGTACAGCTTCATCGTCGCGAGCGCATCTTGTTTCGCATACCGTGCAACCATATCCTCAGGCGCACGCGATATATTTGGCATCTGAGCATTGCGAGTTGGACGGCCACCGAAAAGAGCAGCCATCTCCTCGTAGATCTCAGAGTCTTTAGAAGTCTTCGCATATTTACGAGCCAGAAAGTCAAGTTCGTAGGTCGGTTCGTGTTCGGATATCAGCGCCGCCCGGATCATGGTGCAATCGATCCGGTCCTCGGGTAGTTTGACCCCCGCCTCACGCAGGAAGTGGTAATCGAACTTCAGATTATGGCCGACCCACTTGGTGCGGGGATTCGCCGCGATCGTATCATTTAGCCACTCGATAAAGCGTGGAACCGTTCGAATATCGAAATACCAAGTATCTCCGGTCTCGGTACACAGCGAAACCCCAAAAACGCGGTCGCTCCACCATTTCAGGCCGGTGGTCTCCGTGTCGATCACCACCACCTTCGGATTGTCTAGGCGCGGGAACATGGCGATTAAAACGGTAGGTCATCGAGGAATTCCTTGCCGGGTCCGGGCTTGGCGGTGCTGCTGGTCTGCGGAGCATCTTTCCGGCTCAATGCGAGAGAGAAGTACTTCTGGCCGTCGAGCTTCGATCCCGGCTTGCCTTCCTTCACCCATGCAGACAGCCAATATTCGACGCCATCGACGTTGACGGATCCGGTGTACTCGGGGTGGGAATCCTTCTCTTTACGCTTGTTACGAGCGAGGATGCCTGAATTGGTGTTGTCGTACTCTTTAGTCATGCTAATCTCCAGTTAAATTTTATACCCATTATGACCTTCGACGATATCTAGGGTATGCTTAGCTCTCGTCATTCCTACATACCAGACGCGAATTTCATCGTCTGGCTTCTTCTCCGCAGTCTCGGTCACTTTCTGCGTAGTATCTGTGAGCAATATGACCCGATCGGCTTCATGACCTTTTGATGCATGAATAGTAGAAAGCCTAAGACGAGGAACACTATTGAGGTCAGCATCACGATAAAAGTCAATAACCCTAAATGGAATATCCAGTGCAACGTAGAACGGCCTAGATAGTATGGCCGCATAATCGTTCTTTTCAAGATGTCCTCTAGTCTCGGTGGTTGCCACATTGTAAATCGCGGTACGCTCGGATTCCTGCAGTATCTTCCCGGCTGCGAGCTTGTGATACGCCATGATGCCCTTCGCGTACTTGTTCTGATACATCCCCGGTCTGCCCGATTCTCGCAGATACGGTATGCGTCTGTCAATCAAGTCCCTTTCTACCTCACGCAGGACCGAATGCGTCCGCCCCAAGAGTAAGATATCTTCTTGCGGTGATATCGAAATCGAGTTGATGTTGCCGTGTACCTGTAGGGATCCCATATCCGGTCGGGGATTGAACGCCTTATCGACTCGCATAGTGATTCGACGGATGAGCGCTTGCGATTTCTGGTGCACACTAACAGGTAGTCGATGTGATACCGATAGGACTTCACTAACACCGCCGTATTTCGCAGTGAACTTAGCCATGCCATGTACATCGGCCCCTGACCACGAGTATATCGCCTGATCGTCGTCACCCGCGATATGGATTTCTTCTGCCCCTTTCGCAAAGCGCTCGATGACCCGCCACTGAAGAGGGGATAAATCCTGTGCTTCATCGACGAATATGATTTCCGCGTCTGGTCGCGCCCCTTTGCGGGAGGCTCGGTCCAGCATGTCGGTGAAGTCGTAAAATCCGAAAGTATCTTTCCAGTCAGAATACGCTCGAAGGAACATATTGAATTCGGCGCGGGTTCCGGGTCGGGTGCTGTAGTCATACACGACCGAAGGGTCAGTGAAGGTATTGCGCGCATAGTTTATGATGTCCAGATAGGAATCGCCATCTGCCCGCTCCTCGTCATCCTCGGGTGACTTGCCGATCACCGGCACACCCACCTGCATCGAGAATTCGCGGAGCTTGGCTGGGTCCACCACCTGCGACTGCTTGAGATTCAACAACCTGAAGCACATCGAATGGATGGTGGATACGTTATTGCTTCTCTTCAGACCGAGTCTCGACAGCGCCTCGCTTGCTGCCGCCCGGGTGAAGGACACGAATGCGATTCGTTCCGCTTGGACCCCGGATACCTTCGCTTGCTCGACCCGCCGAAGCATCTCGGTGGTCTTGCCGGTACCCGGTGGCCCGTATATAGCGTGAACGCGCACTAGCGGTACCTCGGCACACACGTGACGTCGACCACCACATCGGCGGTGTGATTCGACACCTTGCGCTTGCTGAACACCATCGCCGCCCGTAGACCGCTGGATTCGCACTCTTGCACCGCGAGAATCACCTCGTTCCTGCTCATCGGATGAATGGTCTTATCAAGGATCAGGTCTTGTGTACCGTCGGTGTTGCTCGACGCGTGGAACTTGCTCGGCTTGCTGGATGAACACCCGTACGTCACGAAGATGAATAACATCACGCCGCATATAAATAATATTCTCATATCTATCCTCTAAATGGTGGGTGGGGTACTCGCTCCACCGGCCTATCCTTGACGACTTGCTAATCGACAACCGGCATCTGCTTTCCCCCGTAAAGCTTAGAACTCTTCTACGGTCTCCGCAGCCTCGTCATAATCGGCATTCACCTTGACGCCGCCCTTGGAGATGACCTCGTACAACTTCTCGGCACGATCGTACACTTCCTTCGACACGAACCCGATCGGGCTGACGTTGAAGTTATGGTACTGCTCGTTACGAGCGTTCGTCTCGACTGCCGAGGATAGCTTGTAGGCACGAGAGAACGAATCGGTGTCGGTCAGGCGCATCAGCGAATTCCAGCGCTTAGATACCTTGATCTTGGACTTCGCCATTGACACCACCGCCTCGGACCACTTGTCACCATGCAGAGCGAGCACGAAATGCTGCGCGGTATCCGAAATTTCGAGGCCCTCTTCATTGAGCGCCGCGATCGCCGCTTCCGCATCAGCGCGGGAGTTGAACGCACCACGGAATCCGTTGGTACCGCCGCCCATCTTGCGGTCCTTCCACACCAAAAACTGCTTCTGGTAGTAGACCGGCACGACCATCACTTCGAGACCGTATAGCTCGCGGGTGACGTTGTTGAACATCATACCCTCGTCTGCGCCCTCGATGTACGACGGGTCGGACTTCTTGCGAGCCGGTGACAGCGCCTGAATCAGTTCGATTCGCGGTATGATCACGTCTTCGGATCCGACGTTCTCCGCACCACGATGCGACCCCTTCTTCAGGAACTCCGGAATCTCGTCGGTTACTGCAAATGCTTCTACCTTCGTCACTGCGTTGCTTTTAGCCATGTAGATTCTCCTTGTATGGCGTGGATATCAGACACACCGAGGTGTGCCACTTACTACCGCTTGCGCGGATTTAAGACTTGGTGATCGACGCACGGGTGAAGGGGCTCACATTGAGCAGCTCTTCGGGTATTTCCTCACCCTCGCGGACCATATTCTTCACTGTCGCTTTCAACGTGCTGGGATTGACATTCGGCTGGATAAGATCACCACGCCCGTTGTCCCGCAGCCACTCGTAGAACGACTCTTTGCTGCCTTCCTTGATCGACACGTGCATATCGGCGGTTAAGGACACCCGGCCCACGCCCTCGACATTCAGATTGCGAATCCCCTGATCTTCCATCTCTGCCGGGATCTTGGTGATGCGCAGGAAATCGAAATGCTTATTCAGGCCTTTCAGCACCGCGTCGTTATCGTCCTTCTCGGTCTGGATTCGGCGCATCTCGCGGATCAGCTCCATCAACGACATACTGTCGTACTTCGCGAATTCGTTGGTCTCAAATGACATCACGGTCTCCCTCAAGGTCTATACGGATCGGCGTGTAGGTATGGTCGCGATTGTTCCATTTCAGGAAGTTGAACGCTGACCCCTTTTCACGTGCCAACGCCATAACAATGCAAGCGATGATAGGGCTACCAGATGGAGCGATGTAATCCTCAGATGGATTAAAATGTCTAAAGCGCTCTCGGATATTGTTGACCAGTTTAACATTATGTATTGAACTCAGTGACCCCGACACTTCGGAGGCGCATAAAAAGACGACATCACCGTACCTCTCTGCAGGTCGGTAATTGGCTATTGCTACTTCTTGTGTTACGTAGACTGTTGGCATCTCTATCCTCTCGGTAATATAATTATACCACGCTAGGCGGTGGTAATCAACTGTTCTACATTTTTACTATTGATGCTCTCCCGCACGAACTCGGAGACGTTCTTCTTGTTCTGCAATGCTTCGAGAATAGCACCATCGACCGACTTCTCCATCACCAGATCGATATACAGCACCGACTTGGTCTGTCCGATCCGGTGCGCACGATCCTCGGACTGATCGCGCTCGACGTAGTTAAACGAATTGCTAAAATACACCACCAACTCGGCGGCGGTCATATTCAACCCGGTGCCACCAGTCGATGCATTGCCGACCAGAAATCGAGCCTTCTTTTTCTGGAACAGCTCCTGCACATTATGATCCCGGTCCTTCTCAGACACATTGCCGTATATCTCGACCACCTGATCGGCCCCATACTTGGTTCGAAGAGCCTCCGACACCATGTGAATCTCTTCGATGAATCGACACCACACGATGGTCGATACTTGGTACTCTTCGGTTATACTGAGCAGCTCCTCGATCTTCGGGTTGTTACCGGGGATTCGTGAATGTTCATACTTGGACGAGTTCCATAGGTCTGGATTCCTTTCAAATGTAACGATACCTCCACATATTTCTTGGAGTCGTAACATTCTTTCCAGCACCGTATTGACTGTGAGTCCGCGATCCCCCATGACTGCACGGTTTTTCTTAGCAATGCTTGTATACAGGTTCCGTTGTTCTTCGTTAAATCGCACTTCTCTGATTTCATATACTTTCGGTGGTAGTTCGGTTAATACTTCGGATTTACGTACTTGATACACATATGGTGACACTAACTCGATTAGCTCCTCCATGTTCTGGTATCCGATGATCTGCTTGCCCTCGAATCCACCCATCACTGCATAGCGGTTGCGGAATGAGAAGAAGTCACCGGTGCCGATGATGTTCTCATCTAGGAATTAGAACTGCATATATAGATCGAGTGGTGCATTCGCGATCGGAGTGCCGGTCATCACCAACTTGTACTTGGCACCCCTGCCGATCTTGACTGCATTCTTCGATCGCACCGCGTTGTGCGTCTTGATCATGTGCGCCTCATCCACGATCATACCGACACGGGTGGATGTATTCACGAATTTCTCGGCGTACAGTGATGCGGACCCTGCGGCCAGCGACTCGGTGCCGACGATGAGGATCTTCAATGCATCGGAACTGCTGGTATTGAATGCGTCGAATACTTTGGGCTTCGACGTATCTAACACTGCGACCTCGTACGGAATCGGGCAGTGAATGCTGAATTCGCGTTCCCAGTTCATCCGCGTCGAGAACTTGGTGACCACGAGTAACCGGTCGATCTCGCCGCACAGGAAGTAAGCAGAGAACAAGTCGATCGACGTCTTGGTCTTGCCGGTACCCATGTCCATGTAATACGCGAATGACTCCTTCTGCCACGAGAACTGCAGTGCCTTCTCTTGATACAACCGGGGCCGCGTCTTGAACGTGTACGTCGATGGGAAGTCCGCGACCGGTGCTAACGATTTGACCTGTACGGCATTACGGGCAACACCCATTGCCTCTGAAGACCAATATTGACTAGGGAACTTATCGAGCATATATGCGGCGTTAGCTCGCAGCGCGGGTGCGGTCCAAACGCGACGCCTAGCATCCCAACGACGGTTAGGGATGGCGCGAATTTTATCAATCGACCAAGGAGGCGAGACGATGATGAATCTGCCGGACTTCTGGTCATATGTGATATCAATATTCTGGTGTGAAGTCTGGTGCATCAACATCTCCCTCTATGTCATCGCTAATTGGTGCATACCAAACGTTAATCGGGTATGTATGACCCGGTATCCGCATCTTGGTATGCGCGGCTCCACACTCACGCCGTAATGTGGTCCACAGATCCATGCCCTGCTGCAGCTCTGCCTTGTTACGCTTTAAGAATTCGGAGAATGCGATACCCTTGAACACGATGCATCGCACACCATCGAGTTCCTGCACCACCGGAATATTGCGGGTTAGAGCTTTCCGATCATGCGCGTCCTTACCATCCGAAGTCAAATCGGCCTTCTGCATGAATTCGTGGAACTTCTGCTCGATAATACCTGAAGCCGACGCCTCCTTCGGTACTTCAATCACGCGAATATTCGGTATCAACGGATCGAGGATTCTTTTTCGCCACGCGTCCTGCGTGATCTTCGGAATGTTTACCTTGAGCTGCTCGAATATGAGAGTACCCATGGCATTGGGATCACGCAGCACGACCGTCGGAATGTTCGAAATCAGCTTACCATTCACATGCAAACCCCAGCGAGGAGGGTCCGATTGATACTCGATCAGATCGGAGAACTGCGGTAGCGAGTCGTATGCTTCAAGCGCTTTGGCTTCATCAGTCGATATCCCATACTCTCGGGTGATACACACCTTGCGGTCGCAGAGCGATTTGCACGGCTCTTCACCACACTTGTACTGGTACTCGCGCCTCGACGCCGACCGGATGACCTTCCGGGCCTCCTGCGTGTTGAGTGGCTTGTCGAACATCGACTTGTTCAGCGCCATCGCGTCGTCGAAGAACGTCTCGGGTCTCGCCCTCTTGAGGTAGATGACTACGTTGTACATCGCTTCGTTCCGAGCACCAGATTCGACACCGGTATGGATCATCTTCTGGATGCAGGGTGGTGCCTCCAGATGTTCGCGATTGGCGAGTGCGTTGAGTTCATCGACCGTCAGGCGCTTAGACTGCGCGTGTTGAATAAATAGCTCGAACGTTAGCTTCTTGCCGTCTTGGTCGAAAGCATACCGGTTGGTGCCATCACCACCGAAGTAGCAAAGATTCAGCCAGTTGCCGAGCGACTTCTCGCCGGATTTGGTCACCACCGAATCCTGCTTCGGAAATATCTCGGTCTTGTGCGGGATCTCGAGCATGTCGCGCCACGACGAAAGCAGCCGGATCACCACCTTGGCCGGTAGCCACTCTGACCCGAACAGGTAGCAGTGCGCCCCGCCACGCTTGGATCGGCACACCACCAGAGGCAGTCGGTGCTGCTCGATTTTGCGGATCAGCGCTAGATGGTCGATATCCTCCGAACTCTCGTGGGCGTCCACATCAATCGCCCCGAACATCACCGTACCACCATCCGAAATCGGTACGATACCTAGACCCATCACCCCTTCGATGTGGGCCTTGTAATGGTCGATCGTCGGCTCGCCCTTCTCGGTGATCGCCCGATCGGTGGACGCATTGTATTGCCCGAAAGATCGGAGATTTCCCGCGAACAATGCTGCATAATCATGAATCAAGCTGGACATGGTTTCCTCTAGTAAGCTCTATAGGTCGTATTATACCACAAGTGTCACCCATTGACTAGCCATGTCCATTGTGATACACTAGGGGTGTCGGGTTCCGTGCAATGCGGACCGCTGTTGTATTTCCTCCCGACAATGGCTGTATCCGCTGTATCCGGTATAATGGAACAGGTCATGGAACGGCGAGAATCAAGACGGACGCGGCTCATGGACCTCTGTATCCGCTGTTCCACGCGCATATGTACCTATTCCTGTCGCAAGCTTGCGACAGAGAACTTCCAGACAGCAGAACACCGGATACAACGGATACAAGAATTCCGGAATATGTCTCACATACGTACGTGACTTGAACCCTCCGCGAAGTGAGCGCTAACTAGCTTGTATCCGTTAGTAAGCTTGCAATACGGATACAACGGATACAGACTCTAGACGGTCGTGCAGCGGGAGATGAGGGTCAGATAAAGAGACGCCCCCGAGAACCCACGGAAGGTACCTCGGAGGCGTTGAAAAGGAGGGGTCGCTATATTAGTAGCTACGGTGCCATGACTGGCAACGAGAAGCCCTCCTGAGGAGCGTCGGTGCCGCCTTTCTTCTTGGCAATGTTTGCCCTGATTCCCTCTTCAGTGGCTTTCAGATCCTTCATGATGCTCTCAGATAATTGCAGAGGGGTGAAGGGTGTTTCCTTGCGGTTACGGATGTAGTCGGAGATCGCCATGGCCAGTGGTGAGGCTACAGCCATCGTCATGCCGGGACCGGAGGTCTTGGGGAACATCGACATCGCGGACCCCAGAGTACCCACTGCGCCCAATCCGGCGCCAAGTTCGTCACCAGTCCGATAGCGCTCGGCGGTTTCAGCGGCCATAGCACCGAATCCAGCACCACCCATCAACCCGGACAATATCGGGTGCCGGGCGACGGTCTGGGTGATCGCTTGATTCACGCGGGACAATGGGCTTACCCTTGGTGGTTCGACCGGTGGGATTGGTGCGGTAGGTGCACCACGAGGACCGGATCCGACTTGTTCGGGTAGTAACAGGTCTGCTCGTTCTGGTGTCATGCGGAACCCGGGGCCGATCTTGGCCTCAGCGTCTGCTACCTGCCGAGCAACGTCCCACGACCCACCGGGTTGCTTGGACATATTGGCCGCTCTCGCGGCATCAAAATCGGACAGTCCGAACTTCTTGGCGTAATTAAACGTACCTTGGCCACCGACCGGAGTGCGAGACGCCGGACCCTGCGGTGGAGGCATCGCGCCGCCTCGGGCGGGAGGACCTGCCGGACGACCTTCGGATGCTGCAGCTTCAGCGGCTTGGGTCGCGGCGTTCACTAACTGACCCGCTCGGTCCATCATTCCACGACCGGCTTGGTAGGTGCCGACCACTCCACCTGCCGGGCCAACCAGCGTTGCACCTGCCGCCATCGCGTCGGGCGAGAAGCCATACTGCCGCTTTTCATCTGGTGGTGCACTGGGCAGCTCTTTGATCTGAATGTCTGAAGACCCGGCTATCTCATCGGGCGGCGGCTCGGTAGGTGCAGCTTTCGCTGGGGCCCCGCCTTTAGCGGCTTCGGGATTGATTAGACCACCGGTCAGTACGTTAAAATTGTGTGCATACTGAACAGCAGCTTCGGAGATATCATCCGCTATGCCAGTCTCGAAATACTTTGAATTCGGACCATCGTGGTAAGCGACCACCAACTTCAGCGGATCGTATCCTACCTGCTTATTTTTAAGCAGCTGATCGATGTACTTCACACCGCCGCGAATATTCTCTTCAAGATTGTCGCGGTTCACACCCAACGTCTCGGCGGTACCTTTGGTCAGTTGCATGACACCACGAGCACCAGTCTCGGATGTCGCGTCTTGCTTGAAGTTGCTCTCGAGCCAAGCGATCGCAAGGGTGATGTCGGGATTCACACCCAACCGGCGTGACTCCGAAATTATCATCTCGGCGACTTTCGCCTGATCGGGAGTCAGCTTGTCCGGATCCCATCCTTTGAATGTGTCTGCCATGTTGAGATCCTTACTTGATCAGTCCTTGTTCGCGCTTCTTACGTATCGCATCTTCCACGCTCTGTGTATTAAGTGGTCGTGGTGGCCTACGATCCTTGGCCGTAGAAGCGGGTTTTGGCTCAGTAGCGGCCGAGCCACTTGGGACTGGGGTGATGTCGGTGGTCGGTTGCCCGGTGTCTCTCTTGCGATATGGGATTCCGAGATTCTTATTCAGCCACGATTCGAGACCATTGGTGAGTCTCTTGTAGGTACCATCTTCTGAATCGCCTTTAAAGTCTTCGAGCGTCTTGTAGCGATTTCCGGCTTTGTTACGATATTCGCGGTATGCAGCAGCGATATCCATGTCGTAGTCAAAGCCACGAGCAGCTAGAGCCATTTTCTGCTGGATTGCTTTTGGTGTGTCGTACTTGCTACCAAGCACGTCCTTGATCGGCTGGCCTTCGAGGTTCGACACCGAACCCATACCTGAACCCGCATAAGTCTGCCGACGTAGACCCAACTCCATACGAGCCAAGTTACCGATGAAAATATCCAGATCAGTAAAGTCCTCGATTTTAAAAGTAGGATCTACCTTTTGCAGAGTCTTGACGATGTCGGCCTTGGATACCTGCACATCAACACCGGATGTACCCGCTTTGGCATGACCAGTCATCGCATCTTGCACCAGTGACCACAACGCATTACCCACGCCCGGCTTGTTCAGATAGCCGAATATCTTGGGATTTCTAGTAACGATCTCTAAGTTCTGAGCAGCGGCAGCTCGTGATGTGCGGTGTTCATCTGCTAAGTTCAAGAATTTAGTCGTCGATTCAGCCGATTCCTTGGCCATTGTCTCGGCTTTGGTCTTTTCCGCTGCGGATTTCGCCTCTCGTCCACTCACGGTGATGTCGCTCGGTGGTTCAGCGGCTGCACCTGCGGCACCCGGTTCACCACGTGGTCCCACGCCCTGTGAATATCTGTCGACGATCCCGTATACGGTCTTTTTGTCACCAGCTTCACGCGCCGCCCGGATAGCGATGATGTCCTCTGGGGCCATCATAATATCGCCTTTGAGTTCAGGCACGTATTCTTTCGCCATCTCGCGGCCCGGGAATGGCTTGAATTCGCCGGTGAGTTTATTGTAGGTGCCGGACGGTTGTGAACCG
>Ga0181352_1000427_pt1 | contig 18191 bp, 26 predicted proteins | sample Fa13VDMLBSN_FD_130103 | JGI IMG/M metagenome (GOLD analysis project Ga0181352, IMG submission 130103) | Freshwater viral communities from Lake Michigan, USA - Fa13.VD.MLB.S.N | ecosystem: Environmental > Aquatic > Freshwater > Lake | place: USA: Michigan | collected 2013-09-23 | reverse complement strand
CATAAAACAAAGCTTAAAAAAAATATTCATGTAAATAAATATTTACAAAATGCTTTTAATAAATATGGTGAAAATAATTTTTTATTTACTGTATTAGAGTATTGTGATAAAAATTGTATTCAAGATAGAGAACAGTATTATTTAGACTTTTTAAATCCTAAATATAATTTTAGAAAAATTGCTCATATTAATTTAGGAATATCTCCTACTAAAGAAACTCGTGAAAAAATAAGAACTACTTTAAAATTAAAATATGAAATGGGATTAGTGCCTTTTAAAAACGAAGATAAATGGCGGCCTATAAATGTTTATAATTTAGAAGGAGATTTTATTAAAAAATTCAACTCTATTATGGAGGCTGTAAGAGAATTAGGTGTAAAAAAAGCTAATCTAAGAAGAGCTTTAAATAATAAAGGTAGAGCAGGAAATTATCAATTTAGGGATGCAATAGAAAGTTCTCCTGGAAAATACATTACCAACATTAATCAATATGGTACAAAAATTAACTAGAACGGAAAGACAAATAGAAACTCTTCGTAGATGGAAAATGCATGATTACTGCGGAATTTTTCAAGCAGCAACGGGATTCGGGAAAACCTTTACTGCAATTACTGCCATAAAAGGTATGATTCCTAGAAAGAATATTGAAAGTGTGCTAGTAGTAGTACCTACAATAGAATTGAAGTCTCAATGGGAGAAGGAATTGGCTATGAACAAAGTAACTATTGCTGATGTAGTGGTAATTAATACTGCAATCAAAAAGAATTATGATGTGGATATGGTAGTTCTTGATGAGTGTCATAGATATGGAGCTGAGAGCTTTAGAAAAATCTTTGAGCAAGCTACATACAAATATATTATGGGTCTTACAGCTACTTTAGAAAGAGAAGATAACTTACATGAAATAATATTGGAATACTTACCTGTATTCGATAGAATTAGTGTAGATGATGCTCTAGATAATGGCTGGATTTCACCGTATAAAATATTTAATGTAGCTGTAGCTTTGCCTATGGAAGAGCAAGTAGAATATAATAAGGCAAACAATGCTTTTAAACATTTTGCTGCTAAATTAGGACATGGAGGACAAGCATTTAAAAATGCTACTGAATTCTTAAAATCTGATGATAAACTATTACAGGGACAAGCTGGTGCATATTACAATGCATTACGTAAACGCAAAGTAATTTGCTTGAATAACTCTAATAAAATAGTAGCTACTAAGAAGATTATTGATGCTTTTGGAGACAGAAACGGATTAATCTTTAGTGCAACTACTGAATTTGCAGAGTCATTGCAAAATATTTTAGGGGATATTTGTTTGACCTTTCACAGTAAAATCAACAGGAAGAATCAAGAACTGATAGTAAAAAAGTTTAAAGACAAACGTACTAAAGTTCGATTCTTGAGTTCTGTACAAGCATTGAATGAGGGATTTAATGTTCCTGATTGCTCTCTGGCTATCATAGCTGGCTCTAATTCAACGAAAAGAACTTTTATCCAACAGTTAGGTCGGATTGTAAGAAAACAGCCTGACAAAGAAGCTTTCCTTATTAATTTATACACTCCTGATTCTCAAGAAGAAGTTTGGATGCGTAAAAGAATGGAGGGTATTTCTGTTGATAGGATTACTAGTTACGCAAGTATTGAAGAATTTTTAGCCGATCCATTAATAACTAGAGAATATGAAAAAAGAAATGACACTGAACCTGTCGAAATTAATTGAAGAAAATCTTAGTCCTAATCAAGGAGTTTTGTTATATTTGCTGTACTTCAGAGAGTTTGACTTAATAAAAACTATCTTCTCTATTCGAGAAGCTATTGCTGTGAGAAACAGTCTATTAGGTACAAAATTTATCTTATCTGATGAATGCACAAAATTTACTGAAACTATTTTAAGCAATGACGCAATTACTAAATTATTTGAGTTAAAATCTGATAGTATTAATTTCTGGGAATTTTATAATGAGTATCCTGTAAAGGTTGGTTCTAGAATCTTGAGAGCTTCTGGTCCTACTGCACAGTTAGCATTAAAACATCAAAAGAAATATCTATCTAGAGTCAAAAGTAAGAAAGCTCATGATGCAGCAATTAATGCTTTAAAAGTCTTTGTAAATAAGCAAAAAGTTACAGGAAAACTGCAATACTTGCCAATGATGGAAACAATACTAAACAATTCCTTATGGGAAACGTGGGACGTACTTGCTGAAGTTGCTGGCCAAGAAGGTGCAGAGTGGAATAGTGACACAATTTAAATTAAGGGTATGAGAGAAATAACACAAGCTAGAGAATATCTTCAAAAATTTATTAAGAAACATCCTGAATTAAAAGATGAAGCTATGGGTCTTTACGATTTAATGGTATCTAACATTGAAGATGGAGATTCTCCTACACACGAATTAGGTTTATTTTTTAATGATATTGACCAATTACTACAAGATGGAGATAACAATTAATGTTATAGAAGTTGCTAGTGACCTAGCACATCTAGACTTACAAGAATTCTGGAACGAGTTTTACCCTACACAATCATACATGATTGAAGAAGATGGTACAACTAGATACACAGAAGAAGCCCAAGATATTTTTAATGATAAATATGATTTCTATTTCACATTATTAACAAATGCTAGTATAGAGTTAAATGGCGAAGATTAAGTATTGGGATAAGTTAAAAGTTCAAATAGAACGAGGTAAGCAGGGATTAAACACAGGAATTCCTTTTCAAGGATTTACCACACTAAGCAACCATGTAAAGAATATTCAACAAGGTCGTTATGACTTGATATTTGCAGGTCCTGGTGTAGGTAAAACTTCCTTTGTTAACTCTGCCTATGTTTACGGTGCTATTGAATTTGTACAAAACAATCCTGGCTATATCCACGACATTGAGATTATTTACTACTCTTTAGAGATTCCACCAGAGAATCAAATTGCTAAACATATAGCAGGTTTAATTTGGCGAGACTATGGAATATTGACAACTTTAGACGAGATACTGTCTAAAGGTAATTTGACAATTAGACCAGAGATAGAGCAGTTATTACCTATGTATGAAGAGCAGATGCAAGCTATTCAGGAAAAGTATCTACATTATCGTAGTAGCTTAAATCCTGATTTTTTGTATAAAGATTTAATGGGTTATGCCGAAAAGAGAGGACGGGTAATCAAAGATGACAATGGATTAATAGTAGAATATATTCCTAATAACCCTAGTTTAATTACATTGATTGTAATTGACCACATTGGTCTTATAGATCTTGGTAAATATCATTCTTTGAAAGAAGGTATTGACAAAATCTCTAAAACACTAGTATTCTTTAGGAATATGTTCAACTTTAGCCCTGTGCCAATAGTACAGATAAACAGAAGTGCTGAACAAATGGACAGAAGGGAGAATGACAACTGGATGCCGATGTTATCGGACATCAAAAACACATCTAATTTAGCAGAAGATGCTAATACGGTTATAGGCTTAGCTGCTCCTTTTTATTATGGAGTAGACAAATGTTTAGGTTTTGACATTACCAAATATAAAAATAGGTATCGTCTTGCTAAACTATGTAAAAATCGTGACGGTGATGTGAATTTACTGGCCAGCTTTTTATTTATTGGTGAAATAGGTAGCTATACCCAATTACCAAAAGCTGAGGAAATTATAGGGAAACCTGCGGAGTTAAAACGAATTGATGAATATTATGCCAATAGTAAAAGAAATTAAAGGTGATTTAATAGACTTGTTTGAAAAAGGTGAAGTAAAAGCCATAGCTCACGGAGCTAACTGTTTTCGAATTATGGGTGCAGGTATAGCAAAACAAATTGCTGATAAATATCCTGAAGCTTTAGAAGCAGATAAAGCATTCTTAAATAATCCTATTCTAAAACTTGGAAGATATAGTTTAGGTGTATCAGAAAATGGAATTATCTATAATCTGTACACACAACTAGAGCCTGGTCCTAACTTTGAATTAGCAGCATTAAAAAGTGCTTTGGATGAATTATCTAGAGATGTTAGATATTTCAGAAGTACTTTAGAATTAGCTGTACCTCAAATTGGAGCAGGTATTGGAGGAGGAGACTGGGATTACATTAAGATGATTCTAGACAACTATGATAATCTACTAATTACAATTGTTTATTATGATAAAGGACAAGTACCAATGGGTCAAACAGAAATTGACTTTGCATCCTGAGTTAAGAGATAACAATGAAAGATTGTACTACCGCTATTTACTGGAAATCGGATACGACACTAACAAACCGATGAAAGAATTTTTACAAGATATGTCTACTAGAGTTATTCCTTATTTGGATAGTTTTGGTAGAGCTTCTCGTAAAGTTCAAGAGGAACATCCATCTTTGAGAGGGAAGTTGTGGACCAAAAGAAAAACAGTAAAAGAGAAAGACGTACGTCAAGAAATTAGAGATTTATCATAATGGAGTTATTATCTTTTGAGAACTGGGGAAGCCCACATGGAATAGCTGGACATATATCTTCTTTGTGTCCTGATAAAGCTACTGAAGAAGCAAGAAAAATTTTATTTTATCGTGTAGGATTAAGTATTAGAGGAGGATATTTTGAACTATTAAAAGAACCACATCACACTAACGAAGACGTTGAGAATGCCAAGAAATGGCTGAGAATAAATCATGATGTAGTATCTATACAAATAGTGCAAAGTACTTGTAAATCCGAGAATAATTCTGTATCTTTAGAACGTAGTAAACAACGAAAAATCAACAATTTATGGGACAACTAGAAATCTGGAAAGAAATCCCTGGCTATGAAAAAACTTATGCAATTAGTAATCATGGAAAGGTTAAATCTTTAAGAAAAAATAAGATTTTAAAAAATTTGTATGATAGGAAAGGGTATTTGTATATAGGATTGTCTAAAAATGGAAAAGAGACTAAATTTAAGATACATAGATTAGTAGCAATTAATTTTATAGATAACCCTAAAAATTTACCACAAGTCGATCATATTGATAGAGTTAAAGATAACAACCTATTAACTAATTTAAGATGGGCAGATAATAGTATGAACGCTCATAATACTGCAAATAGAACAAAAGGCACTTCTTTGTTTAGAGGAGTATCTTTTGATAAATCTGCAGGAATTAAAAAGTGGAAAGCAATTGTGTCTATTAATAAGCATGATTATCATTTAGGAAGATTTCTAACAGAACTAGAAGCACATAATGCAGTGATTAATTTTAAAAAACAAAAACAACTAATTTAATGGGACAACTCGTGTATTTAGTGGGACGTAGCGGAATGGGGAAATCTACCTCATTAAGGAATCTAAATCCTGATGAAACTGTGATTATTAACACAGATCAAAAGGCTTTGCCTTTTAAACAATTTAATCTGAAGTATAACGAGGAAAAACGTAATTATCGTAAAACTTCTGATGTAAACATTGTCATTGCTACATTGAAAAAAGTCAATGAGCTTCCTAATGTAAAAACTGTCATCATTGACACTTGGTCAAGAATTATGACTGATGCAATTATGAATCCTAGCTTTAGAGCAGAGAAAGGTTTTGATAAATGGACAAAGATGGCTTCTGCTCAATATGACCTCATTAATTTTATTAATGATAGTATGAGAGAAGACATTATCGTGTATTTATTTGCCCACCCTGAAACTCACTATGATGAGTCAGGCTTTGCTTCTGAGCGTATTGGAGTACAAGGTAAAATGTTAGAGCGTTTTGTGCCTGAGTCATTTAGTACTATCGTATTATATGCTGAGATTATCAAAACACCTGGACAACCAAACAAACATGTATTTAGAACAGTTTCTTCAGGTACTGATACCTGCAAGACACCTTTAGAAATGTTTGAAGAAAACAACATCGAGAATGATTTATTAGTAGTAAATCAAGCAATTAGAGATTATTATTCAATTTAAAACAAAAACAAACAATGGAGAATTTAATTTGGGACGCAGTTCCCGCACAAAGAACAAGAAAAGAAGAGAAATACAACTTTGCAGTTGTTACAATGTCAGCAATTGAAAAATTAGGTGCTGGTCGTAAATTTAGTTTTAACAAAGCTGCTCAAGAATTGTTAGGAGTAAAAGGTAAAGACCGTGTATCTTTTGGATTTACTCCTGATGGAGCTCATATTTACATTCGTAAAGCTTCTGGTACAAATGGTTTTGAATTAACTCAAGCTTGTACTATTAGTGACAAGAAAACTTTTGAATTTATTGCTAAAAGATTAGATTTAAATACTGAAGTAGAAAATGAATTCTCTTTTGTATCTACATCAATTGCTCCTGAAGTATCTGAATTAGTGTTAATGCACACTATTACTACACCTGCAATGCCTGAGATTACTAAATTCGAATTAGGAGAGATTTCTGATGAAGAAGATGACTCTGCAGATTTATCATCTATTCCTGCAACTCCAGAAGGAGGAGCTGTTTATCAAGAAGAAACTGAAGAACTAGTAATAGAAGAAGAAGGAAAAGTAAGCTTAGCAGTATCAGAACCTAAAGCAACTTTAGAAGTTGACGAAGAAGTTGAGGATACAGATAACGACATCATGGGAGTAACTTTTGATGATGTAGAAGAAGTAGCAAAAGTAGAAGATACTGAAGAAGACGTTTGGTAATTAAATAAGAAAACAAATAAATAATTAAAAACTTAAAAAACAAAACACAATGATTAATTTGAATGACGCGTCATTTGACGGAAAAGAAGGAGCAGTAATTTTCAATGATGGAAAAGCTGGAGTAGTAGAAAACGTAACTTTAGCAGTTAGCAAAAAGAAACCTGAAGAAAAAGAAGGTTCTCCTGACTATAAGTTAACTTTTTCAGATGCTAATGGAGGAACATGTAATGCTTCTTATTGGTATGTTACTGCTGATACGCAGTATGCTACAATTTCTGAGCAAATTCAAAAACAAGGTAAAATCTTGAAACACGTACTACATGCAATTTATGGTGCAGGTTACGAGATTCCTCAATTCCAAAGTGCTCAACAAATGTTGGACGGATGTATGAAATTAATTCGTGAAGGATTAGCTTCAGGATTAAAATTCCGTATTTTTGCTAACTATGGTTCTACACAATCTGTAAAGAACTATATTCAACCTCGTTCTTGGGTTCCTTTCGTAGAGCCTATGACTGTTGATATTGCTGCAACACGTTTGAAAGCAGGTAACATTGATGCAATGGCTCGTTTACAACAAGACTCTTTAGTAGCTCCTGGAGTAAATGGTACAGCTAATGCTGACGATTTAGTTGCTGGTGATGACTGGTGATTAAATCACAAATAGTTTAATTAGAGGGGGACATTAGTGTCCCTCTCTTAATTTTTAAATATGGAGAATATAAATCTTAACTCAATAGTCTTTAACGAGTTAGTGACTAAAGAAGACATTTTAAAATGTGTAAATCAAGAAGAAATTTATTCTTATTATTTAGGGGAAGATATTAGTAAACTAGGTTTATATAATAGCCCTTTGAGAGAAGATAGTATCCCATCTTTTGCTTTGTATTTTCATAAAACTGATAGAAATACTATTATGTTCTATGACTTTGCTACGAAAGATTGTGGTGATTTTATCATTCTTGTTTCTAAAATGTTTGGTTTAAACTATCATGATGCTTTGCTAAAAATAGCTTTTGACCTAGGATTATCTAAATTTTCTGTAGATGTTACTCAACAAATAGCCAAATACACCAAAATTAAGGCAAAGGAGAGCATTCAATTGGGAATTAAACTAAACCCTTGGAAAGTAAAAGATAAAGCATTCTGGCAACAATTTGGTATATCTAAACAAACGTTAGAAAAGTTTAATGTGCATCCTATTTCTCATATTTTTTACAATGATGTAGCTGTTAAAGCTGCAGACTTGGCTTATGTGTATGTCGAGCAGAAGGACGATAAAGTTTCTTATAAAATTTATCAACCGCTTGAAACTAAAGTAAAGAAATGGATTAATAATGCGGATTATAGTGTGCATCAAGGTTACACTAATTTACCTGCTAATGGAGATTTATTAATTATTACTAAATCATTGAAGGATGTTATGAGTATTCATGATAACCTAAACATTCCTGCAGTAGGATTACAATCTGAGTCTGTTACTATTAAAGATAGTGTTATGGACGAATACAAAAGAAGATTTAAAAAGATTATCTGTTTGTTTGACAATGATGCAGCTGGTCAAAAATTAACTCAACTTTTTGTAGAAAAATATCAATTACCGTACATCTTTATGCCTACTAAACCTGGTGTTACGGATTTTTCAGATTTAGTGAAAATAGTAGGTAAGCAAGAAGCGGTAACAATTACTAAAAAATTATTAAAAAATGAAATTAGAGACTAAAAAACAAATAAGTTTTGCTAGTAATACAGGATTTGATGGAGTAGATGCTAAAATTAGTCAAGATGACATGCATAAACTGTGGGATATTTTGCAAGACCCATATAAAAACTCTATTGGTGCTGTTGTACGTGAGTATGTGTCAAATAGTTTTGACTCACACGCAGAAGCCAAATTTATTAAAGAAAATTCATTAGAAGATATTCGTAATGAATATGCTATTTATAATAGCGTTACCGATGAGGAATTGTCGGAATTAAAGAATGCCATGACAATATTTGCGGACGATGCTGTACATGTATCTATTGCAAAAGATGAAACAGGCTATTACTGGGCTACTGAAGATTTTGGTGTAGGATTATCTGAATCAAGAGTAGTAGATGTATTTGCTAACTATTTGAAATCTACTAAAGAATCAAGTAATAATGTTATTGGTGCTTTCGGTATTGGTTCTAAGTCAGGACTTTCATACACAGACATTGTTTACATTAGAACTAGATACAATGGATTCGAATACCTGTACTTTTTAAGAAAAGGTGAGAATGGTCCTAGATTAGATTTTGTTAACAAAGAGACTACTTTAGAAAGAAATGGTACACAAATTAAAATTTACATTAAAAGTGTGAAGAAGTATCATTGGGAAAGTAACGCTTCTCCAGAAATTTACAGATTTGAAGAAGAATGTAGAAATCAATTATCTTATTTTGATAATGTTTACTTTGATAATATTTCAGGAGTAGATAATAATTTTCAAATTATTAAAGGTAAAAATTGGATTTACAATTCTGCTATTAATCAAGGTAACAATACTTTATCTATTTGTCTAGGCAAGGTAGCTTATCCTATTGATTTTAATATTCTAGGCATTGACAGAATTCACTTTGATGTAGCATTGAAATTTGAGATTGGAGAATTAGATGTTATTCAAACTAGAGAGGACATTAAATATACTCCTAGAAGCAAACAAGCTATTTTAGAGAAAATTTCTGCTCTACAAGAAGAATTTAAAGCAATGTGGTTAGCTGAAGGTAAAAGTGAAGTAGAAGATTTTATTGAGTATTTAGATGTAAGAAATCAAGATCCTAGCTTAACAATAGGAAGAACTTCTTATAATCTTTATAAGTTACTTTCTAAAGAAGATTTAACAGGATACTCTTTTAAACCTTTTGAAGAAATAGATTATGTTGCTCCTAAAGGAAATCATTTCTTTGAGTATTCTGTAAATTATAAAGTTACTCCTCATAGATTAGTTCCTAACAATTTAGCAAGTGATTTTCGTTTTTTATTTGAAAGAGGTTATCCTGTGTACCGTATTAAAGGAGCTACTGATTCTAAGAAAAGCAAGTATATTGTTAATCAACTAGAAAATGGTAGAGATGTATATCTTGTCCGTAAGAAAGGTAAAACAAGTTTAAAGCAATACATTTCTTTTCTAGGTTTAGATAAATATCCTAAACAAGATTGGAGAACTATTATTTCTACTTACCAAAAAGTAGTACAGAAGTCTTTGGTACACAATACTAAATCTTATGATAATGTTGTAGTTGAGAAAGCGTGGTTAGATAATCAAAAAGTTGCTAAAAAACAAGTAGACAAAACATTAATTACGGGGCATGAGTATCAACTTTACCAAGGTTATGATTTAGGATTCTCTCATAAAATAATGAAGTTTACTAGACATGAAGTTCTAAAAAATCAAAAGTATCAGTTTATAATAACTACAAATGATTTTAAAACAGAATTACAGAATACAATGTATCTGCATTATTTCCATCTACACAACATCAAGAAGGATAGATTTTTTCACACATTGAGATTTATTACTGTAGCTCCAACTAACTTGAAGCATTTTGAAGGACTTAACAATGTCAAAATAATTAAAGATTTTATGAAAGAGAATGAACGTTTATTTACTACTATGGCTACTGCTTTGTTTATTAAAGAACACAAAGATTTCCAAAGTATAAGTAAACTATTTAGAGGCTATACTAAACCAGCTTTGGCTAAATTAAGCATTCAGTTAAGTAATGATATGAAAGCTTTAGATGTAATAGATACTGCATACAGCAAATTACCTCAACATAATGAGCAATTTAAACAATTTAGTAAAACTTGTATTGAATATGTCAAGAGTAACAATCTAATGGACCAAAGTCTATTAGACTCTTTCTTTAGAGTATCTAATTATTTTAAAGATTTAGGAATTCTTCAATATTTAACAAGTGATGCAATAGAAAAGAATTTACAAAGCATTGCTAAATTTATCTATGGTTTAAATATTATAGCCATTCAAAAGAAAAAGTACAAAGAAGTACGTCACATTAATGTTAACCTTTTAATTAGTTTCAGAGATGAGTAAACTAGATTATTTAAACACTCCTATTGAACCAGGAGATACAATATTAGTACCTGTACATTCTGATTTAAGAGAATATAAAGTACTAAAAATTACACCAAATTCTATAGCAGTTGCTGCTTATAAAACTAAATGGACATTTGACGGTAAATGGACAACAGAAAAAATTCCAATAGTAAGGTATTTGAAAAATTGGACAAATTTTATTAACGTAACAAAAATCAAGAGAAATGATTAAAGCAATGAGAGTGGAAAACACCGTAGTGTGTTTTATCCAAGGGAAAATGTATCAAAAAGTATTTACTTCTGATGAAGACATTTTAAATGTTTTTGAGTTAGCATTAAATACTGATGAAACAAATGAAACAGAGGTACTTACTTTGAAAACAGTAATGCTAGATGCTGGAGTACTTGCTAAAGAAAAACAAGACAGAGAAGAAGTTGTTAAAATGCAACAAGAGATTGATGACCAAAAAGCATTGATTACTTGGTTAGACGATATTCGTCAGAATGGTCACGAACACTTTGAGTTAGATGGCTTTAAACTTTACTTAAAAGGAATTAACATTACTATTCCTGAATTTTTAGCAGCAGAATTTGCTCAAAGAAGCGGAGAAGATTTGGAATCTTTAATTAATTTTTGGAGACTATTAGCATTGAATCCTGACCCTCGTTGTCGTGAAGACTTATATAAGTTCTTAATTCACAATAAATTGTCTGTAACTCCTTCTGGTTATTTTGTAGCTTATCGTAATGCAGAAATTAAAAATGCTGTAAATCAAGAATTGAATGAGTTTGTTTCTGAAGCTTGGGTTAAGATTAAAGCTATGAAAAAAGGTCCTAAAAATTATGTAGTAGTCTACAATAATAAATTAGGAGAGTATGAAGTAATGACTCAAACTAAGTTTGACGAAGTAGGGGAAGAAACTGAAGTTTGTTTTGATGATTACGATGAAGAGTACGATATGGAAATGTATGACTTAGCAGGTAATCTTCAAGATTTATACGTTAGTTATGTGAATGCTTCTTCTGAAGAAAAAACTATTTACACTGATTCTTATTCTAGAAGTACTACTATTATTGTAGGAGAACCTGTTTCAGTTTCTAGAAAAGATTGTGATGCAAATCCTGATAGAACTTGTTCTAAAGGTTTACATGCAGCAAATAGTAGTTGGCTTCAAAAAGGATACTTTGGTACTGTGGGGTTAGCTGTATTGATTGACCCTAGAAATGTTATTGCTGTTCCATATACGGACGGAGGTAAGCTTCGTTGTTGTGAGTATTTGCCTATTGGAGTTATAGAATATGATGAATACGATAACATTATTCCGATAGATTCTGCTACATTTGAGTATGAATATAGTACTTTTACTCAACAAGAGTTGGAGAACTTATTAAGAACAGCAGAATTTGAAGAATTAAAATCCCATGACATTATTCCTAAAGAGCTCTCTTTTAGTGCTTTACTTGAAATTACTTATAGTACAGAAGAGAAACTCTCAAAGATGAATAGTGTCATCCAATCGAGAGTTAAAAATTATGGTGAGTGAACTTAAATTAGAATTTCCAGAATTCATTACGCATATACCTGTTAATAAAAAAACATGGGTTAAAATTGGTTACAATAAAATCCATGCATCTGTGCATTATACAACAAGAGCTGCCCTCGTGGCAGCTATGCACGGATATATTGAAAAACATATTCCACCTAACTTGACTATTCAAGGCCCTGTGGAAACAAGATTAACGGTATTTGCTCCTGTGAACTTTGGAACAATGAAAATGATAGTAGACAAGGAAACTGGTAAACGTAAAGTTAGCTGGAAACCTGCTATTAAAGATTATAAAGCAAATTGGGACATTGGAAATTTATCATTAATTTGGTTGAAGTGTTTGGACGATGTATTAATTAAGAAAGGAATACTTCCTGATGATACTATTGATCATTTACAAAGAACTACTTATGAATTTGTTCCTGTTACACAATTTGCTGATAGAAAATTAGTGTATCATATTAAAACAATAAAAAATGGCAGAAGAAGTCGAGTATAGACAACTACCTGGAGTAAACCAAAGCTCACTAAAGAAAATATTGGTAAGCCCTCAAAGCTATGTGCAAGCAGTAAAAAGCCAAGCAGAGCCTGACGATGATAAAGAAGACCATTTTGTTTTTGGTGGAGTACTGGATGTAATGTTAGTAGGAAACAAAGAGGAATTTGACAAACAATATGTTAGAATTTCTGATGATTCAAAATGTTCAGATGCTGTTAAAGCTATTGTTTCAACTGTCTATAATTCCTTGACAGTTGAGGATAAATTATCTCTTTCTAATTATTCTGATATTATTTTAACTGTAGCCAGAGAACAAGGCTATCAAAATAATTACAAAGACGAAACGTTAATTGCTTCAGTTATCAAACAAGGTGAAGAGTACTTTAATTTGTTGAGCAAGATTGCAGGGAAAACTCCTGTTACAGAAACAGATTACGCAAAAGCTGTAAACTGTAAAATGGCTCTAATAGCTGATAAGTTTACTAATCCTTATGTGAAAGCAGGTAAAGAAATTGAGTTTATCAATAGATTTATTATTCAGTTTGAATATGAAGGTGTAAACATTAAAGGTGAGTTAGATAGAGTAATCATTAATCATAAACAAAAGTCTGTTACTCCTGTAGATTTTAAATCTACTGGGAAGACAGTTTATGGTTTTAAATACGATTTCTTCAAATATCGTTATGATTTCCAGGCAGCTGTATATCGCCAAGGATTGTTTAATGACGAAAGAATCAAAACTTTGTTAGCAGAAGGCTATTCAATTACTCCTTTTGTATTTGTAGTAGTAGAGAAAGACCTTAAAAACAATCCTATGGTATTTGTAGTATCTCCTGAAGTTGAGTCTATTGGCTTAGTAGGCGGAGTTACATCTGATGGAAGAGAATTGGAAGGTTTTACTCAAGCTATGCAGCGTTACAAGTATCACGAAGAGAATAATGTTTGGGATTACCCTGTGGAATATTATTTAAATGAAGGCTATTTATTAATAACACCATAAATATTATGAAATTCACAAAAACAGCGACTTTTATATTTCCTTTATTGGGAATTCAAAAGAATTTATTCTACTGTAATATTAAGTCATTAGGAGGTTATACAAAACACACATTGAGATTTATCAATGCGTATTTAAGTAATCCTGATGTTCCAAATTACAATAACAAAGACTATGTGTCTATTGTTGTTAAGAATTACAGAGACGTTGATTTTGATGCATTTTATAATACAATGATTAGTTATCCAAATTACATTGATGATTATGAGGTTGCAAATTGTCTAGTACTTGTTTACAAAGTACCTGATGAATTTGTAGCCGATTATCAATGTATTATGACAGGTAAGTATTCTGAAGTAAGTGTAGAAGGTAAACGATTGATTTTGGCAAACAACTTTTATAGTGGTAAGCCAATGACTTTACCTTTAATACTACATAAAGCGGAATCTTTAAGAATCAGCTGGGAAGAAAAGCTTGGCTGTAGTTTAGGAGACCAGGAAGTCTGGCCAATAATAAATTTGGAGAATGAAGTATTGTGTAAATATGAATTGAAATCTTTGTCTAGTACAAGGAGTACACTTTCACCATTAGAGGGGCAATTTTAGCCCCTCTTTCACAATACTAAACAATAATTGTTTTATAGGGGGCTATTTAGGTAGTCACCTAATTATTTAAAATTATGAAGAGTAAACAATACTGGGTAGACCGTTTAGGAGAAGGTTGGACAAATGCTCTAAAGGATACATTGAAAAGCCCGTACATGGAGAAGTTGATGAATTTTGTCGACTGTCAATATGCAATGGCTGATGAAATTTTTCCTAATAATTCTAAAATTATTTTTGATGCATTTAAAGCTTGTCCTTGGGACACCGTGCAAGTAGTAATAATAGGATACGAGCCTAATCCTATTTATGGAACAGGGCCATTAGCCTATAGTGACGAGATTGAGCATTCTCACAAGAATTCCACTCTCTATGCTATTACTACTAGCATAATGGATGAATATTATAATGGGTATAATATTAATTTTGACTACACTTTAAAGAGTTGGGCAAAGCAAGGAGTACTTATGTTGAATCAAGCACTGACAGCTACTAGACAAGATTTTGCTCATAGAGTACAATGGAGAAGATTTTTTAAGGCTGTAATAACAGCAATAAATGAATATAAACCAGGAACTATTGTATTTTTGTGGGGAGAAGAATCAATGTGGCTAATGCCAGAGTTAGATAGACAGCATGTATTTAATTGGGAGCATCCCCATAAGTATGCACACAGAACAACGAGTTGGAAATGTCCTAATTTTACTCAAGCAAATAAATTAATTGAACATATTAATGGCAGAGGTTCGCAAATTACGTGGTGACGAAGTAAACCTAATAGAATTTGAGGAATTTATAATACAAAAATTTCATCAGCAAGTACCTATAAAAAAGATTGCTAAAGTACTAGGAGTTACTTATAACCGAGTAAATAGTATTCTTTCTAAGTATATGATTAATTACAAGAAAGATACAATTACATTGGGACATAAAAACATTCCTTACTACACTGAAGAAGAATTATTAAATCCTCCTAGATATTCTTGGGAAACGCTCACACACACAGAAAGAAATTTTTATAATAGTTACACAAATAAATTAATAGAAGATGGCAGAAAAAAATGACCACATTGTTGAGCTAATAGCTCATTGGAGTTCTACTTTTGGACTACCAATAAGAACTGAAGGGAAATTTGCAGATGCAAAAGAAAATGTTTTGGCTATGAGTTTGATTAAAGAAGAACTTCATGAAACATTAGATGCTTTAGATCTCAGAGATTTCAAAGAATTCAAAGATGGTTTAGGAGATTTATTATGGGTAGTTGTTAGAGCTATGATGGTAAACGGAATAAATCCTTTAGAGACAATATCTAGTATATATGACTCTAATATGTCTAAAGCAGATTACACAGACGAAGATGCTTTAAAAACAAAAAAAGCTTATAATGCAAAAGGTATTCTTACTTACGCTAGAGTAATGTCTAACGGAGCAATAATAACTTATAATGCAGATACTAATAAAGTATTAAAGTCTCATAACTTTAAAGCTCCAAACTTTTAATAGTATGCATCTAGAAGATTACTGTAGAAAGTTAGCCGCAGAATTCTTTATTATTGAAGATAAGTATTCAGTAGAAGATTCTCTAGAGGAATTGGATAATCTAAGTAATGGTGATATTCCTGGTGATTATGGAATTAATATTATGGAACCTTTTAGAGAATTATCTGTAGTAGATATTCAATTTTCTATAAAAGAATTAGCTGAAAATTATAAAAAAATGTATGATGCAGGAAAAACAAACAAAAGAGAATTCTGATTTAGTTAGTGAAGATACCATAAACTATGTTACTTTATTATTAGGAATGGAAGTAATGTTAAATGCTTCTTATGCATTAGAAGGTACTAAGTTTTTTAAAGCTAAAGTTCAGAGTACAGTTAACAATGCAATTAAAACACTTAATAAATATAATAGCACTAATCAAGAATCTTTGTGGAATGCTGATGAAGAGCAGGTAAGCAAAATGATGTGGGCTATTCATTTAATAGCGGAGCAAATAGCTAAAGGTGACGGTATGGCATTATCATTTATAACTAATCTAACTCGACAAGGATTTGATTTTAGCAGATGTGTCATAAAAGAATTGACTGATGAAGAATTATTAAAATTGAAGGAAGATGGCTACGAAGGAGAATAATTCTAAAATAGTAAAAAGGGTAAGGCAGTCTGAAGAAAGTGTAGAGTACTATGTTTCTTCACAACACTACAAAAACAAAAGTTTGTGGTGTCGTAAAGGAGGCATGAGTTATCCTGTAGTCATTTTTACTAAACCACAAGGATGTTCACAAGAAGAATATGACGAGCTAATGGCAAAAATTAAAATTTATTTACCACAAACTTAAAATTATGATTATAGCAATACACGGTCAATCTGGCCACGGAAAAGATTTATTAGGCTCCATAATACAAGAGTTATTATTAGAACAAAAAGGAGAGTCTTGGCAAATTAAAAAGTTTGCTGCTAAAGTAAAACAGGTAGCATCATTACTGACTAATATTCCTGTAGAAAGATTTGAAGACCAAGATTTTAAGAAATCTGAATTAGGAGATGAGTGGAGTAAATTTAATCTGCTACATTTCACGGACAAAACAATGACTGTAAGAGAATTTTTACAAAGATTGGGCACTGATGCTTTACGCAATAAACTTCATAAAAATGTTTGGGTAAATGCATTAATGAGTGATTACACTAGATTGACTGCTACTTGGGATACGGATGGCAATACTACTAGCACAGTATATCCAAATTGGATTATTACAGATTTACGTTTTGAAAACGAGTTAATGGCTGTAAAAAGTAGACGTTCTATAGTCATTAAAATAGACCGTCCTGACTTTGAAAATAATGTTCCTAAACACCCTAGTGAAACTGCCTTAAAGCATTTTAAAGCATGGGATGCTATTATTGTAAATGACGGAACTGTAGAAGATTTAAGGCTTGCAGCACAAAAAGTATTAATGTATTACAATTTATTGTAATGTTTCTTAACAAGCACTAAATGTTGCTTAACAAAAAAATAGAGTAGGTTAATGCCTACTCTATTAAAAAAATTTGCCGTTTTTATAAATCATAATCTACAGAGTCGTCTTCCTGAATGTACTCTATAATTTCTGGCACTGGGTCGCTAGCTTCGTCTGAAGCAAGATTTCTTAATTTCCCTACTAATCCTATACCTTGAATTTGCTCTTCAGACATTAATTCGTACATTTTAGAATCTACTAATTGTTTGATGAAGTTATTTTTTAATTCAGGATACTGAGCTTCGTAAATATTTTTTATAGGTAATTTTCTAAACCACCATTTTTCTGCGTGAGAATCTCCAGCGTACATACCTTTTTCATATACTTCTGACGTATTAAACGCTTCTGTTATATCAAGTATATCTTTAATCATTCTTGCTCCTACTACAGGCTCGTCAATCATTTGAGCAACCTCTGCAGGAGACCATGCTGCACCCTGTTCCAATAGTAGTCGATTCATCTGATACGCCAAGTATTGGGTTGTCCAATCTTCTTCATCATCGTCATCTGCTGCCATATTAGCAAGAGATGCTAAGAATGATACTATTATTAGGAAAAATCCGTCTAAACCTGTTTTTAATACACCTCGTTTTTTTGCAGGAGATAGATCGTCCCAAGTTGCAAAGGCTGCAAGTATATTACCTTTTTCTTTAAGCAAAGTTTTTCCAAAACTATTAAATAAGAAGTCTGCAGCTGCACGGTAAGTTCCGATCTCCTCTTCTTCTGTAATAAAGTTTTTGTTTTCTTTTTTGAATCTTGTATCTATTAATCCAATAAACCAGCCTCTGTGCATCAATAAATAGTCTCCTGCAATTTTTCTT
>Ga0181352_1000426_pt1 | contig 18225 bp, 29 predicted proteins | sample Fa13VDMLBSN_FD_130103 | JGI IMG/M metagenome (GOLD analysis project Ga0181352, IMG submission 130103) | Freshwater viral communities from Lake Michigan, USA - Fa13.VD.MLB.S.N | ecosystem: Environmental > Aquatic > Freshwater > Lake | place: USA: Michigan | collected 2013-09-23 | reverse complement strand
GCGTTGCGATTCGAGCTGATGGGTGAGGCAATACGTTCGGGTGCTCTCGAGTTCGCAGCTGCGCCTGGGTCGTTTTAGCGGTCGCTTGCATTCCTGCGCGCTCATCCCCCACAATCGGCGCTCGCACCCCCGCAAAATCCCGCATAGAAGGCTCTACAATGCAAGCGAAACCTGCAGCAGATACCTCAGTACCACCCGTCGACGTTCAACGCACCTGGGCGCGTTTTGGATGGGTTCGCCCCACAAAGAAAACACCAGGAGATTACCCCTGCCCTGCGTGCGTCGGATTGCGACGCCACACCGAGCCCCACACTTGCAAAATTAACGGTCAATACATCGAGCGTTGACCCGCCGCGTTGTGCATGACACAATCGCAAGTGCTGTTTGTCTCCTAGCGCATCCTCTCCTGGCACGGTCGGGGTTGCTTCAGCCCCCGCGCAATGCGGGGGCTTTTTTATTTGTTCAGCAGCTGGTCGACGCGAGAGTGAGCTGCATCTGCAGACTTCTCGACCAGCACCATGCGAGCTTTCAGGTCTGCGAGATCTGAGCGAATCGCAACATAGACTGAGATGCCGCCGAGCGCAGCGCCAAAAAATTGCATCAGTATCGAAAAGTCGATTGTCATGGTTGCATCCCTCCGATTACCGGCATGACGTTTTTCACATAGTCGACCGTTATCGAGGGGAGAGCCCCGCGCCCGCCGCTTTGTACTTGTTTAACGAATCCCCGCACGCGCCCCTCGCCCGCATTGTAGGCCGCAATCATCAGAGCGGGTTGCCCGAATAGCCGCAGGTAACGCGAGAGCAGAGCGGCTGCAGCCGTCGATGCCGAATACGGGTTATCGGGGTTGTGGGTCAATCCCGTGTCCTGTTTGACCTGGGCCAGGGCGATCGGGCGCAGCTGAAATATCCCCCTCGAGCCTAATCCCCCAGGCTCGTTTGACCACGTCCCTCGGGTCTCCCACCATGAGACTGCGTAGAGCGTCCCTTTCGGCAGCCCATAAGCTTGCTCGAGCGCGGGCCATACGGTCGCCCGCAGCCGCTCGAGGGTTGCGGGGTCGACTGACATTATTAGCTGGCATTTGCCGCTTGAGCAGCCTGGAATGCTGCGACGAGCTCAGGAGTCCAGGCCGCAGAACAAATTGCTTGCACGTTAGCAGGAACGCCTGACACGTCCTGACCAGGAGTTAGGCTCGACCGATGGAATGTTTTCGACAATTCCACGCCGTCCTCAAGAATGCGCGTTGCCTCGCGAAATAAAACCACGCCGTATTCTGTAACGGTGATTTGATCGACAACTGTTGATTTTGTAAGTGACATAATAATTTCCTTTTAAAAGTGTCCGACTACACTAATCCGGTGTAGTTAAGTGTTGTATGTCATTGAAAAAATAATACCGCCGTTTGATCCAGTCCAATTAGTACCTTGCAACTGACTTGTACCAGTTGTTGCATTCCAAATCCTTAAATCTATAAATGCGCTGCTAGGTCCGATATAACAACAAACCGATTGGTCGGCAACTATGATAAGGTTTTGCCCATAACCAGCGGCAACTCCCGCGTACATATTTGATCCAGCATTAAACGGTATACCTGTAATTCTTAAATTACCGGACACAGAACCGAGCGATGACGTTGTTACAAATGCAAAAATAGTTACTTGAGAACCAACTTTGACATATCTACCGACGTTGCCGCCAGTCATTGTCGCGTTGTTGGTTCCATCACTAAGTACCGGCGTCCAAGTACCTTCCTCGTAGTCGGCCAGCAATTCACTCGTGCCGGTTCCTGGTGTGGCAGAAAAATCTATACCTTTTCCGCTTGTACTAATAACAAGGTTTCCAGCAATTGTAAGATTGTCTGTTGTTTTGTCATAAGTTAACCCAGAATCTCCACCTAAATTCGTACCGCCATCGTTAAATTGAACCTGGGTATTTGATCCGGCAGCACCTATTGTTGGCGTTTGCCACGTCGGAGCCCCGCCAGTATTCGCGCCCAGGAATTGCCCAGTCGTACCTGCAGCCGTCGCAGCTGGCGCAACGCCCGCGCCGCCACCGTAAACCACGCCGTTCGCCGTGAGCGCCGCCGAGCTCGCCCAGGTATTAGTCCCTGAAAAATACGGAATGCCGCCCGACGTCCCGGTAATCGTAAACGCCGGGGTTGTGGTCGCCGTTGCGACCGAAACAATGCCGCCGGTCCAGCTGACCGAGGTAACCGTACCCGTGCCGCCCGACGTCCAGGTAGGGGACGCCGCATTACCCTGGCTTGTCAGAAACTGACCAGCAGTCCCGAATGAGGGGCTCGAGCCGACGCCGATCGCCTGGGAAGCATTAACCCGCAGAGCGGTCGTGCCGCCCGTTTGCAGGTCGAGAATAGCCGTCCCGTCGCTGGTTTCAACCAGGCCGGTCGTTGTTGCGTTAATTGTGGTTGCCATGTTGATCCTTTAGCAGGGGATTTTGATCGTCAGACTCGACGTCGACGGAACGGTAATTGAAGCGCCAGGCGCGATCGTAATGCCGCCAGTGGGCGACCAGGCGAGCGCGTTATATCCATCCGTGACTGATATGGGGCTCGTCACATAGCCAATTGTTTGAATAAACGGCGACGCCGCAGTCGTCGGGGTTGTGTAGAAACTCATTGCTTCACCTTTGACATTGCGTCGGTCATCGCCTGGGTCTTTTCCTTCGATCCCGAGCTCGAGCCGAAATAGTACGAAACGACCTGGTCGGCCTTCGCCGAGACGTACCCGATCAGCGTGCCGATAATGCCCACGATCGCCGGGTCGGTCAATCCTTGAACGTACCCGGAAAGTACCGCCCAGACTGACCAGATAAACGCGAGCAGCGTCAGGCCGCCGATAACCCTGGGCGTCCAGTAGTCTCCCGTCGAGCTCTCGCGTTTGCGAGCCGAGTCACGGTCGGCAGCGGCAATGCGATCGACGTCGATCTCGAGCTCGCGCATCCGAATCTGAAAATCGTTCTCGGCCTTTTTAACCTGGGCGAGCACGTCAGGGGACGCGGTAGCGATAGCCGCCGATAAATCGGCTTCTGAGCCGTTTTCATGCCCCAGGAGCACATTGGACAATGTCTTGACCGCAGCGCCCGCCAGCGGGCCGCCGAGCGCCGTTGCAATGGTCGGGGCGACTGCGCCGATAACGTCTTTCCAGTCGACTGAATAACTCATCACTTAATCCTTTGCTCGAGAATCACGATCCGCTCGCGGTTAGCGTGAATGAGCTCTCGATTGGCGAGAATTTCCTTCTCGAGATCCTGGCGCAGCTTCTCGCGGGCGAGCTCTGCACCTGAATTCGCAGCTTGTTTATTGTCCGACGTGACGACTAGGCTAATCTTGGCATTCAACACCGTCACGTCATGATTCAGCTTGTCGAGAGAGCTCATCAGGTACACGACGCAAGTAAACAGGATCGGAAGCACCGCGAATGCGGTTTTCTCGATCAACTGCGACTTAGCCTCGAGCTTCTCGGTCATCCCTGCGCCAACCCTTCATCGAACCGATTCATCGCATACGCGAGAGCTTTCGGGTTTTGCTGCGCCGTCGAGCCTGGGAGCGACGCCCAGATTTTGCTGGCCTTTTTAATCGCGCCTTCAATGTCGCCCGCGTAAATCAGATCGAGCGCCCCGACTTCGTCGAGCAGGGCGACTGCGGCTTGATCTTGCGAGAGCGGCGAGAAATCGGGCAGATTCAGCTTGTTTTTAAGCCGCGTCCAGGTTCCCTTTATGATCTGATAAGCACCGGCTGCAGTAGAGACGCAGCCAGGTTTGAGCCCCGCAGCCTTGCAAAAATGATCGGGCAGCGGTATGCCTTTTTTCTCGCCGGTCAATACCGGGTGATCGGCGAAATTCGAGAATTTTGAGCCGCCGTAGAAAATCGAGTATGCGGCATCGTTAAGCACGTCCCTGGGGTAAACGTGCTCGGTCGAGCGGATCATAAATAAAAACGCCGACAGATTGGCCTGGGGTTCGGTCATCGCTTGCACCTCGGGAGGTATTGACACGAAATTGTAGATTGGGTTTGTTTCCAGATTCGTGACCGCAGCATTGGGCACGACCGACACGTCATTCGAGGCTGCATCGACCTGCAGCGCCTGGGCTTCTCGGGGCCTGAGCAGTAACCAGGCCGCGAGCCCCGCGAAAAGTAGGGCCGGGCCTTGTTTCAATGGTCAGCCTGGGTAAGTCGAGTACGCGTAAGCGAACGGCGTCGCCGCAGCCGTGCTAACGACGTATAGGTCATCTTGGCTGACGACCTGGTCGAATAGAACAATCGCGCCAGGCGTGAGAATCAGCCAGGAATTCGTCGATGCCTGGGAATTGAAATCAATGTAGAGCGACGCACTGGTCGACGGGTTGCGAAACCCTAGAAAATTCCGTTTTCCGATCGGCGCGTCGAGAAACTTAATCGACGTGGTCCCGACGGTCAGCGATACGGTTGTCAGGCTCGCATATTTGAACGAATCGCGAACGTCCTGCACCAGGCCGACCGTGCTCGCGGGCGTGGTCGACGCACGTTGCTCGGGCGACGCGAGCTTGAACTGCGGCGGGACGTCCGATATAGGTTTGGGCAGGTTCCGCGTTAACGGAACCTGACTCAAATTATGCGGAGTCGGCGGGATGTACTGGGGATTAGCCCAGGGCTCGAGATTACTGAGCCAACGAACTGGGGGTCCGTTCATTAAATCGCCTTAGCTAGTAAAAGCGCGAACCAAAACGCCTGAGAATGAGAGATCCAGATTTACAGTCTGACTCGCCTCATAGCTCGAGACTTGCACCGTCAATGTCGACCGACCCGAAACGATTCGCGGATAGGGCAGGTTGTTGATAATGTTGCCGTTGGTCGAATAGTTTTCCAGATCGACCGCAGCATTTGTGAATTGTTCATTCGTGCCGCTATCGGTGATCAGAATTCGCGCCAGCGGGGCGCTCTTTGTCGCGACCGTTTGGGCCGCAGCCGCCACAGTCGAGCGATGGTGCATCTGCAGAAAAATAAAGTCTGCGTTTGCGGTAATCGAGAGCGTTTGAGTCTGCGACGATCCAGCCGTCAGCGACGCGAATGTCAAAACATACGCGTAGGGCGTGAGCAGCAGGGGTCGGCCCTGATAGAAGCGGCTCGCGAACGCTTCAACATCGGCAATTCCGTAGCTTTCGCTTTGCATATAAACCTCGAATTTTAAGCCCCAGGGCCTTTTGAGCCCTGGGAGATTGCAAAACGCAGGATTACTGCGAAGCGCGCATGAAATAACCGTCGAGGATGACGCCAACGCGAGCGTTGAACGTCAGGGCGACAGCAGCCGGGAACCTAATCACGACCTCGAAATTGACTGCGGGCTGCAGAGAGATCGAGGGGTCGATGTAATAAGGCCGTCCAGCTGCGCGAGCCTGGCTCAGAGCGACTTCGGCAGTCGTTGCTGAGTTGCTGGCAACAGCTGCGTCGAGTGCGAAATTCGCTTTTGGCGGGAATGCCAGGAGCGGGGTTTCGCGCAAGTAGTTTTTCGACAGGATGTTGAATTCCAACAGGCCCGACTGATAGAACGTATTGACGTCATTCGCAGCGCCCGCAACAGCAGCGGCTGCGGTTGCGTTAAACGTCGACATTCCGATCGGGGTGTAAGTGTTGGCGGTTGTAACCGAGCCAGGGAAAAACACCACTTCGATCGACTCGACCATGTAGGCCTGGCCCGAGGGCAGCGTGCCGCCAAGGGTCATGTTGGTATCAAACAGAGTTTTGACAGCGCCAACAGTCCCGCCGATCGCGGTTGTCAGGCCTGAGCCGACTGGCTGCTGAAAAAATGACAGCTGAGTCGTACCAGCGTTTGCGTACAGCTGATAGTCATATAGCCGCTGGCGAATAATTTCGCTTTGGCCTGGGTTCGTAACGCGACGGGCGTTAAAGTCTGCTGCGGTTGGCATCATGGGTGCAAATTCCTTTAGATGAGAGTTTGATTGCCCAGGCCTTCCGACCTGGGCTTGTCAATTAACGGTAGGAGGACGTTCCTTCGCGCATCCGAGCACCATACCCGCCGCCTGAGAGCAGGGGCGAAGCAGAACCGGAAGCGGTATAGGCCGACAGGAGCGGGGTTGCGCCTGGCGTTGTGTACGCGCCCATCTGGCCGCGAATCGGGCCGATACGGGTGTTTCCACCCGAGGCAATAACTGCGGGGCTCATGTAACCCAGGCCGCTCAGATTGCTCGAGATCTGCGCGGGCAGAACTTTTTTCATAATCTGATAGCTCTGCACGGTCAAGGATGCCTTCGCAGCCTTGCGCGAGAACCCACGGGTCACGCCGTCGAGTGCGTTGCCAAGTACCACGGTCAGGACCGCTTTAACAGCGTCAGCCGTTCCGACCGAGGCCGGGTTTGGCGTCAGGAACGTGCCAACGCCTGGGACATTCTTGGCGATCATGTTGTAAGCGTAGTCGATTGCGACCGCGCCGAAACCGTCCATCAGCGCCTCGCGAATCGCGCCCATGTAGCCCGAGAGCATCGCAGGGTTGCGACGACGCATCACCCGACGACGCATTGCGCCGATTGGGTTGCGACGACGACGCATTGCTGCGACTGGGTTGCGACGACGACGACGTGGCATCACGCGTGCGAGCGCCAGGGGATTGCGCCGACGGCGTGCCGGGGCTGCGCGTTTGGCTTTGCGCCGGGTGCGGCGACGTGGGTTAATCAGGAGCATCTCAGCCATTGTAGAACCTCATTTGTTTGGGTCTGATTCATCGACGATTCCCCGCTCGGTGAAATTGTAATTACCACCGAGCAGGTATAAAACCTTGCCGTCGGGGCTCACTACGAACAGGGGGCGATCCGACTTACGGAATTTGTGGATGTACTTTTCAAGTACCCCATCCCGAATTGTCGAATAGAGTATCCCATCGACCTCGCCGATGGCAACACCAACGGCGGGCAGCGGGGGGATTTTTACAGAGCCGAGCTCGACCGCGTTATGCCCAGAAAATCGCTCATACAGGTCGCGAGCTTGCTCGATCTGGGTTCGGGTCGTCTTGGTCATGCCAGCCCTCGAGCTCGGGGGAACTGGGTTCATCCGAACGCCACGGGCGACGTGCTTAGGTTTGAGCAGCGCCGGGACGTCGCAGTCCCATTTAGCCAGGGCCTTATTCACGGGCGAGCTTGGGTCGTCTCGAGTCTTTTTGCTTGCCGCAGCCTTAGCCCCGCCCATGCGAGCGCAGAACGATTCGCGCCTGGCTGCAGCCTTCGGGCTGCGCTTTGCCTGGCGAACGGATACGGGGCGTTTGAGTGCCATTACACGACTTCGCGAATTGACTCGACGCGAATGTAGTGATTTTTGTGATACGGGTCGATCGCAAGCCTTTCAGCGATTGCTTTCGCCATATCCAGATACATGACCTTCATCCAGGTATCCCATTTTTTCCCGTCTTTTGAATACTCGACGACGTACACCGTCGACGACTTGGGGGTTGCCCTTGCCGGGTTGCTCTTGCGAGCCGTCATCGCCGAGCGTTTGAATGCTTCTTCGGTCGGAGCGCCCTTAGTGCCAGGCCGACGCATACGCTCGCCAGAGCCCGCAGCGATCCGGGCGCGTTTGGCGTTGATATTGTCGTATAGGCCAGGGTTGCGCTTGACCTTGCCAGACCGCTCCTCATTGAGCGCGATCGCGACCGCTTGCTTTTGCGGATAGCCCTCATTGACCAGCTGACTGATTTTCTGGCTGACTGTTTTTTTGACAGGATTCGCCGCCCGTTTCTTTGCGGCAATCTGGCGCTTGCGATTAAGAGAGCCGTTCCGGGCCATCTCGGCGAATCGCTCTCGGGCCGCCAGCTGCGCGGCGCTTGGGGGTTTCGTAGCCATTGGGTTTTCCTCGTATCTGGGGAGCCGTTTATGTGCCGTCAGGCCTTCGTTGCGCCAGTCGCGATTCGTCAGTCCGAACTTCACCATCGACTGCATGAGCTCGTTGCGACTGTAACCAATCTCGTCTGCGATCGAGTCCAGCGTCGCCATTGTTTTGGGCTCGAGCCGAACGCAGACCTCGGCAGCGCGAGCCCGATAGGCGGCTTGACGTTCAGCGTCAGACGCATACTTGCGCGGGCGAGGATTCTGTTTTGTCACGGGTTACGATATAGATCGGTTTGCCGGTAATGGTCAAGTGTCAGCGCGACCTCTGGTAAGCCTGGTAGCCGTAATAAACGACTGCGGCAATCGCCGCCCATTTCACAATTGTTGCAATGGATGTGAGCGGGCTTAACTCGCTGGCTGACTGAGCTTGATCGAGTTTTGCCAATTCAGGGGCGAGCTCTGCACGTTGCTCGGGCGTCATGTAACCCATGACCTGAGCCCGCTTGACGACGTCGATCACCGCCTTAATCCAACCAGAGCCCCAGGCGATCAATCCAGCAGCGACCGCGACAGTTGCTCCGATACCGGCTGCGATCACAGCAGGGGCGACGCCCAGTCCTGCAGGGATTTTTAGCGTCGGAAAATTCCCGCCGACTCGATTGATTCCGTTGATGCCCAAATTCAAGGTTTCAGCCGTCATTTTGAAACGACCAATTTTCAGGTCGAGCTCATCGAGCAGCTGCGAGAGCTCTGGGCGCATTTCCTGGGGGCCGTAGTCAATCAACCCGAGCACCGCTTCCTGGGCTCCCTGCAGGGCGTAGAGCATTTGTTGGAATTCGGCGACCTTCTGGCGATAGTAGTCGACTGAAAAAACCGAGCCAGAGCTCGAGCTCGAGCCTGGAACATTTTGCACCGTCATCCCAGGGGCAGCCGTGCCGCCGCTACCGCTCTCAGGGAAAAAATCCATGTTTACACCGGGAATAGAAAATTGACCGTATCGAAAACCCGCATCGCATCAGGGACGCCGCCCATGCCAGGACGGCTCACGATATAGCTCGTGCCGATAGTAGCCACCGGAGAATTCCAGTCGCTGGTAACCAGGGGGCCGATCCATGCGTTAGGGTGAATCGGGTTCGTCATGGTCATCGGGTCCATCGGGTCCATCGGGGCCAGAATGCCGAGCCTCGAAAACCCTGGGGTAATGGGGTAGCTCATTTGGATTGACCTCGAATTAGAAAAAATGCGACGACCGCGAGCGCAGCAAAGGCGGCGTAATTTGGGACTAAGTTATTAACAAGCGGCGGTGAGTTGAGATTCGAGATTAAAAGTTTTGAAGTGAGCCACTCATCAACTGACGCCTGACCAGGATCGCCCGCAACAATCCGACCAGTAGAGTCTGCAATCACTTCCTGGTCAAACGCGCCGTCCGCGTATCGGAATCCTCGAGGTAAAGCAGGACGTTGTGGGAACGGTTGAGCCACGCTGTTTGCCGTTGTGGGTCCTAATGGGCTGAGTCCTAACATCATTTGATCGCCCCCCTCAATAGCAAAATGCCGACCAGAGCAGCCAGGGCAATATGCCCAGGGCTGAGAGCCGCTGACGTGATTGATTCGGTTGTGGTGACCGTGCCGCCACCAGGCAGCATAAACGTGCCGCCCGTTGCTGGCGTGCCGGTAACCTGCACGGCAGTTTGGGTTTGACCAGTCCCTGCATTCGTTTGGGTTGCGACGCCGGTATTGGCGTTTTGCGTGGTGACGACGCCGGTTGTGGTGTCGACCTTAGTCGTCACGCCGCCAGCGGTGACTGAGCCCGTGCCGGTTGCCGTTGTACCGTCTGAAAGTATCAGGCGAACTGATCCAGTCGCCGCATTAACCATTGACGTAGTGCCGCTCGCCGTGTCGACCGTTTTGACCGTACCGCTCGTTGTATCGACGACGGTTTTTTGGGTGTCGGTTGCAGCGGCGACTTGCTGAGTCGTCGGGGCCGGTTGCGTCGTCGTTGCAGCAGCTGCAGCGGCTTGTTGAGCTCTCAACTGCGCGTCAATCACGGCTTGCACCGCCTGGGCGTTTTTTGTGGCGGCGGCAGCTTTCGCGACTGCGTCAGCCTGGGCTTGCTCGGCAGCTTGTCGGGCGGCTGATTCAGCTTGAGCGGCAGCTTGTCGAGCAGCAGCTTCGGCGGCGGCCTGGGCGGCAGCCTGAGCGGCAGCATTCGCAGCTTGTTGAGCGGCAGCCGCTTGGATGTTTTGCTCCTCGGCTGCGCGCATTGCGTCGCCCGCAGCCTGGCCGTTGACCGCGTACTCGTAACCGATCCGAATTGCTTTGTTCAGATCAGCTTCACTCAGAGCGCCATAGTCAACGCCCGCAGCTGCGGCGAGCCATTCATCCTGACTGATTTTTTTTAGCTCGTAACTGAATTTTGCAGTCTGAGCTCGAATCGCAGCCTCGAACGCGGGCGAACCATTCAGAGCGCCGAACCCGCGAAATCCCCCGCGAAAATCAAACTGACTCGTCGGGAACAGAAAACCCTCATCGCTTCTGACTCTCATTTGCTTGACCTCTGAAAGAACAGCAGGGCCGCGACCGCCAGGCCGCCAAGTAGAAGCAGCTGTTGAGTGCTCGGGGACAGACCGATATTGACGCCAACGCCCGAGTAGCTCGCAATATCAACGGGCGGGAGCCCTTTTTTGGCCCGCTCAGTATTGAAGTCGATTAGCTTGTATTGCTGTACCGTCATCAATACGCCAGAAGCAATTCGTTGCCAAGTATCAGTCCAGTTTTCGCCAGGCTTTTGAGACGCTATGATTTTTTCAGTCAGGCCCGGAGCGGCCTGGTCGAAAACCAGCTTGTACTCAAGCGGAATTTGAGCGGTTGACTGGTCGGGTGTCGAAACAGCCGGGACGTAGTCCTGAGAATATTCGTCATACACCAGGTATTGCCCGGTAGCGTCTTGATAAATTGCACCTGCGGGGCTTGGCATGGTTTATTTCCTCCGAAGCAGTAGGAGCGCAGCCAGACCCGCGCCAGCGATTAATAGGGTATTGGTTGAAATGCCGCCGATCGAGCCGCCGAATGTGCCGAACGTCGACGTCGAAATGGTTGATTTTTGACCGTTAGGAAAGGTGGTCGTCTGCGTGCCGTTGCCGTTGTTGACCGTGACCGAGCCGTCAGCATTGCGAACCGGGACGCCTGGCGTCTGCGGGCGAACCGTTCCGTAGGGGTTGAACGATCCGTAAGGCGACGGGGCTCGCCCGTATGTCCCGCGCTCGACTTGTTGAACGACCGTGAAAATGTTTGCGATCGACTTGGTCAGGCTCTCGGCGACTTTCGAGAAGTCGAGAATCGAGCTAACAGTCGTTTTTTCAGCGGTAGCCGTCAGACCTGCAGGGCGAGTTGCAGGTCCGGGCGCTGACGTTGCAGTCGTACCGGCTCGGCTTTGAATTGCGTTGTTGGTCAGCTGCGTTAATTGCTCGGTTGTTGCAGTCCCAGAAACTTCGTACAACACCAGGTTGTCAGGCCCGCGAACCTCAATAACATCATTGGGCCCGACCGTCGCGTAAATCCCCGCAGCGTAGAGCTCGGCAGGAATGACCGCAGCCTGGCCCGCTTCGTTGTAGAGCACGCCGCTATCGTCAGGAAACAAGGCGTTAGGGTCGAGCTCAGTAACCAGTCCCGACTCGTCGATTGTGATCGCGACGTCGATGCCCAGGTCAATCGGGGAAACGATGACGTCGCCAGGGACGAATGTGTAATCGTTCCCAAAATCAACGGGCGGCGTATAGAAGTCGTAAAATTCATCAAACCCGACCAATTCGCTCGGATTAATAAATCCCGTCTCGTTTGGGAATAAATAATTGTCCACGGTTGCCCCAGTTGTCGACGCAATTGCGCCAGCAGCAGCGCCCGCCGCGAGCGGGGCGCCGGTTTCTAAAATTGCCCTACCGACGTCCTCACCTCGAGCGGCTGCAGATACCGCAGCCGACGCGATTTTTGCAGCTGCAGCCGAATCTACCGCAGCAGTAACAAAATTGCCAGCCTGAGAGCCTAAATAAGCAGCAGCGGTATTTTTGACCGCTGCGCCCACATCCCCGCCGCTCGTCACCGCCCCGACCGCAGCCGAGCCGACCAGCTGCGCCACTTGCAGCTGCGTGAGCCCGCTCGCCGCTGCGATTTCCAGGCTAAGTGTCGTCGCTGCAGCCGCGTTGCCAGCGCCCAGGATTGCGTAACCAAGTTGACCAGACCAGTCGTAAACGAGCGACCCAATCGCCAGGAGCGGCAGAGCGACCTCGCGCAACGCGCTTCGAACTCGAGGGACCGCGTAGAGCAGCCCGAACCCTGGTTGACCGTTTGCCGTTGGCTTGAACCCTAGATAGTAGGTTGCTCGCCCGTCATCAAAATGGGCGAATTCCTGCGGGATTTTTAGGTCGTTGTGCTTGACGATCGCCGTGAAAAACCCAGGGATATAAGTGCAATTGAATGCTTCATCGGAGCCGAAACACTCTTGCGAATCTGGCGTCCAAAGGAATTGCAAGTCGCCCAGGCTCATGACCCGATAACGGTTTGCCAGGAATACCGCAATGGCTTGCACGCCCGGTTGGGGCTTGGCGGGGTTGTCGCCCATCTGCGCGATGAGTGCCGCGACCTCGCGATCAAAAAGGCCGTCGGGTGTCAGGTCGCCATAGTCGCCCTGGAACTCCGATCGGATCATACGATCTCGATTGCGTAGGCCACCGGCCTCGGAGCCGCCCATCCCATCGGGTAATGCTCGGTTGGGTCCATATCAATCCATTGCCCGTCGAGACAGGCTTGCAGGTAAACGTGCTCGAGCTCGCCTGGCACGTTATAGCCAGCGACCACGAACCTCGTCGGATAGCCGACAGACTCGAGCAGGGTCGCCAGCAGTACGACCTGGTCGTCGCAGTCACCGACGCGACCTTGTAGGGTCATGAGCGGGGTCGAGAGCGTTTCGACGCCGTTTATATCTCGCGTGTAGCGAATTCCATCGCGAACTAACTCGAACAGGGCGTGAGCCTCGGCGAGTTGGTTTTTTTCTGGGGTGAGAAAAATTGTTGCGGTTGCCGTTTGGCGAATGTCCAGGTTAGTCCTGAATTGATTCACCAGGCCGCGCATTGTGCCGAGCGTTTGCTCGACGCCGCGATGACCGTCGGCGAGAGCGACGATTTGGCCCGAGAGCCTTGGGGTAGGGGCGAGCATCATGCGCGGGTTGTACCGCGCATGAGCCCGCCTTGTCAATTAGTCAGTCCCGCCGACTTTCGTTTCTTCGGGCTCATCCTCGACATCGAACATCGCGATCGCTTTGTCGCGTACCTGGCGCAGCCACTCCTCATGAGGTTTGACGCCTGGCGCGAACCCTGAGAGCAGGTCGAACCAATTGTCGAGCAGCATGATCTCGACCAGGTCGTCGGGCAGTTTGTCATAGACAAAATCAGCCGCCTTGTCGACTGGCGTTAGAGCGACCGCCATATCCGTGAGCGTTTTCAGGTAAGCCTTTAATTTGATGATCACCAGGGGGTTAGCCATTTCGTCCTCGTTTGTTGGGGGTTCTGGTTGGGGTTCGGGGTTGGGTTGATACTGGGGCTGCAGCTGCGGCTGCGGTTGTGGCTGCGGCTGCGCCTGGGCGAATGAAGGCGGCAGCTGCACGGGTTGGAAGTCCTGGGGTTGCTCGGGCTGCGCCTGAGCCGAGCCTTTATTCATCCCCGCCGAGACAATGTCGAGAACCTTCGGAAGCATTGCCATCATTGTCTCGGGCTCGTCTTTTTGCGGGCTGACCTCATCGGCAGCCGAGCGCAATTCGCGAATGGCCCCGACAATTTCAGAGATTGACGAACCGGCTCTCGACTGGTTATCCATTCCCATCGCCTGACGCATCATTGTCATCATCGACAACATTTTCGTCATTTCTTCCATCGGGTCCTTTTGCGGTTGCTGTTTCATCTGCACCAGGGCGTCGAGCATTCGCTCCTGGCCCTGGGCGATCGTGCCGAGAACCTGGGCGAGCCCCGAGGGCAGAGTGTCAGAAACTGCGGCTTTGTTGACCTCGGACATTTTCACCCTGAGCTTGGATCGAATGCCGAACTTGCGCGTTTGCGGGTGCGTCGCGTAAAGCCTGAGCTCGAACTCGCCGTGTCCGAACCGATCGCGCAACAAGTCGAAATTGCCTTCCTCGAATTGCTCGGGCTTGAATCCCTGGCAATACTCGAGTGAGCCTGAGTTGAGTTTGTAGACTTTGAGCTCGGCTCGATCCAGGCCGTTAATACCGGCGAGCATTGACGCGACGCGATCGGTCGCCGTTTCTTCAATTTCGTCGGGAATCTCAGCGGGCAGGTATTGCTGCACCGCCTCCTCATCCTCGAATTGCTGAATTTTTTGCAGTCGGGTAGCCATGTTTTGACCTATAAAAAAGGGGGGCGCGTTGCCCCCCGATGTTAGCGTTTCAGTTAAAAAACAGTTAATTGTCCGTTCTCGAGAGCTTCGGCTCGGCTTCGAACTCTCCGCAGCGCGTCCCTTCCTTGATAGGGGGGAATACTGAGTGAATCTGCACCGAGACGCCCGCAGCCGTTGGGACAGTTACCGGGACAGCGATCGGGGGATAACGGCGGCAAACCATGCCGCCATTCGCCGCCGGGTCAGCCATCAGGTCAATGTTGGAATGCACGCAGTCGTTGCACGTCATGATTGAGCCTTAAAGATAAAGGAACAGAACAGCCGCCAGAGCAGCGCCGCAAACAACGACGCCGCCCCACTCGAGCCAGGTCATCGACAGGTCGGTGCTCATGCTGCGAGCGCCTTCGGAGTCGTTGCCATTGCGATCGCGATGAGCTTTTGCATTGCATCGCTCGGCTTGCTTTCGACCAGCGGGCGGCAGGTGTACTCGTAGCCAGTCGCCGACTTCGCGCCCTTGACACCGACTTGAATCCCAAATTCGACCTCATCAGACTGGTCGAGCGCGCCGACCAGAGTGTCAGAGATAAAGTTAGGCAACAAGCAGGTCGAGCTCTCGAAAGCCTCGCCCGTGTCCAGGTTGATGCCGTAGAAGTTGCCCTGCAGCTTGACGTACTCGCCAAGCGCCGTTTGGCCTGGCGTCGAGCCCGTGATTTTTCCCACAATGTTAGCGACCGCCACATTGTGACCGCCAGCGGCGTCGACGACCGCCTTGAGTTGCGACTCGGTCAGGCCCAGGGATTTCAGGGTCATTTTTCTCAAAATCTCAGCCATTTGTTTGCCTCTTAATGTTGTGAGGGTTGTGATGCAAAGGCGCATCCTCGAGCCCCGCACGCGGGGCTCTGGGATTAGTCTTTTTGCTCAAACTCGACATTACCCTCGGGCGAGATGTAATAACGGTCGCCATATGGATGACCAGGCCAATAGGCGTAGAGCGGGGCGTTTGGTTTGAGTCGCATATGCAGCACGCAGCCGCTCGGGATGTCTCCCCGCGCCTGAGCCGCCAGGTAGAGCTCTCGGTCGCGTGCGTAGCGTTGATTGATCACGCCTGGCATTGCTCGCCCTCCTGGCTCGAGATCGTTGCGACGTCGGCCTCGGGATCGCGACTGGTCACGACGCAGAACTCGGTTTGATAGTAGCCGGTCGTAATCACCACGGTGTCAAACCCGCCAGCGAGAATGACTCGCTGGTTCACATAGGCGAGAACGATCGCCTCGACTTCAGACTTGGTAAGAATCACTCTCATGTTTGCCTCATAGTTTTATCGCCGCCGACTTGCGGCGAGAAAAGTGTCGCGTTTTTTGTGCGAGATTGTCAAGCGACAATTTTCTCTCGTTTTCCCGCGCCCGTTCCGCGTCGAGTTTGTGCGCGATACATTTCAGCGCCCGCCATGACCTCGCTGAAATTGCGCCGCTGCACCTGGTGTTGCTCGGGAACGTCCCCGTCATACCACGCCCGAAAGTCTGCAGCCGATAGTCGTTTGACGTTCATTCCCTTTGCCGAGCCCTTGCCGCTGGCCTGGTTGAAATACACTTTTTTCGCGATCACCAGGTGGCGCTTTCCTTCCTCCTCGACTTTCCAGGCCCCGTAACGCCGCTGGTCAATGTCGAGCAGGTGACCCATCGGCTCGGAGTACATGACACAGTCCGTATCAGCATAGAGCCAGGCGGCGGGATTTAAGAGCGCCGCTCGCCTGACGACCATGCGAACGTGAGCGGTAATGAATGCGCCCAGGTGCGGCTGATGGTACGGTTTGACGACCTGGTCGCCGTAGCGAAACCATACGTTTTCGATGCTCTCGAAACCCTCATAGTAGGGTTCGTATCCGTCGGGCTGACTGGCTGCGAGCAGGTATTCAACGCCGTCCAAAACCTCGACCGTCTTGCCGTAGCTCGAATTTCCAATCGCCTTCATCATTGTCCCGATCGGACCCGACGGGCCACCCTCGGCAGTCGTGCGAATTCTCTCGAGCTTGTCGACGTAATCCTTCATCGAGAAGTGAGAATCGAACGCATGGGATTCGTGGATTTTTATTTTCCAGCCCTCGAGCCGCAGCTGCGCGACCTCAATCGACGTGAGCCAGGTGCTCGAGATCTCGTCAGTCGCATAAACCGAGCGCAGCCGGTCGTCGACCAGCGTGCGGTAATAAAACGGGACGCGATTCTCGGGGTTGTATGCCGTCACCCTGGCGATATAAATTTTCGCGTATCGGTTAACGCCCCCAGGCGTCCAGAGCGTGCGACCTGCGGGTAGCCTAGCCTCGCGCATTGCGGCGGCATAGGCCTGGTTGAGATCGTATTTCCAGACGGGGCCTTCGTATCGGTCGACGCAATAACAGAACCCCCCGCGCATGACGTACTGGCGCACCGTGTCGAGCACTTCATCGGGCAGGTGCGGGATAACGATTTTTTCGGGAATCTGGCTGCAGAATATTTTGACGCACGCAGCGCCTAGAGTGACCTGCAGCGGTTGGTTGAACGTCTCGAGCATGATCGACTGCGCCCGTTGCATTGCGTGCCACAAGCCCTCGGAATCGCGCATTGCATAAAATTGGTGGTCGGGGTTTTTTGCATCGAACTCCTCACGCTCCCAGTCGATCGCGCCAAATATTTTTTGATAGTCCGGGGCGAAGTTAAGCAGGAGCTTCTCGAGCGACAGGCCCGGCAGACCGAGCATTGCCATCCCATCAAGGAATTGCCATGCGCGTTGCTTGTCGTGGTGGAGCTCGACGTCCTCGCGGTGGATTACGCGCAAGCCCCGCAGAGCTTTAGAGCGGGTCATAAACGGGCGCAGCACATAGTCGTCGCCATGCAGCAGAGCAGCGGCGACGAAATAAGAGTCGAAGTTGTTTGCATTCCAGGCGACGTAATTCGTCCCGACCAGGTCGTCATCGAGAAACCTCGACGTGAGAATGTCCCGCAGGTGCTCCATTGATCTCAATGGCCCGTCGAAGTGAAACGCAGGGTTCTCGCCGTAGGCCGTCAGGTAGACAGGCCTGGGCGTCCCGACTTTTATGCGGGTTGTCTCAAAATCGTAGGCGACGATTCGCATCGGCTTCGCAGCCGTCTTTCGGTTTCGTCGAGTGAGCGGGTAACGCCTAGCGGCGGCGCTTGTTTTCGCTGCGTTTGGGTTTTGATTTTCCACGGGTTGGCACGGTTGCGAATTGAAACAAAAATTCAGTCCCGATGTCTTTCGCGCTTGGGGCGTGTTTTTCTTTTAAGTACCGCTCGATCTCGTCGACCATTTTCACGGACCCGCCGCGCACGTCGATCGACTTGGTGAATACCGGCAGGATCTCAGGCGACTTGAGCTTGCCGAGCCGCTGGTCGTACTTCTCGCGCATTGATGCGAGACCAGACTGCGATACCGCTTTGAGCACGTCAATCCTCGAGCCTACGCTCGCCTTTAGAATTTTTTTGGTGGCGATGACCTGGCGCAAGATTGCCTTGCGCGCCTGGGGTCGAATGTACTCAGTGTTTTGAGCGTAAAAAATTTTGGATTCGTCCCCGTTCTTTAGCGGCTCGCCCCGCTGCAGAAATATCGGGTACTCAGGGTTGAAAGGTAAACGGTCGGCTCTCGCCTGGGCGGCAGCTGCGCCGACGTGCTGCGCGAATACTCGGTCGATCGGGTCGCCGAAGGGCTCGGGGATAGATTTAGCGCCGCCTGGGAGGCCTTCTTTGAGCCAACGCCCGACCTTTTGGTGCGTTACCCCTAGAGCGCGTGCGAGCGCCCTCTGCGACCCGTAAGACGTGATCGCGAGCGCGAGCTTCTCTTGGTTAGTGAGCATGAGTCTCCTGAAACCCTGGCACGGGTTGAGCGCCGATTGTGGGGGATGAGCGCGCAGGAATGCAAGCGACCGCTAAAACGACCCAGGCGCAGCTGCGAACTCGAGAGCACCCGAACGTATTGCCTCACCCATCAGCTCGAATCGCAACGC
>Ga0181352_1000425_pt1 | contig 18239 bp, 34 predicted proteins | sample Fa13VDMLBSN_FD_130103 | JGI IMG/M metagenome (GOLD analysis project Ga0181352, IMG submission 130103) | Freshwater viral communities from Lake Michigan, USA - Fa13.VD.MLB.S.N | ecosystem: Environmental > Aquatic > Freshwater > Lake | place: USA: Michigan | collected 2013-09-23 | reverse complement strand
TCGCGGCGGGGTGGGTGGGTGTAAAGCGGCAATGCCCGATGCTGCTCGGTAAAGTCCTGCGGGTTGTCGGTCACGCACACTGACTTGCCATCAAGCGTGTAAACCATCCACGCCACCGGCTCCTGCTGCACATCCGTAAGCCGTTGCATGGATGCCTCGGATATGGCGGCGTGGAGGGCATCTTTAATGAGGTGCAACTGCCTCAAAATCTCTTTCAATGCCTTACCATCCGACATGGTTATATTTGGCTCATCAATGGCGCGATCAACTCGCTCAAGCGCCTGTTTCATTGCTTCGATGCTCATTCTGCTTCTCCTATGCCGTGTGCCCGCTCTATCTCACGGGCAAACTCTATCTCCCACCACACAGAATGCAGGTGGGGTTTGTCGTTCTCCAGCTTGCGAGCAAGGGCAATAATCTCGTGCTCTGGTAGTGGCTCGCTCACCGGATAGGTAGTGTCGCCTGTATTCATTTGGTTACTTTTTTCCTCCGTCATAAGGCACAGCAAGTTTGGTTCCGATCAACATATCACTCAGGTTTCTTCCATCTTCCAGTGTGACTTCAGCGAGGTAATACCCAAACTTGCTTACCTTTTCCGTCGTAACCTTCACGGTCTTACCACCACAGACTTCTCGTACAAAATCTTTTGCCATCGCATACCCCGGTTGACCTTTCTCCGGGGTATCAACCCGCGCCAAACGCAGCCGATGCTTCGTACAGATTTTGAAACCAAGGTCGATCAGTGCGTCAATGGTGTCGCCGTCCACTACGTTGTCAATCACTGCGTTGTATTGGTACATGGTTGTCCCTCAGTAGATAAAAACAAAAGCCGCGATTATAAAAAACCCAGACAGCAAAACGATCTCAACGAAAGTCATATCAGCCCCGCCATTCTCTGCGCTACCGCAGACTCAGCTTCAGCTACTGCTGTGGCACCCTGCTCCTTCTCCATGATGCGTTTGAAGTGGTTCCACTTGCTTGCTTCCCACTGGAGGTGCGCCATCATGGGCTGCTGCCCTAGGATGACTGCGTGCTGGTGGCCACACACTCCCTTCAACCGTTCAACCTCACGCTCAAGCCGGTCGCACTTTTGTCTCAACTCGTTGTACGTAAGGTTCTTCTGTGGCGGTGGGGGTATATCATGCAGTTGCGGTACTGACTGGATGCGGTTCATTACTTCCCTCTCCTATTCAAGATGCTGTCACCTACTCGCTCAATGAACTTCCTGTCCCCGTCAACCTTGGCCTGTAACTCTATCGGGGTATCAAATCCGAGTTGTCGGTAGTACTTGTTCTTCGCAAACACCCAACAATCAGCATCATGTTTCAGCTTGTCGATAGTTTCAGTGAGCTTGGTAATCTCCTCGACTTTCTCATGCAACAAGTCTCGCAGACGCTCAGTCTCTGCACTGCGCTGCTCCTCAGTGCGCTCCTCAAAAATCCGCACATTCGCAAACGCTGAGGTCACACTGCCCACACTTTCTGATCTCTGCATTCCTACTCTCCCCTAAGTATTTGAACTCCTCAAGTAACCTGTTTACATGCGCGTTCCACATCTCTGTACCAGCAGCCTTATACAACTTGTCGAACCATTCTTCCGTCATCATGTATCCCCATAGTTTTTTGCCACACCGGACTCACATGCAACCGGCAGGCCGGGTGCCCACTTGGGCGGTGTCGACATGATCTCCACCAGCTTTGCCTCAGCCTGTGCTGCCTTGCTGTCCGGCGCAGTGATGATGATCTCGTCGTGAACTTGGAATGCAACGTGGTAGTGCTGTCCGATTGCGGCCATCTGCTCACGGATAACGATAGCGGCAAGGGCTTGGATCAGATTCTCCGTCACCTTCCCACCGTAGATGCGTACCCATGACGCATCATCAGCCTCGCCAAGTACACGTCGCGCAGCAGCTTTCGTAAATTGCCTTGGGTCAGCGATGTATTCAAAGCCATTCGTCGTGGCACGCAGTGCGGGGTACTGGACGCGCAACTTGTTGGGCAACTTGATACCCAGTGAATCATATGTTAGTACGTCATGGATACTGCCACTGCCGCCGTTGACCATCGCGGTCAGCGCCTGCCCACACTTCTGCCAAAGCTGTGCAATCTTGAAGTTCTTGCTGCGATAGATTCGCACGATGCGTTCGGCTTCGTTGATGTCGATCTTGACGTTGATACCACCTTGCCCGATCTCAAGAGTGCGTCGCAGCTTCTCCGCACCCATGCCGTAGCCAAGCCCGAGGATGCAGGTCTTCCCAACGAAGCGTTCGATCTTGTCAGACTTGGTGATCTTGCGACCGTACACCTCAGTGGCGAACTCGGAGTACACATCCCGCTTCTCACTGAACGCTTCGACCAGGTCATCCTGCCCTGCGATGTACGCCACCATCCGGGCTTCGATCTGCGATGAGTCAGATGCGATGAGGCTGTACCCCTCCGATGCCTTCAGACTGCGCCTGATTGCGTTGCTGCCGCCACGGGCAGGGAGGTTTTGCAGGTTGAGCTTGTCGCCCCCACTGAAGCGGCCTGTGTGCGCCCCGTAGTAGTTCAGCATGATGGGCAGCTTGCCCCGCCCTGCCACACCGATCAGCGACTCGGTGCGGGTCTCCTCGATGGTCGACTTCACTCCCAGACGGGCAGAGACCAGTGCCTGTACACGCTCATCCGGGTGCTCCAACAAGTCGGTAAATCCCTTGTCGGTCTTGCTGAATGCCCATGTCTCCTTGCCAGTGGTGAGACTCACCTTACGCGGCGGCTCGACACCCAGTCGCTGTAGTGCAGTGGCGAACTTTGGGTTGGACATGATGTCCTCGGTGGTGACGTCTACCTCAGACATGAGCTTTGCCTTGCGCTCCCGCACTTCCTCAAGATGTTTCTCCAAGAGTGGTACATCAAGTTCGATGACAGGCTCCGTATACATCCGCAGTGTCTGGTCAATCACCAACAACTCGCTGGATGGGAAACCTACCTTGAGCTTGTCGAACAACTGCTTCGTCAGGTTCACATCGTTGATGCAATACTGCCCGTACTGTGCGAGTTCGGCCTCGGTGAAGTCTGTCTTCCGCTTCCCCAGTGCAGCCACCACCTCGTCGCCCTTCCTGCCGAGTCCGTAGTATGCTGCCAGTTTTGCAAGCGATCCGCCGACAGTGAGGGCATGCGCTGGACGGGCCATGCTCAAAGTATCAAGCCAGAGGCGAGGGCGGATACCGAAGTGCCACGACAGGATGGCACCATCGAACGCTGTGTTGTGGCACAGGATCGCCCGCTTCCGGTAGTCCAGTGACCTGATGAACTTGCCGGGGTTGTCGCCGCTGTACCAGTCGCACGGGTAGTCGTTGACCTTGATGCCCACACCGATGACTTCAAACCTCGGGTCACGGATGTACGCCTCGGTAGTCATCTTCGACAGGGAGAACTCTTTATCATAAAAAGTCTCGATGTCTATTGTAACTATGTCCATTGTCATTACACGCTCCTTACACCCAGTAGGGTGGTCAACTCCAGCTTCTTCGCACGACGCCGAGCTTGTCGCTCAGCAGCCGTGAACTTGTGACGGGGTTTGTCCCTGCCTTCACCCAACTTGTATACAGGAGTCACGTCGCGCCCCAGACGATCCGCTTCCCATGCACATACGTGTACAACCTTATGCTTCTTCATGGTACGCAGCACACTTCCGGCAGTGACGACGTGCATCCCGGTTTCTTCAGCTACTTCGTGGGCGGTAACAGGGTCATGCAGCAACAGCTTGAACAGCCGAGCGTACATGCTCTGATTGACCTTAACCGCCATTCTCTTCCTCAAGAATCTCCAGAAGTTTCTGAAGGTAGTGCTTGCTCTTGGCAATCTCCAGACCATCGGCATCCTTGGTACCCATACGCATGAGGTACTTCAAAGCCCCGGCACGGTACGCACCAATGCGTTGTTCGATGGGCCATGTGTCGATCACATCCCAAGGCTCGACGCCCATGTTCTTATAGTGATCTCCACCAACTTGTTGCTTGTTGGCTTGCTCTTCTTCGTCCAACCAACCTTGCTCAACCACTGGCTCATCAGCAGGCGGTGGTGTATGGACAGAAGCAAGGGCTTGCTTGCGCAGGGTATACACGGTGGGCATCGCCATGCCGAACTTCTCGGACACGGACTTGGGTGTAGCCAGTGGGGACTTGGTGAAGTAATCGATGACACGTTGCTTCTTGGTAACTTTAGGCATACATCCTCCTGTTTATCGTAAATGATCTGGCACTGTGGGTAGTTTCACAGTGTCCTTCCCTTTGCGGAGCCGCGATTCTACAAGGGCTATGGCTTTCTCCAGCTCCCGCACGGTAATGATTTCCAACTGTGCGTCGTGCAGTTCTACCAACTTGTTGAGCATTGTTATCTCCTCACCAGTTGGGGTGAATCTCCCATGCACCGAGGCTCTCGTTGCAATCTTGATGAGTGCGTACTTCCCATGCTCATGGGCATACTTGTACTGCGTACCAAACCCCATCTCAAGTAACGCTTCGACCATGTTGCACATGGACGTGAGGATGTCCACGTCGTACTTCTTCGCCCTACCCTGAAGCAAAGCCAGCATTGCCTGACTGTGTTTGATCTTCAGCGTAGTGAGCGGGAAGTCATGGTTCTGTAACGGGGTAACACTTTCCACCACATACCCTACCGGGTTTTTAAGCACAGCCCGTGGGCGGTACTTCTTCCTTGGCTTCTTAGTTGTACCCATGTCATCCTCAGATAAAGACTCCAAACTTCTGCCGCAGTTTCCGGCTGTGGGTTTTACATATACGGTCTATCCCTTCGATCATTCTCTCCGGGGTAGGTTGTGACAACTTGTTGAAGAATGTAACTTCCGCACTCTCAGCGAATGCTCGCAGTATCTCCGGGGTGAACTGCTCATCACGGATACAGGTGTACAGCAGCGTTATCCAGCGGTCGCAATCCCAGTCTGGCATTGTCCATGTGGAACTACCCTGCCTGTCCTTGGATACTGCTTCACAGATAGGCTGCAATACACCCAGTTTGGCGCGAACCTTGATGCCGTACTTCCACTTTCGCAAGGCTCGCAACCATTCACGGCGACGCTCCTCGTCGATCTTCATACGCTTAACTTTGCCGCAGTAATCTGTGCGGTGAGCTTGTCGAAGTCTACGTCTGGAGTAACCACTGTCTTGGGGCTGGACTTGATCTCCTTGTGGCGGGCTTTCGTGTGCTCATCCAACAAGTCCCACAGTGGGGGCCATGCCTTCAGTGCAGGGGCAAGAGTGGTGTACGTCGTGATGACCTGCTTCACGCTTTCAGCGAACTCATCCTGTCGTTTCTGTGCCGCTCCAACGCGCTCAAGGAATGCTTTTGCTTCTGCGTATAACTCACCCCATACAAGATGGTTTTTGAGAGCAATGCGTCCTGCAAAGTAGCTGTTTGAATGCGCCAGATCGGTGTCTATTACTGCCACAGGCCATGGTCTTGGAGCCGACAGGTTGAACTTCATCTCGATGCCCATACCACCTACGTAGTCGACATGGACATGATCGACTTCTTTACACCAGTAAGACGGTAACTGCTTAACTAGGTGCAACTCATCAGCAAACAGCGTGTTGTAAATCTTATCCCCCCACGAATGATCGGGGCGGCTTTCAAAGGCACGTGTAACAGCAGGTTGTAGCTTGCTCTTCGCTTGTACCAAGATGTCGTCGATGAGGGCTTGGGAGAATCGAACGGTCGCCATTATGTGCTCCTTAGTTTAGGGTTTTGGTTCTGTTGAACCCGGACATAAATTCATAAAGTTGTTTTGCAATGTCAGTGCAGTACTGTTCTTGTGTTTTCACAGACTCATGACCAAGTGTTGCAAGTACTGTGATGAGCGCATGGATCACCGCGCTGTATTCATCGTCGTCATCTTCATTCAAATCCAATGCCGACGTGATGCGTTCGTAATACGCAACGACTTTCTCGTTGTATTCCATATCAAACCCCAATTCTGTGTCGTGCCAGCATGGTATGTATCAGCGATGTAATGTCGTCGAACTTTACCCACTTGCCAGTCTGGTTGAATGTCCGTGTATCCGAACTCCCATCTCCCACCATACGGGCGGCGAAGCGAGGCCCAACTAGGTCATATCGCAGTTCCGCAGCGATCTCGAGGATGCGGGCACCTCGGAAATACATATCAACACGTGCCCCGTTAGGAGTACTTCTCGCTGACCCAAAATAATACCCCTCCGGCAGAGGAGGGGCACCAATAAGGGCGGCACACTTGGCAGGCCAGACAGATAAGATCGCCATATCAACCTCCCATTTCTACGATCTCACCGAACGGTGCATCGCCAGCACATGTAATCACCCAAAGCACGGGGGCATCAGGCTGTGTGCCAAAGCTGTCACAGCACAGGTCAGTGAGGAACACGATAGCCACCGGCTCAACACCCAGTTCAGTGATCTTGTCGAACACCGGAGCGAAGTCAGTGCCACCGCCACCATGAGGGCGGATGTCGAGTGCATCGTCTGGTGCATAAGACTCCACATGACTGACTTCGGAATCAAAGTACAGTACATGGATACGTGTCGGACAGAGATCATCCTTGACCTTGCCGATCTCCGCAGCGAACTGGTTGATAGTATGCTGGTCGATTGACCCAGAACAGTCAACAGCGAACACCACTTCGCCCATTGCCTCGCCGGTAACACTCGGGAGATACACGCCCTGCCCTATGAATCGTCGGTTAGCACGGGCAAAACTGCGCTGGTCGGTGCGGGCTTTGACAAGGAAGCGGTGCAGCACATCACGCCAATCGACCTTGGGTTGCAGTACCTCATCGACCAGTCGTTGCATGTTGGCAGACAGTTTGCCCATCATCTTGGCAGCTTGCGCAGCCTGTGCCACCTTCACTTTCCACTCAGCCTGTTGCTGTGCCTGCTCAGCACCATCACCCTCACCATCCTCGCAGTCGTCAAGCAAACCGTCGGTGCCGTCCTCCTCGTTCTGTTCTGGCAAGATGTTGTAGATACCCTCTGACGTACCGCCACCGGCAGCGTAGATGTTGGGGTCATGCAGTCCGACCTTGGGCATACGACCGATCCTGTCATCGGTCAACAGCTTGTTGATAACGTAGTCAGCGGCCATGTTCCACCGCCTCGGTGCCCTGCCACCACGACGGTAGTTATGCTCCAGCATGGGATGCAGGCACTCATGGGCAACGAGGAACTTGACCTCATCATCGGACAGCGACTCGACGAACTCCGGGTTGAACTTGATCCGCTTGCCGTTGGTCGCAGCGGTAGGGATAGCCTCGTCAAACTCGAACGGCATGTTGAGTGCGATAGTCCCGATGAACGGATGCTCAAGGATGAGCGAGGTCTTGGCTTTCCAGCTTGGTTTGCAGTTTCTTCATATCCATCAGTCTCTCCTAGTATTTAGCAAATTCACCATGATGTCTGCGTCGAGCATTATTTACCGCAGCAACGGCGTCTTCTAACTCTACATACTGCCCAAGATATGTATTCTTACCAGATATAGATAGCTGCGCTTGGTATCGTTTGTCCTTACTATTCCAAGTGACACCTTTAGGTAGTTGTCGCTTACTCCAACCACGGGTGTTATATCGGTTCTGTTGTTGTGTACATGGGCGTAGGTTTTCAATTCGATTATTGGTAGGATCACCATCGATATGATCGATCATCTTAGGTAGCCATCCATAGTGGTACATAAATACAACTCGATGTTCCGGGTATATAGTTCCGTGTATACGGATTTGCCTATACCCCATCCCGTTCAATGCACCAGCACGTTTATTACGCATACGAGGTGCTGCTTCCACGCTCCATATCAACGCACCATCTACGTAGGAAAAGAGTTTGCGTAACGTAAGCTGATCGATCATGTGATACTCCCATAATTTATATCTTACTTAACATTGTGCATGAACGCCCCCATCTTGTCCATGATGGCCTTGGCCTCTGCCGCAGTGTCACGGCGCAGGTCAGGGTCGTTACGTAGTGCATCAGGATGTTTGAGCAGGGTCGCCTCAACCTGTTGCCGCATCGCTTCCAGATTCGGGTCGTCGTTGAAGTTGAGACGGGGTAGCAGGGCACAGATTTCCCGAGCGTTCTCCACCATGCTGTCGCGGAAGATCGCCTTGGGGTCAGCGAGTTTTTCCGCCATGTGCTTGACCCGATCAAACAGTCGTTGCCATACCTCCTGTAATGCTGCCTGCTCTGCGTCCTTCACACGGCGCTCAACATCTTGCTGGATGCGAGACAGTTCCTCCGATGCGATGGCTACCCGGAAGTCAGTACTGGGGACGGGATAAACCGCCATGTCCATGTGAAACTTGGCACGAATATCCACAGCCGATGGGTAGTCGGCAGGGTCGTACAGACTCCCGAGGATACGCTTGGCATCGTCCTTCAGCGTGTCGTAGTTATCCACAAAGTTATTCACAAGGATGTTCCACTCATCACGCTCCTTGCGAAACTCCGTCATGAATTGCAGGTAGTTACTGGTGGGCAGCATCTGGGTACCGTCGATGCCCCACGGCAAGGTGTTGTCGTAGTACTTGGTGCGGATGTGGGTGGATTTCTTATGAACGTGGTCGAGCAGGTCGTTCATGGGCAGCAGGGCTTTGTTATACCGCCCCGCAGCGGTAGTCGTACCGTGTGCGTCAGCCACCTCCTTAGTGGTACGTTTGTCGAACTTGCGGGCAGTCCATTGACTTATGGAAAGCTGCACCAGAAGGGCACGGTCATTCAGATTCATAGTCGAAACTCCTCTATATATGTTGATGGATGTGTTGCGAAGATAAGTTCTATAAGTTGAAGATACGTCTTAGGGTGCGGTAGGCAGCCTCAAAAAAGCACAGACTGATGCTTGATCGACCACTGGGTGAAGGCTTGGGTAGTGGCAAGGTCGGGGTTGCGACGGGCAGCGTGACTGATGGTCAGCACGGAGAACTCGGGCGGCATCCGCTCTGCATACTGGCAGACACGTTCGAAGTTACCCTCGGTAGCACGCTGTGCGATGGCACCACTGAGAGCGTAGAGAGTCGCCGGGTCGGTGGGCACGTCACTGGTGGTCGGGTTGAGCAGGATAGCGTCAGGGTTAGGCAGTTTGCGGAATATCCGCATGAACCCAACGAACTCAGCGGCAGCACCCTCACCCACTGCACCCTTGAAACACTCGTACTCAGCCTCGGGGGAGACGGTACCAAGCACGTCGGACACACCCTCAACCCATGAACGAGGGGTAGCGTTCTGGTCACGCTGAGGGTCGAAGTCATGCAACAAGCCGGGACGGAAACGGATAAAGCTAACCACCTCAGGCTTCACTTGGTGGTCGATGGCCCATGACGTCCAGTCATCGAGGTGAGTCTCCAGTTCGAGCACAGTCTCCCGATTACGCAGATGAGACAGCACCCGGTTGGCACCAGCACGGTCAGCCTGCCTGTTACCCGTCGAGACTACCATCCACCCATCGGGCAGGGTGTGACCATGCAGGGTGCGGGCTTGGCAGATGTTAGCGAACACCTTTTGCAAGTCAGTACCCGCTTGGTTGCGGTCGTCGAAGCACAGGATGCCAACGTCGGGCGCTTTACCCTTGACGGGGAACCACTCGGGCAGCTTGTAAGCGAACTTGTCGCTGGATGTTGTGAGATCAGGAACTCCGAAGTCTTCCACCAGCATGGTGGGCATATGCCGTTCGATATAGGGCACCCCGAGTTCCTGTGCAACCTCATGGACGATGGTTGTCTAGCCGCCACCGGGAGCACCCTCGATGCAGACAGTGCGACGGATAGGAAAAAGGGACTTGATGGTATCTTTCAACAGTGTCGCTCTCATGGCGAACCTCCAGAATTAAAGGGTGGAATTACGGTTATCAGGGCCACGAGACACGACGGTATTACCACCGAGAGTGTCCCGCACCTTCTTCGCTTCGGGCTTGGAAGCAAAGTACATGGGTTGATTACCGGGGCCAGTGACGACAGCCCCACCTTTACCGTGACGCAGAACAAAAAGACGCTTCATGATTACTCTCCTGTAAGTTATGGACTAGGGATGATGATGCACTCGTTCTGATGCCGCACCCCATAGGCATCGACGTAAGATTCCCCGCACCCTGCCAGCCATTCGGCCAGCAGGACGAAAACGAGGATGATAAAAAGCGTTGTAGCGGTGATGCTGGCGAGTTTCATTTCCCCTCCGCTTTACGAATTGCTGCTTTTGCTTTGCGTATCTCTGCCATATCCCGATTAGGGTCAGCACAAGCGAGAAGTTCTTTGCATGAGGCAAGCAGATCAGATGCGGAGTCGCGCAGTATGTAAGCCGCTACCTCAGCCTGAAACGTCGAGCATGGTCGCACCAGTCCCTTGTCGATAGACGGGTCATCACCGCAGAAGTTAAGGCAGTCACATCGTGGTTTCATATCACCCCCTGTAAAAGTAAATGTGTCCATCGATCTTGATGATCGAGTAATCCACCTGGATATTTGTTGCCGTTTGTTCCCAGTCGATAGCGATATACTTGGGCAGGTTGCGAGGTATATCGCCACAATCCTCCAACAACTCTTTGGCGTACTCGGTGAAATACTCCTCACGAATAAGGGTTGATGGGTACCAATCACCTCGCCACTGCTCATCGCCACCGTAGCCTTTGAGTTCGGCAAGGATGTTTTCGAGTTCGCCGCGCTCCTCTGCCAGCTTCTCATGCTCCTCCCATGAACCCGGCATGACCTCGTGGGCATTGATGTCTGTCAGAATCACCAGTTCCTCATACCGCTCGATGATGCCGCGGATGGCGATAATGTCTTCGTGTTTCATACCAGTTCCTCCGGTAGTTCGACCTCATCGCCAAGGCGTGAGGCAACGTAGCAGCGCATGGCTGCGATAAGGGGGGTGGGGCCTGTTGCGGAATAGTGGGGTCGGTCGGCAAGTCTGTATTCGGCATACCATTCGGCTTTACACATAACCTTGCCGACCTCGTCGGCATACTCTTCGACAAACCAAACGCTGATCTTCTCCCGCTCGATGATCGGCCCGGCTTCAGACCAGTCGGTTGAGGAGTGCGTCCAATGGACGCCGTGCCCCTCTGCGTTGCGCATATAGAGGAAGTGTTCGACACCTGCGGGGCTTCGCCAATACTCTAGCGATTGCCCATTGGTTGAAAAGTATCCTTGACATTCCGCCACCGCCCAATCAAGGGCGGCGTCTGCCAGTTCGCTTGTTTTCATCGCGTTTCTCCGTATATCTCAACCGTCACACACGCCCCTTTGAGACCAGTGATCTCGCATTGGGCGAACTCGTCCTCTCCACACCATACGAACGAAGCGTTGGGGTAAGCCGCGACCCATCGTCGGAGGAGGCGCTCCTCCTCGTCACTCAGGCCAGTGACATCCCCATACTCCAAGGGCACAGCGAAGTGCTGTCCGATCACAGCTTCACGCAGCAGTTCCATTCTCATTCTCTGTCCTCCTTATCCAAATCGTTTGCGATGATCGCCTCCCACACCACTTCGTCGCTGGTGAGGTGCTCGTACTCCCTTTCCAGTCGCTTGTAGAGGTCTTGCATGTGGGAACGGAATGTATCCTCGAATGTGTTCAGTAGTCTGTCGTGGGACTGCTGGTTGAGTACAGCAAGCCATGCCGAAGTGCGCAGGTCATCCACTGGGTAGGGGGAGTAGCACGCAGCGAACTGGGTGTCGATGGATGACTCCGGCAGTGGCAAGTCGTAGTCGTATGAGACGCTGTTCTCGTGGTAGTAGTGGCCTGTGTGTTTAGATGAAAAGTTGAAGTGGTTTCTGGCATGGGCAGCAAGTATGGGGTTATGGGTACCGTGTGCAGCGAGGAACACAAGCCAGTTATTCACATACCCCTCAAAGCAAGCACCGTCACCCTGCGACCAGAAACCACGGAAATACATCTCCTCTACGTGGATACCGATGGCTGCCATGTCCTCCATGAACCAGTCATAGACGGGTTCCCACCAGTCGTGATCGATATTGATGTCGCGGTACTTCTCGATGAGTTTTTGTTTGATCTCGTCGTTCATTTTGTGCCCGCCAGACCTGAGAGAATGCGTTCCGTAACGATGGCTTTGTACCCCTCGGTAGCCAGCTTGCGCATGAGTCGGAGGGACAGCAGGATAGTGGGACGGTGGGGATGAGACTGACTACGATGCTTTGACGTGGTAACGCTGTGGCGCTCCTCGTTCTCGAACCATGCTTGGGCATCCTCCGACCAGATGAACAGGGGCCAGTGGGTGCCGTAGGAATACACAACGTAGAGGTTCTTATCGAGGTGGGCAGTAGCGAACAGGTTACTACCCTCGAACTGGATGCAGCGTTGAACGTAGTCCCGAGCGTTACGGTTTGTAATCTTCTTTGACATGGTAGTGTCTCCGATTAGTTGGTGGTTAAGGTTACGAATGCAACTTGACATATACCACTGGATGCAGTGGGACGGATTTCGATAAAATCCACAGAGGAGTAGGCTACCTTTACACGGCACCAGTCTGTCCATCCTGCTAGGTCTTTAACAGCTTTGATGATACCGCGTCTAGTCTTGGCAGTGGTTGTACCACGCTTGACCCAGCAATAGTTAGCTTCACCACCAAAGGTATCGGTGATTTCGATGTTGTACATGTAATTCTCAGCCATGATAGGCTCCTTACAGTAAAGTTAAAGGTAAGCCAGTCGGGTTGGCCCCGACCGAATTTCAGTCTCGCACAGCCAGCGAGCCGTGTCAAGTTTCGGGTCGCCTACATCGGCTTTACGTCTGCTAAAGCTGCTCTACGCTGTAGGTCTGCAAGCTCTTCCTCCGTAAAATCTACTGCGCCACCGTCTTCTACCACTTCAGGGGGTAACTGTACAGCGTTTGGAACGAATTTAGTACCATCCCAGTATTGTTGAACCACCGGCACAGAGGATCGCGGAGTATCGCGTTGAGGTTTATACCCTATCTCCTTCGCAAGTAGTTGCATGACAAGACTGGACATGGGGATGAACTGCTCTTCACAATAAGCCACGAGAGCAGAGTGAAAAGTCACGGGAATACGTACAGTTAAGAGCTTAGTTTTCATGATAATCTCCAAAAACGCTGTTTTTAGCGTATAGAAATCCTAAACAAAAATCTAGATTTTGTCAATGAAAACCTATGCTGAAATCTAGATCGGAACTAGATTTTTGTTGCGAAAATCTAGACAAATTTTTCGTGTTTTTTGGTGTTTTTGTGTCAAGTTAGCCATTTTTGAGGGAAAAACGTAGATTGTAGATCGTGAATAGATTGTTGAATAGATCGTGCAAGTCCTTGAATATAAAGGATATTGCACTGCACAATCTAAATAATCTACGAAATTTGAGGTAATGTGAGCCACGCGGAGTTGTTAATGAAAAAAATCAGCGCAAAAAAATTTTGTAGAGAACCTATATGAAAAAAACGTAGATTATTTAGATTGTTTAGATTAATTTTCTTTACGCAAGTGGTGGCTCCCCCCGCCCAAATCGTTGATTTGATGGCGTTTTCCCGTAACTTTACTAGCGTAAAGTTGTCAAGTTTCACGATCTAAATTTGGGTAAATCGTGTCAGGTTACGCATGTATCGGCTGTATCATCGTGACATAGCCCTATAACTTTACGTAAATTATGTCAGGTTAGCTATTAACTTTACGCATATAGCTGTATAGTATCCCGCTGCTATGCGCTATAAAGGGGCGAGCCATGACCCCCCGACGTATAGTTAGGTGTTGTCTTTATATAAACCTTACCTGCGACCCCCCTCGGGCGCGACCTTACAACCTCCAGAGCTACAACTTTACAGCATACAAAGTTGACACACAAAAAGAAAACCCGCCTTTCGGCGGGTCAGTGGTTACATGCTGAGAACTAGGACTAGTAGGATGTATAGTAACGGAGCGCCCACTACTACACCTATAAACACCTTCAGATCGTCACTCATTTGCTGCGCCTCCCTGTGCTAGTAAAGTTACATCCTTGAGCCATGCTGTATAGTTTTCCCCTTGCTGTGGTTCATCACCCCACAGCACCACGTGTCTGCGCTTACCATCAGCGCACAACACATTAAAGAAAACCTCTTTAATGGGCCTGATGCGGCCACCTTGTTGGTGTCCTGTCATTGTCTTATCCCTTAAAAAATCCCACCCCTTTCGGGGTGGGAGTGACGTTAGAAACTAAACTTGGGTTTCGATGCTGCAGAGGGTTTCGCCGTCTTCGGATCAACCTTGGCTACTGCCAGTTTGCCAAAGCGGTACCCAAAGGCCAGCGATATATCCGCGTCGATTCTCTCGGCTTTCTTCGCCTCATTCACGAATGAGACCTCGAAATCCTCTTTGGCAAGTCTTGCGTTTTCCTGCGCTTTCTTCAGAGCGCGGTACTTCGCTTTTAGCGCCGTAGACATCGAATCTTCATCGACCGAAAACCAATTCAATTCTTTCGCGTTTTCCATTTTGAAACTCCTTCGAGTATGATGCGCCTCATCCGGTAGCGATATGCGACCTTCAAACGAAGCGCATCATTGCGAAGGATTCCAAGATTTTAAAGAGCGTCGCTGGTAATCTGGCGTGTCGTAGCGATGTGTTACGACAATTCCAGACTAGCAAAACGATACGTCAGCGTCAAGTTTGCCCTGCCAATGCGTGCGCGTATGCGCGTGCGAGCGTGATGCGTGTGTGCGTGCGACGTGCAGGGGGAGACACCCCACCCCCCACATGGACACAGAAAATCAATGCCCCCCGGTAGTATTCCAAACCGCTCTGAATACGCCCCCGGAAAAGCAACTCCCCCTTTTTGTGCTATAATTACAGAACATTTAGGGGGAGCTATGCTATCTATTGAACAACTTGCTGTTGAACTTTCCTATAACCCGGATACTGGGGTGCTGCTACGAAACCGAACTCAACGGCCTGTCTATCTAGAATCTGGGAAGGGTGGGCCGCGTGTAGAAGTTGCGGGGGTTCGCCTTTCTGCTTATAAAGTAGTCCTTGCTTTATGGCTCGGTAGGTACCCAGAAAAACATGAATACCGACATACAGCCGACGATCCCACGGATTTACGAGCAGTTGCGTTTAAGCGCAGACGTGGAGATGGGAGGAAAGATTGTGCTTCGTGCGGTAAGGATGTAGAACTTGACAACTACCACTACAACGCCAAACGAAAAGACAAACGTGGTAGCTATTGCGTAGACTGTATACGACAACTATCTAGACAATGGAACCGTACAGCCACCGTAGCAAAGTACGGTATGTCTGAACATGATTACGAAGCCATGTCAGCCGCGCAAGGCCATAAGTGTCGAATTTGTGAAAAGCCAGCAAATAGAGAGCGATATGGAAAACTATCTATAGACCATTGCCACATCAGCGGCGCAGTACGTGGGCTTTTGTGTATATCTTGTAATACTTCACTTGGAAAATTTTACGATGACCCACGGATGTTGCTTCGTGCTGCTCAGTACCTGCTAGGGAAACTACCTTGACACCCCCGTATCCCGCGCTACACTGCGCATATGGATAACCTACCCCTCAACCACACCAAGTGGAATGACAGGCTGGCTTTCGATGTGGCATTGACCCTCGAAGGCAGTGGCGAATCGCTCCAAGAGATTATGGGGCGGCACAGCATCACGGCCAACGATATACTGGTATTCAACTCCGACCCGATCTTTCTCAAGAAGGTGGAGCATTACCGCGCCGAAGTGCGGGACAAGGGGCTGACGTTCAAACTCAAAGCCCGTGCACAGGCCGAAGAGCTTCTGACAACTTCTTGGTTGTTGATTCACGACCCGGCAGTTTCCCCCGCTGTGAAGGCAGACCTGATCAAGAGCACGGTAAAGTGGGCTGGTCTGGAGCCGAAGAACGAAGTCACCGCTGACACTGGCGGTGGCGGAGTACGCATCACCATCAACCTTGGCAATGACACCAAGGATGTCCGAACAATCGAAGCCACCACTGTGGAGAATGAGGATGTCGCTGCCGTTGAGTATTCAGAATATGTTCAATGAAACGCATAACGGAATACCCGCTGCGAGGTTTCGCTCGTCGATGGAAGCCAAGAACATGGAAGCTACCCTGCGCGAGCACAAGCATTCTTTCCAGACCAAGATCAACAAGTCCAAGAAGCGCGGCAGAGAGTTCATCGTGATGCTGCTGGAGCCTGCCTGTGGCACTTGATATTAACTATACACCGCCGCCTACCGGCAAGAAGTTCATGGAGAGCAACGCGAAGATGCGTGTGCTCATGGGGCCAGTGGGGTCGGGCAAGAGCGTTACCTGCTCCTTCGAGGTGGTGCGTCGTGCGAGTATGCAGGCTCCGAACGCCAACGGCATAAGGAAGAGCCGCTGCGCTATCGTCCGCGAAACCGTGCGTCAGTTGCAGGACACGACGATCAAGACCTTCCTTGACTGGTTTCCTCCCGGTCAGTGTGGTGAGTACATGCGCACCACCAAGACGTACTTCTTCAAGGTGGGGGATGTCGAGTGCGAGATTATGTTCCGTGCTCTGGACGATGCCGACGACGTGGCGAACCTGAACTCGTTGGAGCTTACCTTCGCATGGTTCAACGAGTGTCGTGACATCCACCCGGACATTGTGGACGCGATGTCCAAACGTATTGGTCGTTTCCCCAGCGCCAAAGACGGTGGCCCCACGTGGCATGGGATGTGGGCGGATACCAACCCGCCGACGATGGACACTTGGTGGTACTACCAGATGGAAGGGCTGGACATACGAGACGGTGTGTCGTCCAACAATAACGGATGGGCAGTGTTCAAGCAGCCGTCTGGACGTAGCCCTTACGCAGAGAATATCGAGAATCTGCCGGAGGGTTACTATGATACGCAGGGTCGGAGCGAGGAGTATATCCGGGTTTACATCGACGGCGAGTATGGGCTGTCCTCGGCTGGTATGCCGGTGTACAAGTATTTTCGGCCAGACTACCATATGGCTCAGTCGAGACTTCGCCCGATTATCAATGGGGTTCGACCCGTTATTATCGGGATGGACTTGGGGCTTACCCCTGCGGCTGTCATCGGACAGCAAGACCCACGTGGACGGGCGCTGATACTTGACGAGGCAGTGTCGTTCGATATGGGGGTGCAACGGTTTATACGGACGGTACTCAAACCGTTATTGTATGAACGCTTCCCCGGTACGCCAGTCCTTGTGGTTACTGACCCGGCAGGGGTGCAGAGGGCGCAGACTGACGAGCGCAGTGCGGTCGACATAATCAGAGCAGAAGGGATGAAAGTGATCCCTGCGAAGACGAACAGCGTGTCGGCGCGGATAAACGCAGTGGATGAGTATCTCATGCGTCAAGTAGATGGCGACCCGGCGTTCCTTGTCGATCCACGGTGCACGCAGCTTAAAGCCGCCATGATGGGTGGGTACCGGTTCAAACCCAAAGGGGATGGGGATATTGACAAGAACAAACATTCCCACGTGGCTGAGGCACTCCAGTACCTGATGTTGCACGTAGGTAATGCCAGTGAGGGTCATGCACTCCAGCAACGACGGGAAATCAAACGCTTGTCAGCCTCTGGATGGACGTGATAGATTGACTTCACTGCTTCGTGGCAGTGTCGCCGCCTCTGAGAAGAGGCTTACCCCCCGTTGAGTGCGCTCCGGGGGGTTTCTTTTTTATTGACAGTAGATATACTTGTTGGTAGAACCCAAGCGTATTGGGGGGGATAAATGGCTGGACTGACATTTCTGCGAGTAGTGGGTAACGCTGAGCTTGCCAAACAGGAGCAAGAAGCGACGCAACGCGCCTTGCAAGAACGTCAGAATCAGCCGGTAATCCTTGGTCTTGCCAACTACTTGCGGCAGTGCTGGGATGTGGCAAGACTTGCCAAGCGTCCCATCGAGTACATCATGCTGCGGGCGATGCGCCAGCGCAACGGAGAGTACGAGGCTGACAAGTTGCAACAGATTCGCGGGCAAGGCGGGTCTGAGATTTACATGATGATCACCGAAGTAAAGTGTCGTGCTGCTGAGTCATGGCTGCGGGACATCTTACTTGACAACGGCTCACCCCCTTGGGACTTGCAGGCCACCCCGATCCCTGACCTCAACCCTTCGCAGCAAAAAGAAGTGCAGTCCATGTTCGCGGAGCGTGTGCTTAAACTCGTCGAAGAGTACGGAAAAGCGCCGAACATCGAGGAGATGCGGGAGATCAAGGAGATGGTGTCGCAAGACTACCGGTTCTCCATTCTTCGAGAGGCGCAGTCACGCGCTGACCGGATGAAG
>Ga0181352_1000423_pt1 | contig 18247 bp, 3 predicted proteins | sample Fa13VDMLBSN_FD_130103 | JGI IMG/M metagenome (GOLD analysis project Ga0181352, IMG submission 130103) | Freshwater viral communities from Lake Michigan, USA - Fa13.VD.MLB.S.N | ecosystem: Environmental > Aquatic > Freshwater > Lake | place: USA: Michigan | collected 2013-09-23 | reverse complement strand
CCTGCAAATCTTGTAGGAGCGCTAGCTTTAGTTGGTTTAAATGATTCTTTTTTAATCAGTGCTCTATCAATAAGCTCTGGAGACTCATTACCTGCAGCATAGATCTGATCCATAATCTTATCTATCTCTTGTGCTGATTTAGCTCTATCAATTACTGTATTCCAGTCTACTTGTGACCCCGTAGGTTTACCTTCTAAAGCAGCTAGTTCTTCTTCAAGTTTTTTTAACGCAGCATTATAATAATCATCAACTTTACCATAATATTCCCCTAGTGAATCTGCCAGAATGCTAAATACAACGGCACGCTCATCATTGGGTATATTTGCGTCTATCAATACACCGGTTACTTTTTCAACCTTACCGAATAGATTTTTAGTAACAACCATACCTGGGGATTGCAGGGTATAACCGAAGCCTTCAGTCTTTGATTCTGTTTTAGCAATTTTTCTTTTAGGTTCTATCTCAGCTATCAGAGCTTTTATATCAGCTTTCTTAGCTTCTACATCAGAAACAGGAGCTACTGGTAGTAGTGGAGTAATCAGTTTATCATATCTATCATAGATCTCTTTAGCTTTTGCATTACCAGAAGCTTTTACCTTTTTAGAATCTATTCTACCATTTACTATAAATGATTCAGCATCTTCTACATCTTTTCTAAACTCTGCTATTTCTTCAGCTCTTAATCTTGCTACTTCAGCTTCATCATCTGTAACTACAGGTTCTTCATCTGTTTCACCTTCTTTATATCCTAGAATAGAGTTAGCTGACTCTCTAGGAATACTAGTAAAGATGGATTCCTTTTTATTTACATTGATATTGTTAGCATCAGTTTCTACTCCTGAAAACTTATCAAGACTTATACTGCTGATATTCTTACCATCAGAAGTAGACTTTACTAGTATGTTTAGAATAAATAGACCGGATATTTTGTTTCCTGTTAGTGATTCAAAATTATCTGCATACACGTTTTGTTGAACTTTGTCACTATAACCGTATAGATCCTCATTAGTTCTACGTGGTTTAAAAGATGTCTTATAGTCAATGATAAAGAACTGACCATCTTTTTCTACAATTAAGTCGGGGGTACCTGCTGTCAATTTACCCTCAATCATACCGACTAATGCTGGAACTTGTGGGTACCAAGTATAGTCAGCAAGTACTCTAGCTAACTCTAGTGCAGAATCAACAAGATCATTTCCAGCACCTTCTGAGAATTGAATACCTAACGCCTTGCTTTGAGTTGCTAAAAATATTTGGTTAGTAGTTGATTTAAGCACACGAATAAAATCAGCAAGTTCTGCTTCAGCTCCTTGGACTTTGTTATTAAAATCTGCAATCAGATTTAGATACACATCTTTTTGAGATATACCTGAAGTTGGATCCGGTGTAGAGAAAGCTCTTAACCATTCATCTATAATAGTACCTCTGTCTTGACTACGTGTAAGCTGCTCAACAGCTTTATCAAAGTCCTTTTTAACAATGGATGTAGCTCTTCTTGCTACTATAGGTTGCCCCTCAGAATCTGTAACAGTTTTACCATCAGCATCAACTTCTACATATCCTATTCCTTCTTTTAATACAAAAGGATTATCATAGATTCCTTGTAAAGCGGGAGTAGGTCCTACAATAGATTTAGGCGCTTCTTTAGTAATCTGAGTTGTAATACTCTTTTTAATAATAGTACCTCTTCTTTCTCCTCTTTGAATAATAGCTTTAGCCATAGGGCTCTCAGCCAACCATTCTTGAATTGTAGGTATAATAGCGTCAAGCTTCTTAGCTCTAGCAATTGCTTTGTTATACTCTGCAGTAAGCTCAGCTTTTACTTTTGCTGGGTACTTATCAAATGGAGTATCATCAGTTATTTTTTCTTCCTCTTCTGTACCACTAAGTTCTTCTGCTGGAGATACTACAGGAGCTTCTGGTGTAGTGCCAGGCGTAGTAGGCGCAGGAGGCATAACAGGTTTACCAGAAAAAGTTACACCGCGTAGCTTTTCATACTTATCAATAAAATCAATGATCTTAGCATACCTAGGATCTGTTTCTTTAATAGCATTTCCTGTGCCTGCATCATAAAATACTTTAGGCATTTGCCCTTTCTTAAAGAAGTTGTCAACCTCTTCAGGAGCAAAGTATACTTTAATACCAACAAGATCTTGTAAGAACTCATCATTCTTAGTCATAGTATTAAACTTAGCAACTGCTTCAGTCACTAGATTAGCACTGTTTTCACCTGCTTTCTGCATAGCACCCTCAATTCTATCCGACATAGCATAAATACTATTAGGATCAGCAAGGATATCTAAGAAACTTGCAAAACGTTTTGCATCATTATTAAGTCTTAAGAAACCTGTAAAGTCTTCAAAAGATTTTTCTAGACTTTCTAGAATTGGAAACACGTTGTTAAGTTCTGCAATATTCTTTGAGTACTTAGCATAGGCATCCCACAAAGAATCTTTCTGATATGACATCAAGAAAGCATCATCTGAAATTTCTTCAGAATCAAACTCCATAGAAATTTGACCTGTAATAGGATCTGGCTCAGAAACAACTCCTACTTTTGATTTAGCAGCATTAGCTTTTTCTCTTAATTTATTTTTAGCCTCTAGGCTACCTGATGCAGCTCTTTCAACAAGAGCGTGAGTAACCATATATTCAAACATCTCATCTCTTAGACTAGTAAGGTTATCAAGTTGAGTTTGTTTCTTTTTAGCCTTGCTTTTTTGTGCTGCATCCCCTCCATTAAGAAAATCAATCTCAGTAGGAAGGTCTTGACCTATTCTAGTTTGAAGATCAAACAATCTATATAGAACACTAAAGTCACTACTTGCTGCTTCACCCAAAGGACTATTCATAGATGCTTTACTAAGCATTCCTTCAATTCTTTCAATTGCATCTTGATAAGAATACTCATTAAACATTAAGGCTTGCTTTGCTGTCTCAAAAGCTTTATAACCCATCATCTCTTTAGAGTATCCCTCAGGATCAGTATCCTTATTAAATATCTCAGGCTTAAAAGGATTAACTACTTTCTCATTAACCTTATCATACCATTTCTTTACATCGGAGGCTTTCTTAATAGCTGTATCTAATCTTTCTCTAGTCTTACTCTTATCAGCTCCCTCATCACCAAATGCTTCTGACAGCTCATCATCAGTCAAATCTTTTAGACCTTCAAGCTCATCTTGGAAAACATTATAGCGTCCATATCTAAGCAAGGTCATGACATGCATGAACATAGAATCTTTCTTCACATTCTCAACTTCATGCTCATCACCTACTTCACTCCAAGCTTCATATTCAGATTGTAAATCTCTTTGTGCTTTTACATTCATATCAAGCCATGAAGCATACTCAGCTCTTCTTGCACGTACATCATTTACAGCATCTGCAAAGTTTTGAAGTCTTTCCTTTTCTGAATCCTGATAAGTTTTATATTCATTTGTTTTGTATATGTAGTCTTTAGCACGCATGGTACCAAATACAAATGGCTGCACTATTTTATTTTGTGCACCGGTAGCTAAACCACCCATCAAGAATCCAGATGCAAAAACATCTAAACCTTGGGCGCTTAACTGACTTTCCATACCCTTTTCAATAGAAGCTGCTATACCATGATTAGCAGCAATCATAGGATCACTGTATAAGTCAGCATAGTATTTATTCATGTAGTAGTCTTCAACAGCTACTTGTACACCTTCTTGATATGTTTCCTGCAAACCTTCCATAAGATTTGCTTTGAAGTATCTAATACCGCCACCAACATTTCTACCTATGTTTTTAATACCAAAGTTGTCTGAAAGTTTAGTAGGCGCTCCTTTATAAAAGTCTTTATTAAATACTTTTGTAATACCTTTCAATTTTTCAAAACCTGCTTTAAGACCTTTAGCTTCAACAATTGACTTGCCACTAGCATCCTTTACAACTTTAAATAAAGGACTCTTAAGTGTATTAGAAGAAAAGGTTCTAGCTAGTTTACCGTAAGGGTTTAATGCTAGATCTAAGGTAATCCTGTTACTTACAAAGATTGCAGGGATGTTTCCAAGTATTGTTTTTGTACTAGCCTTTACAGCATTATTGTACATGTCTTCACTTTCTTTTGAATTAGGCTCCCTGCCTTTGTTTTCAACAAAAGCGTTGTACTCTTTTTGTATTAAATCATTTTGAGTAAATCCTCCCTCTAATCTAGATTCAGAAGTTACGGCATTTATTTCTTTCATGCCTCTATAAAAACTACCCACACCTTTGGCCATCTTAGCGCCATCAGCCAATCTGCTAACAGCACTATTAGGATTCATAAGGTCTACTGCAAATTCTCCTAAATCTTGAAACGGCATAAAAGTCTTACCTAAAGACTTTGTGCCTGACATAGCCGCTGTTCTAAATGTTCTAGCCTTATCAGCATTATTAAGAGTCTTTACCATGATAGACATAGCCTTACTAAGACTTTTTAAATTAGATACACGTCTTCCTTGACTAGCTGCTAATAATGCAGGACTTCTTGTGGCAGCCGCTGCAGCTTTTAATGCAGCATCTTCCAGAACCATTTCACCAATAACCCCTATAGTGTAACCAAAGTTTCCTATAAGGTTTGTTGTCCATGCTCCAAAACCTTTTTTAGATGATGTAGCAATACCCAAATCATATTCCATTTGAGCAGCACTTGCTGTATCAGCTTCTAAACCTGTAACACCCCAGTTTTTTAAATTGCTCCAAGCACCATTTAATATAAGACTTGGAAGCTTTTTACCCATCCTTACAAAGTCATCAAACCAAGTTGAATTAGCATTATAGACTGCCTCATTATCTTTGTATATACTAAACCCTAACTTTTTAAAATTAGGGTGCGAATAATATCTATCAAAGTTATAGCCTTGGTGTGAACCATTAAAAGATGTAGGCTTTGCATAGAAAAACGGGTCTGCTGTTTGAGATATTTTTAACTTATCATTATCTGACAAAGCTTTTACATATTCAAAACCTGTATTAAGAGCTCCTTGTTTAGCACCTCTGTTAGGACCTATTACAGAATCACCAGCAACAAGTGTCTGTAGTTTAGCAAGTGTGGGTGCAGTAGGTTGCGGAAGAAAAGGTTTCATTCTAGCAATCTGTTCACCTTTGTTTTGCTCAGCAGCATCCATCCCAGAAAGTATTTGTGGGAGCCCGGAATCTATATATGAATTAATACTTCTTAGTTGTTGTTCAATAGACTCTGAGGTTATAGGAGGGTTTTGTGTATTCTCAGCCATAACTTATCTTAATTGAGAAGGATCTTTAATTATGTTAGGATTTACTTTTCTTAATGCCTCTTTAGCATCATACATCTCTTGATCTAAAACTTGTAATGTATTGTTTATGTTTTGTGCTATTTGACCAGCAGTGCTTCTTGGATCACTAACGTCTCTACTTTCAAATGCTACTATATTACCATTCTCATCAAAATAGTTATATTTCTTTGATACAATGAATCCTTGACCATTAGGATTACGTATAATATTTGCAGAGCCTCCATGTGGATAACTAATGTTTACTTCATTATCAGCATCCATTAATAAATCATATTCAGTTCTTTGTGTTTGTTGGTACGCTTCATTATAAGAAGCCATATCACTTTTATCCATTACAACTGTAATGTCATTCCCAACCAAACCTTTAGTGCTGCCGTAAGTATTCTCACTACCTTGGTTTTTACCTCTAAATTCTGGATTTAGTTTAATCGTAAATCCTACTTTATTTGCATCACCTGCAATAATAGGATGTACTACAAAAGAGAATCTTGCTCTGTCTTCATCCTCTACTTTTTTACCTGATCTAAAATCATTAGCTATTTTAGCAAGTGTGTTATAAGCATTCATGTCAATTCTATCAGATAGAGTATTAGTAAACCCAGTTGTTAGATCATCATAAGCATCCGCATCAATTTCACTTCCATCTTTATTAACAACAACTATATTGTTAATGTTACTAGCATAGACAGATTCAAAGTTTCTCATAAAGCCCATAAAACTTTGTGCTCCTTCATCTCCTGGATAAGCAGCATCTACCAAAGGTATCATTACAGGTTGTGCTTCAACATATGCACCTGCACCACCTACCTCTTTAATAAACCCATACTTAGGAGACTTCTGATCTTTAAATGTAGGCTTTCCTTTTTCTTGATTATATACAGCTGAAAATTGTTCTACAAATCTATTATAAATAACTTCGGCTTCCTCTTTTGGTGACAAAGGGGTACTATAATATTCGGTACCTGCAAGAGGCATACCTTCATCAGGCATAGGAAAAGACATAGCTTTTCTATTTTCTAAATAATTTTTAGAAGCATCTACAACAGGAGGAATATTCTTTACATAATTATTAACAAACTCTTCTTTACTTACAACTCTGTTATTTTTAACAATGTTATTTTCAAGTTGTTGTTTCGCATAATCTCTACGAGTAACACTGGTTTTGCCTATAATCTCATTTGTAAAATTATTAGTTACAACTTTTTTAACACCCTGTATATTTTTAGCCATTGATTTTTCAGCAGCATTGTAAAGTCTAACAGAGCTTTCTTGATTATTAACAGCTGCAGACAAGTCAGTATCAGACCCTAACATGTTTAAAAGTACCGGATCATTTTTCACAGCCCCTACAATTTTATTTGTAGTATAGTACCAGTTATTTTTATTGTTGCCGTCTGTAAAAGAGGTAGATCTACTAAGATCTATAAGCTGACCATTTTTATCAAGGTATCCTCCATTATAGGTAGTTGGTACAGAATAATCAGATCCTTTTTGACCATTATCTGTACTTTTCCATATCTCACTAACTTTACTAGGAGATATTGAAGAAGCAACAACTTTAGCCATAAAACCTAAAACTCCACTACCATCTTCTTTTATTGTAGGTCTTTCATTTTCATAAGACCAGCCTAATAACTCTGCTTTATATTGTCTAGCAAGTTTCTTAGACTCTTTTGTAATTTTAACATTATTACCTGCAGTACTACCAATCTCACCATCTATAATAGATTGTAATCTATTGAAAGTTTGTTCAATAAGTTCTTTAGATGTTCTTTGAACATTCAGTCCTGCATCTGTAACAACACCTTTATCAGTAGCTATTAGATTAGGATCTTGTGCCCAATTACCTCCACCACTACCTTGTAAAACAGCAGGTATCCAGTCATTGCTTAATGGCTCATTTGATTTGCCTAAAGCATCCTTAGCCTTTTTACTGTTATAGCCTTCTTTAAGAATATCAAAAGCAGTCTTTTGTTTAGCCAATTCTAGGTCATACATAAACTGCTGTTCCATTCTATCCATGCTTAATGAGTGTTCTAAACCAGCTTTATAACTTGTTAGAGCATAAGGATCCGCTTCTGATTCAACAGAAGATGTAAGCATAGCATATGAGCTTGCAGCATTATACAGGTCATTGGTAAACAATGAATTAGCTACAGCATTATCAATTCTACCTCTTTCAATGGTAGGACTAGCCCCTAATAGAGTCTGAGGATCAGCTTCATTTTTAGCTTGATCATAATAGTCTTGAGAGGCAATAGCAATTAGCTTATCAACTTTAGATTGCTTATTAGTAGCGGCAAGCTTTTGATCATTAGGATCATTAGGGTCTACACCTCTGTCTGTAATTTGTTGTTCACTAACTTTAGACACAAGATCTGCTTGATCTGCTTGTTCAGCTGATTCTCTAGCTCTTTCACCATTATCATTAAACAATTGCTGACTCATTTGAGTCAGGTAGTATTTCTCAGCATCTACATCTGATCCATATTTCTCAGCATTTTGAGCTACAAAATCTTTTCTTTCTAAATAAGCTTGTGTCTTATAATATTCTACAGCAGACTGATCATTTTTGAATACAGATAGGAAAGTATTAGTAAGTGATGGAATCATTGGGACACCATTCTTAGTAACAATTTTATATCTACCATCAGCAGACATTCCTTCTGAAATCATGTTGAAGTTCATCTCCTTTGCAAACTTCATTGCCTTCTCTGAGACATTTACAGAAGGTGTAAACTTAGGAGTATCAAATCCTAATGACTCATCTGCAGTAGCATTAGTAAAGTCTGCCATCTGATATTGAATAGCTCTAACACCTCCATCCCAGTATTTACCACCACACTTCTTTTCATCTGTGCAGTTTCTAAAATCCTCAGCTCTCTGTAGTTCCTTATATGCTCTTTTGGTATAAGCCATATCTTTTAGGATATACTTATTATCAATAAGAGGTTGGAATATTTTAGAAGCTGCATCTACATTTTGTGACAATGACAAATCAAGGCCAGAGATCTTACTGATCTGTGCACCAATGTCATTAAAGAATTTATTGCGGACATCTATGTTCTCATCTCTGAGCATAGGAGACTCCAAAAGATTTCCATACAAGGAACTTAATTTGTCATATCCTTGTTTGTACTGAGCATTTTTAGTCTCTAATACTTGTTGATAGAAATTCAAATTCGGCTTATATGGCTGAATTTGAGGAACATAATCTACTACGCCTTGAATGTACTGACTCATATCTAATATAAATATACAAGAAAAATCTTGTAAGTTTAAAAAACTTTTAAAGTGTAAACCTTATGTTACTGGCCAGCATAAGGTCCTGTAGCTACATCATAAGGATTATAATATTGGTTTTCTGGTACTTGCCCAGCACCTTTAGAGCGTGCAAGATAGTTCAGAATAGCCTCATCTGATAAACCAGGGTATGCTTCTTTCCACAGATTAAATTCTCTGATAGATTGAAAAGCATACGCATCCTTATTAGGCTCCATCATCTTAGGATTAGTCAATACAGCAGCACCCCCGCTACCAGGGAATATTTTAAAGTAAGGACTAGTTAAGTTTAGATTGTAAGTATCTGTAGCATTAGTAAGTCTAGTGTTAAATAGATTAGCTACTTCAGCTCTCTTCTTATTCTTAGCTTTAAGTCTATCAGCTGCATACAATTGTCTTGCATCAAAGTCAGCCATTTTAAGAGCATTGTTATACTCTATATTTTTTGCAGCAACTTGTGAGTTATACTTCTCAGCATCATTGTAGATACCAATATTCATATTAGCAACCTGCAAATTATGGTCTGCAGCAGATCTAGAAGCTTGGCCTTGAATCTTAGATAAAGATGCATCAGCACCTTGTCTAGTACCAAAACTTGTAACACCTTGTGTAGCAATATTAGCTGCTTCCATAATAGGGCTGTAGTCTTCCTTTATATATGCTGGATCCCAACCTTGAAGTTGAACTGGTGCATAGAAAGTCTTCATATCAGGAATCTGTCCGGCCATTGCTGTAGCAAGATTCAAAGTATCCTGTGGATAGTATTCAAAAGGATTATATACAGGAGGTGCTTCTACATCAATCTCTTCTAAAGGAGTAACATCTGTTTTAGATTTTTCAGTAGCAACCACTGGTTTTTTAGCAGGAGTATTAAATCCTGGTGCAGACCAAGTATGCTCACCAAACAGACCATCTAATATAGTTCCTTTAGGACCGTCTAATGTAAAGTATTCAGGTAATCCATATTCTTTAGCTTTGACATTATATGATGTTTGGAAATCTTTTACATCTGCAGGATTATTCTTATTCCATTTAGGTTTGTTTTTAAAATACCAAGCATGTCTCTTTTTAAAGTCAGCTTCATTAAGAACCTCAGGGTCACCATACACATTTGCTTGACCAGACATTAATGACTGAGTAGCTTGTCTTGATCTTACATCAGTATTTCCATCTGCAGTATATGTACTAGGAAGTTCAGGAACAAAGGCTCCTGACTCAGCAGCTTTTACATAAGCATCAAGAAAAGCTTGTACATAGTCATAAGTCTCTGCTCTAGATCTATCAGGATTGTATCCTTTAGAATTAGCGCTCTTAGAGTTGCTAGAACCAGAGGTTGATTTACTCTGTGTTTTTTTATCAACGGCAGCCCTAGATTGATCCTGTACTTGTTTAAGAGCAGCAGAATTATAAAGTTCTAGTAATGCTTCTCTTGCAGCTCTTTCTTCAGCAGAAGCTTTTTCACGAACCATAGCATCCCAAGCCTCAGGACTTAGCACTCCCGCACCGTCTTGATATCTAGGCAGGCCTTTAATTCTTACTGCTCTCATACCACCATATCTAGCTTGTGGCATTTGTGGAGGCATTTCAGCTGACATTTCTTGTTCCTGCTGTGGTGCCTGCTCCTGCTCCTGTTTTTGCTGTGGAAGAATATCTTCCGGATTGATATTATTCATCATCATATAAGGCTGTGCTATAAAAGGAATTCCTTGTGGAAATCCTTTTTGACTTTCTTGTGTCAAAGCAAGCTTGCCTAACATCATGTTATAATTCTCAATCATTTTCTCAGCTGTTTTCTTTTCAATAACATCTGAGTCCTTATCAGCTAAAACCTTTCTGTATTTATTTATGTCATACTTCTTAGCAATTTCAGCATAAGTTTTAGGTTTTGATTCTCCAAATTGTTGAAGCAAATCCTTATCTTTAAGAGTCATGCTCCTAGTATCACTAAAAATAAAAGAATCATCTGGAAGATTAAGAGGTGTTCCCCCTTCACTATGCCTTTTACCACCAATTTTATAATGGGCAGACATACCATTTAGATTAGGGATAAATGCTGTCTCTCCTTTTTCTGCTTCTAAATTTGCTAACTCTCTTGGTACAGACTTTAAAGTATCATTTACCTTAAGAGGTGCTTCATTCATATGATTAGGAATGGCGTTAGGAGCAACTTGATTGAAAGCTCTACCACCATATACCATCTTAGGAAGTCCTGTTATTTTAATCTTCTTCATAGTACAAATGTATTAATCAAGGTATTCAACTTGGCCACCTGCCTGAATAAAAGCATTGATTGTATCTTCATCCCAATAAATTACATCACCCTTTCTATAATTACCACCTGCCTTAAAACCTGGTACAAAGTCATCCTTTACAGCATAGTTATTTTTATAAGGCATATTGTTATAATTAAGAACATCAAATGTACCGCGAGTTGTGCCAGGTGCAGGATACATGTCTTCAATATATGTATTAAAATCAGGTTGATTCATATTTAAGATATCTGTTGCAATACCTTTTTTCATCTGACGCTGGTAGAAATTTTCTTCTCCTCCATAATCTTCAGCAGCTTTATCCCACCATGCACCTTTTTCAACTAGGTGGTTATAATTTGGATCAGCCCCGTTGCCTTTCTCAATTATTTGGTTATGATCTGTATCAAGTCCCCATTTAGCCATAGGGACACCACCATAAGCAAGAGCATTAAATGTAGGTTGTGTATAAGAATCCCTATCAAATCTATCCGCTATTCTGTTAAACCTTCTTGTATCTCTATTTCTAAGTCTTTCCATTCTATTGGACATTTCTGTTCCATAAAGTGTATTAAGACCAGCTTCTCTTTGATAATTTTTATCAAGACGCTCACCTATTCTATTAAGCCTTTCTGTAGCTCTCCAGTTTCTAAAATCAGGGTTACGATTAAGATCTTTATAACCCTGTGTTTCAAATGTACTTTCATACATAGGAAGCTCTACATTCTTTACTTTAGAGCTAAAGAATCTCGCTCTATTGTCAGGAGCCCATCTAGAATCTTCATCAGGTCTGCCAAAAAAGTTTCTTTTAGGTCTGACTGGATCTTGTTGTGAATTATTAGAAGTAGTTTCAGAAGTTTGATCAGAGGTGGTTTGAGCTGTAGTTTGAGAAGATGCTTCATTTGGATTAGTAGTGCCAGGAACAGATTGATTACCCCAGTCATAGGTATATTTTTTTCTTCTACCTAATAGTCCTGCTCTGTCTTCTTCTATGGTCATGCCATATTTATCAGCAAGTCTTTGAGCTTCAGCAAAGTTATCTGTGTTAAACATTGTTTGCCACATATAATCATTGTTACGGCCTCTACCAAACTGACCATTAACATAACCCTTAGATTTAACAGGCCCTCTACCTCTAGAGGTTCTATTTAAAGCTTCTTGATTAATATCGTAGTTAGAAGTAGTAGTAGAAGTAGAAGTACTTGTAGGTTTTCCTTTATAACCATAAGCTTCTGATAATTGCTTATAAATAGGATCATCTTTATATACAGTATGATCCGGATCTAACTCATAGTAGTCACGGTACATACTATCTATGTACTTTGAAAAAGCATCCGCATAGGCAGGATCATATTGAAACTGCGTACCAGTATAAGCATCTAAAGGATTTTGTGTTACAAAGTCAGTTACTGATTTATATTTACCAGGAGCTTGACCGCCTGGGTCATATTGACGTAAATTACCACCAGCTCTCATCATACCCATAGCAGATCGGCCTACCTGCTTATTAGCAGCAGTGGCAGCTCTTTCTCCTATTTGAGCCATGAATTTACCAAGGCGGTTTTGTACACCTACTTCTTCTAGCTGCTCCCCTCCTTCTTGAAACCACATATTTGCAGGCGGTTGATATTCAACCTTTCCTACTTGTGGAAACATTTCAGGCATAGAACCACCTTGTTCTTTGTTATACGGATTATAAACATCAGTATAAATAGGAATAAAAAATTGAGATTCTGTTTGTGCCTGTGGAAAAGCATGTGGCATACCGCCATGTGCTAAGTAATTAGGAGGTGCTGGAACACCGTAACTAAAGAAATTATCCATAGTGGCAGTTTGAGGAAAGGCTTCTCTTGTTCCTCCCATTTGCATTTTATTAGCAAAGTCAGGATGAGCAGCTATAAACGCCTCCTCTGTAGGGTATTTTTTGTAAAACTCTTTTTCAGATTTTACACCCGCTGTTTTTAAAATGTCTTTTTTCATATGATTATTTGTATTTATCCAGCCAGCTTTTTGGGCTGCCACCTTTAGACAAAGTTACACCATTAATATACGCATAATATCCTTCGGCTGAAGTTTTTAGATTATGTTTTTTATCTATTGAGTTATTGAATACACCGCCTCCATCAGGGCGTTTCATTAAACCTGGTTGTTCATAGGCATCATAAAAAGATGCAAAGCCCCCTCCTTTCCGATAATTTGTTGTAATTGCATCCCTGTCTACAGTTTGAGGAGTATAGTTATCATAAATATTTTGAACGTAAGCCTTGAATTTAGGATCTGCCATCAAAACATTATCTTTTAAATCTAGAATTCTTTTTCCATAAAGAGGATTATCCATCATAGAAATACCTTCTGATGTTAGTGGCACTCCATATATACGCTGCATTTCAAATTTATGGTAATCTTTTTCAGTTTGTGGATAAACATGTCCTAAACCATTGTAATACTGAATTTGTAAAAGAGGATCTACAACATTATTTTTTTTAGCTCTGTCTAATTTATTTTTAAAAGTAGATACCATAAGTTGTACATCTGGATTTACTACATCATTTTGTCTTGTATTAAATTGAAAACCCCTTACTGTACTTTCCGGATTACTTAAAATATATTGATCCGCATAATTACCATCTAATACGTGACCTATATTTGGATCTGACTTACCTAAATTAGTTTCTTGCAATCCTATTGCTAATGCTGTATATGGGTCAACATTATAATATTTAGAAGCTTTTACTACATCATCTACTGTTTTACTATCATAGTCCCCACTTTTTAAATCTACATTAGGATTAATAGGTTGCCCAGAAGTAGCATTTACTTTTCTAGTGTCATTAATAGTTATAGATTTACGGTAACCACCGTCATATGGTCTAAAACCACCATCTTGATACTTATTTAACCACCCACCCTGTTTGTATTGAGATGCTGCAGCACCAGCACCTATTAATGTTGGAATTGCATATGGAGCTACAGTTTTCATTGTGCCGTATACTGTCCTAGGATTAGCATAAAATCCTACAGCTCTATCAGAATTAATAAAGTTTTCCCAAGCTCCTCTTGAAAAGTCAGTTTGAGAATTAAAACCAGGTTTTACTCTACCTAAATCAAGTGCCTTAAGATATTCATTGATTGATTCATAAGCTCCTGTACCTCTTCTTGCTACGTTATCTGGAAATACTCCAGATATAGTATTAGACATTTCTAAACCTGGAATACCTTTAAAATATTGGGTATTGGCTATATCTTCTACATTACCTCGCCATTGTCCAGGTTTTATACGAGTAGTCCAAGTAGATTCTCCTTCTGGTATATGTAATCGATTTCTAAAAAGATCCGTAGCAGGAGAATTTAAAAAATCTACCAGACTTCTTCTTTCGGTACTAGTAGTATATTGCCCAGGAGGAGTATAGAAAGTTAATCTACCATCTTCTGTCAAACCTTTAACTCTATATTGTACGCCAGATTTATTCCTTTCGGCAATAATATTATTTAGTAAATCTAAGTTTTCATTAAAAATATCAACATATTCTTTTGGACTTATAGCCATTACATTTTGAGATCCACTAAAGTAAGGTTCTAAAGAATCATTATAATAAAGTGAAACTTCTCCATTAGGTTTTAAAACTGTATTTTCAAATTCAGTTTCAGACAGTTTAGAAATAGCATCTTTACCTTTAGTAGATGCTTTGTCTAATACTTGTTCTTTAGTCAATCCTGATCTATTAATAGGTATTCTATTGGCTCCAGATGTAGTTGAACTAACCGTATTAGCTATAGAAGGTTGAGTGCGATTAGCACTACTTAAAATAGTTTGTATCCTAGCATTTTCACCTGCATTGGTTATATCAGAATAATTTAATGGTTGTTGTCTATTAATTAATCGAGTATAGTCATCCCGTAATAAGTTTAAATCATAATTTCTACTAAAATAAGGCAGACTTGCCTGTCGATTAGATACCATTGTACGGAACATATTTTGTAGTTCCTCTGATCCCATATTGTATAGGTCAGTACGCCCTGGATAATCTAATTGACGGCCATATCCTTTTCTGTTTAAAAGTTCTACTTCATCAAGAGTTAAAATTCTTTCAGCATTATGATATATTCTTCTAAGTTCTTCTAATCCCTCTGCTGTTCTCTCTCCTGTTGCATATCCAGAATTCAGCATCTCTCTCTGTAAGTTACTCGGACCTCTTCCTGTAAAACGTGTTAGATCAATTTCAGTAGGCAGTTTAGATCCAATGTATTTACCAGCTCTAGCAACTTCATCTGCTAATCTAGTTTTTTCTAACAATCCTATACCAACAGCATTGAATGGATCATAAATAGCCTCACTTAAGCCACTCATTGCAGCAGCAAATTCTGGTTGTCTATAATCTGTATACAACGGTTTAGATGCTCGCCCTTGTAGGGCAGATCCAAAGTCACCAGTAATTGCTCCAGTAACAAGATTAGTAGGATAACTTAATGGTGCCAGTACCCCCATAGCAGATGCATTAGCTGCTTCTTCCTGAGTATAATCTGAGTTAGTCCATAACGGTTGATTAATAACATTGTTACCTTGATACCAATCAATAGGTCCAACAGCTGCTATGTTTGCAACATTTCTTAAAGTCTTCTCAACACCTTGGCTAAACTGACTGCTAAAGTCAGGATCTAGTTTAGCTGCATACTGTGATCTTTCAATAGTAGATCTTTCTTCTGGAGTAAGGGTGTTTAACCACTCTACTCTATTCCTATCTCCCTGTGGTTTTTGATTAAGTATTCTTAATGCAACTTGGTCATTAGCATTCTGTGATGCTCTTTTCATTCTTGCAGGGCTGAACTCAGCGGTATCCCCAAGTGATTTATTAAAAGGGTTTGATATTTCTGCCTGTCTTGTTTCAGCAGCTATTCTTGCTTTCTCTTTGTCAAGTTCTGTTCTTTCAGCTGTTACCTCAATAGGTTTAGTCATAACACGCATAGGACCAAATCCTGGATCCCATGTTTGATATGAATCTTTAAACAAGAAGTCCCATTTTGGATCATTAGGATCTATCTTAGTCTTTCTACCGTCATTTCTTTTTACAGCTTTTTGAAGCCATGCTTGTTTTTCTTCTGTGGTAAGAGGTCTTCCTTTTGCCTCCTCCTGTTCCCGTAAGAATTCTGTCCATCTATCGACAGCAGCATTATAAGCCGCCCAACCTTTATTACGATCAGCAGACTGTTGTGCCTGTGGATCTACATATGGAAGAGTAAAATTACTTGTTGGTTTTACTTGACTAGGTCCATTATCTCCTTGATATTTCTCTAGCCGTCCACCATATTTATATTGTGGTGTTTGAGATCCTGCTATAACAGTTGCGGCTCCTGTACCTATTGCTTCTAGAGGAGTAATTATACCACCATGTTTATAATCTCTAGTTAATTTAAAATTAGGAATTTGAATTTGATAGCTATCTCCTGTTTTTAAAATTTTAGCTTCTTGAGTAATTCCCTGTTTTTTAATTAAATTATTTACTATTTGTAAAGCTTCTTCTGCATCAACTTGGTTTTTAAAAACACTAAATTCAGTAGTAGCTTCAGGTACAAATTTTGCCAAACTTTTATTATGCACAGCACTATGATTTAAAGGAATATAACCATCAAATTCCCCAGACCAATGAGGTCTATCTTTTAACTTTGCATGATTTAACCAAGAATCAAGACTATAACTTTTTTGTTCTAATATAGTAGGTTTTGGAGGCATTAACTCATCCATCTTTAACATAGCTCTACCAGATTCAACAGGATTAGTCATATTAGCACTAAAAGAAAAAGTACCATCATCGTTTCTATTAAATTGCCAATTTCCAGATTTACCTGTTATATCTATACTTCTTGGAATTGTTTTAGCTTCTTCACTTCTACCTTTAAAGCGTTTTTCTATCTTAAATGTCTCATCTGAAAGGTCTTCTGTTTTATTAAACATAGTACTTTTTGGTTTAGAAGATGTTCTAGATAAATCTAAACCTTTAGGTTTTAAAATAGGATTTCTTATAATAATATCATCTGCTACAGTTGAAGGACCTATTCCTAAATCAATTAGTTGAAATCCTTTTTTAGTGTCATAAAAAATATTACTTTTTCCACCACTTACATCTATGTTTAATCCTAAATTATCTAGTTCAGCTTTATCTTTCCAAAAATTATTTATATGTTCTTTGGGTATATTAGATAACTCTTCTTGTGATAATTGATCTAAGGGTTTACCTGTAGCTTTTTGTTGTACTTGATATACTTTACCGTCTATTTCTTTTACTTGTAAAGTTTTAGCAACTCTAGGAGAAGTAATTTTATCTTGATAGTTAACTAATCTACTTGCATCATCATATCCATAGGCACTTAGTCTTGCTACATAATCATCTCCTAATTCAAATACACCTTTTGATTGACTTCCTCCAGTAGATATATTTTTACCTAATTGAGATTCTGACTGTAAAATATTTTGTTGAGGAGTATTGGCTATATCATTTTTTACTTTTAACTCCCTTAATTGTTTTTCTAAATTAAATCTTGGATTATCCCATCCTCCTTGTGATTCAAATAATTTGTCTACTTTAAATTTATAGTCTTCTCCTGTTATTTTTCCAGCTTTATAGTCTGCCCATAAGTTTTTTCTAATGTTGTCATTAGCAATTTCTTGATTTTTTAAAGTGGCTATTTCTGATTCTAATCTAACTATATCATCAACATTAGAAGAACCTGGTAGTTGAGTAGGTGTAAAAAGTTTTTGTTGGTCTAAAGGAATTACAAACTCCCTATCAGCAGCTCTACTTAAAGTTTTATCATATTTTTGAAATTCTGCTAACTTGCTCTTAGGTACTTGTAATTGTATAATCTCTGGGTCAACAAATTCTCTATCAGCTTTGTAAAAATCAAAATCTGCTTTATCTTTTGTAAACCATTGTCCAAAATATTTTTCTCTATCTTTAAAATGTTGTATAGCTTTTTCATTTTGAAACATTGGTCCTAATTTACCTTCAGCAGCTAATTCAGACATGGGTCTAGCTCCTCTTTCTTGTATTCTCCATAAATCAACTAACTCATCAACATTACCAGAACCTGGTAGTAGTTTAGGTGTGTTAAACATAGATTTACCTAATTGTTTACTACCTTCCATTGCTGTTTTACCTATACCTAAACCTAGATAACCCAGTCCTGTCATTAACATATTTTCAGCATTAGGATTAGTTCTTAACTCGGAACTAGGATCTAATATCTGTTGAGTACTATGAGCTGCACCATAGGCACCTAAAACATTGGCAGCTGTTAACCAAGGAACTTCTCCAATATATGGTAATACAGCAGGAGCATTTAACCAAGGCATTGCTGCTGCTGCAGTTCTTGCTGCTGGTCCTGCACCTGATGCCATTAATATTCCTAATCCTATTGGATCTATATTATTACTTG
>Ga0181352_1000422_pt1 | contig 18254 bp, 29 predicted proteins | sample Fa13VDMLBSN_FD_130103 | JGI IMG/M metagenome (GOLD analysis project Ga0181352, IMG submission 130103) | Freshwater viral communities from Lake Michigan, USA - Fa13.VD.MLB.S.N | ecosystem: Environmental > Aquatic > Freshwater > Lake | place: USA: Michigan | collected 2013-09-23 | reverse complement strand
TTCTCTTCCTTTTCATCAGGAAATTCAAACTCTATTTGATCCATTGGCATTTAAGCCTCCTTATGCACGTGAAATACCACGGGGGTCTTGGACAACTGCCTCAACCGTATCGTCGTTTATCAGTCGGAACTCCCGGCCATGAATCTTCAGGCGGGTGCCTGAATTAGGACGGGCTAAGACAAAATCACCTTCCTTGCACCACGGACCTGTTGGGAACTTCTCTTTGTCCTTGTAGCAGTCAGGGCCAAGCTTCACCACAAAAAACACGGTAGCAAGCACTTCCTCAAACCGACGGGTCTCGTCAGCTTTTATCAGGCCACTGTCGTACTTCTCTTCCGCTTCAGGAAGCGCCACAAGGATGTGGTACCCCGAAGGTTCTGGCAGCTGCGTTGCTTTTTCTTCCGCCGACTTGTCCATGATTGCAGACAAGTCCACAGCTTGAGCCAGATCAACATCATTAGTCATCAGATTTCTCCAGTCGTTGCACGAGGTCGTCAAGGATGTCCGTAGCCAGAGCCAGACCCCGGATAATTCCAGCTACGTGTTTGTACTCTTCCAAACTAGTTGCAGAGCCGGTTGCTAAGAACTCGGCTCGATGTTTTTGCTCGTCCTTGAACTTATCTCTTAGATAGCCGAGGACGGTATGGTCGGTCATTTATCTTTTCTCCTTGGGTGGCCTTATGGGTTGTTGAGAGCGTGCTGCCTCTTGACGCTGCTTTGCACCTTGCATACCAAGTTTTATGCCCTCTGCCTGCATCCGTGCGTCCAACTCTTTCTGTGCATGAGCTGTCTTGGCACCGACTTGTAGTCCAGCGATCTTCTCTTGTGCTGCGATGCGAGCCTGTTCCACTTGCAGTTGTTGCTGTTTAAGCTGTGCATCGACCATATCTTTCTGCATCTTGCGTTGAATCTCCTGCTGCTTTAACTGGAGTTCTTGCTGCTGCATTTGGATGACGGGGTCTTGTGCTTGCTGCTGTGCTTGCTGTTGTGCTGCCTGCTGCTGGTGCTTCATCAACAACCGCTGTGCTGCTTGTGCTGACATCTGAGCCACTTGCGCTGCAATCTCTGCTGGCATGCGCTTACTCTGCTCTTCAGTCGGCAACATGACGCCCAACTGCTGCTCGATCTCTTTGCGGTACTGGAATGCAATGTGCTCGTTGATGTGCGCTGCACCTGCTGCCTGAATCTGCTGCGCTGCTGGATTGTTTTGCATCAACTGTTGAATCATCGGGTCCTGAGCTGCTGCCATGTGCACAGCAATGTGAGCCTCGTGGTCCTGTTCAATAAATGCTTTGACAGGTTTACCCATTAACAGATTCTGGTTCTCTTGAACTGGGTCAATCGGATCAAGGTCCTCTTCTGCGGGTACAAGCTTGGCTGCATTCTTAATACCCAAGACTTCAATCATCTGACGATGCAGTAGTGGCAGGTCATAGAGTTGTGGTGCCTGTTGAGCGAGTTGGATCACTGCTTGGTATTGAGTGATCTTCTGCGCCATAGTGGCCGCATTTGGATCACTAACTGGAATGATGTCCACTTGGTCATAGTCACTGCGTTTGACCGAGCGTGAACCATCTGTTGGCTCGTAGTTATAGTCAGGCGATGTGTAGTCAGCAATGATTGCCTTCAACAGCCTAAACTCGTTCTTCATCGCATAGTGCAGGCGACCTTGAACTGCTGTGCTGATCTTCAGTGTGCGCTCAAGAATAGCCAGTGTGGTGCCAACCGGTGCATTAGCCGACATGTCGCTGACGTTGATGTCACCCGCAGAAGCAAAGCTACGACCTTCTTGGATAATCATCTGCAACAGCTGGTACAACGTCTGGCTTGGCTCTTTATATGGCAGCGGCAAGATGTTGTCACGGATTGAACCAGAGGCCACGTCCACATCACGGAACTCACCCGGAGATATGGGTGTATCGTCGCCCTTGATGCGCAGTCCTTTAGCTTTCAGACCACCCGGCAGGTTAACCAGCGTACCTGCATCGACCAGCTGACGGATGATAGAAGTAGCTGCTTTAGCGTAACCGCCGATCAAGTGAATGAAGCCAAAGCCATAGAAGCCAAAGCCGGGTACATACACATAGTGAACAAAGTGATTGCGCTTTAATTTAAGCGTGTCGTCCTCGTACCAATTGCGACGAATAGACAGAATAGTCTGTGTACCACGCTCAATAGTCACCACATAAGGCAGTGCGATACCTGTGGGTTCACCGTCTTTATCCTTGTCTTCAAAGCCCGGCAAGTCCAACTCGACGTGCATCTCCAGCACTTTGAACCGGCTATCCACATTACCGACGTAGCCCTGCTCGCGTTCTTTCTCTTTCTCAATGTCGTCCAGCACATTCTGAGGTTCACCCAGATCGACATCACGATAGAAGCCTGCTACTTGCAGCTTACGCAGCTCGTTCTTGGTCTTACGCATGACGTGCGTAACCCGCTCCGCCGTCTCCAGAGAAGCCGCGCCATAAGGCACAACCATATCTTCAGCAGGGATGAACATCGCTACTTGACGACCCAAGGCTGGATCAAAGTAGACCTTCTTAAATGCAGAGCCCGCCAACGGCAGTGAGAACAAAAGCTTCTCATGCTCAGGCCGATACTCGACCATCTCTTCCGTCAGCCTGTAGTTCATATCTTCACGAACCCGTGCTGCTGCCTCTTCCTTCATCTTGTCGATAGCGCCGACAATCTGTGTCTTAACAGGACCCATCGCTGGGAATGTCTCAACAATAGCTTCTGACTGGAACCTAACCACCGCCTCAGAGAGCATCGGGTGGAACACACCACACGCGCCAGACCACGGCTCGCTACGCTCTTCTGTCTTCAAGCCCAGTAGTTTTAGACCCTTGACGTAGGCATCTACCCAGTCTTTGCGAGAGTCCACGTCGCCAGTGAAGTCACCCACCAGCTCGTCACCCAGTGTCGCCAACTCACTGTCATCTATAAAGTCAGCAAGGTTAGCGTCGAAGTCTTCAGCGGTTGGCTCGCGTCTCTCCATCTCAATCTCAATCCCATCTGCTTCGATGCGCACGGCATCAGGATTCTCGATCTCAATTTCCAAGTCCGGCTCCGCCACAGCCGCGTCGGCCAAGCCGAGAGGCGCTGCATACAGTCCTTTATCAATTGCCATGATTTTTCCTTAAACGTTATAAAAGCGTTCTTGATTCCTACGTCCTTTGAACCACTTGATGTCTTCTGGCTCGTCACTTGGCAGGCGTATGAAGCCTCCCTGACGGAACCGCGCCAACGCTAAGGTTGTCGCGTCAACTAAGTCGTCATGCTCGCCACTGGGGAAACTTGCAATCTCATCGACAAGCTCTTCAGCCCATCGCGTTTCTGGCACCCAGACCTTACCGGACGCAATAATGTCCGATACAGCGTTCAAGCGACTAATCTTGTCATTACCTTTACCCGGCGTGAACTCCTGCGCGGGGATACCCATCGACCGGAACTCATATATAAGTGGCGCACCGGTCGCCTTTTTCTCAATCAATATGCTGTCAGGCTCCCATTCTTGGTAATGCCTGAACGCCGTTTCCTTTAGCTCGATCCACTCCATCCGAGCCTTGAAGCTGTTTAGCAGGATGATGTTGGCCTGCCCGTGGTCCTCGTCGTTATAGAAGATGCCCCACGTCGTACAGGCTGAATAGTCAGCCCGAGTGTTCTTTTCGAACGCCGTATCCCATGTTTGCAGGATGTAGTCGCACTGCGGTGGGTCTTCTTTCTCCCAGACCTTCCACCATTCCCGCTTGATGATCGCTGAGTTATCTGATGTAGGCTGCTGCTGGTACTGCGCCATCCACTTACTATTAGGCAGTTCAGTACGCAGGGCGTCTAGCTCGTCGTACGCCCAAAACTCAGGCCAGAGGGGATTTCCAGACGGGAGAATCGCGGGAAACTCAATGACTTCCCATTCATCACCGCCCCGTGAGGCACTGGATTTAATCACTTGTCCTGTTAAATCACGCAACGACCAGCGGGTCATCACGATTACGATGGCTCCACCCGGCTGTAAACGCTGCCTCGGACCGGATGTGTACCACTCATAAACCTTGTCGTATATATCTGGGTTGACTTGGGCTAATGCAGCCTCTTGTTCGCTGTGTGGGTCGTCAATTATCAGCACATCAGCGCCCTTACCGGTCACCGCACCGCCCACACCGATAGCGAAGTAGTCGCCACCCTTACTTGTGTTCCATCTACCCGCCGCTTTTGAGTCCGCAGACAGGTGTAAATCAGGAAAAATGCTCCGATAGACCTCAGAATCGACCAAATTTCGCACTTTTCGGCCAAAACCCACCGCTAATTCAGCCGTATGGGACGCTTGAATCACTTTTTTGTGAGGAAACTTGCCCAAAAACCATGCTGGCAGCAGATATGAGGCGAATTCTGACTTCGTGTGCCGTGGTGGCATGTTGATGATGAGTCGTTTGCACTCTCCCCGAGCCACTCTTTCAAACGCCGCAGCCATTCGAGCATGATGTCTCCCTGCAATAAAGGTCGGCCAGACCGCTTCTACAAACTTAATAAACCGCTCTTGCTGCAATTCCTTCTGCTTTAGAGACTCCAAGGCCTCTAGCTCGAACAAAAGCTGCCGTCTTTCCTGCTCACTTAGCTTAGGCAGGATTTTTGGCAGGTCTTTTAGAGAGACGGAGTCAATTATGTTCGTCATCGTCCTCTTCCGGCTCATCGTCTGGGCTGTCTAGCTGGCTTACTAGGTCACGTGGGTCGGGTCCAGCCTCACCAAGCTCTAAGTCCAAGCTATCTGAAAGAGGGGTTACGTCGATCACATCACTATTAAGCAGTCGCTTGATGCGTTCTTTAATAGCTGTCTCAAGGTCATCGGACGTTTTGTGGTTGATGGTGATCTCGCTGCGCTCGGTAAAGAGCCCGACATCACTGTGCTTACCTAGCAGCTCCAGTGCTTTCAGCTCGAACTTGGGGTCGCCGCAGTTGGCAATCTCCATGAGCTTGGCCGTAATAGCACTGCGTATCTCGTGCACGTCGGCAGCGACTCGGTTGGCGTAGGTTTGTAAGAAAAGATTGGCAGCGAAGGCCGTGTTGGGCTGTTGCAATTCCCTAGTTGCTTTCTTGCGGGACTTGAACAGCTCGACCGTGCGGTCGATGTCGTCGGTGTTGATCTCGATGGGCGAGCCTAGTTTCTCCAGCACATCTGCGGTATTTGCAGCGACAACGACTTCATCCTGAAAAGAACTGAGTTCTTCAGGCGCAGTGTTATAGGGCACCGGATGACCTTCGGTAGGTTCGATCTTAATCATAGCACCGCAGGGGTAATGGCGGGAATGGGCGCAGTTATATCAGTGTAGTGCCGTTTTGTAAAGGAGGTTTAGGTACCAACAAGGGGGGTGTTTCTGGATAAGTTATCAGTGAGGTCTGGTTAAGTTTACAAAGGGGGTGGGGGTAATGTTGTCAAAATTGTTATGGATTTGTGGAATTGAGTATTGGTTGTGCAGATTAGAGTGTATGGCGGAGCGCGGAGTCCCAAGTCTGGTTTAGGGGTGGCGGGGTGTCGCGGGGCGGGCGGAAAAAATCGAATTTGTCATACGTTTTGCTATAGTTCAATCACTGGCACACAACGCTGTCAGTAGCACAAAGCACGAAGCAAAGGGTTGCAATAGGCTTTAGTTACGCGGCACGCGTGAACGATACGGTCGCTCGCTGTCGCAGTAAACGGTTGTTTTGCAGTAGTACCCCCCGCCCGTGTCGCTAGTAGTAACTCTTTTCGTTGTATTAAACACAATTTTATATACTCTTGCGCTTGCGCTTGGACACGGTTTCTTGTGTATAAACAAAGCCTGATGTAGCGCAGCCCCGCCGAAAACTGCGTGTGCTTCAAGGGATGGGATGCGTGTGATCGCGTTGCGGACACGTCCACTCACGGGAGTTTTATATATCAGGATAATCGCCAAGATAACGGCGCGTTGCAAGTATGACAAAACTGCAACGCGCTCGCGCTGGCATGCCGCGATATAGCATGCCGATTCGCAAGTACATTCGTTGAGTGTACTTGTTTATCACTTAACTCTTGGAGATACCAAAATGGAAACTATTGCTCAATTCGATCTGGCCGAAGTTAACAACGCAGTCGCAGAGTTCGGCCCCGCTCAAGTTATCGTTACAGGTAAGACCGTAACAGAGAAAAAGCTCAGTGTTATCAGTCAGGCAAGCACCGCAGCTCTCGCATTTATGTGTAACCAAAAGGGCAAGACTGGCAAGATGGCGCGTGAACAGACTTCACAAGCAGGTGAAGCAATGATCGCTAAGCACGCTCGCGGCGGCAACTATAAACCGCTTGCCGATGCTATCGCAGCAATAACAGGTGCGAGCCTGACAATTCGCAATCGCGCTGAGTTCGAAACCCTTGCTGGCCGCTTTGAAGATGCGCTGCGTGACCTGAAGAATGACGGCTTCATCGTTTGTAAGAAAACCGGCATGGAAAAGCCGAGCGCCAAGCGTAACACCCTGCTGCAAGTCATCGCACTCATCACTGAAGTTCAGGCTGTCGCAGCTGCAATGTAATGAAAATCACGTTATCTCGGGGGCTTCGCGCCCCCGTTTTTGTTTTGTAAGAAAAAATGTTATTGTAATGTTATTTGTTAGACTTTTTTTTGACGTAAGTCTTTGATTATAAAGCAATGTTAGAATGTAAGGGATTTTTGGCATGTATGAATCCGCATCTGAGCACTCGTGACCGAACGAAGGGTCGGGCAACTGCTCAAAAAATAGGCAGCCGTAAATGTATACTTTCCAAAATTCTCTTACATTCTAACAATATATCATTTATATATATATTATACTAACTTTTCTTCTCAAACACCGCATTTTTGCTAGACCCCTGCATCATCCCCTTTGTAAGAATTCACACTTACAAAACACCCCATTTCTCTTACACTCTTACATCGCTTTCCTTACACAACCCAACACGGGCAACATAAGTGCTTTGTAAGATTCTTACACTACGAAAGGATCACATCATGACCGAACTTCTCACCAAAGCATTCGACTACGAACTAAGCGAAGCAGAAGAAGCCCTGCTCGACATATTGGAAGCTGAGTGGCTGGCAAGACAACGCGCAGTGCAGCTAGAGGACTTCGACTTCTGGACACTGCCAAATTCTTACAAAGCAGGAGAAGTGCATGGCTAGGCTGGAGTGGCAGGAGAAAGGCATAGTGGTGGGCAGCAAGTGGTATTTGCTAGTAGACCACGAAGGCATGAGTGGCAAGTGGTGGGTCAAGTACCGCAGCTACGGCAAGGGCAGGTCAAAGTCGTGGCAGATGGCGTACGTTGACTTCAATAAAAACCACGGTTTGCTACAAAGCGAAGTATCAGAAGAACAACTAAGACGCAACCTAGAGATGGAATACCTATTGACGAGGGGGGAGTGATGTTCTGGTTTCTCATTCTGTGCGTGATACTGGTCTGGATACTAAGGAGATAACAAATGAGCAATGAAGACACGCGATACCTGTGCGTGGAGTGCTGGGGTTTCATCCCGCACGGCAGGGTCAAGCTGGGGTACAGGCTATGCCTAGACTGCGGCGAGGCCAAGGCCAAAAAAGAAACGCACTGCGTAGTACCCATGCCTAAGAGTAATTACATAGTGGTAACAGACCCAGCTTTACTCAAGGGCTTAAACACATCACACAAGGGCGGAGTGGCATAAGTCCGCGAGGAACTGGCATTCTTTTGGGAGGTTGATATGGACATTGACGAGGTTATGTTTTGGATCATGGTTGTCATGGCTGGTGCTGTGATCGTAATGCTTTACACGGGGGTGATATGACTGACGTTACTTTACTAGGCGTAATAGCTGCGGGGCTAGGGATGTACTGCCTGTACCTGCAATGGCGCATAACCCAACTCAACACGGCGGGGATGTTCACAGCATCTTTGTTGGTTGATGCAATCCGGCATTACACGAGTATGAGCGAGGAAGAAGCTGCGCGGGAAGCACACCGCATGGCAAGAGCAAAGGTAGAAGCGTAACTAACCACAACGAAGGAGCTAAGCATGGAAATCAACTTTGGCAAGACCGTAACACTCAAGCAGGCTGCGGAAGTCATTGCAGCTACACCTAAGAACCGCTACATGCTGCGCGGCGAGCCGGGCATCGGCAAGTCTTCCATCATGGCGGTGTTGAAAGAGAAGTTCCCGAGTCATCACGTGGCGTACATGGACGTGCCCAACATGGACTTGGGTGACATTGCAATGCCTGTCATCGACCGCGACAGTAAGACTACCCGCTACTACCCTAACGCTAGATTTATGTTCCATACCGGCGAGCCGGTCATCGTGATGCTGGACGAGTTCAGTAAGGGTGCAGCACCCGTGGTCAACATGTTGCATCCACTCCTTGAGGCGCACAACCCGAGGCTGGGCGACATCCCTGTGCACCCCGACAGTATTATCTTTATGACTGGCAACCTAGCCACTGATGGTGTAGGCGACAGTATGAAGGCGCACACCTTAAACCGCATCACACCTATTCAGGTAAGCAAGCCGACATTCGACGAGTGGTCTGAGTGGGCGATGAACAACGGCATCGAGGCTGAGATACTGGCGTTCGGCAAGCAGTTCCCGCAGATATTCGCAAGCTATACCGATGCGAGCCAGAAGGAAAACCCGTACATCTACAATCCTCTGCGGCCTAGCACTGCGTACGTGTCCCCTCGGTCACTCGAACGTGCAAGCAACATCGTCAAGATTCGCAAGCAACTCGATACTGACAGCGTGATTGCTGCATTGTCCGGCACTATCGGTGAGGCAGCAGCCCGTGACTTCCAAGCGTATCTCGACTTCGCAGATCAGCTACCCACATGGGAGTCAACGATCAAAGACCCGCAGCATGCACTTGTGCCTAACTCGGCAGGTGCTTGTGCCATCGTGGTGTTCGGTGCAATCAGCAAGGTAGACAAGCAGACCATCACACCATTCATGCAGTACATGGAGCGGTTTGCACCTGAGTGGCAAGCAGCATTCGCTATCAACATCGCCAAGTCCAAGACCAAGCAGTCTGTTGCGTTCGGCTGCAAGGCATTCAGTGATTGGGTTGCACGCAACGAGGACTTGCTGTGAGCAGCTTGGATAAGGTAAGTGGGTTTTGGAAGTACGTCGAGGAGCGATACAAAGGCAAGGTGCACAGGATGGAGCGTTTGTACAGGCCAGAGTTCATAGGGATCGAGGTGCACGTGATGTTCCGCATACCCGAGGGCGAGGCTGATGAGCTTGAGATATACCGGCGCGTCAACCGAGTGTTGGAGGTGATAGCTGACGGGGAGGAGTGATGGACGACGATAAGCATGTGTATTACTGGGCATGGGCTGAGGCTGATAACCCTAACGCATTTAAGAACCCCCAACACTACCGAGTGTTCAGGTCAGGGGCAACAATACACGATGAGCCCGTAACCGAGCCGATGAGCAAGGCTGAGGCTATCGAGTACTGCGGGCGTATCGTTAAGCTAACAGGAGGAAAGGTGCTATGAAAGAAGAACGCAAGTTATCCAAGGTCAAGATCAGTCTGATGCGTGACCCCATGTTTGCGCTATGGCAAGGCGTGATGATGGTGGGTAAGACCAGCGTGTCTGACAACGTGCCAACAGCATGCACCAATGGGCGCGATGAGATATATGGCAGGAAGTTTATACAGGACTTATCCGAGAAGGAACTGGCATTCGTAGTTCTCCACGAATCAATGCACAAAGCGTATCGACACTTGAGCACGTGGACAAAGCTTCACGAAGAAAACCCCATGCTGACCAACATGGCTTGTGACTACGTGATTAACCTTGAACTCAAAGACCTAGACCCCAACGGGAACAAGATCACTATGCCTAGACTAAACGGTAAAGAGATCGGTCTGGTTGACGAGCGGTTCCGTGGTATGCACACCAAGCAGGTGTATGACCTACTCAAGCAGGGCATGGAGGACGGCAAGGGTATGTTCGGTGAGGGTGAGGGCTTCGATGAGCATGACTGGGGTGGAGCACAAGGGCTAAGTGAGGATGAGCAGAAGGAACTAGCCCGCGAGATCGACCAAGCGTTGCGGCAAGGTGCTATGGCGCACGAGAAGATGAACGGTAAAGGTGCAGGTGGGCTGAGCCGTGAGCTAGGTGACATGCTCTCACCCAAAGTGAACTGGCGCGAGGTGCTGCGTGAGTTTGTGAAATCAATCTGTGCAGGTAAGGACGCATCATCATGGAGACGAGTAAATCGACGGTTCATCGGCAGCGATACGTACATGCCCACAATGATAAGCGAGCGAGTGGGTCATATCGTGGTGGGTGTAGATACATCTGGGTCTATCGGGGGCAAGGAGTTAAACGACTTCCTATCTGAGGTCAAGGGTATCGCTGAGGAAGTAACGCCTGAGCGTGTGGACTTACTGTACTGGGACAGCGAGGTGGCAGGTCATGAAGAATACGATACGGCGAGCGTGGGTAACATCATCGAGTCTACGAAACCACGTGGCGGTGGTGGCACTAGCCCTTCGTGTGTTAGCCAGTACATTAAAGATAAAGGCCTCAAGCCTGAGTGCGTCATCATGCTCACGGACGGGTACGTCGGTACGGATTGGGGTAGAGACTGGGAGTGTCCTGTTCTCTGGGTTATCGTGGGTGGCAACACTATCTCTGCGCCAAACGGCAAGACTATTCACATCAACTAAGGAGGGGGATATGAGTAAAGTAATTATGAATCTGGGGTATAGGTCTATCGTGGTAGACGCAGACAAAGCCCTCACTATCGCTGAATTATTACAAGACGCAGAGACTTACCAGTCCAAGTATCACAGTGCACAGAATGGCAACCCGTCATACAACACGTACCACATCTATCCAGTAGAAGCAGAGAACGGATTCACCATGCAGCTAATCACAAACGAGGCGTACAACTTGTACAAGTTGGCAGGTAAGCCAGAAGATAACTAACCACAACGAAGGAGCTAATCATGGGTATATCAGCAAGCGCAGTGCTGGTCGAGTTGAACGTGTCCAACTGGGGCGCAAGTAAGTTAGACCGTAGCGTGACAGATACAGTCAACGCCAATCACAATGCAACACGAGATGCAAGTAAGGTGTACAAGAATCTGGTCGCAGGGTCAACGCTCTGTGCTGACATTGCTAAGTATGCTGCACGGATTCGCCTGTACCACAACGAGATGACATTGCCATGGGCTAACAAGGGCGCAAGACTTCTGCCCGTCAAGCTTATGCTTGAGTACAAGCAACAGATCAACAACATGAAGATCACATACGATGGTATGTGCAACAGCTTCTATGCGCAGTACAACACTATCGTAGCCAATGCACAGAGCAACTTGCAGGGCATGTTCAAGGCTGAGGACTACCCGACACTCGATGAGGTCAAACAGAAGTTCGGCTTCAACCTTGTGTTCTCACCACTGCCCGAGGCTGGTGACTGGCGCTTGGATGTAGCCAACGATGACCTGAAGGAATTGCAAGCAAGCTACGAGGCTGACTTCAACAACCGACTGGCTGACGCAGTGCGTACGCCATGGGAGAAGCTGCACAAGGAACTCTTAGCCCTATCTACGAAGCTGCATGATGAGGAAGGGGCCGAGACAAAGAAACGCTATCACGACAGTCTGCTTGAGAACCCACAAGAGCTGTGCCGCCTGTTGACTGCACTGAACGTAACCAATGACCCCAAGCTTGAGGAAGCACGGCGTGACCTTGAGCGTGCCTTGGTAGGTGTAGACATCGACGACATCAAAGAGTACGAGCATGTACGCAGCGATGTGAAGTCTAAGGTAGATGCAATCATCGAGAAGTTTGACTGGTGAGGGGGAGTATGGAAGAGCTTATAGGTAAGAAGATACTAGGTGTGATGGCTAACCCAGACAAAGACTACTGGCGGTTCATCACTGACCAAGGTGATGTGGACTATCACTGTTACGGCGACTGTTGCAGCGAGTCGTGGATTAACCATGTCAACGGCTTGGATGCTTTGGTGGGGTATACGGTGTGGAACGTGGACGACGTTGACTTCCATTCACTGCTAAAGATTGAACCTGAACCTACGCGCCAAGAGCATGACGATGTGCTGTTTCATAGAGTCAAGACAGAAAAAGGCGTATGCACATTCGAGTTCCGCAACTCAAGCAACGGCTATTACGGTGGTTCACTTGACTACGTTGAATCAGATGACGTGCAGGGATTTAGAGAACTTACCGCAGACCTAGCACATATCAAAGATGATTTTTAAGGAGAACGACATGGGCTATCGAAGTGATGTAGTGGGGGCGTTCTATGTAAGTAAGGAGGAGCACTTCCCCATGGTGAAGTTATGGTTGGACGAGAACTTCCCACTAAAAGAGTTCGAAGAAAACGTACGTTGGTTCAACAGGGGCATGGTGCTTGAGTGCAGCGATGTGAAATGGTACGAGAGCTTTCCTGATGTGCAGAGATACGCGGAAGCTGCGGATAAGTTCATAGACTTATGCAATGCCGAGGTGAGTGAAGGTACGCCTACGTTCAACTACGAGTTCGTGCGTATTGGCGAGGACTACGATGACGTGGAAGTAATCAGGGAAGGTATTGCGTATGAGTGCCTATTGGAAGTGAGCCGAGGTGTAATGGTGGAGGTGTGACATGACAACAGCAACGAGCAAGACCATAGCCGAGCAGGTTAAGACTATCAATGCGAAGTACAAGCACATGCAGACGTGGGTGCTAAAGCTAATGACGCACCCTGATGCAACACCGCAGGACGTGGAGACTGCACGCACGCTACTGCTTGAGACGGCAGCTGCACTCATCAAGGCGCAGGATAGATTCGAGAAGGCTGGCTACACTGTGGATAGGCTAGAAGGTCTAACTAAGAAGTACAAACTCTAGGAGGAGCTATGTTCGGAACGTATAGGAACAGCGGTATCCGTAGGTTCGGTGAATACAAACAGGCTTTGCTTTGGTACGACACCACCCCGCCCATCAGAGGCAACGGTGTGAACGCAGGGCTACGCCCACTGGGGCATCGCAACAAGATGCAGTTTCAGATACACAAGCTAAGCGACGATTCCATTGCGTGTCGGTGCTGGAAGACAGACGTGGTGAGGTTCCACCCCGATGGGACTGTGTCTATCAAGAGTGACGACTGGGTTAGTCAAACCACAGCGCACTTTATCCGTGACGTGCTAGGCATAGGTGCATCAGTGTCAGACCATGACATCGTGTTACCCATCGGTGACGGTGCTTATCGCCTGAAGGATGGCATCAAGATTGAGCGTGATAAGTTCGGGCGTTGGGCGGTGATCGACGCTGCACCGCATGAGGTGTATCACATCGACCGCAAGCGCATGTCTGAACTACGCAAGCAGGTGGAACCCTTCCGTACTTTTATGATGGGCATGATAAAGCTGCGCGAGGGGCTGTTCGAAAAGGATGAATGGGATGAGGCATTGAAGGCACAGAACATTTCGATGGCTGGGAATTGGTCGCTGGAGCTTCGACCATGGCGTGAGGACGTGGCGCAGGTGCTACCCCGACTGGAGAAGTTTGTAGCCATAGTGTCGGATGAGGGGCAAAGAGAGAACTGGTATTCCTCTGCTTTGCAGTTGGTTTGGTCTGCTCGCCCCCATTACCGCCGGATTTACGCTAATGCCAAGTATATAAGCAAAGACTTGGACAACTTACTCATAGCTACGCATCCAGAAGTACTCTTAGTGAGCCAGTGTGAGCTAGGCACTTTCAAGAAGAACGCTTACGCAAAATTTAAACATTACAAGGACTTGAAGCGATGACTTATAAATATCCTAACGTGGACTTAGCGACCTACGATGTAACGAGGGGGCTGCAACACAGCGAGTACGAGTTCGAGGTGCCGCCCTTTATGGCGCGGCTGGTGGATGAAGTGGCGACGAAGTATCCGTCATGGCTGCTGCGTGGCTTGGGGCGCAACGTTGTCACCGACAAGCTGGTGCAGGTGACTGCATTCGAAGTACTCAACAACGACAACCCCCGCACTGTCGTGGGCAAGATCGGCACAACAAAGCGTTACACATCCCGTGGGGCAGAGATAGTTTACAACGTGTCGTGTACCCGCTTGGCTATGGCGAGAGAACGTGGGCGTGAGTTGATGACTAAGGATGTAAAGATTGCGATGAAAGCAATCAAGGAGCACTTCACTCCGTTACCGATAGGTGAGCGGGTCAATCAAGTGAGGGGTGAAGCATACGACTTCGCTCGGGGTTTGGAGTCTAGGTATAACGGCAATGTCAGCAAGACTCGACACAGTGTGTACCCACTTATACAACGTTTCATTAGGAGCAACTGGGAGAGCTTTCTGGCTACGCTAGAACCCGCAGAGAGACGTGAGGTGGAGGAGTTAGCTGAGCAAGAATCAGCACTTGAGTCAATCAAACAATTTAATTCTACGTTTGCGAGCAGCAAGGTGTTGACATTGTTAACCGAGGATGATAAATATGTAGTACAGTATAGTGGAGCTTTATCACGATGGGATAGTAGTGAGCTGCCTGATGAAGTAAGACGGCGCTTGGGTCAGCTGAAGCTTACTGATAAGCATGTGTTCGTAGAGGGTGTTGGTATCAAGACAGATAAAGGGTTTGTGATTATGTTGCCAGAGGGATTCAGAGATGCAGTGCCCCCACTGTAACAAGGGGCGAACGCACGTAACCACAACGGTACAGCATGCGTCTGGTGGAGTGCTTAGGTATAGGAAGTGCTACGAGTGTACGACATCATTTTCTACTATGGAGACTATATACAAGGACGAGCCAAGACCCGTGCGCGGACTACCTAAACCAAAACCTAGCTTGCCCAAGCAAGACATCAAGCTAATCAACAAAATAAAAACCGAGGTTCGACGCAAGAACGAGGACAGACGCAAGCGTGTACCCAATTACTTTATAGAAGAGGAGGATTGACCATGCTAAGAGATGGACGTTTTATCAAGGAGGAGCCGCCGAAGATCGGTGCACACTACACCCCCAAGGCAGGTAACCCGCCAACGCCAGAAGAGAGGCTAGTGCAGGACATACTGCTGAGTGGAAAGAACGAGCGGCAATCATTTTTGTCACGCATGTTTGGCGTGATGCTTAGAGTATAGGAGGGCGTATGAGGTATGAGGTGTATGACGAGGATGGTAAGTTGTTCCGTAAGTTCTGGTACAGAGAGGAGGCTGAGAAGTTTGTACAAGGTGGTTGGAAGCTGGTGACTAAGGCTAAACATAAAGATACAAAGCCAACACCAGAAACACATGGCGAAGCACTTGTTTAATTAAATCGAAGGAGCTAAAAATGGATATGAAAGTCAAAGAAACCGCAGTCGTAATTTCCCCACCCAAGTTCAACACCGTTGAAATCTTGCTGCAAGGCACGGCACCACTAGTCGTTGCACGGTTCAGTAAGAAGGCTGAGCTTATGGCAAAGATGGCAGAGGGTAGCACTGCCAAGAGCAAGAAAGAACGCACCGCCCGTGATTACGATCAGGAAGCCGAGGCCGCACGGTATCGTGCCCCTGAAGGTTGGGAGGGTGTCAACGCTGCTGCCTTCCGTGCAGGGATGATTAGTGCTTGTCGCTTGGTCGGGTTCAAGATGACGCTGGCAAAGTTGTCGGTGTTCGTTGAGGCTGATGGCTTCGATAAGCAGGATGGCATCCCACTGGTGCGGGTCTATGGTAAGTCCGAGACCTTTACAGCACATACCCGTAACGCAACAGGTGTAGTCGATGTTCGTAGCCGCCCGATGTACCGCGACTGGGCTATCAAGCTGCGCGTTCGCTTCGATGCAGATCAGTTCACCGCACAAGACGTATACAACTTGATCGCCCGTGTTGGTGGGCAGGTTGGTCTGTGTGAGGGTCGTCCTGATTCCAAGTCATCCGCAGGGTGTGGCTTCGGTACCTTCGGCGTAGTACCCAATGACCAAGAGAAAGAAGTCCGCAAGAAGTTTGCCATTAAGTAATTAGGCAGGTAGGTTCCGGCTGGGCGGCGCACGGTGCCGCTCGGTACGGTTCGGTATGGCATGGTAAGGCAGGTTAGGCGCGGTGCGGCTTGGTACGACGCGGTTCCGTCTGGTACGGTGTGGTTAAGTAAGGCAGGTGTGGTGCGCTTGGGCTTGGCTAGGTGCCGTGCGGTGAGGTAAGGCAGGTGGGGCTTGGTTCGTCAATGTGCGGTAAGGCTTGTCACGGTACGGTTCGGCAGGTGTGGTTTGGCGGGGACCGGCGTGTCGATGTCGGGTGCGTCCCGGATGGGTAAGGTTGGTAAGGCAGGTATGGAATGGCTGGGTGCGGAGTTGTATCGTCCGGCGCGGTGGAGTTTAGTAAGGCAGGTAAGGAGACGCTAGGCCAGTCTTGGTCTGGTGGGGTGCGGTCAGGCAGGTGAGGTGTCGCAAGGCAACGTTAGTTGTGGTGCCGAATGGTAAGGCAGGTGAGGTGTCGCTAGGCTCGGAGGCGTTGGGCTAGGCGGGGTCGAGTGTGGTGAAGTAAGGCAGGTAAGGCTGGGACTGGCACGGTTGAGTACGTTCCGGTTCGGTGCGGCAGGTATCGTGAGGCACGGCTACGCAAGGTGAGGTGGGGTGAGGCAGGTAAGGCTGGGGTTGGCGTGGTTGAGTACGTCCCGGTTCGGTGCGGTAAGGCAGGTGGGGTGAGGTGAGTCGGCGTAAGGTCGGGCAACGCCCGGTTGGGTCAGGCAGGTATGGCTCGACTAGGTATGGTGTGGTAGGGCAGGGCAGGCACGGCGAGGTATGGCAAGTGCGGGTTTGGTGAGGTATGGCAGGTTAGGCGGGGTGCGGACTGGTCAAGTGAGGTCAGGTATGGCAGGTTAGGAATCGCTGGGCGAGGTCTGGCGAGGTAACGCAAGGTGAGATCAGGCAACGCAGGTAAACAATTTAGGAGAGTGATATGACAACTGAATCAATGAAAGAAGAACGGAAGTTTCTTGAGAAGCTGGCGAAGCAATCAGGGGGGATGCTGTTGGTTGACACCGTGCTCGATGCAGCACGTGACCCTAGATGTATATTGCACAAGCACTTTCAGTGGGATGACACCAAGGCAGCGGAGTCCTTCCGCAAGATGCAAGCTAGGCAGCTAATCCAGAAGTGCGTAGTCACAATCGAGAAGGCACCGGATGTGCAGATCAGAGCGTTCGTTAGTATGGCTGCGGATAAGGTAACAGGTGGTGGCTATCGAATGATGGTCGATGTTCTGTCGGACGATGACCTGAAAGGGCAGCTACTCCATGAGATGCAAGTAACGCTGGTCAAGTGGAAGAAGCAGATGCACTTGCTAGACAGGGACACAGCGGAAATCATTGATAGGCTGGAAGGCATCGTGATGGCTAAGTCTAAGGGTAAGCGGAAAGAAGTAAGCCATGAAACCCCCTGAGATCGTAGCCATTGCGTTCTACATAGCCATAGCCCTGTTCTCTTTGTACTACGGGGCTAAGGTTATTTCAACAGAGCCGCAGCTAATGTGTGGAGTAGCCGAGATTAGCCCTGACTTTAGCGCAGCGGACAGGGCACGGTGCAGACAGATGAGGGGGCATAAGTTATGAAACGTTTTGTATTGGTTGCGGCTTTTGTGCTTGCGGGTTGCGGTTCTTCGGAGCACACCCCAACGGCAGAAAAACCTACGGTAGTCGTTGGTGAGTATGAGGACTGCAAGATTTATTACACGAGAACCTCGGGATCAGCGCCGAATGTAACGTGGGTGCGGTGTAAGAACGAACCAAAGCGGCTGGAGACGAAGCATACCGAGTCGTGCGGCAAAGGTTGTACGCGGGTCGTGACAACAATCACCGAGGATGAGACCAAATGAACAGGGATGAATACAACAAGTTGTTTCACAAGGTAGAACTAAATCTTGTGGCGTTTAAACGGTTAATGGATTGTGATGAAGAGGTGTTGAAGCTGGTGAATGAAGCAATAGCAGCAGAGCGCGAGGCGTGTGCGAAGGTGGCCGAAAGCAAATGGGTAGATTTTGAAGAATTAAAAACTGCACATTACCGACAAACGCCAGAACCATTTGATCCGTTTCGATACCACAAGGATTTGGGGACAATATTTATGTCGCGTGATTTGGCCGCCGCTATCCGCGCAAGGGGCAATCATGAAAATTGTTGAGTTTCCAAAGCAGGTAGACACTGAAGAAGCGTTGCAGGTTGTTGATGATCTGCGCGAAGCCATAGCCAACGGCAGTATCAAAGCGTTTGTAGCGGTAGGCATTACAGACGATCACGAACTGCACGGCTTCTCT
>Ga0181352_1000420_pt1 | contig 18261 bp, 4 predicted proteins | sample Fa13VDMLBSN_FD_130103 | JGI IMG/M metagenome (GOLD analysis project Ga0181352, IMG submission 130103) | Freshwater viral communities from Lake Michigan, USA - Fa13.VD.MLB.S.N | ecosystem: Environmental > Aquatic > Freshwater > Lake | place: USA: Michigan | collected 2013-09-23 | reverse complement strand
ATTGTGTGGTACTATACTTAAACATGGTATGCAAGATATCATAGAGAAAGTATTTGATGAAATTCATTCTAGCAACATGAGTAAAGTTGGAGAAGATGGTAAAGCAATCATGAGAGAAGATGGGAAAATTTTAAAGGGTCCATCATATTTTAAACCAAACTTAAAACAATTTATTGAAAATGAGCAGAGCAAATAAAAACAGAAACAGAAAAAGAGTAATAAAATTAGATCTTATGTGTCCAATCAGTTACAATAGATTTAAGTTTAGAGAGAATAGAAAAGGTGTTTTTAATATTACAAGAGAAAGAATTAGAAAAACCTATATTAGTAATGATGATTTAAATTAATGATTATGCATCCAGTAGCCTTTAGAAAACTCATGATTGAAGCATACTTAGCAGGTGCAACTGTTATGGATTGTGGTTGTTATGAAAGACCTACTAAAGCAGAAGCTAGAGAATGGTTTGATAATGAATATGGTAAACAAGAGTCAGATAAAGAATGTGACTGTTGTGATGAGGAATAAATTAGGGAGAGCTTAACGGCTCTCCCTTTTTTTTTCTATCTCCCTTGACCTTTGTACATTTTTTTGTAGTTCTTAGACATTTTACTTTTTGAAGTTTTTGTCTTTGAGTGAATTCCCGGTCTTGAAACTTTCACTGATTTTGTTTTAGCTGCCATTGTATTTGTTTTTAATTATTACCTGATTCTTGTTGCACCTTTTGATAAGTTTTTAATCAATGTTTCAGGATCTCCTGTACCACCACTAAAACCTAACAAACTAAATACTCTTTTGTAAATTTTGTTTTCACCTTTTTTCTGGAACCAGTATGGTCCTACATCTTTTTTGTATTTATTTGCATCACTTGCTGTGGCAAAATTTAGTATATCTCCAAAGATCTCCATATAAGTAAGAACCGTATTACTAAATGCTGTACTAGTTGAAGTTAATAACTTTGAGTAATCATCAGCACCAAGATTAACTGATACACCATTTACAGTAATTTTTGGTAATGGAATAAATGCACCTGTTTCAGCTTGTACTCCTAATAGTAATAAGAGAGCATGATTAGCAAGGAAGCCATATGTATTAAAATTATCAGAGTTTATTGGTCCTGATCTTTCTTTTATTTTTTTCCATCTATCTTCATCACCGTCTTCATAGCCAAATAATAATGATGCTAGTAATGCTGACATGGTAACAATCATACCTTCAGCCATAGCTCTTCTTAAATCAGCTTTTTCATCTTCAGTCATGAACTGAAACTCTACACCTTTAGATTTTAAACCTCTATATATTACCTGTAATGAATTTATGTAAAAACCTTTTGTAGTTTTTCCTAAAGCCCAATCATATCTAGCACCACCAAAGTTTTCTTTAGCTGTATCCATACCAAATCTGTTAGTAAACATTGGAGTAAACCATTTTCTCATAAAGAAAAACATTCTGTAAAGTAATAACTTATTACCTTCTGGTTGTCCAAAGTCATCATAAACCCCAAATAGTGCTCTTGAAGTACCTTGTAATCTGTTTTTAAATAATTTATACTTTTCAGATTTTGCAATGACAATTTCTTGTCCTTCTGTTAATTGAATTTGAGATTTAATTCTGTTTTTAGCTTTAAGTTCTTCTACTGTTACATTATATTTTTTAGCAATTTCTTCAAGAGTTTCTCCTTTTTGGTATGTGTGATAAACTGAAAGATTACTCCATCCTGGGTGAATACCAGCTTTTAATCTAGCAACACCATTCTCATCAGTTTCCCATGCATCAACATATCTTATTGTAGCTTTATCACCACTTATTAAGTCTTGTTCAAGTTTTTGACCATACAAGAATGCACCAAATAATCTCATTGCTACATCCATCTCACCAAATTTTCTATGCATGTAAGTCCATTCAAAGTTCATCAAATCTTTAAATAAACTTTTGTAAACAGTATTACCATACTCATCAGTAGTTTTAAAGTTTGGATCAAATATTTGAACTAACTGACTAGATAAATTTCCCGGTCCTGTTGTGTACATACCATTCATTGTCCAATCCATCATAGCTTTAGTAGCCCATGCTGAAGATAATGCTAAGTCTTTTCCTGTAACAAATCTACCTCCTGAAGATTCAATAATAGTTTGAACATAACCTGAGAACTGATTTTTTAAATCAGAAGGTATATTCATCATCAAAGAAGATCTACTTGACCATTTGGTTAAATTACTTAACCATTTTGTAAGTCTTGGGTTTGCTTCTTCCATACCTACTACTTTTCTACCAAAGTATTCTCTATCAATAAGAGATCTAATTTGTTCTAATCTGTTATAAGTATCCGTTTTTAAATTTACAAAAGCTCTAATTTTATTTTTACCATCTTGTAACTGTTTAGATTTTTTCTGTAAATTCTTAGGTTGATTTTTTGGATCTTCTAGTGTGGATATAATTGACTTAACTAGTGGTAAAGATTTATATAATTGTTTTTGTGTTTGAAGAGACAATGCATATCTAAACAATGAATTGAATATATCTGCATCAACTACATCAGCATCAAGATTAAATATACCTGTAACAGGAATGTATGATATCTCATCACCATTTAAATCTGTATTTACTAAGTTATTGTCAGCATCATAGTTAAAGTCATTTAAGTAATCTTCTGTTGACTTACCAAATTTTTGCTTCAACCATTCTTTAACATTAGAGTTAATGTTTTTGAATTTATCCCCATATTGACCTTTTTGGAATGCTTGATAGAAATCTCCTTTTTTAGTACTATATCTTGGTACATCCATATATAATTTACCATAGTTACTACCATTTTTTTGCATGTCTAAATGATGCTCTTTGATAGCTTCTAATAACTTAAATTCAGGTGAGTCAGGATTAGCTTTTAAAGTTTGGTATCTCTTATCAATAAATCTATCATCTAGGGCACTGTATTTAGTTCCTGGTTGAAATAATCTAGGTAAATATTCACCTTTATTATCCACATATTTACCAATATAGTCTTCTCTTACAGCACCTCTTGGTATAGTTCTATACTTATCTTTTACTTCTCTTCTTGAATGTCTTGCATTTGGAACACCTAGTAAAGTAACTTCTTCACCGGTTTCATTATCAAAGATTGTAGTAGTTTCATAGTACTTACCCTCTTTAGGTCTCATTACGGAGTTAGCTGAAGTTCTTTGGAACTTATCAACCTCTTTACCTTTATCATATCTTTTAACTTCAATGTGATTTATGTTAAACCATTTTCTTAGTTCTTCATCTTGTACAAGCAAATCAGTAAATTCTTCAGAATTAATAAAGTTATCTACTGTTGTTTCAGTCACTTCTGTAACATTGAATTTAGATAAGCGCATGTTTAATGCATCTAAATAGTATTCTGTAGGAAGGTTGCTAGATAAATTAGACAAGGAGTTAAAAATATCCGTCATTTCCTCAACCAATTCTACATCAACCCCTTTAGCTTTTTGTTTCTGAATTAGTTCATTTAAAAGCATAGCTTCATTTGTATTTAAGTCTTCTACTTTTGACTTTTCCAATAAGAAGCTTAATGTATTAGCATCTTCTTTAGATAAACCGGTTCTGTAATCAAACTTAGCTCTGAAATTTATAATTTCTTGTTCTAGATCTTTTATCTTTCTTAATCTGTCTTTACCTAATTGAGTTGTGTCAGGTTGACCAAACTCATCACGGTATGTAAAGATTAAATCAGAAATAGTTTTGTATGCAGCAGAAATATCAAAATCCAAGTTCATGGTTTCTCTCATGTTTTTTTGGATCTCAGTAAGTCTATTTAAAAGATTAGCTCTTCTTTCATAGAATTCTTGTGAATATTTAATTTTGATGTTTTGTTTTTCCCACTTTCTTAATTCAGCTTGGAACTTATCAGTACCTCTTTTTATTCTTTTAGCCTCTAATTCAGTAACAAATTCATTGTATGCTGTAGATAATGAATTAGGAATTGAAACCCATTCATAAAACTCACTGGTTGCATTTCTATGTTTAATAAGTAATTCAGCAATAGACTTGTCATATATACCATTAGCTGGATCATCAACTTTTTCTGTAGCATCTTCATAGTGTAAAGAGTACAGTTGTTGATATGCTCTAAAGGCCGCTTCTATAGTACTGTAATTTTCAAATCTTTCAAGTTCTTTTTCAAACTGGTTTTGTAAGTTTAAGAAATTATCAAAAGCAGTTTTCTTAGCTAAGTATGCAAGTTTCCCTATCTCAGATTCATTAAAGATATCATCCTTCTCATAAAGCTCTGGAACAAATTCTTGCCACATATAAGCTTTATTGAATTGTCTCAATCTATCAAGAGCTTGTGCAGTTTTGTTTTTATCTCCACTGTCTTTAGCTAAAGCATATTCATACTCTAAATTATCTTTTTCATATCTCCAGCCATTACCAAATTCATTAAGGAATGTGTATACTTCTTTAGGAACAGGTTTTCCAGTTTGCTTGTCAATATAAAAGATGGTGTCTCTTGTAGCCACCATGTCTCTAATCTGTAAAGAATTTAACTTGCTAAAGTTAACCTGTGGTAAAAGCTTAGCTAAGACATTTCTAAATATTTGAGACTTATTCCATACTTCATTTTCTACTTCAGTTTTTTCATTTTGAATATACATAGCAAGTGAACCTACTATAGGGTCATTACTTGATGAATAAGATTCTAACCATCTATTGAACCAGCTTACATCTTTTGTTTTACCAGATAAGATATCAGATATTTTATCTTCATTAAGTACATAAGTATTATATTGTTGAACAAATCTATCTAATACTTCTTTTGGAACACCTTTTTGGTAAAGTCTTTCCAAATCAGCATCTGTTATAGTATTGCTAATAACTTTATTATACAAGTCAGTAACTTCATTTTCTTGTTCCTCAAGAGGTAGTTTTTTTAGAGCTATCTTTAAGTTATCATTTAACTGGTTTTGAACAAAGTCTGTCATGTAACCAGTAATCTGAACAAAAAGTTGAACATTATTTTTCTTATATATTTCTCCAATCTTTTTAACAATCATGGTTGAATTGTTCAAAACTTCATTTAGAGTTTGATAAAATAAACCATCTGTACCTATTGTATAGTCTTCAAGGATTTCATTTATTTCATTTATTAAACCTATCCAAGAATTTGCTGTAGAACTATATAAAGCAAGTAAAGCAACAACATTTCTATTGTTTATTAAAGATGCATTTTCATCAATAACTCTAAGCTCACCTAATGTGTTTATACTTGCACTTTTGATACGGTCAATACTGTTAACAAGAGCAGTTGCTTTTATCAAGGCAAGTTCTTGTAATTTTTCTTCAGCATTAATTGCATTTTCAATTATTGATTCCGGTGAAACATTATTTGTAGGATTAACATCTTGGAACCCTTTTAAACTTTTATCTACAGCAGGTAATAATTCTGTGTTACCTTCTTTTAATAAAGCTCTTTGCAACATTGCTTTATTTACGCTGTCCTTACCAGTATTAAACTCTCTAGCTTTATTTAAAGTAGCTTTACCATTCAAGTAAGTATAGTTTACTATAGACTGGACTGCTTCTGGAGAGGAATTCTTTAATAAATCTTCCGCTCTTTCTACTACTTCTTTATAATACATTACTACATCAGCTTCAGTAATTGGTTTAGTTCCTAAATCAAGGTCTATTTCTGTATCACTAAGTAATATATCTCCTAAGTCAGAGATAGTTGTTGCTGAACTTAGGTTTTTTACATTTACACCAGTCCCAAATGTCTCACGTAAAAACTTTTTTAATGCAGCTAATAACTGATTAATAAATGCTGCAAAACCTTCTGATGCAACTTTATCATTAACTTTATTTACAGCATCTAATTGTAAAGCATAAACTAAAACTTCTTCTTTAAAAAGAGGTGTGTCTTGACCAAGTTCAGGATATAATTTTTTAACATGAGCAATTATTGTTTGACCTTCATCTGTTTCTGACAGTGATGCAAATAAATTTTCAAATAATTCTGGGTTAGATCTTCTAATACCTTGTATAAAAGGATGTGAGAATTCATGTAGAACAGTGTTAATATTTACATTATCTCCTACAAAATAAACACCTCCTGCAAAATAAAATGCAGGCTCTCCCATATAAGGTTTAGAACTATTTTCTAAGATTTTTTGTGCTTCTTCAGGTGATACGCTAAAGAAATCTGTATTCATTTGAGCAGCAAGTTTTTTTGCAAGTACTTCAGCAACTTCTTTAGTTCTTGCATTATTTACTGACTCAAGATCAATGTTTAATGTTTGTGGTTCTTCACTGTTTAATTGAAAGTATGTAAACTGTGGAAATGATTCTGAAAGATCTGTAGGTTGATGTAAGACATAATCTTGTTGATCTTTAGGTCTAGCAAACATTCTTTCTCTACTACTCAAAGGTGACAAACTAAGTTTACCTTTAAATATAACAGCAGTACTTTTATGTATACCTTTTGAACCACCAGTGTCAATATTGTCTTTATGTACAAAAAAATCTACAGCCATGTGATTCTGACTTGTTGCTTTTACAATATTGCCATCTTTATCTCTAAGATTGTATGCAGTAATCCAACCATTTCCTCTATTAAAATCTCTTGATAAAACTTCAACAGTGAGACCTTCTTTAGGAATTAAAAAAGCATAAGTTGTATATTCTTTAGCATCACTATCCCAACCATAATGATAAGGTACACCATTTATAGATTCAACTTTTTCAAGCATAACCTCATAGTCTTCTTTATTCTGTACAGAAAAATCAATATCATGTATAGGTTCTTCTGAACTTCTATATATTGCGTCTCCTTGTGCAGCAATAGCAAGTGATCCTGTAAGTTTAGCATTTAGTTTACTAAATACATTTATGATATCTTGAGCAAATTCATTACCTGATAATGCTTTCTCATAGTCTAATTTAGCAGTAGATGTGGCTAATTTGGCAATATAATCTTTATCACCCATTAATACATTAATTGCAATATGATCAGCAACTCTATCATTATACTCCATTTGAGCAAGTATGTTATTCTTATAAATACCTCTCAGCTTTTCAAAAACTTCATAAAGTAATTCTAAAGCTTTGTCTAATAATGATTTATCTAAACCACTTGCTTTGTAATTTTTAACTAATGCTTTAGCAATTAATTTACCAACAGCTTCAATCTTAACTTGCTTTTCATTATTGTATAAAGGCATATATTGTGCTTTTATACTTGAGTATTCAGACCAAGTTGTGATATTATTTATTAAATATTTTATAGCTTTATTTTGCTCACCCATTAACATTACTATCATATGGGCTGCTTCTTCAGGCAGTGTTTCAGCATTTCTATGTGTACTGTACCAGATAAGTTTATTTAAAACATCAGTAGCTCCCAAAGCATCAACTCCCAATTTAGATTTAAGATCTGCAAACTCTTTACTTTTTACACCAAAAGGTTTAAGAAAATCTAACAGGTAATTATCTAATTCTTTGATAGCAGGTTCTAAAACTTTTTCATTCTCTAATTGGAATAAAGTTAACTGCTCACCTTCTTTATAGTTTGTGTATTCATAAGAGCCTGGATTTATTTCTTTAGCCAAACCTCTTCTAACTAAACCTTTCCAAACCCCGGTGCTATTTTCATTTAAATTACCGCTTCTTAAAGCAATATTAGTTCTACTTAAACTTTTATTTAGTTCTTTATAGGCCCTTATAGCAATACCTTGATTTCTATATTCAGGATAAATTTCAACTGCATCTACTGTAGCAATATTACCTTCTAGTTTATAATTTATGTCACCTACTTTAGTACCATTTTTTACTATATCTAGATTAAAACTGTTATCATCATAACCAGAATTAAACTCTAAAGTAATTTGTTCTTGTTTAGCTTTATCCGCATCAGGCATTATTGACTGATCAGCTATTGCTTTAGCACTATCATAGTTACTTTTTAAAACTTGTAACTGTTGAAACAATGGTTCATTTGGTTCTGCTCTTTCAACATTAATAGTAGTATTTCTTCTGTATGTAGAGGTTCTTTCATCAACAAGTTGTTTACTTGTTTTATCAAACAGTAACTGACCATTTGTTTCAAGACCATACTTTTCTATAGCAATATCTGTTAGAGCTCTATTTACTTTTTCAAACAAAGTATCACTGATAATTTTTCTTGAATCATCAACAGACTTTGTTTTCATCAAAGTTTTTATTGCATTTTCTTTAACCTCACAAACCATTTTTATACACAATTAAAAGGATCTGTCTCAAAACCATACGCTTGTAAGATTTCTTCATCAGATATTCCTTGTTTACTAACTATTAGATCATCTATCTCTTTATGTAAAAGAGAACCAGGGTTCAAATATCCTAATTTTTCATATAACTCCCTACTTAAATATACAAATAAATCTTGAGGCATGAGGTTTGGATTTCCAAATCCTGCTGTAGGAAGGGCAATGTTCCCACCTTTTTCCTTAATGTTTTCAGCAGTACTTAAAATTTTGCTCCAATATTCCTTCATTAATTCTTTATCATCAGCTGAAAGGTCTTTTAAATTATCAGTTTTATCTAAAGAAATTATAACTGGAATACTCATATCTGGTGCATGCAATTGCATAACTGATTGTTCAGTATGATTTTTATTTCTATTGTCTTCAAATTCTGAATTAGTAAATGAATGTAAGAAAATAACTTTAGAATTTTTGTCTGTTAAATTTTTATAGTATTTACTGTCTTTACTCTTAGAATCATATAAAAATACATTTGGTTCTTTTGTTTCAATCAAATCTGAAACTTCTGTTTTTATTTCAGCTTCAGTAGCTGGTTGAGTAGTAGATTCTTTAGCAACTTGTATTTTATTTACATCAAAATCAGTCAAGTAATTCTTAAACTCTTTTTTAGTTGGGTTTGTTACTTTGTTATTTGCAAACTCAAACTTATTTAAGTAGTCATTAAGTATAAAGATACCTTTTAGAGGATCTTTATCTATTAATTCTATAAGTTCATTACCGGCATCTTGAATGATATCAATTACTTTAGTATAATCCACAAATGGTACTAAGTTATAAGAAGACTTATTTATACCAGATTGTAAGTATGCAAAAGTAGGTAACATAGAAAACAAATCAGTTATTTTCTTTATGTCAGCATCATTTAGCTTTAACTCTTTAGCAAAAGTTTTTAGAACTACAGGATTAGCTAAATCTTTAAAATTACTTATAAACATATTAGCTTTAGTACTGTTGATATCTCTATCGGCAATACCTAAGTTGAATATAGTTTGGTCAAAGTTTGATTCAGATTTTAATACTGAGAGAACATCAAATTCTTTGGTTAACAAAGGATAGTCAAATATAACTTTTGATACTCTGTTTGCATATGCAGTATTTACATTATTGAACAGATGGTTGAAATTATATGTATTGTCTAGTGCTTTCTCTGCTAAGAATTTTTCATATTCTTTTTTAGATTGAGATTCTTCTTTAGGATAAATGCTTCTCAAATATTCTCTTTCAAGCACAAATTTCTTATACTGGTTAAAGTTTTGACCTTTTTCAATTCCTGTAAAAGTCATCTCATCTACTTGATGTAAACCTAATACCTTATATGGATTTTTAGAATTTTCATTTGATGTAGCCCAAGCTTTATTTTCAAATTGTAATTTTAAAACATCATCATTAACAAATAAAGTTTTAGATCCGTCCTTGTTAGTTTTCACATAAGCTCCAAAATACTTAGATTCAAAACTTTTAATATCTGCAGTTTCTTTCAAATCATAAGACATGTAACTGTCTCCTAGCTTATCTTTAAGTAAAGCATTTTGGAAAATATAACTTACAAGATCATTTCTGAATGCATTAATGAAACCTTTTTCATTTCCATTAAAAGTTTTATCTACAATTTTATCTAGTAAACCGGTCTTCTTTAAAGTGATTATGTAATCACTGAATATTTTATTGTATCTTAATTTAAACAAAGGTCTACTTAAAGCTAACGCTAAGGGCCCGTTAAAGAAGGAACTAATAACAGAATCATTCATCAAACCTGTAATTAAATCTGACATGTATTCATCATTTACTAATTCAGATAAGGTATTTTCAGATAACTCAATATTAGTAAGTGTAGTGTCTGTATTAGTATCCGGATTTGCATTCATTTTAACTTTTGTCAAGCCTTTAATTTGATCTTCAATTTTCAAATAATGCAAGAACATAGCTAATGACACCTCTCTTTTCTTTTTACTTGGATCAGCTGCAGATTCTTCAATAAGTTTTAACATTCCTTTTTCAGTAAAAACTTTCTCATCTCTGTCTTTCATTACTTTTTCTAAAAGTGAATCAGCAGTATCAAGAATAGTTTTAACTTTTGCATCTGCAGGAAGTATATTTTTTGGGAAATTATTAGCTATTACTTCTTTCATAGCTGTGTGCTTAACCAAGTTTTGACTATCTACAGCTTTACCTAACATAGGTGCAAATGTAGAACCTATTAAGCGTTGTTGGTCTACATACTCTCTTACTAATGGTTGTGATACAAAGTAAATAGCTTCTTTAACTGGTACACCAGCTTTAACTAAGAATAATAATATTGGTGCTACTTCATAGTTACCTTGGATAAAGAATATCCATGCATCTTTTTCAACATCCACCCAACCATTTATTGCTTGAGAGAATATATCTGCTATTTTATTTACATTATCAACATCATAGATATTTGAAAGAGAAATTCTTTCTTCTCCATTAACATTCATTGTACGATGTCTTAATGCAAGACTTGTTTCTCTTATCTTTTCATTTTTAGTACCACGTTTACTCATATAATTTTTTGGTAAACTTGCTCCTATAGAATTTAATAAGATATTAAATGTATTTTCAATTGCTCCAAGACCAAGGGTAGCCTTACCTACTATATTAGATTCATGTTTGTATAAATTATACATTGTCTCTAAAACTCTAGTAGGACTAATTTGTTTTTCCTTACCTGGAGTCATTAATGTAGAATATGGGTTATACTGCATTACATATTCAGCTAACATATCTGCAGTTTTTTTAAGTAAGAAAGTACCATTAGGAGTGATCAGAGACACAAAGTTCTCAGGTAATTCCAATATAGCTTTAATATCTTTAATCAATTCATTTTCTAAACCTGCCATTTGCTCTTTAAATAATTGATCTAAAGATTCACCTGCAACATTTTTTTCTTTTACAGCATTTTTAATAGCTTCAATATCTGCCATAGTTGGTTCAGCTAACTTACCATCAGCATTAATATTAGTCATGAAGATTGTAAGTTTATCAATATCAAAGTCACCCCCGGACTTAGCAACTATCTCTGCTGGAGGAATGATAATATTACCTGCTTGTGGAGGTAAGAATTCATATACTTCCATGAACTCCATAGAGTTTAGACCCTGAACTGGAATCCTAACCCCTACAAGAGTTATTGCTTTTCTGTTAGCACCATCATTTGCATCTAACCATGCATCATCTTTGATAGCTCTGTTTAATGTCTTGATATCACCAATGATTTGTCCATTATACTCAAGATTCAACAAGTTAGCATAGTCCCCCTGTAATGCAATCATAACCTTCATTGCTGCAGTTTTACCATTAGCCTTCTTGTGATATGTAGGAAGTACATTACTACCTTTCCATTTTTTCTTCTCAGCATCTGTAGCATTTGTAAAATCTCCAATACCACTTATGTTGTTTTCAAACATTGCTGAGGATAATTGTACTAATGGTTCACCTTTAATTTTTTGTTTAATGATTCTTTTATTAATCATTGATAAAAGTACTTTTTCAATTTTAAGTACCTCTGGGTGATAAGATAAGTCAATTGCTATTTGACCAGAATCCAATGCATCAATGAAATCAATTAACTCATTTCCATAAGCATCTTCTCTTTCTAAGTTAGCTCTAATTAATTCTAACAGTTTAGAAATACTGTCTTTATCTCTTGGTTTGTACTCTCCTTCTGATACTTCATCATAACCAATTTCTTCTAATAGTTTTAATTTAACTACTTCAGTGTATGCAGTTACATCTTTTAAATATTTTTCTACAATTGGTTTAGCTGATTCAGAAGTAATATTACCATTTTCATAAAGATTATCTAAGATTAACTTTCTCATCTGTGTAGAGAAGATAGATGTACCTTTGAAATCAGCATTAACTTCTGTTTGGTTCTTTAGGAACTCTGTGAAAATTGTATTTACAGTAAACTTGCTATCTTCAATTATTTTACCCTCTGCATCAAATATTTCATCACCTTTACCAATATGCCCAACTTTAGAACCAGATTCATATACAACATAGTCAAGTTGATCTCTCATCATTTTCTCATGTAAATCATACATTGGTGTACCTTTTTTTGCTACACCTGGTATAATTGGATTAAGTGAAAATTTATGAAAAGATGTTACTGGTAAGAAATCTGATTTGATATTACCTATATACTGTAATTTATATGGTGGAAAAAACTTAACAATGTCACCAGCAGCTACATCTTCACCTTTAGCAATTTTTTTGTATAATTCTTCTTGTTCTGGTAACCAACTTCCTTCAAGATTTTTTAATTTTCTATATCCTTCAAATGTAATATGCCCCTGACCATCACCAATCTCCATACCTCTATAACCTTTAAGTGCTATTTCAGTAAGTTGTTTTGCTTTGTCTTTATCTTTTAATCTAGAATAGTAGTCATTATATACATCATCATAGTACTCATCATAGTAAATTGATTCATCAATTATTCTTTCTTTTAGAATTGCTGTCTTTAAAGTACCATCATAAGCTCTAGAACTAAAACCAAATGAATCTGAATAGTAAGTAGGTAAAGAATTTACAAAATCTAATATTTTTTTATCAGATGAGAAACTTCTTCCACCTCCACCAAAACCAGCATTACGCTTGTGGAACTCTTCATTTTCATGATTGTACTGAGCTAAGTCACCATATATTATAATAGCAGTTTCAAATTTATGAATCCAAGAGTTATATGTATAAGCTTTTATAAGAATTTCATTAACATCATCATCTGAAAGATTATCAAATCCAGGGATTCTTTCTTTTAAACCAGTATCAATATATTTTGCTTGTTCTAATCTATCAAGATTTTGTTTAGTAAGTTTTGTAAAATACTCAGTTGTTTCTGCTTCTAGTAGAGCTCTCAAAGAAGGATCTGAATTAATCACATCCATCATGTCAAAAGAAGTGTTTTTATCTGCTACAGCTTTGTCTATGATAGCATATAACAATGCTTGTGTATCTTCTGTAAGAACATCATCAAATGCAGTAAATGCATCCCCGACCATTACCTTAGTATTTTTTTTATCTTTTCTTGTTACTTCTTTGTTATAACCCTTATAGTTTTTAAGAGTGTCTTTATTAAGACCAAACTTAAATATTCTATTAGACTCAGCCATTATGTAACCAGAAATGATATCAAAAGCTCTTGACTCACCAAATCCATATGGTGCAAAATTCTTGATGTCTACATATAATTTGTTATCACCTTTAGGAATACCTGTATCAATTTTTCCTGTTACAGTCAAACCTTGAGCCATTTGTTTAGAAGCATGTCTCATAAATTCTTCTACACCATTCATCAACATAGTATGTATCTCTTGTAAGAACTTACTTGTTGCATCCATTGATGCAGTAGAAATACCATCTTTTTTATCTTGAGCTCCTTTTCTTTGTTCTATTAACTGTGTACCAGCAACATTATTCAATAATAAATTATTTTTTAATCTAGTTCCTGCAGGTTTCTTTTTGTCTTTCAAATCAAAAAGAGAACCTAGTAGATAAGAATGTAAAGAGTAAGGGTTGATATCCTCAGATAACCAACGCATGTGTTGGAATTTATTTGAAGGATCTGCCTCTGCTCTGGTAAGTTCTTGCCATGACTTAGCAAAATTGATTGATGTTATCTTTCTAGTAATTGTATTATCTAAGAAATGTTCCCATACTCTATTTCCTTCAGGACTTAGGGCACTAAAATTAGAATATAAATCAGAGTTAGCTGCTTGCAACCTTGCAAGTTCTTTAACACGGGTGTTAGATATCTTCATTTTAGCATTGCTACTAAAGTCTTTAGTAACACCTTCCATGATATATTTAATTGGATTTCTTGCAATAAATAATGCTTCAGTATTTGAAGTAGCAACAGCACTTCTTATAGTACTAAATATATGGTCAACACCATATCTGATACCAAATCTTGGATCATCAGTTATTTCTTTAATGGCTTTGTTTGTATAATCTAATTTTATACCAATTGCATTTAAAAAGTCTTTTGATAATTCATATCTAAAATCCCCTTTATTATTAGTAAATGTTTTAAATACCTTTTCAGTATCTAGTACATATCTATTGTTTATTGGATCATAAACCATAAACATGTTAGTAGTTGGGTCTTCATTAACAAACATGAAATTCCAATCTCTGATAACATTAGTAACCGGAAAGTCTGCTTTACTTACAACAGCATCATAAACAGCCTCACCTTTTTTAATTGGTGTAGAGTTTACATTTAATTGTAAATAAGAAATTCTTGGCTTTTTAAGATCTTGCCAGAAGTTCACATCAATATTAAACTCAGTAATGTCATTGTAATTACTTGCTGATGGATCAGGAAGCAATGCTAAAAGTTGTTTAATCTCTGGCTCAGATTTAATAGCATTATGTAATCTACTATACATCTCAATTTTATCAAAGGACCCCGCTAATATTTTAGCAAGCTTATTCCACATGATTCCCATGTCAACTAGTATTGGTTCTCCAAATTCATTTAATTCATATTGAATATTGAATTTAGTTTTACCATCCACTACTTCAAAATCAAACTTTGATCTGTCAACTTTATAAATACTACTTAATATAGTTTTAGTAGCTTCACTTGCCTCATCTTTTGATGATATAGTGTTACCACTGTCCAATTTAAAAGTTTGAGACTGCTGCATGTTAGTAGGATCATTATCAATCTCTGTATAAGTATTATTTAAAATTTTAAATCTTGAGTTTTCCAAGTGATATGCAACAACACCAAACTTTTCTTTACCTTCTACTGCAGCTTTTGGATCACCAAAGTTTGTGATCATCTTCTCAATAAAAGTTAAGTTGTTTAACAAGTAAGATGGGATGTCTTCTCCTGCTGCAGCTAATTGTGCAGATTCTAATCTATAAGCATCAAATTTCTTTTTTAATACACCAAGAACAGTGTTATACATTGCAACACGGTTGTTGTTATTGTATAGAATCTTAATAGCTCCCGCAGTATTGTTTTTACTTTGGTTGTATTTAAGGAATATCTTAGGTAAAATAGAATCTACTAAGTTTGCTGCTTTTAAAGATTCAGACTCTGTGAATTCTTTATATTCAGTTTTATAAGCATTAACAGGTTTGATTACTTTTGCTCTGTTAAGTTTAGTAAACATCATGTTCTTTGTAGAAGGCTCCATGTGCTGTAATAACTCAGGTCTTGCACTAGCTTCATATAACATATCAAACATTTCTTTCACTGAAGCAATATCTCTTGGTCTTAATTTTGCTTGTGTTATGTTTACCTTACCAAAGAGGTTCTGCAGGAACTGGTAAATTCTTCTGAATACTTGACCCAAAAATCCTTTAGGAGCTTCTTTCTTACCTCTGCTTCTAGCATAATCTCTAAAATCTTCAGCAATATCTTCTTCTATTTCAAAGTAAGATTTATTGGCCCATTTTGGTTGGCCCTTTAAATCTCTATAAAGTCTAATTTTTTCTGGTTTAGTTAAGAATAACTGTGAGAATCCGTGCCATGCTTCATGATATATATCTATTGGAGTACCTCCATCACCTTCATAAAGTGTAATACCAGTACCCATAAATGTTGCAAAAGCATCTGAGTTTACAACTTTTGATATTCTTTCTAAACCAATAAGACCTAAATGTTTATACTTTTTATTTTTTGCATGCTGACTATCTTTATTCAATGGAGAATTTTTCCACCAATCATCTACTCTTTCTTTGTCAGCTTTATTAGTAAATAATCTGTCTAAAAAGTTACCCAAAGATTTATTTCTTTCAAAAGCATCAACATCAAAATCAATATCATCAGGTATGTCAGATAAATCTATCATGTCTGTTGTATCATCAATTATGTCATTTAGCTCTTCAGCAAATGGTATTTCTTCAGTAGCCTTTGGAGCAGTTCTTACTTCTTTATATTTTTCTTCATTAGTCTTTGGAGCCGGTATAGTTACTTTTTCATCTTCAACTACTATTTCATATTCTGTATCACCCATGAATTCTGCAGGAATCTCATATGTCAAATATGGATTGTTACCATAATTGTATTGTTGATATTCTTTGCTGTATCTAGCTTTTGCATAATCTTTTATAAACTCAAGATATTCTACTGGTCTTGCAATAATTTTATCACCTTCAACAGTAAAATCAGTAAAACTAGTGCCTTTATATACATCAGTATAGTGCACAGAAACAGGGCGATCTTTACCATTTTCATCTATTTCTCTTAGTTTAAGATGTCTTTTGATAGTTTCTTTAGCCTTTTGAGTATATAAATCATCTCCTGAAAACACAGTTACAGTACCTTCATAGTCTTTCATTGTAACTGTAAGATTTCCATCTTTAAGAGTAAGAAAGATATTTTCTCTGTTAAAATTATTTGGGTAGTAAATAGTGTTATTGATAAATATCTTAAAATAATCTAATCTTTGTTGAGCATCTAGTTCCTTACCTGTTGATAATTTTGCTTTAGTAGTTAAAACTGTCGCAACTTTTTCAGCAAGTCTTTCATCAAAGTCACCATATATAAGATTGATAAGTTGTGAAATCTTTCCTACAGGAGTATCAATGAATATAGTGATTACAGGCACACCTATTTTACTATTAAATTTATCTTTGATAATATCAAAAGTAGATAAATCCTCTTTTGATATACCAAGTTCCTTAACAGTTTTAACATATGCATCCGGAGCAATACCCAAACTACCACCAGTAATGTTTAGTTTTATTGGTTCATCTGTTTCTTCAGCAGAATTTCTTAGATTATACAAACCATTCATTAAAGCAGTTTGCTGTTCAAAGATTTCTTGAGTTCTGATATCTACCCAGTCTTGAGTAATTTCTCCACCTTGCTTTGCAAATAAATCTGCTTCATCATTAGCTAACTTTTCTGCATTAACAAGAGTGTTTTTGTATGTATATTGTTTACCATCACCAAGTGTTCTGGTATAAAGTAAAGTAAGTTTACCGTCAATAATTTCTACTTTTCTTAAAAAGGTATAAACAACAGTACCATTCTCTTCATCTGTTATATTACCATCTTTGTCAAAGTAAATATAATTACCATCTTTATCAGTTATAACAGCAAATACACCTACAGATTCTTTATCTGAGGCAATCAAGTGTTCTCTTAATTTTAGTTTATCTGGAAAAGCAGACGCTCTTGTAACAGAAAGAATTAAAGGAACACCTTGATATATTACATCAGTTTCTGTCAATGATCTATATGTTATAACAGCTACTATATTTTTCTGAACAATGTTAAATACACTTTTTATTTTATCATCAGGGTTTCTATCATCACCTTTTTTAAACTCAGTAGGGTTTTTAGATCTTGATGTTTGTAAAGATGTGCGGTTAGGAAAAGTAATTTTAGCAGCATTTCTTTTTTCTAAATCAGTTGGAGATAACTCAGCATCATCTAATATCTTTACATCATTTTTACTTTTAGTTGCTTCTTTTAACTTTTCTTCAACATCTTCAAATGTTTCTTTTTTTGGGGATACCAATTCTTGAACATACTTTAAATCTTCAAACTTAACACGCATGTCTCCTAATGCATCTAAGCTAAACTTATTTGCTCTTAGGTACTTGTTAGCTTTAGCATTTAAAGCAACAGAAGAAAAAATATCTGGTATTGCTTGTGCATATAAAAGAGCTTTATCTGCTTCACCTGTAGCATTTTTAACACCCTCATAAATTTCTTTTACTATTCCTTCTATTGATAAATCAAAAGGTTTATCAGTGCTCATACGGTCAAATACTTCACCATATAATGCTACATACAAATCTTTAATTTGTTCTTTATTTAATGCACAAGCCATTTCCTAACAAGTTTTTGAATTTTTGAATAAGTTATTAAATCTAGTTGCTTTGTCTATTGACTCAGCTTCTTTCTCAGCTTCTTTTACAATTTCAGAATCACTTGAGAATTCTTCAAGGTTATCTTTACTGATTGTAGAGTTATCTTGAGTTTCTTCTGTGATTGGT
>Ga0181352_1000416_pt1 | contig 18370 bp, 10 predicted proteins | sample Fa13VDMLBSN_FD_130103 | JGI IMG/M metagenome (GOLD analysis project Ga0181352, IMG submission 130103) | Freshwater viral communities from Lake Michigan, USA - Fa13.VD.MLB.S.N | ecosystem: Environmental > Aquatic > Freshwater > Lake | place: USA: Michigan | collected 2013-09-23 | reverse complement strand
TTGATGGGCGGACTTGGTGGCGGGATCGGGGGGTACACCTCTGCGCCTGCGACAGCTTCTGCAATCCCAGCGGAAGCTATTACTGCCGCCAACGCCACTGCCGACCCCATTGCTGCGCTGAATGCTTCTCAAGGTTGGACGACTGTAGACCCCGCGTATCTTGCGGAAATTAGCGCGAGCGGTATGGGCGGCGCTGCTGCCATGACTGCGCAACAAACCCCACAGGCAGGGCTTAATACTGAAGGGTTGGCTGGTGGGATGCAACAGCCCGCTACTACGCAAGTGCCGGGGGAACTGGGAACCGGACTGCAAATGCCCGGAGCGCAATCCGCCGTTGGACTCCAGATGCCCGCACAAGCAGCCACGACTACCGGCGCTACAACCGGCTCGTTCCTCGACGCGCTTAAACAAGTCCCTAGTCAGATCGCGGCGAAGTTTTCCGATCCGAAAGCGATGGCTGACCTCACGCTCCGTGCTGCTGGGCAACTTGCTGGATCGGCGCTGGCTGGTTCTGGGTTGTCTGAGCAAGAGCAGGCGCTTCTCAATGCGCAAACGGAAGAACTGCGGAAACTCCAAACGGAGAACGCCGGGTTGTTTGCACAACGACTCCAGCAAGCGCAGAACCTCATTGGCGAGTCCCGCTACTTCGATCCGGAATACTTCGGCTTGCAGAGTGCTCGCCGTGCACAGGTAACTGGTGCGAGAGCCAAACGCGCAGGTCTGCGCGGCCTGACTGGTGAGACTCGGGAAGCACAAGCTCGTCGCTACGACATTGAAACTGGCCGCAGTACTGGTACTGCCTATGATGTGGGGTACGGTACCGGCCTTCAGGGCAGACTCCAGACCATGCAAACTGGTATGTCCATGATGCCGACTGGGTATCCGTCGACTGCTGCGGACTACGGACGACTTCAAGATACCTACACCGGGGCAGCAAAACGCGCTGCGGAAAAAGCCAAGGCATACGGTACATTTTTTGGGTCGTTGACTGGCCGACAAGAAGAACCAAAACAAAAGCAACAGTCTGACACTGACACTGAGACTGTATAAGGAGCACACCATGAACCTTGGGGAACTGTTGAGCGGTGCTGGGTACGTAGCGCAAGGTTGGCGCGAAGAGGAAGATGCGCAGCGTCGTGCTCGGCAGTTGGAGTTGCAGACTGCGGAACTGAACCGACTGGCTGCGTACAATGAGGAACTTAGCCGCCAGCAACTAGCGTCTCGTAGGGCAGGGCTTACCCCACCTATGGCTGCATTTACTCCGGGGCAAGTCTATGGCGCACCTACGGCTCCTGCTGCGCCTGCGGCCCCAACTGCTGCTGCACCTGCTTCCCCTGCGTTTGCGCAGCAAGATCAAAGCTACGCCAACAAAGAGGCTGCGCGGGCTGCTGCGATTTCCGCTAGACCTGCGACGCAACCTCCTGCTGCGGGGCTGGCTCCACCGACTGATCCGGGGGCGTACTACCGGCAGCAACGTGCGAAACTCGCTCAGTTCAGACAAGACCCCACCGTGGGTGCATTGGAGCAACAGCGGGAACAACTGCTTCGGGCGGGAAAACCTGTACAGGCAAACGCTGTAATTGATCAGATCAATCAGATTAGACAGCAATACATGCAGGTACCTCAGCCTGCTGCCCCCATACCTGCGCCTGCGGTTGCGCCTGCTGCCGCACCGAATAAGGCCGCACAAAAGTACGACGCCAAGGTTACGCCTTATGACAACTTAATCGCGCAGAGTGCGCAGCAGTACGGTATCGACCCCGTAGTTTTTAAACGCCTCATCGGCACCGAGTCTTCGTTCAGTCCCACGGCTGTTTCTCCCCGTGGCGAGAAGTTCGGTTTGGGGATTGCGCAGATTGCCGATGTGCATGGATTGTCCCGTGAGCAGCGCCTTGATCCCAACACGGCCATCCCGTTTGCCGCGCAACTTTTTTCGCAGTATCTCGGGCAGACCGGTGGCAACTACGAGCAAGCGATTCAACGGTATAAAGGCGCGGCGTCTGAAAAGGGCAAAGCTGCAATGGCCGCGCCGATCAGCACGATCCTGTCTGGGTTGAACATCCCCGGTATCAGTGCCGCCCAAGCTGCACAACCAGAGGCTGTCGTTCGTAAAAGTGCCACTCAGACCGCCGATGCTGTCGTTGCTGCGGCAAAAGCTCTTACCCCAGCAGCTAGTGGTGTGATGTATGGCCCTGCCGCAGTGGACGCGTCGATCAATAATCCGCAGATTCAACAGGTGCTAGAGCAACGAAAAGCCCTGACTCAGCAGATGGCTCTCATGGAGCAGTATGGCTTCGGAGCGAAAGCAATGGAGCTACTTCCGCAAGTGCAGGCGATTGATCTCGGGCTTTTCAAAGCGCAAGCTGATCAAGGAATTTACGAAGGCACCATGACTGGTAACTTCAGTCGTGCCATGTCTGTGCTTTCGCATTTCCGGGGTCAGCCACATCAGGTATTGGATCGTGGTGATGGCACGTTTGATCTCTATGTAGGTGGAAAAGTAGCGCGAACTGGTATAGATAAAGAATCACTCGCTGATTTGGTTCGGTCGAATGTGGACGCAGATTACCGTGCGCAGAAAGCAGAACTGGCCGGAGCGCGTGCCAAGCAGCAGATGAAGATTGAAGAGATCATTGCGGAAAACGTGATCAAAGCACAGGGTAATTTGCAAGTGGCGCTCATCAACGCGCAAGCGCAGATTCAGGCCGCAGGTATCAAGGAAGGCGCAACCAAATACACCATCGACCCCAACAACAATCGCATCGTGGTGCAAGAGGGCAACCGGATAACTGCCGTTGATATGCAGGGTAATAAAATCCCGATTCGCGGTAAGGAGCAAGTGGTACCATCAGTCACACAAGTTTACGGCCCCAAATAGAGAGAGCGCGTAATGGCAAAAGCTGGCCTGTCTTTCGAGAACCCTTTATATGAAGCCTCGGGGGGAACCCCGGCAGGCTTTGCAAACCCGTATACTGGACTGAACCCTGCGGCCTCCAGTGGTAGTGATGCGCTCCAGCGCGGGCTGGCTGATCTTTCCATGATGGGTGCGGCGGGGCGGGCGCAGCTTCAGACTCAGTTCTCCATGCCAGCGATGCGCGGCCCTGAACGGGCACCGGAACCCGAGGTGCTTTACAGCGCGGCGTCGCGCAAGTTGTTCGTCAACGGTGTCGAAGTAGATGAGGACGACGACGCAGGATTGCTACGGGCTTCACAACTTCTTGACCGCCCAAGTGTAGGTCGCCCGCAAGGTGGTGACTGGGTTCCGATCCCCACGGAGATGTACCGCAACATTGTGCAAGAAATTGCACAACCTAGCCTTGGGCGGCTGATGTCCAAGTCCTTCGGGCGCGGCATTGACCAGTTGCAGATGTTGGCTGGTCGTGGGCTACAACTGGCTGGTGCTGAGCAGTTGGGTGCTGGGATTGTCGCCAAGCAAGAGGAAGAGCTTGCACGCACCGCTCCTTATGAGCGGCAGTTCACCGACATCGAGTCTGGGCGTGGGGCGGTTGAGTGGTTCCTCGCCAATCTCGCGCAGCAGGGGCCGAATCTCCTCGAATCTGTGGCACTTGGTCTGGCCGGTGCTGCGGCTGGTACTGCTGCCGCTGGCCCTGTGGGTACGGCTATCGGGGGTCTGGCCGGAGCCTTTGGTAAAAAAGCGTTCAAGGATAAAGTGTTGGATGCCGCCAAGAAGGTCGCGTCCGGGCAGGCGAAGCCGGGGTCTACCGAGTACGCGCTTCTACGTAATACCGCTGCCGTGGCAGGTGCCACCGCTGCCAACTTCTCTGGCAACATCGCCACGGGTGCTGCTGATATTTACGGCGAGATGCGCGAGCAAGGCGTTGGCCCTGAGGACTTTGGTGCCCGACTGACGGCGCTGGCAGGGTCGTTGCCTTACGCTGGGTTGGAAACGCTGGGAGAGTACTTCATTGCCAGTAGACTGCTAGGCGGAACTGGACGTGCAGCGTTACCCCCCACGGCGACCATGCGACAACGAGGGGGCGAGTTGCTACGCCGGGGGGCGGCAGGTTTCGCTGTCGGTGCGCCGCTGGAAGGGACTACAGAAGCTCTACAAGAGGGTTTGGTTATGGGCTTGTCGGGGCAAGACCTGACTAGCAACGAAGCCGTAAATCGGTTCATCAACTCTTTCGCCGCCGGTGCTGCTATCGGTGGCCCCGCTGGTGGTATCGCTAATCTCAAGAGCAGAAACCCGGACGGTACACCTGCCCCCGAAGCCAAAGAGGAAATCAACCTGCTTGGGGGCGATTTGGTTATCCCTCCGGGTCAGGGGCCAACTCCCGGCACTGCTGTGCAACCGTACTACGCACCTGTCACCCCGATGGGGGCTATGCCGTCTGCCCCTGCGCAACTGGCTGGCCCTACCGGACTGGCGCTACCTGCTCCGCCGCAGCCTGTGACCCCGATGGGTGGCCCGGTGATGATGGTGACTCCAGAGGGAGTGGCCTACCCCGAGCAGATGCTTCGTCAGCAGGGCAACGTCCCTCCCGGTGCGCCCGGTACACAGGGTGTGCTGGACATTTTCGGTGGCGCAATCCCGGCTCAGGAACTGGCTGCACGGATGCAACCACAAGTTGCTCCACTGGCGCTGCCAGCGCCTGTTGCCGCGCCTGCCGTAAGCCCCCAACAAGGGGCGCTCCAATTCGCCCCGCCTGCTCCGCCCGCTGGCCCTGCCAACTTGCAGATGGCGAACCAGCTTCGTGTCATCCAAGACCGGCTACGTCGTCAACGGGAGTTTGAGGCTGCACAGGCACAGCAACAAGCTGAGATACAACAGCAGCTCGACATGCTCGCGCAGCAGAGTCAGAACGCTCGTGAGCTGTACACCATGCAACTGGCGCAGCAACAAGCCGCTGCCCAACCGCCGATGCCTACCCGTGTTGCTGGCCCGGTCGCGCCGCGACAGCTTGAGTTGTTCACCCGTAGGGAAGCTCCTCGCCCCAGTCGTGCTGAGGCGCTGCGCCGTGGTGCTCCGGGTGCGCAGCCTGCTCCGGTTACGGGCACTACTCCAATGACCCCTGCGGAGCGTCGTGCGCAGTTGTCGCTGTTCACCCAAGAAGGTAAGCCTTCGGTCGCCGCGCTCAAGGCTGCTGGGGTTAAAGGAAAAGTACCGCCGCCAAAGCTGGAAGCAGGTGCTGTACAAGCGCCGCCCACTGGAAGGCGGGTCACTCCGGCTACCGTAGCCAAGGCCAAAGCTGAACAGGCAGCAAAGGCCGCGCCGACTCGTGGCCTGAAAAGACAAGCTGGTATTGCCAAAGAGGAGAAGCCAAGTGCCGCTCAAGAAGGGAAGCTCAAACAAGGTCGTGTCGGAGAACGTAAGCAAGATAATGCGCGAGTGGAAGCAAGGCGGGACGTTGGGCAAAAGCCCAAGGCCGAAGTCCAAGCAAGCCGCACTGAAGCAGGCGGTGGCGGCGTCTCTCTCAAGCGCGGGGCGCAGCCGCAAAAAGTAGCAGAGGCACCCCCATTAAAAAAGCCCGAGGCGGCACCAGCCGCCGCACCAACCGAACCCGCTAAAGCCCCGGTAGAAGTCGAGCAGACTGCTGCTGAAGTGCTGGCGGAAGAAATCAATGTGGCCGAAACGACCACAGATATTCGCACGTTCCGTGGTGCCATCGAGACGGTCATCAACTACGCGTTCTTCACGAGCGAAGAGACCAACACCAAGAAGTTGGTGGAACAGGCAAGGGCTTTCCTCAATAACACCCAGTTCACTGACGCGCAGATGTCCGCAATGGACGAAGCCTACCTCGATGCAGTCCAGTATGAGACTCAGCTTGAGGCGGTGTACAAGGGCGGAAGCAAGAAGGGCCAGCAGAAGCCGTGGTTCTCCTACGCCATCTCGCGCAATCTGCTACCCAGCATCAAGGCTCGCATCATCAACATGCCTGCGGAGTACAAGGCGCAGACCAACCCGGTGACTGGTGAGACGGCGACTACTAAGCCGGTCGAACCCAGTGCTGAGAAGATGTCGAAGACGCCGGAAGCGTTGCTTGGGATGTTGATCGACGACTTGGTTTCTCGTGTGCGGGAATACTCCAAGCTCGATCAACCGGCGAAGTTCCACGGCATGTCGTATGCAAACGTGGTTGAACTCGCCAAGACGCTTTATGAAAATACCAGTGCACAGGGGCGCGAGTATATTGTCCGTGGCTACAAGCTGAAGGATTACTTCACGGCTGATGGCTCTCCCAAGATGCTCAAGTCCGGTGGTCGGTACATCATCACCAATCGTGAGTACACCGCTGAGGAGCAGCGCCAGATTGAACAGGCGCAACGGGAAGAAGCCCGAGCGTTGGCTGCGGAAGAGACTGCGCTCCGAGCCGCAGAGTTTGAGCGTGCACGTATTGAGAAGGAAGGGTTCCGTGAGGAAGATGCTTGGGACGATGCTGATGGTATGTTCTATCGGGATGACGGTACCCCGCTCAAAGCCACGATCCCCGCTGGTCGGGTACGGCTGCTGGTCAACAACTTCTTGGCGAAACTGAAGGTCAAACCCGCTACGTTCATCTACGCAAACGTCGCAGACCTGAAGAAGCGCAACCCCGACTTGTATCGTCGTGCTGCCGCTGCCCGCAAGGAAGGCGACTTCGATACCACCAATGCGGTGGGCTACTCGTTCGGCCCCAACGTGATCATCTTCACGGACTTTGTGCGGACTGAGCAGCAACTGAAGTTCGTACTGGCCCACGAAACGCTCGGTCACTTCGGTTTCAAAGGCGTCATCCCCAAAAAGGATTTGGACGCGGTGCTCAACCGCATCTACGACCTTGACCCGAATGTGCAGGCGGCGGTGGATGCGATGGTCGCCAACCGGGGTATGTCCAAGCTGGAAGCGGTTGAGGAGTTTCTGGCTGACAACGCTGCGGAACTGGATACGTCCCTCATCGCTCGCATGTGGAACGTGCTGAAGAACTTCCTCAACAAGTTGGGCTTTGAGTTCCAAGATGACGAGGCTCGCTACTTCGTCAACCTCGCCCGCAAATACGTTCGCCAAGGGGATGCTGGCAACTTCGTCAATGTCCGCACGATTGTCAGCAGGATGCAGGCTCTCACCCAAGACGAAGCTGATGGGCGCTACGCCAGAATCTACGCTGGCGACATGGGTTCCCGACTCATATCAATCGGCGCGATTAACCGCCGCTACGGCGGGACTGGTGGCCTCCTCGGTGCGGCTGAAGCGTTTGCCAAGAATGTATTCGGTATGCGTCAGGATATGCGGCGCAACGTCGGGCGACTCCTTGAGCAATTACAAACGCTGGACAACAAAGCCCGGCGTAGCTTTGGCTTGAGCGAAATCTACAAGTTGCTGGAGAAGCAACAGCAGTACGCCCGTGCGCTCCTGTCCAAGTACCAGCGGATGACGGACTTCACCCATGCGGCTACGGCTTTTGGGTTTGGCGAAGGCGTCACTGAAGACCAGAAAGAACGCGCCGGGGAGTTGCTTGCGCGTGCCGCGCTGTTGCGCTCGGAGCAGGCGACCGATGAACTGATCAAGTCCTTCGATCCACTGGTGACTGTGGACAGCATGGGGAATGTTGTCGTCGATGAGAAGGTTCGGCAGAAGATTCAGGCTGCTGGCCTCGTGACCGCTGAGGAGTTCCGCAAGGGGTTTGATGTCACCTACACCGATGGCAGCAAAGCCCGGTTCCAATACGACGTGGGCGAGAACAGCCCGGAGTGGCGGGTGTATCTGGAGTTGCGCGATACCGTCAACGAAGCAGCTATCGACCTGATGCTGGCTAACTACGAAGCCGCGCAAGCTGAAACCACCCGCGTGGTGAGCGACCTCAATACCAAGCGGAAGGGGGCGAACGCTTTCACGGCAGACGACCTAGCGACCATCCGCAAAGCTGCTGAGATGTACCAAGCCAAACGGTACGCTGGCAGTGGTGTCGCAAACGCCGGGGTGGAGATCAGGAAACAGGCAGAGAAAGACTCTGAAGATTTCTTGGTTGCGTTTGGTCGTGCGCTTTTCAACGACGACGTGTATGCCGTATGGATGAAAGACCCCAACGCCAAGGCAAAGATTGTTGCTGATCTGCAAGAGTTCCAGCAGGCTGAGTACGACGACATCCGTGCGCAACTACCCAGTCTGCGGGCCAAGATCAAAGACGACAACCAGTCTTTCCAAGTCCAGAAAGCTATCCGCGATTTGTTCCTGTTTGATCTCCAGTCCAAGAACGCTGACTTCTACGCCAAGCGTACCATCCTTGGTTCGTATGTTCCGTTCACCCGGCGCGGCACGGAGCAAGTCAAGCTCGTAGCCGTAGACTCTCGTGGTAATCCAGTGGCGCTGGATGAGAACGTGCGCTCGGCTCTTCCGTACTTCCAGTTCGATACGCGGCGGGAAGCAATGGCCGCAGCAGAAGAGTTGGACAAGGAGTTCGGTGGGGATAATGAGTTTGTTCTGCTGGATGAAGAAGGAAACGAAACCACTGTTCGCCTGAAGGTTGAAGTGTCGCGTACCCGCCAGACGCCAGACCTCACTGAAGCTGTGAACTTCAACGAGTTCGTGTACGTCCTCAATCGGTTGAACATCAACCTCGCCCCGGATGTCCGTGAGCGCATTGTCACGACACTGACAAACCAAAATGCTCGGGCGCGTAAGAACCTTCAACGATCTGGTACTGAGGGTTGGGACAAAGATGTTGTGCGGTCTGTGTCAGAGCACTTGGAGACCACTGCGCACGTTGCCGCCAAGAAACTCTATCGACATCGTTTGGATGACATCCTTCTCAACAATGCAAACTGGTTGGGGGATGACCAGAAACTTGCTGATCTCAAGGATGCCGTAGACAACGCGCAGACTGATGGGGAACGCGCCCGCGCACAGCGTGCTTACGATGAGTACGCATATATGTATCGCTATATGAAGGGCGCATCCGGCGAGAACACTGTCACCATCGACGGGAAAGAAGTACCCACCCTTGGTGCCGGGGAAGACTATAGGGAAGACGCGAAGGAAGTACTCCGCTGGTACAGCGAAACCACCAACATCACTGACTCCACTGAGGATATGTTGTCCGGTGAAGCTGGGTCGGCGCTCAAGCTGCTCACCGTGCTGATGCAGTTGGGTGGCTCGGTTGCCACGGCTGTGATCAACCTTGCGTCCTTGGCGACGCACTCGCTCCCCTACTTGTCCTACTACAGTTCCAAACGTGGGTTCGGCGGTGGGTATGGTGAGGCTAAGGCCAGTGCGGCCCTGTGGAAAGCTGCGGCTGATGCCAAGAATGCGAACTTCGCAGAGGCTGCGTTCCTTGAGGAAGTCCTTACCAAGAAGACGTTTGGACAGTACAACCTCACACAAGACGAAGCACAATTCCTGTTCGATCAGACTGAGCAAGGTACGTTGCAGGCTGCGCAGTTCAACGCTCTTGTCGGTACGGCACGTGGCAAGGTGTTCAACAACCGGATGCAGGCTGCGGTGCGGGTATGGATGAGCATGTTCAGCTACACCGAACAGTTCAACCGGCGTGTCACTGCATTGGCAGCTTACCGACTGGAGAAGGATCGGCTCCGTTCGCAAGGGGTTACTGACGAGCAGCAACTTATCGAGAGCGCCACTGAGGCTGCACGCGCTGCGGTGAACAGATCACAAGGCAAGTACGCCATGTTCAACCGTCCCGAGATGGCACGTGGGAACGTGTTGCAGTACATCTTCATGTACAAGCAGTTCGTGATCACCACCGTCCAACTGATGCGTGCGCTGCCCCCGAAGGGTCAGATGCTGATGCTCGGGCTGTTGCTGCTGACCTCGGGCCTGAAGGGGCTACCGTTTGCAGAGGACATCCTCGACATCGTAGACACCATCGCACAGAAACTGGGACTCAAGACTGCCAGCGTGGAGAAGGAACTCGCGGAGTGGATCGACTCCGTTGCCCCCGGCATGACGCCGTACCTCATGCGCGGTGTACTGGACAGAGTGTCTGGTGCCACGATGTCCACCAGACTTGGTATGGGTGATCTGGTGCCACTGACCGGAGCGTTCAAAGCCGGTGCCGATCCGGCGCGGGAAGTCGCTGACTTCGCTGGCCCTGTGTTCGGTGGTATCTCAGGGCTGGTAGGCATGGCCGGTAACTTCGCTAAGTACGGTGCGGAGACCATCGGTCTGCGGGATGACGTGACCACGATCAGCGGGATTATGCGTGACTCTCCTATCGCTGCCATGCGAGCCATTGCAGATGGAGCGGCGTACCTCGACGACGGTATGATCACCAACAACCGAGGGCAGGTCGTAACTCGGGAAGCTCCATACCATGTGGTTGTTGCCCGGATGCTTGGTTTCTATCCGGCGATTGCGACGGAGCAGAACGACATCGTTCGGCTATCCAAGAGCGTGGCGAGTTACGCCAAGGCAATCAAAGCAGACTATGTTTCTGCGTATGTGAAGGCCAAGCTCGACAATGATACTGCCCGGATGCAGCAGCTTGTGGCGGATGTCAGAGCTTGGAACGCGGACGCGGAAGGGACAGGGCTGGAGATCACCAACTTTGTACGGTCGGCCCAACGGGCTGCGCTTGAAGCGTCTCGCCCGACTGTGATGCGCTACCTCAAGTCCGCACCGAAAGAGATTCGCCCCGAAACTCTGGAGCTACTCCGGCTGAACGGACTTGAGGAAGACGTTCGCTAAACAGCTTTCATCTGCCCGTAGGCGAGGTTGTCGATGGCCTCGTCTGCGTCGGTGAGGATACCCTGCAAACGCGGGTGGTTCAGGTTGATACCGATGACGTATGCCTGTCCGAGTTTGATCGGGGTATCCTTGGCGAGATACGCTTTGTTGGACTTAGGCGTAGCGATGATGTTCTCATCGGTGAACTCGTTGAGGAATGTTTTGTAGTCTGCCCCACGTTGCGCGAGCCAGCGCCGGAAGTGCGTGCGGTCGACCATCAGCGTGCCATTGCCAATCGGGTCACTGGAACTCTTGCGGTAGAAATCAAACCTAACCCGTACTTCACCACGGGGTATCCGATTGTAGTCCATCGTCGGCTTCTGACTACCAGTGTGGAATACCTGTACCTGAGCGTCCGCATTCTCATTGAGGTATTCCGACAATAAGTCGAACGCATCGGTCTTGAACTCAGCAGCAGCACGGCGGACGGCACCCACTTGCGACAACACCCATTCGATACCGGGCCGATGGTCATAAGCAATCAGACCCCACTCATTCGCCAATTTTGCAGCGAGGTCAGCAAGGATAATAGCCTGCTCCCAGAAGCGTTCTTCACCCGAGAATGCGGCGTCGTACTTCGCCCTGAAGTTTGTAGTCGCTTCGGCAATCGCCGCCCGCACACCAGCTTCACCAAGCTCAAGAAGTTTGCTGATGAATACCCTCCCAACATGACCGTAGTTGTTGGTGATGAACTCGTAGACCTTCCGACCCGCGGTGCTGTCTCGGGTGAACAGCTTGCTTGGCGGTACGTTGATCTCCAATATGCGAGCAAGTTGCGCGTCGGTGTCCAACCCGGAAGCGATGAGCTTGGAGTTCATGGACTTGTTGGTGGATACGATCACCGGCATTGCCCACGTCTTCGCGTCACGCTCCTCAGCATTGCGATTCATCCGCGCCTTGTCCCGCCCTTGGCTCACCCAATAGGCAAAGTCGCCAACGTCCTTGTCGTCCATCATGGTCACTTCGTCAATGGTCATTGGCATGTGGGAGTACATTCCCATTCGCCCAAACAAAGTGTTCTGTGTGAACTTGGCCGCGAAGTGCAGCTTCTCAGGGTTGCCATAGATGGACTGAATCCACATCTGTGCCAGCGATTTGCCGCCGCCTGTCGGCCCGTACAGTGAGACGGTCAACCCTTTCAAGCCAGTGAACGCATACAACGGCCCGGACAAACCCACTGCCAGTGCGAACATGTGCGCCCTGAGATCGGCCTTGGATACCAGAGGCGTGAAGTTCACCCATGCGTCGAGCGACCCGGATGTTCCCCACAACTCATGCCCCATTCGGGATGACCCGGACGAGAGACTCACTGACTCTTCACTGACAGACCCATCAACATTGCGCCGAAGAATCGTGTCACCGATGACAAACTGAGAGAAGTTCTCCTTCCACCCCATCGTAGCGTAGAGGTTTGTCATCGCCCTCATCTGGCGCAACTCATCCATGTATGCACGTAACATATATTGGAAGTACCCTGTTTGGTTGCGGTTGTTGAGAACAATCCCTTGGTCAGCCAGCACCGTGGCGAAATCCCGGTGGCCCTCGGTGAGCAACGCTTGCCGCATCACCAGTTCAGTCCAGCCTACGTGTTTTCGATCCCAGCAGTAGCGGACAGTCTCATACCCAAGCCCCTCATCTTTACCGTAGGACACTGGGTAGATGTCGAACTTGCATACGTCGATGTCCGTCTCGTCCACAGTCAGCTTGATGCCATCGGCGGTGCGCTTGAACGGTCTGGGTAGCGGCACATCCTTGGCTACTGCGGCGGGTGCAGCCTCGGTCGGAGCTACCTCGATATACTGCACACCAAGGCGGGCGGGAGTACCCACCTTGTCCTTAAACTTACAACCCTTACAACCGCCCGGCCTAACTTCCTCAAACTTGTTGCACGTCGCTGGCCCTGTCGTTGAGTTCCGCCAGTGGGCAACTTTGCTGATCGTGGTCTCCGGGCTGTACCCCGGATGGTTCTCTGACCATGACATCGCCACTGCGTCTGAATCGTGGCAGTACGCGGCGACGCCAAGCATGGCGTACCAGAATGGTTCAGATACCTCGCCCTGATTCTTCACACCCCAGCCAATCTGCTGGCACTTCGTGGCTACCACGGCAGCATTGGCCGGTGGGAAATCCTGCTTCACCTGCAACGCTTGTGACAACGCACTGGTAGATGCTTGTCGTTGAGCCTGTACGGGTAATGCCGACATGTACGCGCTTAAACTTGTAGTCAGTTGTTCAACGGACACAGGCTGTGCGTCCACAAGAAGTCTGACTTTCGTACCACTCTTCGGGTTTGTCGTACCCACGGGGCGCAGCACACGTGCGCTGTCCGCAGGCACAGCCGGGTCGATGGCAAAACCCTTGTCCTTGGCCGCAGCCTTCATCGCTTCCGCCAGTGGTTTCCACACGGCGGGTTCAAGTTCTTCTGTCAGCACCCAGTACACATGCAGCCCGTTACCCGAGTGCACGATCATCGGTTTTGGTAGCCGCATCTGCTGAACAAAATTACCGAGCGCGACCAGCCCTTCCTTCCATGTGGGGTAGGGTTTACCCTCACCACAATCTACGTCCAGCGCAACGAGCTTGGTTGCTCTGACGTTTTCCTGCTTACGACTTCCCTTCTCAACAAACGCCGATACTGCAAAGTATGTGTTGTTACCGCGCTGATCGAGGGCGATCACCGCTTTCGCAAGTTCTTCTATCGTGGCAAAGAATCCCTGCCTCCTGCCGTCTGGATTGATGGCTGTGGTGACATAGAAACCCGCTGATGGAAGGACTCGCTGAAGGAAGTTCAACGTGTCCATTGTGCCCCTGCTTAAAAGGGGGAGGGTAGCCCCCTCCCCATCCCCATTATTGGTTCAATATCTCAAGGAGACGCGCCTTGCGTTGCTTCTGGTCTGCCGCGATCACCTCTGGCATCGGCCAGCCGTGGTCTGTCATGACCGCTAACAACTTCTTCAGCATCCCCCGCACGGTATCGTCATTCGATTTGCGAAGGGGCTTACCCCTCACCCATCCATAATATGTCATGCGGGACACCCCCAACAACTCGGACATGTCCAAAGTTGTCAGGAGCATGTGCTTGCGGAGCGCCTCAACTTTGCTGAAGTCGAGAGGCTTAGGCGTCATCTGCATCTACCTCCCCAACAAGAGCAGCGATCTCATCTGCCAAAGATGTTGCAGCTTCAGAAGCAGGAGCGGTGGCAACTTTTGCCGGTGCAGGTTTCGCAGCCGGAGCAGGAGCGGGGGCAGGAGCAGCGGCCTTGGGAGCGCCGAAACCACGCTTAGGAGCAGCCTGTGCGGGTGCAGGGGCGGGAGCAGGTTCCACAGCAGGTGCCGCTTTAACAGCGGGTTTCGGCGCAACTGGTGCCGGGGCCGGGGCAGCGGGAAGCTGCGGCACAGCCACGGTCTGACGGGTGTTCTCGCCAGTGATCTCTTTGACTTGCTCGCTACCAAACAACTGGTCAACGACTTGTTGAGTTTCTTCGTCGAGGAACCCACCGAAGGTGAACTTCAGTTTCGGGAACGACGCATCAGTATCGAAGGATACGCGGGTCTTGACCACTTCGGCAGGAATACCACGGATGGTGAGTTCCTTGTGGTACTGGTTCAGACCCTTGAGTGCAGCCGGGGTAACAGACAACAGGTACACCGGGCCGGTGGGGTCATCAGCAGCGACCACAGCCAAACGCTTCTGGTCGGCACACGCCTTAACTTGTTGGCCGGTGGGTGTCACCTTGGAACCCCATGCGTTCTGCGGGCAGGAAGCACACAGGTCATTCTGTGGGCTGGCAGACTCAGCGTCCGGGCCGATGCCGTCCAGCGAGAAGCAGTCAGGTGCACCGGGTTCTGTGTTCGCATCCCACTGCTTCGCGTACCAAGTCTTAGACAGACGGGGGTTGGCACCGACGATCACCACGGCGAGGGTGGTGGAGTCCAGCACAGTCTCAGTGTCGCCCTCGACGATGCGGAAGCGTGCGCCTTTGATGCTGATACGCGGATGGGAGGTGCCAGTCGACAGGCCACCAGTGAGTGCGGCACCGAGGACGGATGGGACACCGACGCGACCGGCGAGGTGTGCAGGAACTTGGATATTGACGGGAACGATGTTGCTCATTTGAGGCTCCTTGGTTAAGTGGTCAGTCTTCTGCTTTGGCACCGGGTTTGCGAATGTTCACCTCCAGCTTGGTGCCGTAGTTAATGCCGGGAGGAACAGCTTTGGCCTGCTCGATGTATCCACGCACAGCGATCTTGCTGACGCGCTTCTCAAGCATGTCGTATGCCTCGTTGGTTCGGATAAAGTCCAGCACCACATCCCAGTCAGCCACGTTCGCATAGTCGGTCGTGGTGAGGAACGCTGTACCGTATTCCGATTTGAAACTGGTCAGCCCCTGCGCATCCATCTGCGTCTTGAGGTACGCTTCCAGCTTCTCCATCTTCGCCTTGAGTGAAGAGACTCGATCCTTCATCTCGGCTTCGATAGCCGCCTTCTGCTCACGCAGCTTCATGTATGTACGGATAACGTCGCCCACGTTGGGGGCACCGATCCTCTGGCGCTCATCCGACGCCAGTTCCGCTTCGCTCGTCATAGTGTCACCTTCTAGTTTGTTGTTGAATCATTTCAAGCAACAAGCCCTGCAACTTCTGCTTGTTGCGGAGTCGTTCGTACATCTTGTGTTCAAGGTCTGTGCCTTCTATGTGGATGACGTTCGACACCTTCTTCTTACCAATGCGTTCGATCCGACCGTTGGCCTGCACGTATATCTCGTTGCTGTTGATCGGCCCGTACCAGATGATTGTCGAGGCGGTGGTCAACGTCAGACCATGCGCCATCGTTCCGGGGTGAGCGATCAAAACGTGAGGGTCTTTCTCGTGCTGGAACCCTTGGAAGATTCGATTGCGTTCAGTGGCAGACACCTCGCCATTGACCACGCCAACAGTCCAGTGCTTGCTCAGTTCTTTCTCCAGCATGTGTAGCGTTCCTGTGAGGGGAACGAACACGATTACCTTCTCACCTGCTTCTTCGATCACCTCCTTTACCAAGTTCACTCGGGGACTACAATCCAGTTCAATGTTCTGCCCGTCGTCGCCATACGCCACGCCGCAAGCGATCTGCACCAGCTTCTGAATCTTCACCGCCTCATTCACCGCTGTGATGGTGCCCTCCGCAGACGCTTCGGTAACGAAGTGCTTGAGCATCTGGTTGTAATGCTTCTTCTGCTCAGCGGTCAGTTCCACCTGCCGGGTCTGGATGATCGTCTCTGGCAAGTCAAAGCACTCGTCACGGGTGTAACGTACAGCAGGTTGCAGGATGTGCTTCACAATCTCCATCGACTCGGGGCGCGGTACAAACTTCCACTGCCCAATCTTCATCATCACCTGCTCACGGAATGCCGTGTACGTCTTGGTGCAGTACGGACTGTTGACCAGCTTCGCCAGTGCCCATGCGTCAGTCGGGTCGTTCGGTGTTGGTGTACCAGTCATCAACCACAACCGCGTCTGGCTGTTCTGATCCATCCACTTCCGAAAAATTTTGAACCTCCGGGTGGATGGGTTGCGCAACACTGCCGCTTCATCGACGATCACCAGATCGAACATACCAATGGCCCGCTCTGCGATGATCGGGAAACCGTCATGGTTGATGATATAAAAGTCAGCCTCTGTCCCGAGCAGCTTGAGTCTGCGCTCTGCCGTACCGTGGAGCACCACGAACTTTCGATGCACCAACCCGGTAAAGATTCCATCGCCCCATACGCGCTCCAACGTACTGAGTGGTGATATGATCAACACCTTCTTCACCTTCTTGGTCTTGATCAGATAGTCAGCAGCCCACAGCGCAGCCTGTGTCTTGCCAGTGCCGATCTCATTCAACACCAGCCCACGATGTTGCAGCGTGAGGAACGCAGCCGTCTGCCGTTGGTGCTCGAACGGTTGATACCTACCCGGCCAATCGTAATAGTGCAGGATCGGAGACGGTGCACGGATACCCAGATTGTTGAGTACCTTCACCTCGTCCAGCCTGTGTGGTGTCACCACGATGGGCACGCCACGGACTTCGTATGGCTTTGCTGTAGGGATACTGTCCAGCACGCGCTGTGGATTCTTCAGCTTCAGCGCCAATGCTTTTGCTTTCTCAACTACCAGCATAGTGTCACCAGTTTTTTCTGTTTATGATCACGGCTTCCAGCGCAGCAAGTGATACGTCGTCACATACCAGCAGCCACGTGCCTCGTGCTGTTTCGATGTCTTTGCCGCACTTCGCCTGTAAAGCAGTCGGCTTCTTTGTCCGATCTGCCTTGACTTCGATACCAAGGAAATGCCCGTCCACACAACAGATGATGTCCGGGATACCGCTCCTACCAAACCCGTTGTTTCCGGGGAAGAAATACCAAACCTGATGCTTCTTTAGAACCTCAACAACTTTACGCTTTACATGACCTTCGGGAGTCAATGACCCCATTGTAGTCTCCTTTACACATGTGTCAAGTGTATCAGGTAGCGTAGTCACAATCGTGTCGACAGGGGCAGAAACGGCACAGCCCGGACGGGCGAGCAGGCCAGTTGCCATGCTCATACGCATCATGGATGCGCTGGATACGAGTCATGATCTCTGCCCAACACCCGTTGATGTCGATGCGATTGTACGTCTCCTCATCCTTCTTCATGTCCTTCAGCCAGACAAGTACAGTCTTGACGCGCTGCACTTCTGGGTAATGCTTGAACACTTGCGCTGCGAAAATCTGCATCTGGAAGAAGTCCGGGTTACGCTTCCCTGTCTTCCAATCCATCACCACTGCGTCAGCGCCGACAATCACTAGGATGTCAAGTTTGCTACGCAACCAAGCATCCGGCTCCCACCAACCTGTTGGTGTAAGGTTGTCGGTGAGCACCAGTTCCTTCTCAATGTGCAGTTCCCCCCGCTGTGCCAGCCGTTCAACTCCCTGACACAGCGGTTCGTACTGCGCTGCCTCCGCGTTCAAAGCTGACCCTTTTAGTCGGGCTTCAAGGAACGCATGAATACGTTCCCCGTACTTTGTCGCGTCGCTACCTTCGTCGGCTACTTCCTTCTTGATCCGCTGCCGGTAATACCGAAGCGGACAGTTCTCAAACAACTTGATGGATGAGTACGCGTGGCTCAAGCGCATGGCTGTGAGGTGTGTGCTGTTGGAATCTTCAGTCTAACTGTTCTTGTGTGGGTGTTCAATCTTTTCCCCTTGCCCTGATGGCGTCGGCAAATTTCCAACCGATTGGTGTCCAGTTCCCGTCTTGCTGCAAGACGTCTTCACACACCTTCGCACACGCCTCACGCTCGGCAGCAGCGACAAGGGCGGCGAAGCGGTCTAGAGTACCTTTAGCGAAACGAACAACAACTTGGTTTTCCTCCAGCGAAAAGGCAGCTTCAATCCCCGCTTCCCGCGCCATGCGGGTGATGTCGTCTCTAGTCACGAGTTCTTCTCCTTCAGCTTGGCTTCGATGGTGCAGGCGAATGCTTTAACACGAAAGCCGCCCATCCCAAATTCTTCGGACGCCATGAAATCAATCTCATCATCCGTCAGCTCAACCCACTCGCGGCGGGGTGGGTGGGTGTAAAGCGGCAATGCCCGATGCTGCTCGGTAAAGTCCTGCGGGTTGTCGGTCACGCACACTGACTTGCCATCAAGCGTGTAAACCATCCACGCCACCGGCTCC
>Ga0181352_1000415_pt1 | contig 18384 bp, 31 predicted proteins | sample Fa13VDMLBSN_FD_130103 | JGI IMG/M metagenome (GOLD analysis project Ga0181352, IMG submission 130103) | Freshwater viral communities from Lake Michigan, USA - Fa13.VD.MLB.S.N | ecosystem: Environmental > Aquatic > Freshwater > Lake | place: USA: Michigan | collected 2013-09-23 | reverse complement strand
TAAAAAGGTAGGGAACCACCCCTACCTTTATTTATTTAAGCTAAACTCTATACTATTTAGTTTTACGACTTATAAACCAAAAAAAATACGTATTTCTTATCCTCTCGTCAGAGGTTTGTTTGTTGTTTGTTAGTATATTTAAAAAGCTTAAAGGTCTTTATAATATTTCTGATGACGCTGTCACAGATTGAGATATTTTTATTATTGTAATTTTATAATCAGGGTATTTCTTAGATAAAATACTTTTAGTATTTATCTTATCATACTTAATGTTTGACTCTAATACTTCAAACTTAGATTGAGTTTCCCCATCCTTTTCAATTGTAAATTTTACATTAAATCTCATAGTCAATACTAATACTAAAGTTTAATAATTCAAAATATAGATGATAAACAGTCCAATCTTCTTGCATATAAGATCCTCTGTTTAAAAAGAATTTTAAATCTATAAAATTAAAGTTTATATTGTAACGTTTAAACTCCTTAACTACAGGTGGTTCAAATCTAAATCTGATTCTTCTTAGTTTTTTATCTAGGTTCATTATGAGCTTCTATTTTAAGTGGACATTCTAAAGGTGTAAATTCAATGCATTCTGGTGCAGTAATTACTGACACATAAGCTTCGTCATCTAATGTATAAGATAAATATCTTTTACAATTCTGTTTCATGTGGCAAGAAACACCTTTTGAGGTGCTTCCTGTACATTTACTATAATCACTCGGTAATATCATTGTTTATTGTAATAATTGCAAAGGTAGTAATATCTAAGTTATTTACTAACTTTAATGATTTATATGCCTCATAATATTTTTCAATTGCTATATCAGTATCTTTAAAGTGGTCAATATAGCAACTTAACACTTTTTCAGCAAAATCTTTAGGTTCTGCAAATACTTTATTTACAAATGCTTCACCTTTACCTTTTAATCCAGGTATATTGTCACTGGTATCACCAATAATCATACTACCAAAGAAATACTTTTCAGCAGCAAAAGGGTCTATAAATACCCATTCATTCTTTTTAGGATTGTAATGGTTACCTTCTAAGTTTAATAAATCTTTATCTGGACTAACTATAAAAGTATCTGGTGTCTGTTTAACAAAACTAGCTACATAATCATCTGTTTCATGCTCATAACCTGATAACCAATTAAATGACCATCTGTCAACTAAATGCATTTTCATTTCGTATAAATTCTTTAGTGGTTCTACATCTTTACGATTAGCTTTATACTCAGGGTATACTACTTTTCTTGCTTTAGATGACCCACCAAAAAATCCTATGTAATGTGTTGCACCAGTTATTTCTAGTATATTAATAATGTAACTATCTGCTACATAACAACTTTCTTCAAATGTTCTATCTCTATAAGTAAACTTACCATCTACTTTAATAGGTTCTCCGTTTTCATCTAATAACTTTTCCCCAGTCAAACTGAGGTAAAAGATATGATCAACGTCTATAACAGCAATTTTACTCATAATACTCTATTAAATATTTTGCATAACTTGTTAAAAATTGATGGCCGTTGAAGAAGAAGTCATGTTTACCTTCTTCAACAGCCTTGTTGTATGCTTCTTTAAAAGCATCGTATGTATTTTCTATGGAATGTATTGTATCTGTCATATTTATTTTTGCCAATAGTCGTGTATACTGCAGTCTACGACAACAGGTACTTCTAATAATACTTTTTTAGCTGCATTTACCATCAACTCATCTAGTTTATTTTTCCAAGCTTCTGCTTGGTCTTCTTTACACTCAGTTTGTATCTCGTCATAAACCGCCAATATTATTTTAACATCCCAATTGTTATCATATATTTCTTGTTGTACATCTATTAAAGCTTGTTTAATAATGTCACCGTTAGAACCTTGGATAGGAGTATTTTTAGATGCTCTTTCAATAGATCCCATAACACCAAAGTTTTCAGTTTCTACAGCATGTTCCCATTGTTCAAACCATCTGATACGTCTATATGGTGCCGAAGTTCTAATAAAACCTCTTTCTTTACCTAGTTTACCTAGTCCAGTTAGAAACTTTTCTACTTTAGGTACTGCTTTAAAGAATTTAGTAATAATAGCTTTAGCATCAGACACACTGATTTCCATAGTATCTGCTAACTTAAATTCAGACATACCATAGGCTAAACCAAAGTTGATAGTCTTTTGAACATCTCTGTAAGTTACACCCTTTTTAAATGGTGTTTCTTTCTTAACATCAGATTCTGGTATATCAAATGTCATAGCACACAATACACTGTGTAGGTCTTTACCTTCTTTAAATGCATTTAGCCATACTTCATCTTTACTAAACTCAGCAATTATCCTAAGTTCCATACCACTAAAATCACCACCTACTATTTTATAACCTTTTTCTGGTATAAAACAACTACGTATTACTTTACCTAATTCACCTTTAGAAGGAATTTGATTAAGATTTGGTTCACTTACTGATATTCTACCTGTAGATAGTATAGGCCATATGTTAGATCTAATTCTACCATCTTTATCTACAAACTCTAAAAACTTCTTACCAAATGATGATTGTAGTTTCTTAAACTTATTATAGGATATAAGCTCCTTAATAATATTATGTTTGTATTTAATTCTTTGTAATTCTCTGTCACCTACACTTTCAATACTAGGTTCAATAGCTTTACAAATAGATAGTTTTTGCTGGTTACTTGACCAATTAATGTTTAGTTGTTGAGATTCACCAAACATAGATAGTTGAGTATATTTAGGTCTAAATGGTATAAATTTATTATCAGTAAGTATTATATCATTTAGTATCTTTTCTAGTTTATCAGACTCCACATCTACTGTTTTGATTACCTCTTTCCACTTTTCAACATTAAGTTTTACACCATGATACTCCATTAGGGTAAATACTTTGGTAACTTCATTCTCAAGTTTAAGTACATTATTTAACTCTAGCTTATTAATTTGAGCTAATTGTTGATTCATAATATCTTCAAGATACTCAACATCTTCAGCTGCATATTTAATAACTCTAGAAGATAAACCTATTCTATTGATTTCTCCCCTGACACTTTTATCTAGTTTAACTCCACAATATTTATTTGCTAATCCTTCTAAACTTACATCTCTGTTTTCAATACCAGTAGTTAAAATACACTCAGCTAAGAAGGTATCATACACATTAAGTTTCCAAATATGGATACCTGCTTTTAATAAAAACCTACCATCAAACTTAAAATTCTGAAGTAACCATAGTTTATCTTTATCCTCAAAATGGTTTTTAAATAATGATACAGGATATGACTTAGCATCAACTACAAATTGTGTTTCTCTGTTACCTATTTGATAACATAACAAATCACTTTCTAAGATTTTAAATCCTGTAGTTTCTGTGTCAAATCCTATAACATTATTTACTTTTAACCATTCATGTAGCTTTTCTATTTCACAGTCATTAATGTTTGGATTTTGAAATAACTGTTTATTCTTGCTAATGAAGTATATCATTTACTATTAATTACTAGTTCATCTACTACCATCCATTGACAGTCTGCTGCTCTCATGTCTTCATCGTTATATTTACTATCAAACCATTCCTCAGAATTTTCTATTTCATTAGGAAAGTTTCTAATTATAACTTCTCCACTACTAAAGTTTAATATTACTATTTTTTTCATATTTATAAAAGTGTTTTTAATTCAACTAAATTTTCAGGTGAAATATCTGAATACCAGTCACATTCTATTGTTTCATATAAATGATCAAATTGTGAGAAATATATATGCATTAATTTATGCTTTTCTTCTTTAGTAACATTGGTATTTTTATCTATTTCACTAAGTTCATCATAAGTTAAAGCTACATGAATGTCTCCTTTAAAAGGTTTTCTAATTAAAAGTGTTTTCATTCTATTAACTTTTTAACTTGTTCTACATATTCTGGATCTTTACAATAAACTTTTCCAAGCATTTCTAAGTATTGTTCTTCTGTAGTAATAAAGAATGCATTTTGTATTTGAAAAGCTTTGTAATCCATAATACAATCTTCTAAAGTTTCGTATTGAGCAAATGCTCCGTAATCATGTGAATTTGATGCAAAAGTAAATCTTTGTGCTGCAACCCTCATTCCAGTTACGTTTCTGTCATCTTTAGCTCTACGATGCTTTAAATAATTAGATTCTAATTTAATTTGGGCTACTGCAATTCTACTAAATTTTATTTTATGTTTAGTAAGATATTCTTTAATGCACTCAATATCAAGTGTATCTTTTAAACAATACTCAATATTTTTAGCTTTTAATAATTCTGTAATTTGTGGATTATCAACTAATTGCATTTTAGCTCCAACAAATATTCCTAGGCAAAATACAGCTAGTACTATACCTACATCTTTAAACCATTCTTTCATATTTTTTAATTAATCACATTTGTCCCACGAGAAAATGGCAATCATGCCACTTTTTCCTACGAAAAAATGGCAATTATGCCACTTTTTCTAAGGAATATCATTTTTGTATATTTGGTCATAATACTCTTCTGCCGTTATGTGATCAGCAGCATCATCAAGGTAGTCACTTACAAACTGACACGTTTCCTCCTTGTGCATTGCTTTGGCTTGTTCTTTAATGATGTTCCAAAGTTCGGGTCTTAAATCTGCACAAGCACATTTGTTAATAAGCCACTCAATACTATTTTGTTTTTTGTTGCTCATATTACCCTTCAATTTTTAAACCTGATGCTAAATCTATCCAACCTGCTTGTTTATCACATTGTCTAGGATGCCAATGAAATGTATCTTGAAGTATTTTAGAAGCTTTTTTAAACCAACTTATGTTTTGATCATAAGTCATAGTATATTCTTCATAAAATCTCCAATTTTCTAAAAACTCTTTAGCACTATACATTTCTAATATCTCATCATAAGTAATGTGATACCCAGCCTCTACTAACTGTAATGTTAGTAGATAGCCGGCTATGTTTTCTCTAGTTAAATGCATAATTAAAAAGGTAATTTACTGTTACGTTTATCTTCAATAGATGCTTCTAACAATAATAAATAGTTTATAGCATCACCTATTTTCTCTTCTGTTAAAGATTTAGAAGGTACAAACTCAGAATTTTCATTCATATCAGTTACTATATCTATTATAGATACTAAATGTTTTAAAAAGAAACCAAATAAAGCTTTTTCTCTACACTCACCAGTAATTTGAGCTGCTACATTAAAATTGTGCATCCTATCATCATCACCTTTAGCATATTCTTTTGCTTTTTCAATAAGTATTCTTTTACATTCAGCTAATCTATGTTCTACTACTTTGTCAAATTGTGCTGTATTCATAGTTTTAATTTAAATTGTTGAACTTCAGCCCTAAGATCTTGATAGAAAGTAAATACTATCTTTCTATTATCAAAATCATCAATAGGACTATAAATTGGAAATGAACCTGTAATATATCTTACTTCGTCATCTTTAATAATACCCATATTTGTAAGTACATCTTCAAATGTCTTAATGTATACAGCTGCAAAATTAGTATTATCCAATGTTTTATGACTGTATGGACAAAACCAGTTAACAGACATTACTAAAGGATAATCTTTATTTTCAAACGGCTCTACATCTTTTAACATTTCAGTATAATATTCATGTAGTGCTTTTACAATTTTTGCTCTTGTAAACTGACCACCACTTTGTGAATAAAATATCTGACCATTAATAGGTACATATTTAGAAGTACCTGCTGCTACTGGATTAGATATAATTCTATCTCCTGTTATTGTAACAGCATATCCTTGTAAATCATAACCTACAGCTTTATACTTCTTAGGTATTTCTGTTAAGTCTTTTTTAGTTTTACCTCTTCCAGAATCTCTATGAAAATACTTAGTTAATCTAGACTTTGATGTTTGTACTTGATATAAATATTGTGGTATTGTAATAACTTTTATTGCTTTAAATAATTTTTTGTCTAACATTCTTCTTCTTTTGTGTTATAATCTATACCATAAGTAAATTCATTTACTTTAATTTTAAATTTAGTTATAAGTTCTTTAAATTCTTCTTTAAACTTTTTATCAAACTTATTGTAAACAAATTGATGATGTTCTTCTTTACTACAATATTCTCTGTAATTATTTGAATTTGTTAAACTAACATATCTAAAATTAAAACTTAATGATTCACTAAATCCTTTAAAACTAATAGATGTTCTGTACGGGTTATGCCAAATTAATTCTCCATAATTTGTAAATATATCCATTAAATATACTTTATTATCTTCCCAGTTAGCATTAGACATAAACTCCATAGACATTGTTACATTACTAACTTCTTGAGATTTAAGTAATTGCATTATATTAGTATAAAGTTCAAAATTACCTTCATATTTATATAGATAAGAATAAAGATCTTTTGTTTGAATATATTTATAATCTTTATCTAAATCTGTAATACGATTATCTAAAAAGTCTTCACTTTTTGTTCTATTATTAAACCTAAATGATTTTTGTGTTGACCAACCTATACTATTATCAAGTTTTAAAAAGTTATCTACTATAATAAAAGTAGCATTATCTTTAGATCTAGTAATTTTAAACCCAACTTCTCTTAATTTACCTTGAGAAATATTTTTAGACTCAACATAAACAGTTTCTGTTTTTGTTATAGGTAAATCATATTTAGGTATATTACTTAGGAATTGATTTAAAGGGTCTATATTATAATACATATAATATCTGTTAAGATTTCCAGGATCTATTAATCCTAAATCTACTCTTTTTTGCATTAAATCCATACTATTTTAATTTTAATTCAAAGTTTACTAATTCAAACATATTTGTATGTAAAACATTTTTAATAAATGAAGATTCTACATATTTGTTAAATTCTGCTCTAATATATTGTACAAATAAATCTTTAACATCTTGGTTAGTAATTATAGCTAACGAGTTATCTACACTATGACTAAGAATTTGATTTAAATTTATATTTTTAGCTCTATAGTAATTTCTAACTATATCTTTGCTATCATAATCAAATAAGTCATTACCTCTTTGATGATACAAATACAATATCCAATCTAAATTAGCTTCTAAATCAGAATTAACAATCATTGAAGTTGCTATAGTAATGTTTTCAGGTGCCCTAGAATCTAATAATTGTTTTATAGTAGTATAGTTTTCTTTATCTAATACAAATCCATTATTTAAACTATCATTTAGTACATCTTGATTTACATATTCTACAACTTGACCTCTACCAAAGAAATCTAATATTTGTTCTAATACTTGGAAATTTTCAGGATACAAATTAGTAGTATTATAAACAACATCATTTGTTTCTACTTCAGTTATACTATTAGTAAGTGCATCATAATATAATGGGTAGTTGCTAATATCAAACTTTTTAATTATACAATACTCTGCCTTTTCTTTTTTAATTACTCTGGATATGTTTTTTCCAGAGTAATCAGTTATAATTCTAGGTATAGTAGTATTCTTTAAAAAGAATATGTTTTTATCATTTGGTATTTCTTTGTTAAAAGTAGCCCAAATGTTATTTACATAATCTTTTAATGCTTGGTTTATATAAATAGCACCGTTTACTGTTTTAATTATTCTCATTATGTTGTCATGTATTTAATAAATCTTGGATCCGATACTAATAAACCAGTAAAGTTATTACCACAAGAGATTGTTTGTTTAACCATTAAGAACTTTTGATCTACTGAAAAACTAGGGTGTAACACTAACTCAAGATACTGCTTAATATTATCCTTAGACAAACCTTTAGCATTATATCTTACATAGTTATACATCCTTGTACATAGAATAGCTGCTGTTGCACCTCTCCAGTTAGAAGCATCTTGTTCTGAATCACCACAAACTCCTGTTAACTGAGCTTTAGCTGTAGGTAAATCATATTCTCTTAATAACTTTTCTATTGAAGGTAGTTTATCTAACTTCTTATTTACAAAATTGATTAGTTGACTTGTAATGTTACTACCTACGGTAATATCACCAAACATAGAAATCTTATCAAGATGCTTTTCAAACTCATCAATAGTAGATACTAAGTTAAAAAACTTATCCATCATACGAGGAGATACATTGTTACTAGCACTAATACCTTCAGACTTTTTATTCTCTAATAGTTCTGGTGCCCATAATACAAAATTTATTAACCTCTCGTCTAAACCTACTTTCTCTGCTCTTTCAGCCCAATCTTGAGCATCCCATACCATATTGATTTTAGCCATACGATCTGTTTGAGCACCATCTTGACTAGCTACATTGTACTCACCATTATCAGGATTTTCTGACAATAATATCTGTACTTTCTTTTCTTTCAAATCCCAGCCAATCATAGTACCCTCGTTAACCAATTCCATTACAGCTTGACTAAACAAACTATTGCTTCTGCTATAGTCATCTAATAATAAGATACCATTATCTTGTAAATTAGTTACCCAGTCTGGAGGACATGGAATAGTTCTAGTTTTATTAGTATATCTAAAGCCATTCTCTGCTGCTTTAGGTAATAAGTTTTCAGTAATCCATCTTACTTCATTCTTAGCATTTATTACTTGATATTCTTTACTGTAATAACCTATTAATTCTGATGGTTCTGTTAACTGAGCTAGATTTAATTTGTATAAATCTCTACCTAAATCTTTTGCTAAATCTCTACATAAAGTAGTTTTACCAATACCACGTTCTCCGATTAAACTTACACTAATAGGATTTCCACCACTATTCATAATCTCATCGTTAGCTTTTACTACATCTACTAACATTTTGTAAGTCTCGTTTGGTTTATAAGTTGTTGTCTTTCTTGCCATTGTTTAATATTTTTTGTTTGTATTCTTTAAAACTTCTAATTAATTCTATATTATCATCTTCATACACTAATATGGGTTGTTTATTTATTACTAAATCATATAAATCATCTATAGCAAGATTACCTTTTAGGTTTTTATCTGCCATATATTGTTTAAACATTTCTCTAGACATTAAATTACAATCACCATCTCCTAAACTAAATTCTGATATGTTTAGTAAGTCTTGAAATTCTTCTTCCATTTTTAATTGTTTGTTGGAATTTTAATCCATTGTGCATGATCTTGTATACTGTGTTCAGTACCATTAGAGCTAATTACCCATAGTAATCTTTTGTTACATTTAGGTGGTTCTTCAGCATGACCATCAGTAAAGATAATACACGATTGATATTTGGATTCGTTAAAATAATCTACAGCTGCTGTAAAACTTGTACCACCACACTGTGTTCTAGGAAATTCATTATTACCTTTATATTTTACTATCTCAGATACTCTTGTATCAAAAGCTCTAATTTCTATATCGGTTTTCTTTTGTAAATGATATATCTCATTTAAAAAGTCATATAACTCATTTTCTGACACTGACCCTGATTCATCTATTAGTATTAACATCTTGTTTAGAGGCTTTAGTACTATTTTTGGTTGACCAGGAAATCTTTGGTTTTCTTTAACTTTACTTGATTTAATAAAAAACTTAGTTGAATTACCTACAAAGTTTCTTATGTATTTACTATAGTTAAATGCTGGTTTAGGTTTAACAAATCCTGATATTAATTGATCTATTTCTGCTGGTACGGTACCTTGAGACTTTTTAATCTCTTCAGCTATATTTTCTATAGTATGCTCAATTTGTACTCGTAAAGCTTCCTTCTCACCTTCAGTAAGATTATCTACTTTGTTACCATCACCGTCAATTACTACCCAGATATGTTCAGCCTTATCACTAATACCCATCTTTTCTTGTTCTTCTTCAGATAGTTTACTTAACTCAGTATAGTAATGATGTCTACCTGCATGTTCTTTCCAATTTAAGTTAGGGTGTTTTTGTTGAAAGTCTTCTAAGAATATTCCCCAGGATGGTAAATTAGCTTTACCTATTCTCTGATTAATGTCTAAGTCACATGCTACATTATCCATTTTACTATTAGGATACATATCCATAGTAATTAGATGGAATTGACATAGATGTTGTGCTTCATGCAACAATACACCATATCTAATTTCTTCTGCATGCTTAAACCACTCATCTGGATTAATTAGTAAGGCAAAATCCATAGTAGATTTGTTTACACTTACTGCAGCTAGTGGAATATCTTTATTTTCTCTTTTTTCTATTGTAGATAGAAACAAACCATAGAATATATCATTGATTAATATCTTCTTGGTTAACTTGTTTATATCTACTATTAAGTTTTGTTGCATAGTTTATAAATAAAAAGAGCAGCTATAAAAGCTGCTCTATTAATTGTTTTGTTTCTTGAAATCCATATAAGTTCCGATAGTCACTTATGTCTTTGGCACCTAAATATCCTTTCTTTCTATTCCAGAGTTTATCTGTAAAAAAGAATGGTTTTATGTCATATAGCTTCCTCATTTTCCAAGCTAAATGTATTCCGGTATTATCGTAATCCATAAGAGTATATACATTCTTAAACCTAAGTTTTAAATCAATAATAACTTCTTCTGAAATTAATATACTTTCTGCTTGAGGTGCTACAGCACATATACCTTGTTCATATAACGTACCTACATCTTTAAAAGACTTAGTAATAACTAATAAATCACCTGATTCTGGTAACATGTCATAACCTTGAACATCTAATTTACTAGTATTACTTAAAAATCTCCATTCTCTATTCTTATAAAAGTAAAGTTTCCACTTACCTTTGAAGTAATAACCAATGCAAGGATTATAATTACTATACGTATACAACATTACATCATTTATCCAATAATGTTTTATTGAAAACCATTTTGCTTTTTTACAAAATTCTCCTGTAATCCCATAACTCTTTAGATATTCTATGTCTATTCTACTAAATGGTTGAATAGTTACTTTTATATCTTTAGGCTTATGTTCTTCTTTAGGTCTAATAACTACATAGTTACTAACTGTACGGTTGCTAAAAAACAAATCATATACTGCATTTAATGCTTTGTAATAGTTACAATTTTCATTGTGCATTACTACATTAATACATGTATATGTTTGTTTCCAAGCTGGATCATGGAAATATAATATACCTCCATGCCAATAAAACCAACAATCAGCTTTGGTATCGTTCCTTAATGGATTACAAAACTTCTTGTTGAGTTGACAAAACCCAAAATACTTCATATAAACATCTTCTTGGTTTATTCTATCAAATAACCAATCAAATGTTAACTCTAAAGGTTTAATATTTGGGCTTCCGTACATAATTGTTTAAATTAAAATGGTAATTCGTCAGTTGTGCCCATATCCATACCATCCATCATTGATGTATCAGTAGGAGTAGCTGTAGGCTTAGTTGTTTTAGCTGCTTCACTAGATGATAGTACTAAACGAGTAGGATTACTCATAGCTCTAACACAACCATCATACTTAGGCATTTCTAAATAACCTTTGCTACCATAAACTAATTTGATTTCCAATAAGGTATCTTTATTGTTTACAGCTGCAGTAAATTTACTAGCCATATCTTCATAAGAAGCAAATTGAGTAGGAAACGTATCTGTTCCTGTTACCTCTTTAACCCATCTACGTAGACGAACTAATTGGTTCTTCATTTTATCTTCTGTATCTTGTGCCCATTCTGTAACTGTAAGTTTCTGACCAGTAGGACCTTCAATATCAATACATAATACTGGATCACCACTATTGTCTTTTCTAGGACTTCTAAATTGACCTCTAATAGTTACATTTTGGTTAATACCTGGGTTAAAGCTATTGCTTTCTTTTAATTCGATTTTGTCTGTAGTTCCGTACATATTCTTTTATCTTTAAATTGTTTATTAAAATCCTGCTTCAAATACTATTTCTTCTTGTTCTTGACTTACTTCAGCTTCAACTACTATGTTTTCTACTGTATCTTCATCAACTAATACATACTTAGGAGCTTTCTTAATCTTGATAGTTAACTCTAAGGCTTTAGCCCAATCATTAATTACTGAAACTGGTACTCCGTACTTAGCTTTTAATTCAGCTCTAGTCATTTCTGCATTTACGTCTGCAATGAAATCTGTTCTGTTAATCTTTACTTGTGTCATTTTTTTAGTTATTATATTCTTCAATTTTCTTAATTACAAATGATAAATCATTTTTAATTTCTAATGCATCAAACATTCCTCTTGGAGATTTACCTGTATTACTACCATCATTTTGGGTAATAAATACATAGTCTAACCCTTTCTCTAGTTTGATAACTTTGGTGTAAAGCACAATACTAAACATACCTTCTATATTTAGGTATTGATCTACTAGCTTACCTACCGATTTTGCTTTGATAATCTTATTACCCAATGCATCAGTGTCTACTTCTGGGTGCATCATAACAATAAAATTAATGTTTTCTCTAAGACCACAACCTTTAGTTATGATGTTAGAGTAATTAACACCTATATCAGTAAACTTCTGAAAACCTGTTTCTTTAGCACGTTTAATATATTCAAATGCCATGATATAATTAGCATCGTCAATAATTACGTTTCTTATCTCAGGTCTTTTGGTGTCAATATAATCCAACACTTGTATAATTTGTGCTGCATTATCTACATTAAACAAGTTACCAGTAGGATTTTCCTTATTCCATTCTTTGTATTTGCTTTTGAAACCTTTAAAAGGTAAAGCTTTTTTAGCTGGATTAATGATAGCAGTAGTGGTACTGTCTAGTTCTGTCAATGAGGTACTCTTACCGGTACCTGATTGGCCAATAATTAATATTTCTTGTGCCATTTAATTTATATATTTATTATAATCTTGTTCCGTCATGTCAACTGCCGGTGGTAATTCCTCAAAGTAATTAGTTGCACCGTTAAAATAGGTACCGATATAGAAATTAATTAAACCATTATTCCTATCCTTTAAGAACTTAATGCTACGATATTTATTCTTTAACTTACCTACATCATAGCCTCTGTGTCTTTTAATACCATATCTTTCTGGTGCAAATAATCCTAAGACTAAGTCAGCATCACGTTGGGTTTCTTTGTTATTAGCTAAACCATCTAGTGATGGTTCCAACTTTTCTTCTATAGAAATACCTTGGTAATATTCTGCTTTTTCTTTAGATGCTTCTTGCTGTTGGATATTAATAGTTACACAACCATACTTCTTAGTAAAACCTTTTAAACAAAAGTGTTTACTAAACCTACCCATTGCTTCGTGAAGTGATTCACCTTTTTCTGGAGTAAGTAAACTAATATGGTCTGTAATTACAAATACCCATAAGTTTGGATTAGTGTATACATATCTTTTGGATACTTTTTCTGCATGAGCTACATCAAATTCTTCATGTCCTATAGCAGGATTAGCAAAATAATCAGCTACATATTTGTAAATCCCATAAGGATTAAATATATAGTCTACTACTTCGATATACTTCTGCATGTCTTCAATTAAATCTTTACAATTTTCTACTTTCTGCAGAACATCATCTGTTAAATAGAACTCACCTAATGATTTTAATTGATTTGGAGATAAAGATATTTGATACTTTTCAAACAGTAAAGTAGATATGATACCTAACCAGAAACTTTCTGAGGTTTCTTCTAGAGCAAAATAGAATATCTTACTTTCTATTTCTGGTTTGTTTTTAACAAACTCATAAACAGATGTTACTGATAAAAACTTTGCTAATTTTGTTTTACCGATACCTGATGAAGCAGTTATAATGCTGTAACTAGATTTAGTCCATCCTGGAAATAACTTAGATAATCTATTAAATGGAAACAATACTGAGGTAATTTTACCCTCATCTTTTAGTCTCTTATTTAGTTTTAGTTTATCAACCAGTTCTTTAAACATCGTTTCCTGTGTCATAGCTTTCCTCCATCATTTTCTTGATACTATCTATAGTACCTTTGGTTAGAAACTTACTAATATGGGTATTACACAAACCTTTCTCCTTGGCATATTCTAATATACCTTTCATTTCTTCGTGTTTATGTATGCTGTTTTTGATTAATTTGCAATAATCTATTGCAATTTTATCTAAATCCCCATTTTTTGTAAAGTAAATACTACCGTTAACACTGATAGTATCTGGGTAAATCTCTAGTATCTCATCTAGTGCAAAGTTACCATTTATAAACATTAAATCCGAGAACTTTTGTGTAAGTATCAGCTGGTCAATGGAATAATTTACTACTCCATTTACTTGTCTAGATTTGATACCAAACACATAATCTTTGGAAATTAAATCATCTATCTCATTCTCTGACCAACCAATACCTTCATTACTCCATTTGTATATATTACCTATACTTTTGAACTTTAGCTTTTTGTTAATTTTAAACATCTGTTCAGTATAAAGTAAATACAACAATAAGAATTGATTTGTTGACAATCTGTTTTTAGTTAAAAACTCTACATAAGCATCTGCGTCATCTAATATTCCCATATTATTTTTATTTAGTAATCTGTAAAAACAGTTACTGTAGAGCTTTTAACTGATTATAATTAATCTTCTTCTTGATTATAAAAAGCTTCAGATTGTCTTTCGTCTTCAAGTCTTTCTATGTCAATTTCTTCTTTAATTGCACAGCATTGCTGTACGTTACACCAAGTAGGATCTTGGCATTTGTTACAAATAATCATAATCTTCTTCTATTTCTATTTGTTCTCTTTGATTATATTCAATAAATACTAAAGCATCTGCAATCATTTCATTACCATATTTTTCTATTAGAGGTTCTAAAGATTTTCCTTTCTTCATGGCTATTGCTACAATTGTTATTAGATCATTTAACGTTCCCATTGTATAGTATGATTTTTAATATATTCTTGTATCTTATTATATATCTGTAATTCTTTAGCATGATAATCTACACCATTTTTAAAATGCAATGCCGTTGAATGATCTTTGATAATATTAAATAGTTTCTTGTATATATTTTTACAGTTAAATTCTTCTATACCTATAGTTAAAATTGCTTTAACTAAGTAACCTCTAATTCTAGGTATTTTATTGCTACCACCTCTTGACTTTTTACCGTAATCTGCAAGTAATTGAAATTTAGTAGTATTAGTTAAATCACATACATACTCAAGAACATCATCTAAAGTTTTTGTATTCTTTTTTATCTCTACTAAATACTCATCATACTCTGCTGTTAAGTCTATTTGTTTATTATCAAATAACCACTTATTCCATTCTTGTACTTCTATCATATTTATTTTACTATTTCAATTAATTTTCTTAAACATTCAAGTTCTGCTTCTTCGTATGTATTAATATTAAATTTTTCTGCTTGTACACCAATACCTCCTTGTGTTATTTTAGTAATTACATAATAGAAACTAATAGGAAAAGAATTAATGTCTACTATATTATATAAACCACACTTCTCTCTAAACCATCTAAATGCTTGTTGATAAAGTATAGCAGGATTATAACCATCATTTTTTGTTAATTGTTGATGAATTGTAACTCCATATTTTATAGAGTAAAACCCTAATGTATCATCATCTTCAAAATCAAACCCTAATTCTTTTAAAGCTAATGCTTGTTCGTAAGGTACAAATTCTTTTTTCATAATAACTTTTCTTTATCTGCTTGTATTATTTGGTATATTTGATTTATTGATTGTAACCATAATACATTCTTTTGGCCAACTAAAGACTTTTTTAGCCAATTTTCATCTTGAGTATCAGGTACATATAATTCAATAAAATAAGCTGTTTTACCTTCTACTTTACGTAATATCCTACCCAAAGTCTGTGTAGCTCTAAGTGCTTTAGAAGTACGTGACCATGTTATACCAAGTTGTAAATTTGGTAAATCAAAACCTGCTTCCAAACCTTTAGCTGATGATATGTAATCTACTTTAGTTCTACCATCTCTAAGTTTTTTAAGATTTTCTTTTAAAGTCTTAGCTGTAATCTTAGAATGATATTCTACACATTTGTCACCTAACTGCTCATTAATCTTATCAGCACCTTTAATAGATTGACCAAACAATATAGTTTGCATCTGAAGATGAGTAGTAATCTCAATAGCTGCATCAATTTTAGCTTCAATATGATACAGAAATTCCTTTCTTAATCTCATATTACGATTCCAATTAAATACTGATGCATCAATTCTTTGTAATGGCCAATTAAGTTTAGTAGCTAATTCTTGTCTAGCATCTTTATTAGTTATACATTTCATAGCAAACTCAAAGTCAAAATTAAATGTGGCAAAATGCTTATTAAATTCTTTGTGCATCTTATCATATCTTTCTCTGTCATCATCTCCTAGTTCTATAGGTACACATAATACTTTGTATGGACTTAACCAACCATTTTTAACTGCATCATCAGCTGTTAAAGTACTAATACATCTAACATTACGTTTATGTAAAAACTCTTTATGCTCTTTCTCAAGAGTAGCAGATAAACACAGTATCCAATTAAACTTAGTTTTATCTATTACAGTATTAAAATGTTTACTCTTGGCACCAGTAGCTGTATGTACCTCATCAATAATTAGTAAAGCACAATCATGTGTTTCTTTAACATAAGTATTAATTACAAATACATTTACATTTTTAAGTCCATGTAGTTTTATATGGCCTTTCTTATCATCAGTCCAAGCTTCTTGTAATACTGTAGTAGGAACAACAACATTTATTTCTTTGTCAGGATGTCTTTCATTTGCTAATTTAATTGCTAAACAAGCTAAATAACTTTTACCTGAACCTGTACACCACTCAAAATAACCTCTAGCTCCTGCTTTAATCCACTTATCAATACCATCTTTTTGGTATAATGTTCTATCACTTGTTTGGCTAATCATAATTTTAAAATAAAACCCTATCTAAATTAATAGATAGGGTTGTTAACAATTAAAGTAACTCAGCTTTTTCTTCAGCTAATGCTGCTTGTGCAAGTTTTAAATCATTGATATACCCACGTATTTCAATTAATTCGTTAATGTAATCTCTTAAATTCTCTTCACGTTTAGCAGCACTTACTAATGATTCTCTAGCATTGTTTAATGCTGCTTCTTTGTCCATTAGTTGTTCTTCAATTGAATCTTTAGCTGATTCAAATGCACGTACTACTCTTTTTTCTACGAATGGTTTCTTAATTGCATCCATTCCTTTTTCGATGATTTGGCTTAATAAGCTTGTTTTTGACATAATATTAAATTTTAATTGTTTTTGATTTTTTAACTTTAATTTTTATTTCTTCTGAAGTAAATTTAGGTTTTACTGGAGTATCTTTATATTCTAGTAAATGTTTAGGTATACTTAAATTTACATTTGTACCTGTGTATGTTACAATTTTAGATGTAAGTGGTATAGGTATTTCAAGTGGTACAGCAGGTCTAAAAGTATTAATATTTCCATTTACATCTTCTTTATAGTATATACTATTACCAGATATTTCTAAAACTTGAAATACATCTCCTTTTTTACGGTAATCGCCTTTATCTTCTAAAGATACAACCCAATCTCCTACTTTAGGAATCCATTTTTCTTCTTCTTTAGGTAATAATGTACCATACAATTCTTTACCGTCTTTAATTTCCCAAAGAAAACCTGATCCACAGTCTATATAACAATTATGTTCTTCAGATCCTTCTGATCTAATTGCATTTTTAATAGCTGTAAATTCATCACCTCTAGTAGAAATGTATTTATCACCTTCTTTAACATCTTTAAATACTTCCCAAGCTTTATTTTGTAATGCTTTGTAATTAGGTTCTACTAAATATGCCCATTTACCATTTTGATATAAACAACCTGCACCACTATGTGCCCAAATACTTGTACCATTTATTTTATAAGTTTCAGTATTTTCTAATAAAACATGCCTATTTCCCTCTGTATTATTAAAAGTAGAACCTATAGGAAACTTTTCTTTAGCTTGTCTTTGTATTTCTAACATTGGATCTATTTGGTTTACTATTTCAGCCCATTTACCATCTTTATAAACTCTTGTTTCTGGAAAGGCTGATTGTATTATATTACCATTACTCCATTTAAGTTCTGATGTAATTTTTTCAGATTTATATTCTGTTAAACATATAGCTGTAGTACCAATTGGGTAATGCATTTTAGCATATTCTAATAATTCTTCTTTTGTTTGTTCCATAATTTTATTTAATTAAAAAAAGGAGCTGCATCTCCTTTTTGTGTACCACCACAATTAACCATTATATGAACCAACTTATAATGCAGTATAAGTTTAGTAGTCAGGGCATGTACTGACCATGTAGTTGCAGATTTTTAAAGTCTGCCGTTTTACCATTAAACTACCTGACTATTTAAAATTAGCAATTCCCATCTGTTTAAGACGCAGTTTCCCTTATGCAGGTAAGATTCTGTTTTGAATCACTGGTAGGGCTTTTTGTTTCTTCCACACGTTCCC